>Ga0065721_10003963_pt1 | contig 51704 bp, 46 predicted proteins | sample Mesricmetagenome_FD_59108 | JGI IMG/M metagenome (GOLD analysis project Ga0065721, IMG submission 59108) | Mesophilic microbial community from rice straw/compost enrichment Sample: eDNA_1 v2 (version 2) | ecosystem: Engineered > Solid waste > Grass > Composting > Bioreactor | place: USA: Davis... | reverse complement strand
CGGGCACCTTCTCCCCGTGAACGGGGAGAAGGAAAGAGCGCCGCGTTCAGCTTCTGGCGCAGCGGTTCGAGCGTCTCCTGCCACTTCTCCCAGATGATGTCGATCTCGGCATTGTTGGCGATGGATTTGAGCGTAATGTGCGGCGCGCGCTCGTAGACGAAGCCCTGGCGGATATCGCCGCCGGTCGGCGTGTCGGGCTGGATGCGGCCCGTAAGCTCCGCCTCCTTGGCGCGGCCCTCGGGGCTGTCGGCAAGGAGGTAGTAGGGATAGCGCGCACTCATCAGCCGCGTGCGCGCCAGCGCCAGCGCAACGCGCGAGGTGTCGATGGTGATCCAGCGGCGGCCCCATTGCTCGGCGACATAGGCCGTGGTGCCCGAGCCGCAGGTAGGGTCGAGAACGAGGTCGCCGGGGTCGGTGGTTAGCAAGATGCACCTCGCCGCGATTTGAGGATTAGTCTCGACCACGTATCGCTTTTCACCAGCATCGTACCCCCACCGCAAGTCCGTCCACAGATTATTAACAGGGGAAATGCGGTAGTCGTCCAGAAGACGAACATACCGAAGTGAATTTGTTCTTTGATGAATCCGGGCAGACCTGATAAGACGTTCAAAGCCTGCACGATGAGTTTTCCAATGCTGACCGGCGGGGCACCGGAAAGACTTACCCCAATGCTGCACGACGAACGCGCCCGAACTTGTTTCTCCTTGGCTGGTAGTTGAAGAAAATGTCGCCAGCTTAATATACTCGCTGGCAGATGTAACTTCAGCCGGCCTCCCCGTAAGAAAGTCAAAACGATATTTATAATCCCTGGCTAACTCGCTTTGTTCATCTTTGTTGAGGTAAATAGGGCGATACTTCACGAACGTTCTGCTACGTGCGTACCAAGCTATGTAATCCCCAACATTGCCAATTGTAGTGGTATCCCCAAAGCCACTTGTCTTAGCGACAAACAGCAGGGCAACAAAATTCTCCGCCCCGAACACCTCATCCATCACCGCCCGCACGCGGTGCACGTTCTCGTCGCCAATCTGCACGAAGATGCTGCCGCTTTCGGTCAGCAGCTCGCGGGCGACGGTCAGCCGGTCGCGCAGATAGGTGAGGTAGGAATGGATGCCGTCCTTCCAGGTGTCGCGAAACGCCTTCACCTGCTCGGGCTCGCGGGTGATGTCGGTTGCCTTGCCGTCCTTGACGTCGCGCGAGAGCGTCGAGACCTGCCAGTTGGAGTTGAACTTGATGCCATAGGGCGGGTCGAAATAGATGCACTGCACCTTGCCCTTCAGCCCCTCGCGCTGGGCGAGCGAGGCCATGACCTGCAGGCTGTCGCCGAGGATGAAGCGGTTCTGCCAGTGCATGGAATGCCGGTAGAACTCGTAGCGGTCCTCTGGGTCGGTCAGACCGTTGAAATCGGCGAAGAGGTCGGGCGCGTCCGTCTTGACGGCCCGCGCCTCATCGGTGCGGCGCTTGAGGTCGTCGATGATGGCCTTCGGGTGCACCTTCTCCTGAATATAGAGAGGAGGCGCGTTGACGATCAGGTCCGACCAGTCCTGCGTGTCCTTGCCGCGCCACACCAGTTGTGCATCGCCGATCTCGACCTCGCCCGTCTCCCAGAGCTGCTGACGCTGCTCCCTGGTGAGCGTGATGCGGATGCCGTTCCAGACGATCTGCGGATCGAGATCGGCATCGCGCGCCCGCGTCTCCCCCTCGGCCAGCGGGAAGGCGCGCGGCAGCCGCATCTCCTGCGAAGTCGCCCCGATCAGCTCTTCGTTCTGCTCGAAGATTGGCGCCATCTCCGCCGTCGGATTGTTGATGCGGCGGTCCTGGTGGCGCAGGGATTCGATGTCTTTGGATTTGGGTGGGCGGGCCATCAGGCGGATTCCTGGGTCGTTTGAGTTTCGGCCATGGTCAGGTTGGCCTCGATTTCGTCGTCATCATCGCCGATGTCCACGCCCTCCTCGACCGCTCCCCGATAGCGGCAACATGGCCGCCATGGCCATCCACCAGGAAAACCGGTACGCCAGTCTTTGCCGCCAGCCGCAGGGCATCACTGCTGATATCGGTGCCCGGAAAGACGTCGATCCTATCGATCATCCCGGCCATAATGGTGGCCAGCTGCGTATCTCCCTCTGTCCGACATCAGCGCCCATGAGACAGAACTGGCTTAATCGAGAAGAGAGGATTTTCGGCTCATCGTAGCTCATTCAAAGGAAGCGAAGATGAGACAAAAATCCGGGCCGCAGACATCGATGGCCGAGAAGACGATCAAGGACATCCGGCGCGCGACACGCAAGCACCATTCTGCGCAAGACAAAATCCGCATCGTGCTGGAAGGGTTGCGTGGCGAGGACAGCATCGCCGCGATATGCCGTCGCGAAGGGATCGCCGAGAGCCTGTATTATAGCTGGTCGAAGGAATTCCTCGAAGCGGGCAAGAAGCGGCTCGCGGGTGATACCGCTCGCTCGGCGACCAGTGACGAGGTCAAGGCGTTGCGCCGTGAAAGCCGCGACCTGAAGGAGGCGCTGGCCGACCTTACCCTGGAAAACCGCCTTCTCAAAAAAAGCATGATCGGGGATGGGGGCGACGACGAATGAGATATCCCGCTACCGAAAAGCTCGAGATCATCCGGCTCGTGGAACAGTCGCATCTGCCGGCCAGGCAGACCCTCGACAAGCTCGGCATTCCCAGGCCGACCTTCTATCGCTGGTATGACCGGTTCCAAACCCATGGTGTCGAGGGGCTGGAAGACCGGACATCCGCGCCGTCACGGGTTTGGAACCGCATTCCCGACGATGTCCGCGACCGCATCATCACCATGGCTCTCGACCATGCCGATCTGTCACCACGCGAGCTGGTGGTGAAGTTCACCGACACGGAAAGCTATTTTGTGTCAGAGGCTTCGGTCTACCGCCTGCTCAAGGCCCATGATCTGATCACGTCGCCAGCCTATATCGTCATCAAGGCCAATGACGAGTTCAAGGACAAGACCACTCGACCGAACGAGATGTGGCAGACCGACTTCACCTATCTCGTCGACGACTATTCCCGTTACATCATCGCCTGGAAGCTATGCACCAGCATGACAGTCGATGACGTCACCGACACGCTCGACCTGGCGCTGGCCGCCTCAGGCTGCGACAAGGTCAAGGTCGAACATCGGCCACGCCTACTGTCCGACAATGGCCCGTGTTACGTCGCTTCCGATCTCGGTGAATGGCTGGAGACATACAAGATTGACCAGGTCCACGGCGCTCCTGGCCATCCGCAAACGCAGGGCAAGATCGAACGCTGGCACCAGACGCTGAAGAACCGCATCCTGCTGGAAAACTACTTCTTCCAGGAGGACCTCGAAGCCCAGATTGCCGCCTTCGTCGAGCATTACAATCATCGCCGATACCACGAGAGCCTCGATAATCTCACTCCGGCCGACGTCTACTTCGGACGCGGCCAGACCATCTTGCTCGAACGCGAAAAGATCAAACGAGAAACCATCAGACAACGCCGCTTGAACCACCAGGCCAAAGCGGCTTAAAACAAACCGCTAACCGAGCCGGAAACTCCATTCTTCCAAAGACCAAAAAGTCTCAAATCATTCGACGACGGACACTTGATTGTTTTGCCGTCGCTCCAGGTCACGCGCTCCATAAAACCGTTGTCTTGGAGATTTTTTACGACACCACCGAAATCTGCTTCGTAATTTCTTTTTATGATTGCGAAGTATTTCATCAATGACCTCATAAATATTTCTGATACAGAAAATTATATTTTCAGTATCGTCAATAGGGCCGGGCGCACAGAACAGGCACTCAGTTTGAACCGCACCGGGTTTGCCGGAGGCCATTCCGTTTGCCATCGCCCGGAACTGGAACCGTCCAAAGCACGTTCCAGTTATCTCGAGAGGATCCCATCATGGCACCACGCACGTTCTGGAAGGGTTATCTCAAGCTGTCGCTCGTCACCTGCCCCGTCGAGATGATGCCGGCGACCAGTGAATCGGGGAAGGTGCGCTTCCATACGCTCAACCGCAAAACCGGCAACCGCGTCGTCGCGCGCTATGTCGACAGCGTCACCCGCAAGCCGGTGGACGAAGCCGACGAGGCACGAGGCTATCCTCGCGGCGAGGACGACTATGTCCTCTTGGAGGAGGACGAGATCGAGGACGTGGCGCTCGCAAGCACCCGCACCATCGACATCGAGACATTCGTGCCGAAGGACGCGATCGGCTGGATCTGGTACGACAAGCCGCATTACCTCACCCCATCGGACAAGGTTGGCGAGGAGGCCTTCGCCGTCATCCGCGAAGCGATGGCCGCCAACAAGGTCGTCGGTATCTCCCGGCTCGTCATGTACCGCCGCGAACGGGCAGTGCTGCTGGAGGCTCGCGACCGCGGCATCGTGCTCTGGACCCTGCGATACGGCGACGAGGTGCGCGACCAGGAAGACTATTTCGTCGGCCTTGCCCAAGAGAAATCCGAGGCAGGCCAGCTCGCGCTGATGAAGAAATACATCAAGGCCCGCACCCGCGAATGGGACGCTTCGCTCGCCGAGGACCCGGTGCAGGACCGCCTGCTCGACCTGATCGAAGAGCGCAAGAAGAAGCGCAAGCCGCGCGCCGCCAAGCCCAAGGCCGAGGAATTGCCGAGCAACGTCGTCAATATCATGGACGCATTGAAGGCGAGCCTCGCCAGGAGCCGGAAGAATTAGCTATCTGCCGCCGGCCGCTTTCGGCAGCACCTTGGCCGATGCGCGAAAATCCTTCCAAGGATCCTCGTCCAGCGTGGCAAGCCGCTGTATGGCATTCAGCACGGTGAAATAGGCGGGGCCGATTGCCTCGGACAGCTCGTCCCAAGCGAGTGGCATCGAGACGGGCGCTCCCTTGCGGGCACGCGTCGAGTAAGGTGCCACTGCGGTATTGCCACGGCCGTTGCGGAGATAGTCGATCAGGATCTTGCCCTTGCGCTTGGACTTGGTGATGGTCGAGACGTAGCGGTCGGGTTCGTCCTCCGCCATGTCGTCGGCAAGCCCCTTGGCGAAGGCCTTCACCTCATCCCACCCGGCCGACGGCTTGAGCGGGGCCACGACATGCAGCCCCTTGCCGCCCGAGGTCTTGAGGAAAGCCGCGAGTCCCGCTGCTTCGAGCCGCCGCTTGACCTCCACCGCCGCCTCCATGACCTTCGACCAGGACACACCCTCGCCGGGGTCGAGGTCCATGATGATCATGTCGGGCTTTTCCAGATTCTTCGTCGTCGCACCCCAGGGATGGATTTCGAGCACACCGGACTGGACGAGCGCCATCAGCCCGTCGAGATCATGGATGACGATGTTTTCCTCGTCGGTCTTGTCATTGGGGTCCTGGAACAGGCCGATCTCCTTGTTCATTCCGCGCCAGCCGTGCTTCTGGAAGAAGGTCTGCTCCTCGATCCCGCCGGGCGCACGCAGCAGCGCCAGCGGCCGGTCGACGATGAAGGGCGCGATCCTTGGCCAGACTTCTGCATAGTAGTCGGCCAGCCCTTCCTTGGCGACGCCGGCATCCGGCCAGTAGATGCGGTCGGGATGGGTCAGCTTCACCTTGCGTGCCTGCGGCTTGCCGGTCTTCGCCGGTGCCGTGGATTCCCGGATCACGTCCTTTGCCACCTTGTCCTCCCTCAATCCGCGGAATGCAGCATGGCGCAGATTGCCATCCGCCGTCCATGCCCGGAATTCCACCTCCGCCACCAGCTCCGGCCTGACGAAGACCACGCCCCTCACCGCATCGCCAGCGAGCTTGTCGTCGAAGGGAGAGTGATCCGTCCTCATGGCCCCGAGCCGCTTGAAAAGATCCCGCGCGACGGCGACGCTGTAGCCCGTGCCGACGCGTCCGACGTGACGGAGCCTGCCGTCGTCATAGACCCCCATCACCAGCGAGCCGATCGCGTTCTTCGCAGCGGTCGAGGGGACATAGCCGGCGATGATGAATTCCTGGCGAGCCGAGCATTTCGATTTCAGCCAGTCCCTGCTGCGCCCCGGTCGATAGGGCGCGTTGCCGAGCTTGGAGACGATGCCCTCGAGCGATAGCCGGCACGCGTGATCGAGCACAAGCGCGCCACTGTCGTCGAAATGTTCGCTGAAGCGCAGGACGCCGCCCTCGCCGATCAGCCCCTTGAGCACACGCTTGCGCTCCAGGAGCGGCATTCCCGTCATGTCCTGACCGTCGAGATGGAGCATGTCGAAGGCGTAGAAAACAAAACGATCCTTGCGCCCCGCACTGAGATCGGCCTGCAGCGCGGAGAAATCGGAACTCCCGGCATCGTTCTCCACCACGAGTTCGCCGTCGATCAGCGCCGCCGTGACGGGAAGTGCTGCGAGCGCCCCTGTGACGGTCTTGCCGAACCTGGTGGTCCAGTCCAGCCCCCCGCGCGTCGTAAGCCTTGCCTTCCCCTTCTCGATCCGGGCCTGCAGCCGGTAGCCGTCGAACTTGATCTCGTGGATCCAGCGCTTGCCGACCGGCGGCTTGTCGCTCAGCGTGGCGAGCTGCGGTTCTACGAACTCGGGCAGGACGGCCCGCTTGCTCTTCCTGTGTTTGGCGACATGCTCGTCAAGCGCATGTACGACGACGCCGTCACCCTTCGTTTTCCTGCCGCGCGCCACTTTCGCCGTCTTGCCGATCGGGCCGCTCTTCGATGACCAGCCGGGCGTCTCTCCCTTGAGTTCCTCGATCGTCCGCCCGGTCAGCACCGATTCCGGCCGTTCCTCGAGGATATCGGGGGCGTCCTCGGACTGCGCCGCGTCATCCTCGGCCTTGATCATCAGCCAGTTCTCGCGTTTCTCGCCGGGCTTGCCATGCATGCGGATCAGATGCCAGCGGCCATGCAGCTTCTCGCCCCTGAGTTCAAGTTCGAGATGGCCTTTCGTGTAGCCCCTTCCGGCGTCGCCCACCGGTGCCCAACTGCCGCGATCCCAGACGATAACTTCGCCACCGCCATATTCACCCTTGGGAATCGTGCCCTCGAAGCCGCCATATTCCAGCGGGTGGTCTTCGACGTGAACCGCCAGCCGCCGCTCGCCGGCGACGAGGCTCGGCCCGCGCGTGACCGCCCAGCTTTTTAGAACCCCGTCCATTTCCAGCCGGAAATCATAATGCAGACGGGTTGCCGCATGTTTCTGAATGACAAAGCTGTGCCCTGATGTCTTGCCCCTGGCGGTGCGGCGGCCACGAGGCTCGCGCGTCCGGGAGAAGTCGCGCTTGGCGTGATAGGTTTCGAGCGCCATGCTTCAGCCCGCCTTCCGCATCGGTACAGGCGTCCGCTTCGCGGACTTGCGGGCCGGTGCCTTTTTCGAGGTCGTCGTGCCGCCCTTTGCGCTACGCCGCAGTGCTTCAAGCAGATCGGACGGCCTGGTCTCCTTAGGCGGCTTCGGCTTGCGGATCTTGCGACCCTCGATCTTGGCCTTGACCAGCTCCGCCAGCGCAGCCTCGTAGCGGTCGTCGAACTTTTCCGGGTCGAACCGCCCCATCTTAGTGCCGATGATGTGGCCGGCGAGGTCGAGCATCTCCTTTTCCAACTTGAGCTTCGGGATATCCTCGAAAGCCTCGCTGGCGGCGCGCACCTCGTAGTCGGGATTGAGGGTGGTGGCGACGAGGCCGTCGCCATGTGCGCGTATCAGAAGTGTCCGGACGCGGCGGAAGAGTACTGTGCGCGCCACCGCCGCCACCCTGGCCTTGTCCAGACCGTCGCGCACCAGTGCAAACACCTCCACCGACTGCTTGTCGGCCGGCGCGAGATAATAGGGCTTGTCGAAAAAGGTATCGTCAATCGCGTCGCAGGCGACAAACTCGCCGACATCGAGCGTCTTGTCCGCCTCGGGTACGGCAGCGGCGATCTCTTCGGGCTCGAGTTCGACATAGCGCCCGTCGGACACTTCATAACCCTTAACCTGATCGTCGCGCTCAACCAGCTTGCCGGTTTCGGAATCGACGAATTCCCGGTTAAGCCGGTTGCCGGTCCTGCGATTGATCAGGTGAAACGAGATGCGATCCGACGTGGAGGCGGCCGTATAAAGCGCGACCGCGCAGTTGAGTTCGCCAAGCTTGAGATAGCCCTTCCAGTTCGCTCTTGGCGCCACGACACACACTCCTCGGCCCGGATTTCGACTCCTGCAACAACAATGGCCGAGGCGGCGGCGCGGTTCCCTGTTGCCGCGACGTAATGCGCGGACACCAGTGCCGCCGGACGGAACTTCGAGGCTCAAGGCAGCGTTTACCGGCGCGCCACTCGCACGGTCCCCCGACCAGTCCGACGCGCCTGGTTCCGGAGTTTACGGCATGCATGCCCTGTTCTCGAAATTCGCCTCCGCCATCTCGCATGCCGCCGGCAAGCCGGTCGCCTTCGTTTCAGCCTTCGCGCTTGTCGTGATATGGGCCGCGTGTGGTCCCGTCTTCGGCTTTTCGGAAGTCTGGCAGCTTGTGATCAATACCGGCACCACCATCATCACCTTCCTGATGATTTTCCTGCTGCAGAACACCCAGAACCGCGACAGCGAAGCGCTGCAGACCAAGCTCGATGAACTGATCCTGACCAGCCGCCGGGCGCAGAACCGGTTCATCGGCATCGAACGGCTTGACGAGACGGAGCTGCGCGAACTGCGCAAGCTGCTCGACGAGAAGGCCTGCAACGGTGACACCGGCACATTGAATTCCGCCCTCCGCGGCGTCCACGAGAAGCTGCGCGCCGCAGGCCGCGGCGAACACCAGAACGAGGCCACCGATTAACATGCTCGCCCGCTCGCCCGAGACCGAAATGCCGCCCGGCCTTGTCTACGTCTCCGATCTCGAGGACGGCATCCGTCGCATCCGCACAACTGACGGATTTGAATATGTGACCGCGAGGGGACGGATCGTCACCAATCCGCGCGAACTCGCCCGCATCGCCGCTCTGGCCATCCCGCCAGCCTACGAGGACGTGCTGATTTCGCGCAATCCGAATGCGCATCTTCAGGCCGTCGGCCGCGACATGCGCGGCCGCAAGCAGTATCGATACCATCCCGCCTGGTCGGAACATCGCGGAGAGACCAAATTCTCCCTGCTGCCCGCCTTCGCTGCGGCCCTGCCCGCGATCCGCGAAAAGGTCGATGCCGATCTCAGGCGACGCAATCCGGATCGGGACAAGGCGCTCGCCACCGTGGTCTGGCTGCTTGACAACCTCTTCATCCGCATCGGAAACGAAACCTACGTCCAGGAAAACGGTTCTTACGGCCTGACGACCTTGCGCAACCGCCACGTCCGCTTCGAGGGGCCGGAGGTGCGCTTCCGCTTCAAGGGCAAGTCCGGCAAGGAATGGCGTCTCAGCCATCGCGACCGGCGCATCGCCAACGCCATCCGCCGGCTGCAGGAACTGCCGGGCCAGAACCTGTTCCAGTATCTCAACGAAGAGGGTCTGCCCGCCACTATCCGATCGCAGGATGTCAATGCCTATATCCGCGACGCCGCGGGCGATCTCTTCACCTCGCGCCAGTTCCGGACATGGGCCGCCACCCGGCTCGCGGCCACAGCGCTCGCCACTCTCGAACCCGAGGCATCGCAGCACGGCCGCAAACGACAGGTCAATAGCGTGGTCGACGCGATCGCCGGTCGGCTTATGAACACGCGCTCGGTTTGCCGCAACTCCTACATCCATCCGAAAGTCTTCGCCGATTTCGAGGCCGGCACGCTCGCCGCCCTGCCGGCATTGCGACTGTCCCCCACCGCCCGCGCCGCGCAATGGATGGACGACGACGAGCGCCGCGTTCAGCGCTGGTTATCAACCTGAGGCTCCCCGTTGCTGCGCCTGATCCGGACACAGCAACCGCACTACCATCCGGTCCCGTGGATTTTGGAGATTGCTGGAGCCAACTAACCGATTGTCGATGATGCCGGTCCCTGTTTGACAGAGGGTTCCCGGCCCCAGACCCTGAGCTTGCCAAGCTCCTCTACGAACGCTGCAAGGCCCCGCTCGCCTGGGAGCGGTAGTACACCCTCATCGAGATCACTGCCTATTCCCGCCTTTTCAAGGAGGGGAAATGCCGTTTCGTCGTAACCGATGTACTTGCAATGCTGGAAGGCATCGGCAACGAAATCGCGCGCGGTGGCCTCTTTCAGCAGGTCGTCCATCGCATCGGTCGACGTGAGCAACGCCACAGCATCGAATAGGACAGAAGGCCCGCCATCAATCATATACTGAGCATCGACCCAGCTACCATCGGAGGCGGTCACCCCGCCGATCTTGGGCGCGATATATTCAACAAGACCTTTTTCCTTCCTAACGGCTGACACAAGTGCCTTCAGCAGCTTTGCGTCGACACCGTCGGTGATCAATATTCCAAGCTTGCGGCCGGCGAAACTTTTCGGACCTCGCTTTACGATGCTCAATGCCGGCGAGGGTTCAAGATCATAACGAGTTGGAACTGCTGCAGGAGCCGCTTCCGGCATGGACTGGATTCCCAGCCGATGCGCGACTTCCTTCGCAAGCGTCTCATCGATATTCAGGAGATGAGAAACCATCCGTTCTCGGATGGCGACGGTTTCCACCCTGCTCAACTCGAAGGTCAGTGCCATAACGATGTGACGCTGCTCGGGTGGAGTCTGGCTTATGAAGAACTGCCGCGCCTGACTGTAGTGATCGGCGAAACTTTCCGGGCGGACCTGGACTTTCATCCCGCCTTCCTCCGCCGGGAAATGACGATATCCGCGCGTTGGCGATTCCCGGGGGCCTTCACCGAATGAATTGGGTTCGTAGTTCACCCGGCCGATAGGGTTGCGCATAGCCATATGCCCGTCCTGCTGGAAATGCGCATAAGGACACTTTGGTGCATTGATTGGCAGGTGGGTGAAGTTCGGGCCGCCAAGCCGTTTGAGCTGGGTGTCAAGATAGGAGAAGTTACGCCCCTGAAGCAGGGGATCGTTGGTGAAGCCGATACCCGGCGGGACGTTTTGAGTCATGAAGGCGACCTGTTCGGTCTCGGCAAAAAAATTATCCGGCATTCGATCCAGAACGAGACGACCGACGGGTTTAACAGGCAAGATTTCTTCGGGGATAATCTTCGTCGGGTCGAGAATGTCGAAGTCGAAGTTTTCGGCAAACTTCTGGTCGAACAACTGAACGCCCAGTTCCCATTCCGGAAAGTCGCCGGATTGGATTGCCTGCCACAAATCACGGCGATGGAAGTCCGGATCGGCTCCATTGATTTTCACGGCTTCGTTCCACGCTACGGATTGCAGACCTAGCTTTGGCTTCCAGTGGAATTTGACGAACGTGGACTCATCCTTCGCATTGATGAAGCGGAAGGTGTGCACACCGAAACCTTCCATGAAGCGAAACGATCGGGGTATCGTCCGGTCCGACATGATCCACATGACCATGTGCATGCTTTCCGGTGTGAGGCTGATGAAGTCCCAGAAGTTGTCATGCGCGGTCTGCGCCTGAGGAAAAGCGCGGTCCGGCTCCTGTTTCGCCGCGTGGATGATATCCGGAAATTTTATCGCATCCTGTATGAAGAACACGGGGATGTTGTTGCCAACGAGATCCCAGTTGCCCTCCTTCGTGTACATTTTCACAGCAAATCCACGCACGTCACGGGCCAGGTCGGCGGAACCTTTATTGCCTGCGACAGTCGAGAACCGGACAAAAACGGGCGTCTTCTCGCCGGCGCGTTGGAAAACGTCCGCGCGGGTGTAAGCCGCTAAGGAATCGTAGGTCTCGAAGAAACCGTGGGCACCATAACCGCGAGCATGAACGACGCGCTCAGGAATGCGCTCGTGGTCAAAATGAAAAATTTTCTCTCGAAAATGGAAATCCTCGATCAGGGCTGGTCCTTTTTCTCCAACCCTGAGGGTATTCTGGTCGTCGGCGACAGGTGCCCCTTGCGACGTCGTCAATAGGTCGTACCCATCGTCGGCAACCTGATGAAGTTCGCCACCATTGCCGCGCAACAGCTTCTGCTGGTGAATGGAAACTTGCTCAGTGGATTTAGACTTGGGATTCCTCGCCATATTGCCTGTCCTTCAAATGTCGGAAAATGCCAATAAACCAAGGGCCGCCTTATGGGCGGCCCTTATGTGTGGAATGGTCAGGCGACTACCTTGGCCTTCTCATTTGCGGAGTTTTTAGCGAGCACACTCAACTTCTTGTCGGTGGCTTCCTCTTCGGCAAGATTTCGCTGGAGAAGGGGTACGGCGTCCTTCAGACCAATTTGTTTGGCCCATTCGGTAAGTGTGCCGTAACGGGCGATCTCATAATGTTCGACCGCCTGAGCCGACGAGATGAGGCCAGCGTCAAGGCCAGGAGATCCCTTGAACTCCTCAATGATTTCCTCGCCCTCTGCGATAATGCCCTGGATCGCCTCACAGGTCTTCCCGCGTGCGGACTTGCCGAGGAGCTCGAATACCTGTTCCAGTCGCTCGACTTGCTCCCGCGTTTCTTCGCGATGCTCCACAAAGCCGGCTTTGCCTTCCTCGGATTGGGCAGCGCGCGCCATTTTCGGCAACGCCTTCAGTATCTGTTTTTCCGCGAAGTAGATGTCCTGGAGGGTGTCGAGGAAAAGGTCTTCGAGAGTTTTCGGACCAGCCATGAAGATCTCCTCTGATCGATAGTGTCATACGATTGCGTGCTTTGACCCCAGCGCTGGCAGCCTTGTTTAACGCCAGCGTTGCGAGTGTGTTCCCGCACGCTATCCCGGAATTGGCAATATTACACGCCGAGGTAGCGGTCCTGCAGATTTGGGGTCAGGTCGGCGGGAATGCCTTCGAAAACTGTCACGCCCTTTTCGAGCACGACGCAGCGGTTGGCGACCGGTAGTAATTCCGAGAGTGTCTTGTCGACGACGAGGATCGATTGGCCCGCTTGTTTGAGCAGTCGGATCGCCGACCAGATGTCATTGCGGATGACCGGCGCAAGACCTTCCGTTGCCTCGTCGAGCACGAGCAGGCTTGGATTGGTCATCAGCGCGCGGCCGATTGCCAGCATCTGCTGCTCGCCGCCTGACAGGGTCGCCGCAAACTGGTCGCGGCGCTCGCCGAGCCGTGGAAACAGCTCGACGACCCGCTCGAAGGTCCAGTGGCCGCCGCGTGCCGCAGCCAGCAGGTTCTCGGAGACGGTGAGATTGGGAAAGCAGCGCCGGCCTTCAGGCACAAGGCCAATGCCCAGCCGGGCGATGCGGTGCGTCGGCATTCCAGTCACCGAACGTCCGGATACGGTCACGCTGCCCGCCTGCGGCCTGACGAGACCCAGAATGGCCCTGATCGTCGTCGTCTTGCCCATGCCGTTGCGGCCCATCAGCGCGACGACCTCGCCCTGCCTTACGTGGAGCGACACGCCGAACAGCGCCTGGGAGGCGCCATACGAGGCTTCAAGATCGCGGACCTCCAGCAGCGTCATGCGCTTTCTCCGAGATAGGCGCGGCGGACCTCTGGGTGGTTACGAATGTCCTCGACCGTGCCCGTCGCTATGATCCGGCCATAGACGAGCACCGAGATGCGGTCGGCAAGCGCGAAGACTGCATCCATGTCGTGCTCGACCAGGAGGATCGGCGCAACTTGTCGTAAATCCGAGAGGAACGCGGTCAGCGTCTTCGACCCCTCCGCCCCCAGACCGGCCATGGGCTCATCGAGCAGGAAGGCCTTGGGTTCGAGCGCTAGGGCGATGGCGATCTCCAGTTGCCGCCGCTCACCATGCGACAGTTCCGCTGCCGGTATCCGGCTGCGCGCTGCCAGACCCACGCGTTCGAGCATGGCCATGGCGGGTTCGACAAGACGCCTGTCGCTGGAGACCGGCCGGAAGAAGCGGAAGCTCGACCCCTGCCGCGCCTGCACAGCCAGCATCACATTGCGCAGGGCGGAGAATTCCGGCGCAATCGACGATATCTGAAACGTCCGCCCGAGGCCGGCGCGCGCCCGCGCCGCCATGTCCATCCCGGCCATGTCGCGACCGAGAAAGCGGATCGTGCCACTCGTCGGTGTGAGCGCGCCGCTGATCTGCTGAATGAGGGTGCTCTTGCCGGCACCGTTCGGCCCGATCAGCGCATGGATCTCGCCCGGCATCAGCGTCAGGCTGACATCGTCGGTCACCTTCAGCGCGCCAAAGGATTTCCTGAGTTTGAGGATTTCGAGCACCGGTTCAGCCATGACGCGCCTTTCCGGACATCAGGCCGAGGAGCCCGCCCTGCGCAAACAGCACGACGCCCAGAAGCACGAGGCCGAGGAAGAACTGCCAGCGCTCGGTCAGGCCGCCCAGCGCATATTCGAACAAGACATAGAGCGCCGCGCCCGCCACGGGGCCGAACAGACGCGCCTTGCCACCGAGGATGATCAGAACGATCAGCTCGCCGGACATGTGCCAGGACAGCATGGAAGGGCTGACGAACTTGTTGAGATCTGCAAACAGGGCACCAGCGAGACCGGCGATCATCGCCGAGATGACGAAGGCGGTCAGCCGGATGCCGAAGGGTGCTATGCCAACCGCCGCCAGCCGCACCGCGTTCTGCCGCGCCGTCTGCAGCGCCAGCCCGAAGCGAGATTCCCGGAGCAGCCAGAACAGGCCGAGTGCTGCGAGAAGCAAGACGTAGCAGATCAGGAAATAGGGCAGCGGCCTTGCCGTGTTCACGCCCGGAAACTCGTTGCGCATCACGATAGACAGACCGTCCGCACCGCCATAGGCCGGCCAGGTCTCGGCGAAGTAGTAGATCATCTGCGCGAAAGCGAGCGTGATCATGATGAAGTAGACGCCGGTCGTGCGGAGGCTGATCGCACCGATGGGCAGGGCCACGATACCGGCGACCAGAATGGCGCCCAGCCAGATGACCGGCATAGACGTCGTGCCTTCCAGCCCGAAGACCAGCGGCGTCATCTCGAAGGCATGGGTCGACAGGATGCCGGCGACATAGCCGCCGAGACCGAAGAATGCGGCATGGCCGAAGGACACCAGCCCGCCCAGCCCCAGCGCGATATTAAGCCCGACGGCGGCCAGCGCCAGGATGGCGACACGGGTGGCAAGCGTCACATAGAAGGGTTCGCCCAGCGCCGAGGCTGCCACCGGAACGGCCAGCAACAGCAGCGCCAGCAGGATGTTGATCGAGGTTTCGCGGCTCATGCTCATAGTGCTTACGCCCGCGCCGCAAACAGTCCGCTCGGCCGGAAGGCCAGGATCAGCGCCATCAGGATGTAGATCAGCATCGAGGCGACGGCACCGCCGATGGCACCCGACTGCGAGGCCGGCAACACCAGCGCCAGCAGTTTGGGCAGCAGGAAGCGGCCCATCGTGTCGACGATGCCGACCAGGATCGCACCAAACAGCGCCCCCTTGATCGAACCGATGCCGCCGATGACGATGACCACGAAGGCCAGGATCAGCACCGGCTCTCCCATGCCGACCTGTACCGATTGCAACGCGCCGACCAGCGCACCGGCGAGACCGGCAAGTGCGGCACCGAGCGCGAAGACGACGGTGTAGAGCGTGCTGATATCGACGCCGAGCGCTGCGATCATCTCGCGGTCGGATTCGCCAGCGCGGATGCGCATGCCGAGCCGCGTGCGCGAGATCAGCAGGTAAAGGCCGACGGCAACGAGCACGCCGACCGCAATGATCGCCAGCCGGTAGAGCTGGTATTGCCCGACCCCCGGCAGCGGCACGGCGCCCTGCAGGACCGTCGGTATGTTGAGATAAAGCGGAAACGAACCGAACAGCCAGCGCGTGCCTTCCGACAGGATCAGGATCAGCGCGAACGTCGCCAGCACCTGATCGAGATGGTCGCGGGCATAAAGCCGCCGGACGATCACCACCTCGATCAGCGCGCCGGCGGCAGCCGCGGCCACCAGGCTGGCGGCAAGACCGAGCCAGAACGAACCCATGGCGGCGGCCACGGCCGCACAGGCAAAGGCGCCGATCATGAAAAGCGAGCCGTGCGCGAGATTGATGAGACCCATGACACCGAAGATCAGTGTCAGTCCTGCCGCCATGAGGAACAGCATGACCCCCAGCTGCAGTCCGTTCAGGAGCTGTTCGATGAGCAGCGCGATAGACATTCTGGATGTGTGTTCCGGTCAGGTTCGGTGCCGTGATCGGCAGAACGCGGATAGCGATCGTTCAGATGGCCGCTATCCGCGCAATTGACAGTGCCTGAAGGGGAAGCTCCCCGGGCTTACATCTTGCACTCGCTGGCATAGGCATCGCCATGCTGCTCGAATGCCGTGGCGATGATCTTGTTGGTCAGCACGTCGCCTTCCTTGACCACTTCACGGACATAGATGTCCTGGATCGGATGGTTGTTGTTGTTGAACTTGAACTTGCCGCGCACGGAAGCAAAATCGGCGGCCTTCAGGGCTGCGCGGAACGCATCCTTGTCCTTCACGCTTGCCTTGGACAGTGCCGAGACGATCAGGTTTGCGGTATCCCAGCTCTGGGCGGCGTAGATCGACGGCAGGCGATTATACTCCGCCTGGAAAGCCTCGACGAACTTCTTGTTGGCCTCGTTGTCGAGATCCTTGGCCCAGCTTGCGGAGTTCTTCACGCCGAGTGCGGCGTCGCCGACGGCGGGCAGGACGTCCTGGCTGAAGGAGAAGCCCGGTCCGAGAACCGGAATATTCACGCCGGACTGGGCATACTGCTTCATGAAGGAGATGCCCATGCCGCCCGGCAGGAAGAAGAACACGCTGTCAGCACCGGAATCGCGGATCTGGGCGATTTCAGCCGCATAGTCGGTCTGGCCGACCTGGGTGTAGATCTCGCCAGCCAGTTCGCCCTTGTAGTAGCGCTTGAAACCGGTCAGCGAATCCTTGCCGGCCGGATAGTTCGGCGCCAGGATGAAGGTCTTCTTGTAGTCCTTGTTGGCGTATTCGCCCATCGCCTCGTGGAAATTGTCGTTCTGATAGGCGACGTTGAAGTAGTTCGGGCTGCACTTGGCGCCGGCCAGCAGCGACGGGCCGGCATTCGGCGACAGGTAGATGACATCCTGCGCCACGGCACTCGGAATCACGGCAACCGCGAGGTTGGACCAGATGATGCCGGTCATCAGGTCGACCTTGTCGCTCTGGATCATCTTGTCGGCAAGCTGGACGGCGATTTCCGGCTTCTGGGCGTCATCCTCGATGACAAGTTCGATATCCTTGTTGCCAGACTGCTTGACGGCCAGCACGAAGGCATCGCGAACGTCCACGCCGAGGCCGGCGCCGCCGCCCGACAGGGTGGTGATAACGCCAATCTTGACCGGTTCTGCCATGGCCGCGCCCGAAAGCGCCATGGAAAGACCGAAAATGCTGCTTGCCAGGATTTTTTTCATCTGTTCCCTCTCCGTTGGCCCGCTCCCGTTTTTTTTGAAACGCTCGGGCCGTTCGCGCTCAACCTTCCAGAATTTTGAAGACTATTCAACCATCTCCGCGCCAACATCACCTTCAGGTAACAACTGTCAGCCCCGCCGAGCATGGGTTCAGATATCGAGCAACGTGCGCGTCAGCGGATGATGCGGGTCCATCAGTCCATCAAGAATGTTGAAATGGTGGCGGTCTGGTTCTTCGACGCTGTCGGTCTCGATGCCGAGGCCGCGCCAGATATTGGCGAGAAGCGCACTCTGCCGAAGGAACTCCGCCGTCTCGCGGGCACCCACCCAGCAGGTCAGCCGGCTGCCCGCCAGCGGCTCGAGCAAGGCTGGGCTCTCGGCGAGCGCCTCGTCCTTGTCGATGGCGAGCGTGGCATTTCGGGCAAGATGGATCATCGGCCGCAGGTCATGAAGGCCCGACACCGAGACCGTATTGGCGACACGGCCGGAGACCTCCGGAGCAAGCGGCGTGGTATGCGAGATCATGCGGCTAACCAGATGCCCGCCTGCGGAATGGCCCACCAGCCTGATCGGCCCCTCCACCAGTCCAGCGGCATGGGTTATCGCCTGTCCGACCGAACGGGTGATCTCGGAGATCCTCACTTCCGGCGCCAGCGGATAGCTCGGAATGGCCACCGCATAGCCATGCGCCAGCGATCCGCTGGCGAGATGCGACCAGTAGCTTTTGTCGAGCGCCATCCAGAAGCCGCCATGGATCAGCACCACCAGCCCTTTTGCCTCACCTTCCGGCAGAAAGAGGTCCAGTACCTCGCGCGGATGATCGCCACAGGCGATGTCAAGCCGCGCCCGCCCGGCGGAAGCCAGTTCCTCGCGAGCCGCCCGCGCCGGCTCGACCCAGGCCGCCGGCCAGGCCTGGCTACCGGGAATGTTGGCGTAGTTGTCATAGGCCCATGTCCAGTCCGCAATCCGATATCGCATGCTGCGCTCCCCCTAAATCCGATTGATGGATCTTCGTTGTAATCTGATTCCAAGGGTCGCGACGCCTCGATGATCGTTAAATCAACGGGGCTTGGCTAACCGAGGCCACGGATCGCACCGGAAGACCTCGAAGACGCCAGCCTTTCGCGTCGTTTCGAAAGCCTCGCAGCACAGAAGACAGCGCGAGAACTGGTCGGTAATCGTCAGAGGGTAACAGTAACGGCCATCGCCAAGCCTGCTGTTCACGGCCGCCCGGTCGGTTTGCTGATAGGGTTCGGGCGTCCAATCCCTTTGAAACACTGGAACGATCGCCGCTGCGCCCAACGCCAGCTATTGACCGAAGCAAATACTGCGCAAGTGATGCTACGAGCAAAGCGACCCTTGATTAATAGGTTCGATGTCCGCTTTGGGCGGTGTCCAGTAGTTCCGGCCATAAGGAGCACTCCGCGATAAGCTAACGTTCTCGGTGGGGCTCAGTGTCAACTTCTATTTCTAGTCGCCGATAGGTAGCCCTTCATTCCCCGCCGCTTGTAAGTGCTCGGTACGATCAGATCGCTCGCATCTGGCTACGAAAGCACTCCACAGCGGCTGCACTGTGCCCCATTCTCTCCAGAAGGCTCGGGTTGCGTCAGGCTTCCCCGCGGGTTGATCGAGCTTGATCCGTGTGGGCAGCAGAATCGCATCACGCAGCAAGAGAGCTTCGCCGGTGTCAAGCAAAGGGAGCATTGCCGTTAAGTCGCTTTAATCACGTTCTGATTGGTGTCATTCGTGAGTCGGAGCGCCAGGAAGTTGTTACATTGGGAAAGGATCGTGCCTGCCGCTGCACCGTATCGGCATCATCCTTCACCGGAAGATAAAGGTGGGCCTCGTCGCATAGGAGTGTGACCGGCGTGCGCGACTCCGCGTTCATCCAGAATTGGACGCGGAACCACTACGTTCCTCAGACCTTGATGCGTCCGTGGACTACGGTCGACGGGCTTTTGCGCAGAGACTACTCTTGGGATCGCTGGTCTAACCGCCTTCGAATGGCCGGATGAAGTGGCGAGCCGCCACCGGCTACGCTGAGCGGCCGCTGGTCAGGACCTGGCGGATACAAACCGGCCATCGGTCGTCGCCTGCGGGCGCGCTGCTTCGAGGCACAATAGACCGAGGTCGTCATCGGCTGTACCGTTCTCAATCGCATGTTGGCATGTGCAGGCTCGAAATCCGTCCGTCGCATATCGCCCACCGCATACACAACAGCTAAAAAGGCCCGCGTCCGAAAAATTTCTGATCCGTGCACCAAAGCCATATCAGGCCATCCACGTCGTGGTGACACTACCGCGCGGTTATCGGGCCAGACGGCGACCAAGTTCGAGGAAGGCTAATTCGTCGCAAAACAGGATCGACACCTTGTTGTGCAAATCCTTGTAGTATTTGTTCACAGTATACCACCTTTGTCCATTAGATGAGATCCGCAGAACCTGGTAGGATATTCTTCTTCCCGAGGCTGAATCCCGAAAACACAGGCGGTAGCTTACGCCATCGGACATCTTTTCGAAAACTCCCTTTCTATCCGGGAGGGCGACGCTACTTTGGAACTTTCTCATGCTTGGAATTTCACGAAATTAGAATGTTTACTGATAATTATATTCGAAAACCATGCGCGGAACTTGCGGCGGCAGGATCGGTAGCGCCATGTTTGCGAAACCTTAATATGTGCATCGCTACCGTCATCGACAGGATCGACTTACTGCCCGCAGAATGCCCCTCTCACAGCATGTCGGACTGCCCTTTATGAAAAGTCCCGGTAGGGACTGAACCGAAGCAATGGCATGAAGCATGAACAATTTTGCGGACGAGGTTCCGATCGACCATCAGGATATCCGGCTAAGTATCGCATCCCTGAAACAGGTCCGACATGATATCGAGAAGACTTTGCTGGGCGTCGCATCGTTGATTGGATCCATAGGAGATCACGCAACGGAAGCCGCTACAGAGTTTTCGAGATCGCCCTCTCCCAAAGATCGGGGCTTCTCAACAGTCAGCGACGCAAGGACTGCGAAGCTTCTGCAGGACAGCACTGAAGGTTGCACAATGAGCCCGGAGAACCTTTCCTCCATGCTGCCAGAGTTTCAATCGGAGTTTGCGGCACGACGGTCGGAAATGTCGGATGTCCTTCGACGTCTGTATCGTCGGGTTCTCGATTTCAAGGTTACCGGAGAACGCCATCCCCATATCGACAATCTTCTCAATGAGATGCGCGCGTCAGCCATGGGGCTGGAGCAGTTGTTGCGGCAACTGGCCTTGGAACTCAAGCCGGCCTTGAGCGCAAAAGAACCGGAGATCTCTGCCCGGACCATCCATGAGCTACTGCTGTCATTGAATTTCGGATCCCTGCAGCGCGATCCCGATTTGCAGCCGTCTTCTGATTTCGAGCATGAGGTGGCAGCGGATCTCAATGCTGCCGCTTCGGGACTACAGATCGGTGATATCACCTGTCAACGCATCGAGCACATGGTCGATGCGTTGGAAGGCGCCTCGGGCTTTGCCGCTGCTGACCTGAACCCGATCCTGCTGCTTGCCGCCGATCAGCTCGCTGATTCGGCGTCCGACTTCCGGGAGCGCCTCGCAGCCATGCTATCCCACTTGTTCGCTGGTGTCGCGCAGGTCGAAGCCGCGGAGAAGGATATCAGGAGCATCTCTCCACACGAGACCATTGCCGAAATCTCCGAAACCCTGGAAGCATGGCTTCGCGTCAACGGCCTCGATGACAGCCGCACCTCCGGGAATTCGACACTTCCGGCTATGCTGCCATTGCTGGACCGGTTCCTATGTGCGCCCGACCCCGACGACGAAACAGCGATCGCGGACGTGATTATCGAGGCCACACAGGAAACCAGGCTGCTCGCGTCGCAGTTCATCGAAGGGAGAAAACCCGATGTGAGCCTGGTGGTCCGAAAGGCGAGATCCCTCGATGAGAGCCATCAGGCACGGTTGTGCTCCCTGGTTCAGGACACGTCTCTTGGAGCAATTCATGAGCAATTGCAGACTCTGGACAAGCATCGGCAGAGCTGCGAACGGTTGGCAACCACCCTTGAAACCGTTTCTCATAACCTTTGTGCGGCGACAAGGATGACCAAGCCAATTTCCGGTGACGATCTCCTCAAAGTGGTCCGTAAAGTGTTGCCGGGAACGTGATGAAAACCGCTCGCAAGTTAACGTTACAGTACCGTGCTCTGGATCCGCCTCCCCCACTCAAGGCCCCTCGGCCAGGTTCGCGGCCTTGCGTAGTAACTCTCCTAACAGCCTGCCAAAGTAACCAATTTTTGCAGGGATTTGGATTTTTCGTGTTTGGTAACGCAAATCTCGATATTTGAATCGCATGGCACGAGTTCTGAATCGACGGATCACAATCATTTCAAATCATGATGATGTGGAGGCGTTTCTTTAAACTTAGAGGCATTGCTCGCACATCATCATGATTTGGCGCCTAAGCTCAGGCGTTCAGATTTCACGTGAACAGATGGCGCGACTTCCTGACTTTTGTGGCCCTCAAAAAGCTGTCTAAGGAATTGGAGGAAGTCGTCGATGAAGGTGTAGACGATCGGGATGACGAGCAGGCTGAGGAACGTCGATGTCAGCAGCCCGCCTATCACCACGATCGCCATCGGCTGGCGGAAGCTCGAGTCGCCGCCGGTGAGGCTGAGGGCGGCCGGCAGCATGCCGAACCCCATGGCGATCGTGGTCATGACGATCGGCCGGGCCCGTTTCTTACAGGCATCCACAACGGCATCGAAACGCGAGATCCCGCTCTGTCGGGCGACGATGGCATAATCCACCAGCAGGATGGAGTTCTTCGTCGCGATCCCCATCAGCATCAACAACCCTATAACCGCCGGCATCGAAAAGGGTGTGCCGGTGATGACCAGGGGCAGGAGAGCGCCACCGATCGACAGAGGCATCACCATCAGGATGGTGAGCGGCTGCAGGAAATCGTGAAAGAGCAGGACGAGCACGGCATAGACGCAGAAAATGCCGATCGCCATGGCAAGGGCGAAGCTGCTGAACAGGTCCGAGCTGCGCTCCAGCTCGCCCTGGGCTATGAAACGCACGCCTTCGGGAAGGTTTTTGAAGGCGGGCAAGGCCTGGACCTCCTCAAAGACTTCGCCAAGGCTCCGTCCATTCAGCTCGATGGAAAGCGTGGTGTTGCGCGAGCGGTCGATGCGGTCGATGCGTGAGGGGGCGCCGGCGATGCGGATGTCCGCGATGGATCCGAGCTCGACGCTGCCGTTTCTACCGTTCAGACGCAGTTGGGCGACCTCGTCGAGGGACGCCCGGCTTCGGGGATCGAGCTGCACGCGGATAGATATCTGCCGTTCCGGCAGGTTCAATTTCGGCATGATCGCGGAATAGGCGCCGCCGGTCGCTATCCGGACGGCCTCGGAGATATCTTCGGCGGTGATGCCGAGCGCTGCCGCGCGCGCCAGATCCGGAACGATGCGGATTTCCGGGGCCTGCATAGCAGCGCTCGACGTCACGGCGCCAATGCCCCTGATCGTCCGCAGTTCCTGTTCCAGGGCGTCGCTTGCCTCCGACAGGAGATCGGAGTTGTCGCTGGTGAGCGTCAGGTCCAGCACAGTACCGGTCGCGCCGGCACCGACCTTTACCTTTGCGCCGGGCAACGCCGCGAGAGCCTTTCTGATATCGTCCTCGATCTCGGTCTGCGACCGTTCGCGTTCGGCAATCGGCGTCAGGTCGACCATGAGCCGTGCCACTGAATGATCTGCCACGGTCGCGGATCCGGGACCGTCTCCCGTGGCGGCGGTGCCGACGGAGGTGAACACGCGGATGATATCCGGTACGGATTTGAGGATTTCCGTTGCCCGCCGCGCGGCCCTGTCGGTTTCCTCGATGGGACTTCCGGGCTGGAGATTGAGCGTGACCTGGACTTGCGACATGTCGGCGGGCGGCAGGTAGCTGGTGCTGAGTAGCGGAACCAGGCCGATGGAAAGCGCGAAGAAGGCGAAGACGCCGCAGAGCGTGGTCTTGCGGTAATGCAGGCAGGTCTTCACCGCAGCGAGATAGGCGCGCGAAACCCGTCCTTCCCGTTCCACCCGATTGTCGCGTTTCAGCATATGCGCAGCCATCATGGGTGTCAGCAGACGTGCGACGAGGAGGGAGACGAGGACCGCGACGGCTGCGGTGATGCCGAACTGGCGGAAGATAAGGCCGGGAATTCCGGCGATGAAGGCGGTCGGCAGGAACACGGCGACGAGCGTGAAGGTCGTGGCGATGACAGCAAGGCCGATCTCGTCAGCGGCCTCCAGTGCCGCCTCGCGCGGCGGTACCCCTGACCGCAGGTGGCGGGCGATGTTCTCCACCTCGACGAGGGCGTCATCGACGAGAATACCGACCACAAGCGAGAGTGCGAGCAACGCCACCTTGTTGAGGCTGAGATCCAGCATTTCCATGATCAGAAAAGTCGGGATGATCGAGAGCGGCAGGGCCACCGCCGAAACGACGGTCGCGCGCCAGTCGCGCAGGAATATCCAGACGACGACCACGGCCAGAAGCGCCCCCTCGAGGAGCATGTGCATCGAACCATCATAATTCTCGATAGTTGGTCCGATGGTGCTGTAGGCTTCGCGGATTTCGACATGCGGGTTGGCAGCGGCGAAGGCCTTCATCGCCGCGCGGACATCCTCGGTCACGTCTATATCTGAAAAGCCGGTGGCGCGGATGATCTCCACGCCTATGACGGGTTCGCCGTCGAGGTAAGCAAAGGATGCGCGGCCCGAAAAGCCGTCGGTGATGGTGGCGATCTCATCCAGTCTGACCGACTGCCCGCTAGAAAGGGGAATTGCCACGGCGCCAAGTTCGTTGACCGATGTCACCGCCCCCAGCGTGTGAACCGACTGGCGGATGCTGCCAACATCGCCCTTTCCGCTGGAGCTATCGTGCTGGATAGCCCTGAGGCGCGAGGAAATATCCGACGCGGTCACGCCGAGTGCGGCCATCGTCCGGGGATCGAGATCGACGCGGACTTCCCGGTCTATGCCACCGACCCTGTTTACCACGCCGACACCGGGGCTCGACCGCAACGCCTTGGTCATCTCGTTGTCAACGAACCAGGAGAGCTCCATTTCGTCGAGCTGCGTCGAACGAACCGCGAAGGCGAGCAGGGGTGCGCTTTGCACCGTCACCTTGGTTACGCTCGGGGAAGTCATGCGTGCCGGAAGATCGGCCGCGATCGCGTCTATCGCGCTGCGAACTTCGTCAAGGGCCTCCTCGCTCGGCTTCTCGAGTTTGAAGGATGCGCTTATCAGCACGGTGCCGTCGGTGACCGTCGTGGTGACGTGCTCCAGAAGGCTCAGGGAGGCGATGCTGTCCTCGATCTTTCGGGCGACTTCCGTTTCGAGCTGGGCGGGGGCTGCCCCTTCGAGCGAGGCGGTGACCCTGATCATGGGCACATCCATGTCGGGCAGGTCCTGCACCTGCAGCCGGTCGAAGGCCAGAAGGCCGCCAAAGGTCAGCAGGATGAAGAGCAGGATCGAGGGGATAGGCTTTCTGATCGACCAGGCGGAGATGTTCATGTCACTCTCCTTCGATCACGACGAGGGCGTTGTCGGACAGGAACGAGCCTCCGGTCTGAACAACGGATGCCGAAGGGTCGAGGCCAGCGAGGATTTCGACTTCACCGCCGTTGCGCCGGCCGGTCTCGACCCGCACGCGCGAGACGCGTTGCTGCTCGTTGACGGTGAAGACGTAGCTCGTGCCATCACGGAAGGTCAGCGCGGTTTCCGGTACGGTCAGTGCCGGGGCCGTTTCAAGTTCGATATGGCCAGAGGCGAAGAAGTTGACCGGTGGATTTTCGGTCGCGAGATCCACATGAACGACAGCCCTTGCCGTATCGGCGTTCAGGGTCGGTTTAACCAGACGCACCTTACCGTGTAATGGCTCGTTTCTCGGACCGAAAACCGTGGCGTCGAGCCCGGGCGCGACGGCCGAGAGGTAGCGCGCCGAAACCTCGGCCTGCCACTCGATCCGGCCCTGCCGCACCAGCCTGAACAGCTCCGTCCCCGGAGAAACGACGGCGCCGAGCTGGGCGCTGCGTGCCGAGATGAAGCCATCGTCGACAGCCACGATCGTGGTCTGCTCAAGCTTGATTTTCTGGATCTCGAGCGAGGCCTCCGCCGACTTCAGCGCGGCAAGAGCAACCTGTTCCGCCGCCAGATCCTCGGCGCTCTGGGCCTCTGAGATCGCGCCGCTCGGCTGCAGTCGCCTTGCCCTCGCGGCTTTGGCGCTTGCCTTTGCGAGTTCGGCTTTGGCCACCTCGACCGCAGCCTCTTCTCTTCGAAGTTCCGCCAGCAAGGTATCGCTCGACAGTCTTGCAAGCGGTTCGCCTTTTTTCACCACGGAGCCGACATCGACCAGAATCTCGGTAATGCGCGGGCAGCCGATCTCAGATGCGATAATGGCCTCGTGCCATGGCCTCAGCCAGCCGTTTGCGGGGGCAATCACGGGCCATTCGCGTTCGGCCGGCTTGACGACTGCCACTGTCAGAACTGCGGCGTCTCCGGCACGGCCGTGGGCCGGCCCAACCGCGAGTGTGAGTGACATCAAGGCTGCGAATAGGAACGGATAGGGTCTCTTTTCCATCGATGCAATTCCTGATGATTGGTGTGTCCGTGGCACTGACAGCGCTGAGGCCCGGCACCAACTCTGATGCAACCCAATATAAGTGTATTTTACACATTTATGCGACTGTTCAGGCGGCGCGTCAACCGATTTCGATGCCGGTCCTCATCATTTAGGTGTATTTTACACGTTTATGTTGACGAAAGAGCGGCACCAATTTATGTGCTTAATACACGTATATGATATCAAGATTGCCGCGGTTGCAGTCGCTGGCGAAGCGACCCGCGGCGTCCCGAATTGCCAGGAGAAGACCATGAAAGCCGCGATTGTTTCGGAGCCTGGAAGCGGGCCCGGATACGGGGAGCTTCCCATTGCGGTTCCGTCTGGCGATGAGTATCGGATCAAGCTCTCGGCCTCAGCCGTCAGCCATTCGACCAAGGGACATGCCAGTGGCCGGCACTATAGCGCTGGCGGCCAGTATCCCTTCATTGCAGGTATCGATGGTGTCGGAAAGCTGGAGGACGGACGGCGGGTCTATTTTGCCCTTCCCCGTGCACCATACGGGACTCTGGCCGAGTATACGGTTATTCCCAGTGCGTTCTGTGTACCGGTGCCAGAAGAGCTGGACGACCTGACCGCAGCGGCGATCGCCAATCCCGGCATCGCCTCCTGGATGGCGCTCACCGAGCGTGCACGCTTGAAACCCGGCGAGACGGTCCTCGTCAACGGGGCGACCGGTACCTCAGGTCGCCTGGCGGTCCAGATCGCCCGACACCTCGGCGCCGGCAAGGTGATCGCCACGGGCCGCAATCCTGCGGCACTGAGTACTCTCGAAACGCTCGGCGCAGACGGCGTCATTCGCAGGAATTCCTGTTCGGCGTCGATATCATCATCGACTTTCTGTGGGGCGAGCCGGCGGAATGCCTGCTGACGGCCGCCACTAAAGCTCGTCAGGACGTCCGTCCGATACGTTTCGTCCACGTGGGATCGCTTGCCGGCCACACGATTTCGCTGCCGGGTGCTGTTCTGCGGGCCAAGGCAATCGAGCTGATCGGCGACCTCCTTGCCGCGGCTGTACCGGCGGGACTGAAGATTGCCTACAAGCCCGCGCCCTTCACCGACTTCGATCACGCCTGGGTGCACGACGACAGCGCCAACCGCACCGTATTCACGATGGGGGCCTATTCCGATGTCTAAGCCAATCACCCTGCGCAGCTGGGCAACGCCGCTCACGATCGGCTCCTTTCTGTTGATGGCCGGAACCGGGATTATGATGTTCTTCGATATCGTGCCCGGCTATGTCACCTTCGCCCATGAATGGCCGTCGTGGATCTTTCTCGTCGGTATCGGCGCCCACATCGCCGTCAACTATCGGCCGTTCACCTACCATCTCAAGAAGCGGTCGGGCCGGATCAACATAGCCGTCTTTGCGGCGACAATGGCTCTTTCGACCTACTCATTCGGCCAGATAACCGCGCCGCAGCTCAAGTGGCCACTTTCGGAAGCAATGGTCGAGGCTCCGATCTCGCTGCTTGCAGAACTGACCAAGACAACCGATGCCGCACTGTTGAACCGCCTCCTGGAACACGGCATCAGCGCCCGTCCGGACCAGACCGTCATGGAACTGGCCGAGGCGTATGATCAGGACGAGTTCCATCTTCTCGGGCTAATCGTTCTCGATCAATAGGCAGACCTGTAACGGTAGGGTAGCCGTACCGTCCTCACTTCTCCGGGGAAGCTGCGGCACTCATTCCGTCGGCCAGCATGCGCATCAACCGTATCAGTTGGTCGAAGTCGTCGCGGCTCCAGTCGCGGAACAGCGTCAGTGCCATGCGCTCGCGCGCGGCATCGAGAGCATCGGTCGCCTCCTTGCCACGCGGCGTGATGATCGCCTCGCGAACCCGCTTGTCGACAGCATTCGCACGGCGCTCGACAAGGCCAAGCTCTTCCAGGCGTGCCACCTGCCGGCTGACCGTGGTGTAGTCCCGCGCCACACCCTCGGCCAGTTCGACGACGCCGATCGGTCCCCGCCGCTCAATCGTCACAAGAAGCGGGAACAGCGCGCGTTCAAGCGTCAGGCCGGCCATCTCAAGCAGTTGCGCGTCACGCTCGGGCCGGTTCATGAGAGCGGCGATATCGACCAGCGAGCGATGCAGCTCAGGAAGCATTTTCTTGATGTGTGGCGTATGCACTCTTGCGTTTGACACGGCTTCTCTCCTCGCGAAGCATGTATCTTACACATTGTCAGTGTGAGTGTAAGTTGCGGAACGTTCGTCCCCCCTCGCGTACATCACACGCGAAGGGTGCTTTGGATTGCCGTGACTACCACGCGCTATTCGGCAATGCTGAACGACCGTTTTGATGGCGACCAGAAGGCGGACGAACCAACACCCAAAGGCATTTCTGGCTCGGAGCCGACAGCCCGTGGGGACAGGCCTTTTCGACAAAATAACGCAGGCGTCAATGTGGAACGGCATCGCCGAAATTCGCGTGATTTCAGATAGTCCCATGAAACATTCGGGATGGCGCGTCGTTATGGGGCCGTAGAGGCCGCCACCGCGTGCTTGAACACGTGCGCTGGATCGAATCGGAGGTGAACAAAATGACCGATGAAGAACTCGAGGCCGTTCGCTTCAGAGCTTATCAGATATGGGAGCGGGAGGATCGCCCGCACGGACGACACGAAGATCACTGGGCCCAGGCTCTCACGGAACTCGGGCTAAACCAACCGCTACCGGAAGCGGCACCAAACATGGTATCCGCACAGGCGCGGAAACGTGGCAGGACCATACAAGATCAATGAACGGCCGAAGGGTTCATCGCCGCGATACCTACCTTGAGATCCATTCCACCGTGCCGCATCTCACGGCGATGGGTGGGGGATCGACTGTCGTCGTATCGTCCATCAACGGTACTCGAACGTTCACAACGCCGGGCGCCCGTCATGGTATCAGGATCACTGCGCTATGCCCGGGGGAAATTGAGACCAATATTGAGGACAACACGTCGCTCCGCGACAAGGAGGAGATGGCCATCCCCGTCGTGTGGCCGGAGGGGCAAGTACCGATCACCGGCAGCGTGCCGGGCTGCAGTGAGGATGTCGCCCAGTCCATCCTGTTTCCCGTCTCCGACAAAGCCAGACACATAACCGGGTCGCCATTCTGGATCGACGGTGGTCAGGGGCTTCTGCCATGACGACAAATTTCCGTCCTTACAGCTGGGGGCCTACGCCAACGGAAAGGGGCACGAGGTTCCGCCTCTGGGCACCCTCCGAGGACAGCCTGTCACTTGCGCTGGGCGAGGATGTCCTGCCGATGGAACGCAGCGCAGACGGCTGGTTCGAGCTCGACGTGGAGGGCCGTCGCTTCGGGGAAAACTATAGCTTTGTCCTGGATGACGGGCAGCGTGTACCCGATCCCGCATCGCGCTGCCAACCCGACGTTCTCGGCCCTTCGCGCCTCGTTGACCCGACGTCCTATGTCTGGAAGCACGACAGCTGGAAAGGCCGGGCATGGGAAGAGGCTGTCTTCTACGAGCTGCATGTCGGCACGTTCACCCAGGAAGGGACGTTGCGGGCAGCGACGGAGCGGCTGCCCTATCTGGCGGATATCGGCTTCACCACCGTCGAGATCTTGCCGCTGGCCCAGTTCCCGGGAAAACGCGGATGGGGATATGACGGGGTCTTCCATTATGCGCCGTTCGCCGGTTACGGCGAGCCGGACGATTTCAAGGCTTTCGTCGATGCTGCTCACGGTGTCGGGCTCATGGTCTTCCTGGATGTGGTCTACAATCACTTCGGTCCGGACGGCAATTTTCTGTCCCGATACGCGCCCGGCTTCTTCCGGGAGGACAATCCGACCCCCTGGGGACCGCGGATCGCCTTCGCCCTGGAGCCGGTCCGCCGCTACTTCATCGAGAACGCGCTCTACTGGATGACGGAATACCATCTGGACGGACTGCGTCTTGATGCAATCGACCAGATCGAAGACGATAGCGACGTCCACATCCTTGAGCAGTTGTCCGACGAGGTTCATGCTGCGGTTCCGGACCAAACAATCCACCTGATAACGGAAAATCCCGCCAACGGGACCGACCTGATGGCGGAGCGCCCCGACGGCTCGCAGCTATACAAAGCGGACTGGAACGACGACTTTCATCACGCACTCCACTCGGCGGTTACCGGCGAAAGCGGTGGCTACTACGCGCTCTTCGCAACGGCCCCCTGGGAGAACACCGCGAACGCGCTCGCTCACGGTTACCTACAGCCGGGTAAGCGGACGTTGCGGATCAAGCCGCCCGCCCCGTCCGCTTTGCCAACCACGAGCTTCATCCACTTCCTGCAAAACCATGATCAGGTTGGAAACCGGGCGCTCGGCGACCGTTTGCATTTTTCGCTGAAGCCCGATCTGCATGCGGCATTGACGGAACTGCTCCTCCTCTCGCCGCAGATCCCGCTCCTGTTTCAAGGTGACGACCACCTGTCCAGCCGTCCTTTCCGGTTCTTCGCCGACTACGACGGTGACCTACGGAGCGACCTGTGGAAGAACCGCGAAACCGAAGCCCTGAACTTCGGAGGTTTTCCAGAAGGCAGCGGTCCCGACGATATACCCGATCCGTCAGCGCCCACGACTTTCGCCGAGAGCAAGCTGGACTGGGGTGAGGCAGGGACCCGAAGTGCTATCGCCTGGCGGACCTTCCTCCGGAAACTGCTCAGGACGCGGGCGGATCGCATTGTTCCCTTGCTGGGCCGCAGCCTTCGTGGCGGGCAGGTCATTCCGGCTGCTGATCGCTGCATCTTCATCGACTGGGAGCATTCCTCCGGCACATTGAAGCTCCGGGCAAACCTCTCAGATGCCCTGCGGGATCTCGGTCAACGAATTCCCAATGAGATCTACCCCGGAACGATTACCGACCGTGATATCGCGCTTCATGCCTTTAGTGTCCGGGTATTCGATGTCCGGAACGGTCCTGACGAGCGCGGGCAAGACACGAGCTTCAGCGGCTCGACGGCGCGTCATGAAGGAGATCTGTTACGCTGAACGGAAGTTTATGGAGGCGCACGCGACAACCGATGGATGCGTTAGCGGGAGACTGGCGCCATATCTGCGTCGACATGCAACGAATGTTCGCCGAAGATACGCCGTGGCACGTACCCTGGATGAGTGTGGTGTCGCCGCAGGTTATTGAGGTTGTGGAACGACATGCGGAAAGAACTATCTTTACGCGGTTCCTGACCCCACGAAATATCGGCGAAGCACCGGGAATGTGGCGGACTTACTACGAAAAGTGGCGGGAAATGACCTTGGATCATCTCCCGCCTGAGATGCTGGAGATCGTCCCCTCTCTTGCGCGGTTTTGCCCTCCAGCTCTTGTCCTGGACAAGGCAACCTACTCCCCTTGGATGGATGGTCGGCTCCACGAGCATCTGCGAAAGACGGGCGTCGCGACCGTGGTCATCACGGGAGGCGAAACCGACGTGTGCCTACTCGCGACCGCGCTTGGCGCGATCGATCTCGGATACCGGGTGATTGTACTGAAGGATGCGGTGTGCAGCGGCGTGGACGAGACACATGATGCATCGCTCAAGCTCCTCGGCGACCGATTCTCAGTCCAGCTGGACCTGGTTCGGACAGAGGAATTTCTCTCACTGATGCAATAAGTCCCCCCATGGAAGGATAGCCGCCGCTTTCCTATACGAATGGCAGCTGCTTCCGCGCACCTTCACTTAACCTGATGAAGTTTTCGCGCTACCGTGCCATGAGGATCCAGGCACGGGCCATGAGGGGGCCTGCTTAATGAGTAAAATGACAGCGATGCGCGGCAGCCGTCTTTCCTCTCCCTTTGCGGCAATCTGGCTGACGGTGATCATGCTCGCCGCGCTGGCGGCGCTGGCCAGCCTCATGATCTGGCAGAACTACAAGTCCGCGCTCGATGCCGGAGAAGCCCGCGCCCTGTCATCGGCGCAGCTGGTCGCCGCGCATATGGAATGGATGATGGAGGCGAGCGACCAGGCCCTCAGGCGCATCGATGCGGCCATCGGCGACAATCCCATCGGCACGTCCCTCAATGCCGTGGCCGACATACGCGCCGCCGTCGGCGATCTGCCGAAAGGCTTTCAGTATTCCTTATACGACGAAACCGGACACCTGAGATATTCCAGCGTTCCCGAAGCGGTCGGCATCCAGGTCTCCGACAGGGAGTACTTTCAGCAGCTTCGCGATGGCGCGGCCGTCGTCGTCTCGCCGCAACTCAAGGAACGGCTCAGCGGCGAGCAGGTGTTCGTCATCGCGCGGGCAATCACGCGCAACGGGCAGTTCCATGGGGCAGCCAGCATCGCCATCCCCACCAGGGCCATGGACGAGTTCTGGAGCCTGCTGGAACTGGGACCGCGTTCCACCGTTGCCGTTGTTCGACAGGATGGCTGGCTCGTCGCCCGTCACCCCCAGCTTCCAGAATCGATCGATATCAGCGGGACCCCGCTGTTTACCGAATTGCTGCCGAAGGTCCCCCAGAGCGGCCTCTATCACAGTGCGCGTAGCATCGCGGACGGATTTTCACGGATTGTCGGATATCAGGCCATCAACAACTGGCCGATCATTGCCACCACAGGCGTCGAAAGAGGCGAAGCTTTCCATTCCTTCTGGACCAACCTAAGAAACGGACTGCTTATCGGCATTCCGCTGATGTGCCTCATGGTTCTGGGCATGTTCTGGATCCTGCGCCTGCTCAACGCCGACGCTCGACAACGGGCGTCACTTGAGGACGCTCTCAAGAGAAACGAATTTCTGATGCGCGAAATTCATCACCGCGTGAAGAACAACCTGCAGGCCGTATCCTCCCTTGTGCGGTTGCAGCCGCTGCCCAAGGAGCTCAAGGACGACATGGGCCGGCGGATCGCGGCGATGGTCGCGGTGCACGAGCAGATCTACGGAACCGACCAGTTCGAGCAGGTGGAGATGGCCCCGTACGTGGAGCGGCTTGTGAAGGAAGTGGCGGAGGGATTTCGCGGCCATGTCCAGATCGAAACGGAGATCGAGCCGCTGCGGCTGGGGCCTGACCACGCCATGCCGATGGGCCTTCTCATCAACGAGGTCGTCACGAACGCCTTCAAACATGCGTTTTCGAACAGGGAGGACGGGCGGCTCGCGGTGAAACTCTCCGTCGAAGGCACCACGGCTCACCTTGTCATCGAGGACAACGGAACGGGCTATCAGCCCGGACACAGCAACGGCATGGGAACACGGCTGGTGGAAGGTTTCGTGGCACAGCTCGGCGGCACGCTGAATCTTGCTACCGGACCGGGAACGAAGGTCGTCGTCTCATTTCCGCTGGTCCAGGGCCTTTAGCTGGCCCTCGCGCAGGCGATCAGTCCCCCGGAGACGAACACTGGTCTCCGCGACATCAACCCTGGAATGGACCCTGGACTCGACGTCGCTCTACCGCCATATCGGCCGATCCGGAACTCCAGTCTTCAAGAAACAATGCGTGGCGCTCGCGGTAACGAAGCAGCTACCGGCGCCACGCGATGTAGAGCGAGCTGCAGATCAGGATCGCCACGCCGGCAAAGGTGATGTGATCCGGTATCTCCCTGAAGAAAAACCAGCTCACCATCGTCGACGTGATGATCTCGATATAGGCAAAGGGCGCGACCAGCGAGGCGTCTCCCAGGTCATAAGCCTTGATGATCAGATACTGACCGACGAGACCGACCAGGGTCATCCCCAGGACGATTGCCCATTGGAACAATGACGGGGTGTTCCAGAAGAAAATCACCACGGGTGCAGCAACAGCAACCGCCGTGAAATGCGTCTGGAAGCACAGGGTAATGGGAGAAACACGGCGCACCCCGATTGTTCCCTTTTTGACGACGATGGCGTAGCAAGCCATCGACAATCCCGCCCCCAGCGCAAGAAAGCTGCCGATATCCGTCGACGCGAAACTTGGCCGGATGATCAGCAGGGTCGCACAAAACCCGACCACAAGAGCAATCCACCGGCTGGCGCCGACCCTTTCCTTCAGGAACAGATTGGAGAAAAGGGTGACGAATAGCGGCTGCACGAAGCTGATTGCCACGGTGTCGGCGATCGACAGGTATTTCAGGGCACCGAAGAAGAAGAAGCCGCCCAGGATTGAGAAGAGTCCCAGCAGGGAGGCATTGCGCCAGCCCTGCGGGGGGATGATTTCGCCTGGGCGGCTTTTCAACATGAGCGGGAACAAAAGAAGCGTCCCGCACAACATACGCAGAAAGACCACCTGCATCGCCGGCAAACCACCGACCACGAGAAGTTTGGCCTGAACGTCGATCATTGGCACCAACGCCATCGCGAGCACCATCAAGAGGATGCTGGTGCCGCTTGCGCCCTGCCGCAAGGTGATACTGTCTACGGACATGATGTGATCAATGGCTTGCGGTCAGTCGAACCAGCGCGCTGATCGATCGAGCAGGCGATACCAGCTTCCCACCAGCGGCAGGAACCATGGCCGGCCGTCGTAGAAATAGAGCCGCGGGAAATGGCTTCCGATAACGCCACGATCGGAGTTTGGTACCCCTAGCATGTACTCCGCCATGCGATGGCCGAGATACGTCTGGTTGGAAATCCCGCCGCCGTTGCAACATGACAGGTAATAGATCCCGTCGTCCATCCGGCCGCCGTGGGAGCAAAAATCGTAGGCGAAGCAGACATTCCCGTGCCACGCATGGGACAACTTCGCCCCTCGCGTCTCCGGAAAGGTGTGCTCCATAAACCGCCGGAGGCCTTCTGCGCCTTCCTCCTCGGTCGAATTGCGAAACCGTGCGCGTCCGCCGAAAAGTATCCGCTTTCCGTCGGGAGACCGGCGGAAGTAGTAGAGGACGTGCTTGGTGTCGCCCACAGCCCGATTGTTCGGGATCAGGGTCTCCAGCAGGTCGTACGGCATTTCCTCGGTGGCGATCATATAGCTTTGCACGGGGATGGTGCGCTTTCGCAACCACGGAACTTCGGGGCCGACATAGCCATTGAGACCCAGCAGGATCTTGTCGGCCTGCATCTCCAGCCGGGTCTGATCCTGAACGTTTTCGAGGAGTGCAACGTGCCCTCCCGCACTTCGCCGTGCGCCCTTGTAGCGCCAACCGGTAACAATACGGACACCGAGCTCACGAGCACGGTTCGCCAGGGCCCTGACGTATTTTGCGGGATGAATGGTACCCTGGTCATGTCGAACCATGGCGCCGCGGTAAATCCCCGTCTTGAGCACGCGGTGGACCTGTGACTCCTCGATGATCTCGAAGTTGTCTCTGTCCTCGGGCGCGAGGCGGCTGCGCAGTTCCTGCAGCTTCGCCATGTCCTTGCGCGTATGAGCGCCGATAATCGTGCCGCTTATGTTCAGATCGATCGGATCTTTCAACGAACGGGCACGCTGGATCATGAACTTCATGGAGGAGCCATAGTCATCCATGATTTCCCGGGCGCGCTTTTCTCCGAAACGGGCGGTGGCTTGCGCGAGGGTAAACTTTGCCGCATTGCCGATCTGACCGCCATTTCGCGAGCTTGCGCCTTCGCCAATTCTCATCGCGTCGACCACCAGAACATCCGTCTGGCCCGCCTCCGCAAGGGTGATCGCGGCCGAAAGGCCGGTGTAACCGGAGCCGATGATCAGGACTGAGCATTTCGCCTTGTCAAAGTCGCGCTCTCCATGTTGCGGCTCAGCTTCCTCCCCACCAGAATGGTGTGGTTTTCATGTTCTCCTCCCTATAGGCTGATACGTGGGTCCTGGCGCAGCAGGAAACGGTGGGTCAACGTTCCGTGGTGAAGTAGATTTTCTTGACGGGGTGGATGGTTTTCCAACTGCCGGTAAAACCCGGCTCAATGACAACGAGGTCGCCGCTTCCGAACCGTTGAGGGGTATCGGAGCCATCCTCGTAAAGCTCGATCTCTCCCTCGACGATGTAAAAGCTCTCGGTCATACTCTCGTCCCGGATAACCCGATGGTGTCCCGGACTGGCCGACCACACGCCCGATGCAATCTTCCCCTCGATGAGCGGCCAGGATCGGAACTCCGGGGTTCCCTCAATCAGTTTCGCAGGCTGAGGCTGGCCGCGTTCCCCTTCACCAAGCTCAGAAGTCCTGGCGAACTTAAGTCTGCTCATTGGTTCAATCCCCCTTGGCTAAGCATGATGCTGTCTTTTGCGTCGAAAACGATTTTTACCGGCGCTCCCGGTTGCAGGGCGCCGTCGCGCCCGCTGCCATAGGTCAACAGCACCTGGCCATTGGACAGAGCGATCGAATAAAGTGCGCGGTCTCCGGAATATGTTGAGCTGGCCACCGCTCCGTTCAGTGCAACGTCACCCCTCGCCTCGTCCGCATGCGCGGCGGGATGAACACGGATGTCTTCCGGCCGGATGACAAGTTCGGCCTTGCCGATCCGCACGACGTCGCTCGTTTCGCAAACGGGAATGCGAAACGCGTCGTTCATGAACTCCAGTCGATCTGCATTCTTGCAGATCTGACCAGCAAAGATGTTGGATTTTCCAATGAAGTCCGCCACGAAACGCGAGGCTGGCCGACGGTAAAGATTGTAGGCGGTGTCGTACTGTTCGACGCGACCATGGTTCATCACCGCGATGCTGTCGGACATGTGCATCGCCTCTTCCTGGTCATGGGTGACATTGATGAATGTGGTACCCAATCGATGGTGGATGTCCCGCAACTGGTCCTGGAGGTCCACGCGCAGTTTCTTGTCCAGTGCCGACATCGGTTCGTCGAGCAGCAGAATGTCGGGCTCGAACACAAGGGCTCGGGCAAGCGCGACACGCTGCTGCTGTCCTCCCGAGAGCTCATGTGGTTTTCTGCGCGCGAACTTCTGGAGTTGCACGAGCTCGAGCATCGAGTGCACCCTTGTGGAGATCTCGTCCTTGCTCTTGCGGCGGACCTTCAGCGGATAAGCGATGTTGTCGAAGACGGTCATGTGCGGGAACAGCGCATAGCCTTGGAAGACCAGTCCAAAGTTCCGCTTTTCAGGCGGGAGCATCGTGATGTCCTGCCCATCCCGTAGAATCTTGCCGGACGAAACGTTCTCGAAGCCGGCCAGGAGCTTGAGCAAGCTCGTCTTCCCCGAGCCCGAGGGGCCCAGCAATGTCACAAAGCTTCCCTTCTCAACGCTCAAGGAAACGTCGTAGAGCGCCTGCACCTGCCCATACAGCTTGTCGATGTTGCGGATATCTATGAACGCCATTTTGGTTCTCCGTCGGGTGCGGGATTCAGTGGCCACTAGGCCGGTTCAAGCGTTGGAGCCGGAACATGAGCCAGAGTAGCGCGCAGCTCAGCAGCGAGAGGAGAAGCGCCACAACGACCAGGGTGGGCTCCAGCCTGTCGCGAAGGCCGGCGAATAGTTCCACCGGCAGCGTGGTGGATTGGGGTGACGCCAGGAAAAGTGCCACCACCACCTCGTCGAAAGACGTGGTGAAGGCAAAGACTGCGCCCGCCAGGAAGCCTGGCGCAGCCAGTGGAAGAGTGACATGGAAGAAGCGATGCGTCCGGGAGGCTCCCAGCGAGGCCGCCGCCAGATCAAGGTCCGGGTTCAGGCCGCGCAAGGATGTCATGACGGACAGGAATACGAGCGGAACCGCAAGTATCGAATGGGCCAGGACCAATCCCCAATAGCTGCCTGACAGCCCCATGCGCCCAAATGAATAGGCGAATGCCACGCCGATGACGATCGTGGGAACAACCATCGGCGAAACGAACAGCGCCGTGAGCACGACCTGTAGCCAGCGGCTGGTCAGCATCACTCCCGTCGCCGCCAGCCCGCCAATGGCCAACCCTACGACAGTTGCGCCGATGGCGATCCTCGCACTGTTCGCGAAAGACCGTATCCATCGATCCTGACTTAACACCTCCGAGAACCATCTCAGGGAAAAGCCTTCCATGGGATAGTTCAGGAACGAGCTTTCGTTAAAGGCCAGCGGCATTACCAGCACCAGCGGCACAACCAGGAACGCAAGAGCCAGCGTTGTTGAAACCCAAAAGATCACGCGCGACATCAGACTCTTCCTACGTTGCGGTTGAGCAGCCAACGGATCGATCCGTAGATCGTCACCAGGAGGAGAACCGTGAGCAGAAGCATTACGGACAGGGCCGATGCCATGCCCCAGTTCAGCGACCGGTTGACAAAATCAGCAATGTAGAATGACAACATCTGGTCATTGGGCCCGCCTGTCAGCGCGGGTGTGATGTAGAATCCGAGCGTTAGGATAAACACTGTTCCGCCACCCACCGCGACGCCGCGCAAGGTTTGCGGGAAATAGACCCTGAGAAACGATTCGATCGGCCCGGCGCCGAGGCTGCGTGATGCATTGACCTGCGAGCTGGGGATCGTTCGCATCACATTCATGATGGGGATGATGGCGAAGGGCAGCAGTACATGCGTCATGGCGACGATTGCGCCGAAACGGTTGAAGATCAGCTGAAGCGGCTCCCTCACGAGACCGGTCCAAAGAAGGAAATCGTTCACCAGACCCGTCGTCTGCAGCAGGATCACCCAGGACGTGGTTCGGACCAGGATGGACGTCCAGAAACTGAGCATGACGGCGACAAGCACGAAGGCGGCAAGCCTTGGCGACGCGTTCGCTGCGGCGAACGCCAACGGATAGCTGATCAGGAGCGTGACAATGGTCACTTGCCCGGCGATCGTCAGCGTACGCAGCATGATTTGCAGATAGATGTCATCGCCGCCGGCAGTAATCTCGCCGTCTTCGGACACGACCAGACCGGTTGCACGTTGAAAGTGTCGCCACGTGATAGCGCCCGAATTTTCGGAAAGCGCTGCCCAGTATTTCGGCTCTGCCCACCTTTGATCGAAAGCGACGATGCCGGCGAAGCTGGGCTCGATTTCCCCGGCGCTTCGTGCCGTGTTGAGGAACAGCGTTCGGAAACCGCTGACTTCCTGATTCAACTGTCGTGCGATCGTTGCCTGCTGACCGCGCGTCATCGCCTTCATATCCACCAAGAGAGCGGTGGCGCGGGCGTCAGGATCATGGGGATCGCTGTCACGGAAGTGGGTCAGCGTGCTTCCCATCTCACCATTTCCAAGGCTGAGCGATATAACCGAGCCCAGGGGCATGAGGTACAGGAAGACATAGGTCACAAGCGGAAGAACCAGCAAGACAAGAGCCGCTAGCCTCGCGCCGCCCGGTTTGCGGGACGCCGCTTTCATTCTAACACCTTTTCGTTGATGGCCTTCCGGCAGATCTTGCCGGAAGGGGAAGGCAGCTATGGTCCTGACGACGGTTACTGAACCGACCAGCGGTTCCAGCGTTCCGTAAGTTCGTCGAGATTGTCGATCCAGAACTGGTCTGAATAAAACGCCGCATCCTTGATGTTGTCCGCCGCAGGCAGATCAACCAGGATCTCGGGCGGCAAATGTTTGGCAGCCGCCGTATTCGATGGACCATATGGCATGAGCGACGAGAACTTCGCCTGGTTTTCGGGGTCGTTCACGGTCTTGATGAAGTCGGTCAGGTATTCGGCATAAGGAGAGCCCTTGACCATCGCCCAACCGTCCATGTTCACCAGATGGTTTTTCCAGACGAACTCAAGCGGCTTCCCCTCACGCTTCGCCATGACGAAACGCCCGTTGTAGCCGGTTGACATGACGACGTTGTTGCTTGCCAGCCATTCCACCGGCTGCGCGCCCGACTCCCAGAACTGCAGCAGGTCTTTTATCTTGTCCCACTGCGCGAAGGCACGATCCACCCCTTCGGGCGTCGAAAGCACCTTGTAGATGTCCTCGGGCGCCACACCGTCCGCCATCAGCGCATACTCGAGGTTCATACCCGGATTATTGCGGATCCCGCGCTTTCCCGGGAACTTCTCGCGATCGAAGAAATCCTTCCAGTCCTTTGGAGGCTCAGGAAAAGTTTCCGAGTTATAGGCAAAACCATTGCCGATTACGACGTTGCCGACACCGCATGGCGTCACTGCCTCGGGCAGCAGGTTTTCCTTACCGATGGCGTCCCAGTCGAGCTCCTCGAGCAGACCTTCATCGCAAGCCAGTTGCATTTCGGCCCCACCCATGATGAGGAAGTCCCACGTGACATTGCCAGTGTCGACCATGGCCTTGATCTCGGCGAGTCCGCCCAGATACGTTGTCTCAATCAGGTTCAGGGAATGCTTGTCCTTGAACGCCTGGAAGTATGCAGCCCGTTGAGCATCCTGGTAGTTCCCTCCCCAACCTGCAATGGTGAGATCTCGAGCGACGGCATTACCACCACCGATGATGAGTGCGGCACACAACGCAACTAGCTTGACTGGTTTCATGTAATCCTCCCACAACTTCGTTGAGCCCTAAAGGCTGACATGCCTCCAACGTGCCAGCCTCGCCATTTGAAGAATGCAGAGGTGATTATGATGTGACTAAAAAAACAGTCAAGAAATTTTAGTCATTGTATATTCACCTACAAACAATTACATTTTGCCCAATCATAAAAAGGGGAGCTTATGGACACCGCCGACGCGCTTGAACCGCCTTCAGATACGCTGAAAGTGGGGGAGACCCTGAGACTGCGCCGGCAGATGCGCGGCATGTCCCTCAAACAGGTAGCTGAACCTGCCGGTATTTCCGTCGGTATGCTGAGTCAGGTTGAGCGTGGTTTGGCCGCGCCATCCATCAAGACGTTGCGGGCTATCTGCGCTGCGATGGACATGCCGGTAAACTGGCTGTTCCATCGTGACGGCGAACAGGAGGACCAGGCGGCGGAATATATCGTCCTGCCTACGGCGCGGCGGTCACTCAGCTATCACGATGGCGCCTTGATCAAGGAGCTCCTTACACCGGACACGCAGCCGACAATCCAAATGCTGCGGTTCCTTATCAAGCCGGGCGCATCCTCAGGAGAACCCTATTGCGACGGCGAGGGGGGCAAATGTGGCCTGGTACTGGCCGGCACCCTGGGCCTGGAGTTGAACGGCACCAGCTTCGAGATTCACGAAGGCGGCAGCTTCGCGTTTCCCGCAACCAGCATGGTACGCTTCTGGGCGATTGGCGACAAGTTGTGCGAAGTGATCTGGGTGGTTGCCCCCGCGACCGTATAAAGGCGTGAAGCTGAGAGCCCTGATCCGAGCCGGACGAAGCGCCAATCTTCGTTCCGGCAGTCGGCGGGCCCGCACCAGTTCCAAGTGAAGACTACTTGCCGGACGGCAACAGCGCCTCGACCTGGGCCGGGGTAAGAGGTCTTGTCCTCTCGCCTCTCAGGAGCAGGAAGAGTTTGGCGGTTTCTTCGAGCTCTTCCATCGCATACTGGGCTTCACGCAACGTCTTGCCTGCAACAACAGGACCGTGGTTGGCGAGCAGCACGGCGTGGCTATCCTTTGCGCGCTCCCTGACTGCCTCGGCCAGGGCCACGTCTCCGGGCGGGAAATAGGGGGCGAGCGGCAGCTTTCCGACGCGCATCACGTAATAGGCGGTGAGCGGCGGCAGCATGTCTTCCGGATCAAGGCCATCGATCGTGCTGACGGCGACTGCATAGGTCGAATGCAGGTGAACCACGGCGCCCGAAGCCCCGCGAGCGCAATACATGCACTGGTGCAGGAATGCTTCCTTCGTCGGCTTGTCGCCGCCGACATGCACGCCTTCGGCGGAGAACTTCGACAGCCGCGCAGGATCCAGCGACCCGAGCGACGCGTTTGTCGGCGTCATCAACAACTCGCCGGTGGAGAGACGCGCGCTGATATTGCCCGTCGAACCATAGGTGAAACAGCGGTCGAAGAGCGATTTTCCAACCTCGACGATTTCGTCGCGCAGTCGGGTTTCCTCGGAAATGATAGCGGTCATGACAGCAGATCCCAGGCCTTGAGGAAGAAATCCGGTGCGCCGAAATTGCCCGACTTCAGCGCCAGAGCCATCGGCTCGGCTTCACCCAGTGTCAGCGTCCAGGGCACACCGGGATCGATCTCGGGACCGATGAACAGAGCTTTGGGTGCCAAAGCCCCCACCACGGCGCCCGAGGTCTCGCCACCCGCCACGATCAGACGCCGCACGCCTGCGGCCCTCATGCCCAATGCGACGTTCGCCAGGAAGTGCTCGACCAACGCCCCGGCCCGCTCGCGTCCCAACGCCTCCTGCGAGGCCTTGACCTCCTTCGGCTCGGCGCTTGAATAGATGAGCGGTATTTTTCCATCCTGTGCGAGCGCCCAGGCGAGAGCGTCCTCGACCGTAACTTTTCCCGCCGCGATTTCCCTTGGGTCCAGTTTCAGGGCGGGCGTTCCCGAGGCAAGTGCCGTGCGGATCTGGCCGCGTGTGGCTTCCGAACACGAGCCGGCGAGGATCGCTGCCCTACCCTCCGGCGCCGAAAAGCCGGCCTGCCCTCCCCCTGCCTGCAACTTACCGGCACGGCGGAAGTTCTCGGGCAGCCCAAGCGCAATCCCGGAGCCGCCGGTGATGAGCTTCAACCCGGCAACCGCCTCGCCAATCGCGCGAAGATCTGCGTCCGATATGGCGTCAACGACAATGGCCTGCTCACCCTTGGTCCGAGCCTGATCGAGGGCACTGGCTATGGCGGCAGCTCCCTTGGCCACTGCCTGGTGATCCACAAGCCCGACCTTCAGGCGTGACTGGGCAGCCATCAGGCGCACGAGGCTGCTATCCGTCATCGGAGTGATGGGATGGTTCCGCATCGGGCTCTCGGAAAGCAGTTGATCGCCGACGAACAGGTGGCCTTTGTAGACCGTGCGTCCATTCGTCGGAAAGGCAGGGCAGACGATGGTTATATCGGTCCCCAGAGCCTCCATCAGCGCCTCTGCGACCGGGCCGATGTTGCCGGCAGCGCTGGAGTCGAAGGTCGAGCAGTACTTGAAGAGGAACTGGCTGGCGCCCGCCGCCTGAAGATAGCGGAGTGCGTCGAGCGACATGGCAACGGCCTCGTCAGCCGGATTGGTCCGAGACTTGAGCGCCACGACCACCGCATCCACTTCAGACAGATCCAGCTCCGATGAAGGAACGCCGATGCTCTGGATGGTGCGCATCCCCTCACGCGAAAGGGTCAGGGCGAGGTCGGTGGCTCCGGTCAGATCGTCGGCAATTGCGCCAAGTAGCATGCAAAAAACTCCGATAGATGTTCGCGCGCGATCTACGCCGTCGCGCCTTCAATGATGGAAAAGCCCGTGTTGATGACTTGAGGTTCGGCCGACCGCTCGGGGGTGGCGAGAAGCGTCGCCACAGCCGTCTTGCCGATCAGGAAGCGGTTGGAGAGCACCGTCGACAGTGGCTTTGGCAGCGCCTGACCGATCTCCAGCCCGTTGAAGCCGAAGAGCGCTAACCGGTCCGGCACAGGGATGCCGGCAGCGAGACAGTGCATGAAACCACCAACCGCCATGTCATCATTGGAGAAGACCACTGCGTCGACCGCAGCGCCATCCGCCAACAAAGCCGCCAGGGTATCGCGTCCCGCCATCGTGGAACTCGGCCCCTCGTGGCGGCTTTCGGCAACGAGCGAGAGGCCGCGCGCCGACAGCGCCTCACAAAGACCATCATAGCGGGCGCGGGCGCGTCTGTCGGCCGTCCAGTCGTGTCCGACATAACCTATCCGGCTATAACCGCGTTCAAGGAGGTGCTCCGCGCTTCGGCGACCGGCATCGCGGTGTGACAGGCCGACCGCAAGGTCGATCGGCAGCTGATCGATATCCATCAATTCGGCAACGCGTATCTTGCTGTTCTCCAGCATGCGGCGGGCTGCATCGGTGTGCTCAAAACCCGTCGTAATCAGTGCCGTCGGATGCCAAGCCATCAGCGACGAGACAAGCTGTTGTTCCTTATCCAGGTCGTAATCGGTGACACCGATCATTGGCTGATAGATGGTGCCGGCAAGTCCAGCATGAATGCCACGCAGGACCTCGGGAAACACGATGTTGGAAAGCGAGGGCAGGATCACGCCGATGATCAGCGAGGCAGACGAAGCAAGCGATCCGGCCGCGCGATTGGGCACATAGCCGAGCGCTTCGATGGCATCGAGCACCCTCTTGCGGGTATCTTCGGCTATCGGCCCCTTGTTGCGGATAACCCGCGAGACGGTGTTTTCACTGACCTTGGCCAGTCGTGCGACATGCGTGAGTGTAGGTGTGTCCGGTGGCATGGCTCACTCTCCTCCCGTCCGCATGTAAAACGATCAAACCCACAGTGGCAAACGGCGATTGAAGTGCACGCCACAGCCTTATCTCAGCGCTAACATAGTTTTCTTGATCCTGACTAGAGACTGTGCTTAAAAAAATATGTTAGCGCTGAGATAACGCGCTTTAATGAAGGACGAACCTCGGGAGGAGTTTCCGTGATATCCATACGCAAGACCGCGCTTGCCGCGTCGGCCGCCATGCTCTGCGCCATCAGCTTCAGCTCTGTCAGCCACGCCGAAGACACCTATCGCCCGGAGTGCTTCTCGCCGGCACCGGACAATGCAAAGGTCATCAAGTACGAAAAGCGCGACGGCCCCTACAAGGTGGCCTTCGTCAACGGGTTTGCCGGCAATGACTGGCGCGTAACAGCCATTCAGGGCGCCAAGGCCTGGGCCGCGCGCCCGGAAAACAAGGCAAAGCTCAGCGAATTCACCGTGGTTTCGGTCGGCAACGACAGTGCCGCGCAGATTTCCGCGATCGACAACTTCATTGCCGCCGGATACGACGCGATCACCTTCATCGCTGTCAATCCGACCGCATTCTCCTCGGTAATTAAGCGCGCCGAACAGGCAGGTACCGTTCTGGTCCCGTTTGACGCCGTTCTCGACACCGATGCCATCGTGCAGGTGAACGAAAACCAGTTCGAGCTTGGCGCCATCAAGGCCGAGGCCGTCGTTCGCGAAATCGAAAAGGCGAAGGGCAAGGTCGAAGGCACGATCCTCGAAGTGTCCGGCCTGCCGGGCAACTCCACCGACCGCGACAACCACGAAGGCATGCGCTCTGTACTCGACAAGCACCCGGGCCTCAAGGTCGTTCAGGTCGTCGGTAACTGGGATGCAGGCACTGCCCAGAAGGTTACGGCTGACGCGATCGCCACCAATGGCAATTTCGATGGCGTCCTGGTCCAGGAAGGTGCAATCGGCGCGCTGAACGCCCTCAAGAACGCTGGTCACCCGGTGGTGCCGATCGGTGCCGATGCCGGCAACGGCACCCGCAAGCTCATTGCCGAAAGCAAGTATCCCGGCGTAACGGCTGCGCAGGCCCCCGTCATGTCGGCCGTGGCTCTTGAGGCCGCCGTGTCCCTGCTCGAAGGCAATGCCCTGCCGCAGAAGGTCTTCCTGCCGATCCCGCAGAAGGACAATGCCGAACTGAAGGAAGGCGTCGACTACTTCCCCGAACTGCCGGACACCTTCTACACGACGACTGGTTATCCGAACTGCTTCCCGGTCTTTACGCCGGATGAACTGCTCGGCCAGACGCCGGACAATACCTGATCCTTGGCGATGAGACGCAGCGCCGCCGTTTGCGCTGCGTCTCATTCTTTTTCGGGACAACTGATTATGACATCTGCCCCGCTCATAGAGCTTTCCGGCGTTTCAAAAACCTATGGCCCTATCCAGGCCTTGAAGAGCACGGACTTCTCCGCGCGGGCTGGATCCATCCACGCCATCCTCGGTGAGAACGGTGCGGGTAAATCGACACTGATGAAGCTTCTGTCGGGCGCGATCCAGCCGACCACCGGCGAAATCCGGTTGCAGGGCCGTCCGGTCAGCTTTTCAAGTACACGGCAGGCATCGGCCGCCGGCATTGTCTGCATGTTTCAGGAGCTGTCTCTCCTCCCCACCCTTTCGGTCGGCGACAACATCACGCTGGTGCGTCCGCAGACCCGTTTTGGCTTCATGACCCCGCGCGGCTATCGCGCAGCACGTGAAGCACTCGACAGGATCGGCGCGGAAAACATCGCACTCGACACCCCTGTCGAGGAACTGTCGCTAGCGGACCGCCAGCGTGTGGAGATCGCCAAGGCGCTCTATCAGAAGCCCCGCCTGCTCATCCTCGATGAAGCCACGTCGGCGCTCGGAGCATCGGCCGTCGAGAAGGTTTTCGACGTTATCCGCGAGTTGCGCGACCAGGGCTGCTGCATCCTGTTCATTTCACACCGCTTCCATGAGGTAGAAGCTCTGGCCGATACCGTTTCGGTGTTTCGCGCCGGGCAACATATTCAGACCTTCCCGGCCAACAGCATGGATCAACAGGCGATCGTCTCGCTGATGATCGGGGAGAGCATGGACGAGTTGTTCCCGCCTCGTCGCCCACCGGTACCGGCGGACCGCGATCCACTGCTGAAGCTATCCGGCTTGAGCTTTGCCGGAGAACTCGAAGACATCAGCTTTGAAGTGCGTCCGGGCGAAATCTACGGTCTCGGCGGCCTCGAAGGCCAGGGACAACAGCGCGTGCTGGAAGCGATCTTCGGCACCCTCTCCGACGTGAATGGCGAGGTCTCGATCGGCGGCACTTCTTACCAGCAGCGTTCGCCTTATCGCTCCAAGTCTTCGGACGTCGGCATCGCCCTGATCCCGGAGGATCGCAAGACCGAGGGGATGATCCAGCCCCTGTCTATTTCCGACAACATGCTGCTGGCCGGTCTCGGCCTCGGCAAGGAACAAAACGGCCTGGAGGCCCGCTGCCTCGCACTGCTGGAACGGCTGGAGCTTCGTTACGGACAGCTTTCCGACCCGGTCATGTCGCTCTCGGGTGGCAACCAGCAGAAAGTCCTACTGGCGAAATGGCTCGCACTGCAGCCGCGATGCCTACTTCTCCTCGATCCGACCCGCGGTATCGACGTCAAGACCAAGGCGCAGATCTATCGGCTTCTCGTGGATCTCGCCGCCCAGGGTGTGGCCATCGTCCTGCAATCGACCGACTACGAAGAACTCGTCCACCTCTGTGATCGCGTCGCCGTCTTCTACCGCGGGCAGATTGCGAGCGAACTGTCGGGTGACACCCTGACGCCCGAAAACCTGATTTCAGCCGCCATGGGCCTCACTGTCCCGGCCGCATCATCCGGAGTGAAACAATGATCGCTCGCACATTGAGGCGGAATATGCGCGTGGTGATCCCGGCGATCGCACTGGCGCTTCTGTTCTGCCTGTATATCGCAACCCATCCGAGGGGCCTCACCACCTATGTCCTGACGATCTGGTCGAACCAGTCGGCTCTGCTCGTTTTCGCCGGCTTTGCGCAATTCTTCGTCGTTCTGGTGCGCGGGATCGATCTCTCCGTCGGCTCAGTTATTGCGCTAACCAACGTCACTGCTTCCTTCCTTCTGGCCGGAGACGGAATGTCGCTGGCTGCCGGAATGATTGCGGTCCTGCTGGTGGGTATGGCTTGCGGTCTGGTGACCGGGGCCTTCGTCTGCTTTGGCGGCGTACCGCCAATCGTCGCATCGCTCGCAACCGGCGCCATCTATTCGGGCATAGCCCTCTACCTTCGCCCGACCCCCGGCGGCGAGATCAATTCCGATCTCTCGGATGCCTTTACCTACGCCATCGGACCTGTTCCGACATCGCTGGCGCTGATCGTCGCAACTGTGGTGATCGTTACCGTGGTGCTCAGGAAGACCAGTTTCGGTCTTGCGCTGAAGGCGCTCGGATCAAACGAGCACTCCGCTTATCTGACCGGTATCAACACCACCACGATGCGTCTGTCCGCACATGGCCTGGGTGGCCTGATGGCGGCAGTAGCCGGCCTCTACGTCTCCATGGTCACCATGACCGGGGATGCCGGCATCGGCCCGACCTACACGCTGAACTCGATCGCGGCCATCGTGCTCGGCGGCGTATCGCTTGCGGGCGGCATCGGAACGGCAATCGGCGTCGCCGTCGGTTCGATGCTGCTGAAAACCGTCGCTGCGCTGATGTTCTTCTCCGGAATCCCGCCGCTGGCCCAGCCGTTCTTCGAAGGTCTGATCCTTGCCATCGCAATCGCCTTCGGTTCGCTCGGCGTGCTGCGCGTCCGCAACAAATTGAAGCTATACGCCCAATGAACACGCTCACCCAAACCAAGCCACGCGGCACCAGGTTTTCCGTCGATCCTGCCATCGTTGTCGTCGCGGTCGGCTGCGGCCTTCTGCTTGCCATCGGTGGAATGATCCTGCCGGCCTTCCTGTCAGCCGGCTACCTGCTGCAGCAATTGCAGATCGCATCATTCCTCGGGATCATTGCAGCCGGCGCGACCCTGGTCATCCTGCTCGGTCATATCGACCTGTCGGTCCCCGCGTCGATTACGGCGATTGCCATCGTGACCACGACCATCGGCGGCAACCCGGATCCGACCATTGCGTCCCTCGCGGTTCCCTTCGGCCTTCTGACCGGCGCTCTGATCGGGCTCGTGAACGGGCTGGGTGTCGCTTTCCTTCGTCTTCCGTCAATGGTCTGGACGCTTGCCATCAATTCGATGCTGGTGGGTTCGGTCGTCTTCTTCACCGGCGGCTTCAAGCCACGCGGCGTCGCGCCGCCCGTCTCGATCACGCTCTCGCTGGAGCGCAGCTTCGGCATACCGAACGCCTTCCTGTTCTGGCTGGTTATCATCGCTGTCGTCTTCTATGTTCTCCATCGGACCGTCTACGGCAAATACCTGATTGCCATGGGGACCTCGGAGAAGGCAGCCTATCTTTCCGGCATCCGGGTTCGCCTGGTGACGACACTCACCTTCGTCGTTGCGGGGGTTTTTACCGCTATCGGTGCCATCATGCTCGCCGGTTATGCAAATCAGGCCTACCAGGGCATGGGCGATCCCTACATGCTGCCCGTCATCACCGCGGTAGTGATCGGCGGCACGTCGATCATGGGCGGTCAGGGTGGCTATGGCGGAACCATTGCCGGCGCCATTTTCATCACCCTTCTTTCGTCGATCCTATCGGTCCTGCAGATGCCTGAAGCCTTCCGGCAGATCGTCTTCGGCATCATTATTCTGGCCATGCTACTAATCCGTGGCTACCAAAGGAGCTTTCGTTAATGTCTCAACTTCCATCCGTTGCGGTCGTCGGCCTCGGTTCCATGGGGCTCGGCATGGCCCGGTCCCTGTTGCGCGCCGGTCATTCCGTAAGGGGCTATGACGTCAATGCAGACGCGTTGAAGGCACTGGAAACAGCCGGTGGCTCGAGAGCCGCGAATCCGGGCGATGCCGCCGCCGGTGCAGACATTGCCGTGATCGTCGTCGTCAACGCGGCCCAGACCGAAACCGTTCTGTTCGGCGACAACGGCGTGGCCGCGGCGATGAAGCCCGGCAGTGTCATCATCGTCTGCGCAACGATCGCACCGTCCGAAGCAAAGCGCTTTGCCGCAAAGGTGGAGGAAGCAGGCATCCACTATATCGACGGCCCGATCAGCGGCGGTTCCAAGAAGGCGGAAAGCGGCGAACTGACGTTCATGGCATCGGGCTCCCCCGCTGCCTTTGCCGCAGCGCGTTCCGCGCTCGACCATATGGCCGGCACGGTCTACGAACTCGGTGACCAGCCGGGCGTCGGATCATCGTTCAAGATCGTCAACCAGCTGCTTGCGGGCGTCCACATCGCTGCCGCCTGCGAAGCGATCACCTTTGCGAAGAGCCTCGATCTCGACATTTCCCGGGTCTTCGACGTCATCACCAAATCGGCCGGCAACAGTTGGATGTTCGAAAACCGGATCCCGCATGTGCTTGAGGGCGACTACAAGCCGCACAGCGCCGTGTCGATCTTCACCAAGGACCTCGGGATCGTCTCCGACATCGGCCGCCAGGGAAAATTTCCGCTGCCGATCGCCAGCGCCGCCCTGCAGCTCTTCATCATGACGGAAGCAGCCGGCATGGGTCGTGACGACGACAGCTCCGTTGCCCGCCTTCTGGCGCAGATTGCCGGCCTGAAACTGCCCGGCATGGAAGACGAGGGCTGAGATCATGCCGAAGTTTGCCGCCAATCTTTCCATGATGTTCAACGAACATCCGTTCCTCGACCGCTTTCAGGCGGCGGCCGAGAGCGGCTTCACCGCAGTCGAGTACCTGTTCCCCTATGACCATCCGGCCGAAACGGTGGCCGCGCGGCTGAAGGACGCCGGCCTTGTCCAGGCACTGTTTAACATGCCTGCCGGGGACTGGGCGTCGGGAGAACGCGGCTTTGCCGCCTTGCCCGGACGGGAGGCCGATTTCGCTGCCGCACTCGAGAAGGCAATCGATTATGCCCGTATTATCGGAACACCGCTGCTGCACATGATGGCCGGCATTGCACCTGCCGACGATCCGGCAGCGATCGCGACATACCGGAAGAACCTGAAGCTGGCCGCAGACAAGACGGGCGAGGCCGGTATCGGCTTGGTCATCGAGCCGATCAACCGGCGCGACATGCCCGGCTACTTCCTCAACGACTTCGACCAGGCCGTCGGCTTCATCGAGGCGATCGCGCAGTCGCACGTCAAGCTTCAGTTCGACGTCTACCATCGCCAGATCCTGCACGGCGACGTCACGATGGCGCTGCGCAAGTTTGCGCACCTGATCGGCCATATCCAGATCGCATCCGTACCACTGCGCAACGAACCCTTGACCGGCGAACTCGATGATCGTCGCATCTTCGCAGAGATCGACGCTATCGGTTACACAGGATATGTCGGCTGCGAGTACAGGCCTGCGGGAGAGACCAGACAGGGCCTGACCTGGATGCAACAGATCTGACGGGAAAGGGAGGAGAGCATGAGCTACACGAAATGGTTTGAAATCGTTGACCCGGCTTTCAGGTCCCTGATCCTGCCGAATGTGCACGCCGACCTGCTCTGGACAGGCGGACGATGGCTCGAAGGCCCGGTCTACGTTCCCTCCGCACGTCACCTCTTGTTCTCCGACATCCCGAACAACCGCGTCCTTCGCTATGACGAGGTGGCGGACACCGTCGCAATCTTCGAGGCCCCCTCGAATTTCTCGAATGGTCACACGCTCGACCCTGAAGGACGCGTGGTGTCCTGCGAACACCAGACACGGCGCGTGACACGCCGCGAGCATGATGGCAGCGTGACGGTCATCGCCGACGCTTTCGAGGGCAAGAAGCTGAACTCGCCCAACGACGTGATTGTCGATAGCCAGGGCACCATCTGGTTTACCGATCCGACCTATGGGATTTCGACCCCCTATGAGGGGGGCCTCGCCGACAGCGAGATCGGCAGTCGCAACGTCTACCGCCGGGGGCCGGACGGCACTCTCGAACCTGTCATCACCGACCTCGTTCAGCCCAATGGCCTTGCGCTCTCGCGTGACGAGCGCATCCTCTATGTCGCCGACAGCGGCAGCCAACCCAGCCGCCTCATTGCCTATGCTCTGGACGATAATCGCCGGCCGCAGAACGGCCGCGTGATCAGCGAGTATTCGAGTGGAATATACGACGGATTTCGCATCGACGCTAAAGGCCACATCTGGACAAGCGCCGGCGACGGTGTCCACTGCCTCGATCCCGACGGCAAGCTGATCGGGAAGATCCTGATCCCCGAAACCGTCAGCAATCTCTGCTTCGGCGGACCGAACCGGAACCGCCTCTACATCACAGCGACGCGCTCATTGTACGCCGTTTTCGTCAATACGACCGGATGATCAAGCGACGGCGAAGGTCACGGGAGCCTTCGCCTGCCCCGCGTACCACCAACCAGAACTATGTGCCTACCCAGGGGGCGGTGCCGACGCACGGAGACTTTCATGAGCGAGATCATCGGCATCACCATGGGCGACCCTTGCGGCGTCGGCCCGGAGATCTCCGTTCGAGCACTTGCCGGCATGTCGCCGGAGGAGCGGGCGACGATCCGCATCTACGGCAATCTTGCGACGCTGGAAGCCGCCCGTGCAGTGCTTGGCATCGACCTCGACCTTGCCCCTCATGTCGTTGACCTTCCCGTCGAGGGG
>Ga0065721_10004329_pt1 | contig 51709 bp, 53 predicted proteins | sample Mesricmetagenome_FD_59108 | JGI IMG/M metagenome (GOLD analysis project Ga0065721, IMG submission 59108) | Mesophilic microbial community from rice straw/compost enrichment Sample: eDNA_1 v2 (version 2) | ecosystem: Engineered > Solid waste > Grass > Composting > Bioreactor | place: USA: Davis... | reverse complement strand
GGTGGAGACCATCGAAGAGCGCGTGCAGCATCTGATTCAGCTGCGGGAGCTGCAGGACGAGACGAACGGCTTCCAGGTATTCATCCCTCTCTCCATGCAGCCGACGAGCCCGAAGGCCGGAATTCGCCGCCGCAATTCCGCGTTCGACGATCTTCGCGCGATCGCAATCGGCCGCCTCATGCTGGACAACTTCCAGCACGTAAAAGCTTACTTCATCAACATCGGCACGCAGCTGACGCAAGTTGCGCTCACGATGGGCGCTTCCGATGCCCACGGCACGATCGTGCGCGAGAGAATCAGCCACGCCGCGGGCGCCCTGACGCCGGCCGGCATTACCCGGGAAGATTTGGTGTGGCTAATTAAAGGGGCCGGACGTATTCCGGTCGAACGCGATACGTTGTATAATGAAGTGAAGGTTTATGGCTAAAGAGTGAACCCAGACATGAGCGGCTTCGGGGCCGCTCTTTGTGTTGCGTGGAAGGACACGAAATGGCCAATAATACGACTTACGAAGGTCGGTTTATAAGGAGAAGTGACAAAGTGAAGAACATCATCGTTCTAGGCGGAGGATACGGCGGCTTGACGGCCGTGCAAGATCTTCTGTCTAACATCCCTGCAGACGTCAAAGTCACCTTGGTGGATCGAATGCCTTTCGGCGCACTCAAGACGGAGTATTACGCCTTGGCCGCCGGAACCGTATCGGAATTGGACATTCGCGTATCCTACCCCTCCCATCCTCAGCTTCAGATCGTTTACGGCGAAGTCGTCGGAATCTCCTTCGAGAATAAATCCGTGCATCTATTGAACAACGACCCGCTCTTCTACGATTCCCTTATTATCGCTCTCGGCTGCACGGATAACTATCATGGCATTCCCGGCGCCCCCGAATTTACGGCCAGCGTTCAGTCGCTCTCTTCGACGCGCAGTACGTATCAGCAGCTGAACGACGTTCGCCCCTACGGGCAAGTCACCATTATCGGCGGCGGTCTCAGCGGCGTCGAAGTGGCGTCCGAGCTGCGCGAGAGCCGTCCCGACCTGAACATTCGGATCCTGGACCGCAGCAGCCTTATGTCCGCGTTCCCGACGAAGCTGCAGAAGTTCGTCGCCGCCTGGTTCATGGAGCACCACGTCGAGCTGCGCTCCGGCATTCATACGGAACGAATCGAGCAAGGGGTCATTTACAACGGCAGCGAAGAGATTCTGACCGACGTGGCCGTCTGGACCGCCGGCATACAACCGGTGAAGCTCGTTCAGGATCTCGTTCTCCCGAAGGACAAGCAGGGCCGCCTGATCGTAAACGAGTTCCATGAGCTTCCGGACGCTCCGGACGTCTTCGTCATCGGGGACTGCTCCAGCCAGCCGTTCTCCCCGAGCGGCCAGCTTGCGCAAGCTCAGGCGAGCCAAGTCGTACAGGTGCTACAAGCCCGCTGGAGCAACAGAACCATCAAGCTGCCGCGCATCCAACTTAAGGGAACGGTCGGCTCGCTTGGCAAGAAGTCCGGGTTCGCCGTCATGGGCAAGACTTCGCTCATGGGCCGAATTCCGCGCATGCTGAAGAGCGGCGTTCTGTGGAAGAGCCGCCGCCATTTCGGATAATTCATTTATGCGATAACCGCGATAGCCATTATAAGTCGTCAAGGAGCTTGTCTAAGGCGGAGCGATCCGCTTCCTGCTCCTTCAAAGCGGCTTTAATCAAATCGTACAGCTTGTCGGCATCCTCCGCGACGACGCTCTCCCCGTTGACGAGGGCGTACGGCGAGAGGTAGCATTCGCCGCAGTTGCCTAGGCAGCCGTATTCGATGACTTCGATGTCATCCTCTTGCTCCAGCCGCTCCAGAACCTTATCCGTACCGTGATGCATGTTGCTTACGCAGAATTCCACGATGTTCATGGGGAATCGTCCTTTCTTTTGCCGAACGTCCGTTTTAATTCGAACGAATGTGTACTATAATAGGGTTATGAAAGGAGGGGATGGCGATGAGTGAAATCGCACAAGACACGATGTATGATGAAGTGCTCGAAGTGCTCGACAAACTTCGTCCGTTCCTGCAGCGGGACGGCGGCGACGTTGAACTGGTCGACGTTGAAGACGGGATCGTTAAGCTGCGCTTGATGGGCGCTTGCGGAAGCTGCCCAAGCTCGACGATTACGCTCAAGGCCGGCATCGAACGCGCGCTGCTGGAAGAAGTAGAAGGTATCGAAGAAGTCGTGCAAGTATTCTAATGCTTCACGATGGCTATACAATCGCGGCGCTTGCGCATGCAGGCGATGCGGAGAGCCTTGCCGGCGGGACACCGTTCGGCAAGGCTTTTTTTTCTTACGGCCGCGAACCGCTCTCCGCGCGCTGCCCGCCAACCTGTCGGACGAGACTGACGATCGGATCGAACCCTCCCGAGATCTCGATCGCGTTGCCGGTCACGAAGTCCGACTCCGGCAAGCAGAGGAAGCCGATCATGCGGGCCACGTCCTCCCCGGTTCCCGGTCTTCCTCGCAGGGATTCATCGTCCAGTATGCCCTGCACGTCCGCGATGCCCTTCTCCTTATATTCCCCGCGAATGTCTCCCGGGCAAATCATGTTAACCGTGATGCCGCTTCCCGCTTCCTCTTCCGCCAACGTCTTCGTGAACGAGACCAGCCCCACCTTGGCGGCGGCATAGACCGCCCGATGCGGCCACGACCTCGTCTCCGCCGCGCGACCGAATCCGAAGTGGATGATTCGGCCCCACTGCCTGGCCCTCATTCCCGGCAGCACGCGATGATCGAGCAGCATCGTGCCCACCAGGTTGCCGTTCATCAGGTAATGGATGTCGTTCACGCTATAATCCGCGAACAGCTTGCGCTCCCGAATGAACGGACCCGCATTGTTTACGAGGATATCGACCCCGCCAAGCCGAGCTTCGGTCTCCTCGACAAGGCGCTCCGCCTGCTCCGCGAACGCGATATCCCCTTGGATCGCTGCCGCGCGGCGCCCCATGCCTTGAATTTCCCGGACGAGCTCTTCCGCTTCCGAGCGGCTTCTCACGTAGTTAATGGCGACGTCGCAGCCGAGAGCCGCAAGCTCTAAGGCGGTTCTCCGCCCGAGTCCTTTCGCGCTGCCGGTAACGAGCGCCGTTCTTCCTTCCAGCCTCATGATCGGTTCGCCCCTTCTCCCAAGAGCATGTCCTGTCACGATCTTATGATCGAATGCGCGTACCGGAACGAGAGGGCCAAGGAACGATGCACCATCTCCCAGCCTTCCTCCAGATCTCGCAGGTTTAGCGTAATATTCTCCAGATAAGGCTCCATGTTCTGTTTCTCGGAATGCAGGCTCTGGAACAAATCGTCCTGAAGCTCCGAGTTCATATGGTGAATCTCCAGATTGCGCCGCTTGCGCAACCGGTTCATGGCTTCGCCGTGCTTCTCTTTAAGCTCGTTCAACCGAACCGCCAGATCGGCGTATTTATCCTTCTGCCTCATCGTTCGCAGTACCGTGAAATAAGAAAAGTGGGCCTTCACCCGTTCGGTGCGCAAGCCAAGCAGATCGTTAAGCAGCGTACCGAGCTTATCGAGCAGGGAAAACACCCGAATAAAGGCATTCTTATCGAAGTATACGTGCCGATAATAATCCTGCCGCTCCTCGGAGGACATCTCCTCCAGCGTGCTTCTCTTCACGAGATGGCCGAATCGCTTGGCCGCATGCAGGCTTTGCTCCAGTTCGTCCAGCGAGCGAAGCAATCCCTCCGCCCAGACCGCGTAAGTCCGGAACTTCACAACCCGTTCCCTGTCCGTCTGTTCATGCCCGCGAAGCTGCCTAATGAATTTCTCGATGGCTTGAACCGCTTGCAGCGGCGCCCCTTCCCATTGCCGGGGAGGCTCGCCGAATAACGATCGAAGCATGCTACTCCTCCCGCCTGAAGATCCATTCTTTTATTGTAACCTACAGGGGACCGGGGCTCAACTCATCTTGCAAGCGCTATTCCGCAAGTAGCGACGATTTGTCCCTGTCGAACGGCAAAGAGGCCCCCCCCTTCGGGGCAGCCTCTACCTTCGATTCCACGAGCATTTAGTCGGGATTCGACTTCCGCGCCAACTGATACGCTCGAATCATCAGCAAGCACAAGGAGCTGAACAACGCCGTTATGATGATCGTATGCAGCAGGCTCGTGAATACGTAGACGTCCTCGTTGTCCAGAGTGGCCGTCAGCAGCCAGCCGCTCAGCACTTGCGACAGCACGAGCAGGAAGGAGACCAGCGAGATTCGGCTCAATTCATGCGTTTGTCCCAGCAGCTTGCGTACGAAGAAAAACAGCCAGAGAATGAAGAAGAACAGCAGCACGCCCGCGACCCGGTGGATAAACACGATGCCCGTCGCCCCGTTGATCTCGGGAACGAACTCCCCGTTGCAGAGCGGCCAGCCGATACAGCCCCCCGCCGAATCCGTATGGCGAACGTAAGCGCCGAGGTACACGACCCCATAGCAATAGACGATGACGGCGACGGCAGCGCGGAAGATCGAAACCGGCACCTGCGCCAGCGCAGACGATGGCTTCTTCGCGGTCTGTCCGGATGCAAGCTCCTTCTCTCTCCGGCGCGCCCATGAGGTCATAAGCCAGGTGAAGGTGAAAGCGATCATCGAGATCCCGAAGTGAATGGCGAGCACGGCGTCCGACGTCGGCCAGATTACGGCCATCATGCCGAGAATCGCTTGGGCGATCGTGAACAGCAGCGCTCCGCCGGAGTAGATCAACGCCTCGTTGTCGGCAGGCTTGGGATTTAGCTTGAATGTAGCAATGAAAGTAATTAGAACCAGAATGCCTTCCAGCCCGCTGACCGCGCGATGCGTATATTCGACCATGGATTCAAGCGTATAAGCGGGAATGAACTTCCCGTGGCACAGAGGCCAATCGGTTCCGCATCCGCGGCCCGAATCCGTATTGGTTACGATGACACCGGCAATAAGTACGAGAAACATACCTATGCAGCTCCATAAGGCCAGCAATCGATATCTTTTATAAGTCATGCCTATCCCCGATTCCTATGTGAAAGTAAGCTCAAGACGGCCAACTTCATTATAACCAACCCCTCTTCACAAAACCATGTTCAAAGTGTGACGGTTTGGATGGCGGTTTGGCAAACGGAATTCGAGCGGCTGGAACTCGTTTCGAAACGGATAGGCAAGGCGCTTGTGCCGTCATTCTCTCCTTGATACAATTAAGCATAAACAAACAGGAATACTTTGATTTTAAACAGATTGGAGGTTAGAGAATGATCCAATTTCGACAATCGACTTATCGCTGTACCTCCGAAATCGCGATCGAGCTCATCAGCGGCAAGTGGAAGGCTCTTATCCTGAACTACTTGGACAACCATATTTTCCGATTCAACGAACTTCAGCGGCTCATGCCCGGAACGACCCAGAAGATGTTGACGGCGCAGCTGAGGGATTTGGAGAAAGACGGACTCATAACGCGCAAGGTGTATCCGGTATCGCCTCCGAAAGTCGAATATCAGCTGTCGGAACTCGGTCGCTCTTTGGTGCCGATTCTAAATATGCTAAGCGATTACGGCGCCAAATATATCGAAGCGATGGAAGGCGAACGCGGCTTGGAAAAGGCTAGCGAATCCGACGCTCCTCCTGCTGCTTCGGACTCTTAATCAATCACGAATGTCGAGCCGAAGCCTTTGCCGATCCCCCCTATCGACTTCCTTCCTTGCCCTTCGCGCAGCAGAATCACGTTCTCCGGATAAAGCTTGCCGAGAAGCGCCCAACGAATCGAGGAGTCTCCTCCTGTTGGGATAAAGTGCGTCCCTTCCTCCGCCGTAACGAGCCCCGGAAGCCCGAGTATCGTCAAGGCATCATGCACGTGCCAGTCCGCCCGTTCTTCGCTCCCGTCCGCTTGTTCCGCCTGCTCCTCGATCGCATCATAGGAATATCGATATCCTCTCGAAATCTGTCCCAGATCGATGGCAAACTCCTGCGAGCCAATTCGAATCCGGCAGTGGACGTATATTCGTCCAGCCTCTTCGGAAGCCACGACCCAATCCGTTGCCGTCGGCGTCCTCGGCTGCGACTTCCCGTTGCCGGAGCCAGGCGCCCCCGGCCCGATCGCGCTTCTCGGCGCGGAATAGTAATCCGTCTCCGAATAGGCGATAACGGCCGGCTCATCGCGATCGGAGGACCCGCTAAGGATCGTTCCCGGAGCATGCCATCGCAGCAAGTATCTAGACGGCGACGAAGACTCTCCGATCCCCGAAGGCAGAACGATTCCGCGACGGTATCGGAAGCCGTATCCCTCTCCCGACAGCTGCGGACTGAGCACGGCTTGGGCGTACCTAACGATAGACCGGTGAGGGACCTGCTTGATCATTAATTCGGAGAGAAACTGCTCTCTTGCCGGCTCGACATGACGAAGCCCTAAACGAGATCGATGCTCCGGAATCTCGATGCGAACCTCCTCCCAATTGTCGAACGGAAGCAGGATATCCCGAAGCAGGATTAACTGATGAACGTATTCATTGAACAACTGCATGACGACAGGTCCTCCGCTCGGCCCGGTAAGCAATGCGGCCGCTTGGGGAGTCCATAGATGGGAATCGCATCGGCTGCGAAACATTAAGCCGCTTAGCTTATAAGTTCCATAACGCTTAAACGCGACCTTGCTCTCGCGATGCTCGCGGGCTAACCGCGCGATGGCTTCTCCGATCCTAGCCGCCTGCGCGGCAAGCTCTCCGCGGGCATGGTCTTGGAAACGCAGCGTTCCAAGAGGAAGGACCGCCTCGCGGCCTTCGACCGCAAGGCTGGCTTGAACATTATCTAGAAGCGAGGAAGCATCCGCGGCATCCCCCAGATGAACTTCAATGGCTGCCAGAAGCGTCCCCGCTTCGCGAACGAGCTCGCGGGCCGTATAAACCCCGGGCTGCAAATCCCACTCCCACGTCGATGATGGCTGTTGACTATTCGGCATCTCGCACCTCTTTTCTTTTTACCAAGAATAGCAACGCGCTCCGGGTTTGAACAGTACGCACTTTCCGGTCAGGAGGTTCCCGTTCGGTGCCTGAGTATCCATTCGGTAAGCAGAAACGACAAAAAGGCCGCCCATACGCTATGGGACAGCCTCTCCGCTAAAAACCGTTATTCGATTATTGCGCCGAAGAAGGCAAAGCGTTCGACACTTCCAGCGCGCGATCGAGGAACTGCTCGATCTCCTCGCGGGACTTCCGCAGCTTGTTCACGAAGCGAACGAGCTCCTTGCCGTCCCGGAAGGCGATAAAGCTCGGGATGCCCAGGATGTTGAGTTCGCTGCACAGATCCGCCAGATCGTCCCGATCGATCTCGATGAACGTGATACGGCCTTCGTACTTCTTTTCCACGTCCGGCATGAACGGCTCGATAAAATGGCAATCCTTGCACCATGTCGTCTTGAATACGGCGACCGTTAGCTCGGATTTGCCCGTCTGCTCGCGGAACGCCGCGTCTTCCGTAATTTTGCGCATTCGGATTCCTCCCCAGAACCTGTCGTTTGTAACGATCATTATACGACTTCGAACGCGGCCTTACAAATCGAAGCCTTCCAGGGTTAGGCGAACGAATTCGCAGGATTCCTAATCAGCGGAGGGAGTCATGATGGATAGTTCGACGCCCTGCTTGGAAATCCTTCCAGTAGAGGACGCTCTAGGGACGGAGGGCTTCATTATTCGAAGGGAACAAACCAAGGCGATTGGTTTCTGGGAAAGCATGGCGGCCAAAACGACAAGCTGGTGGCGTTCGGTTCCCCTTCGGGCCCGTGCCGTCCCGTTGAGCGTAACGGAGGAGGAATGGGACTGGCTTTACGGGAAGCTGAAGGAGAAGCCTCGTTCGCCGGATGGGAGTCCTTCCTTGGAGGAAAGCAGCCGTCTTCTGGTCCGCCGCATCCGGGAGGAGACCGAACGGCTCAATCGCAACAATGTGACTCGAACGGCGGCCTATCTGGAGATGTACGGGCGGCATCCGGAGCTGCATTGGGCGCTGCTCGCCCATCTTGTCTCCCGCAACGGCGGCTGGAGCATGACCGATCTTCGCGGAGAGTGGCTTCCGAAACTACTGGACCCGAAAACGATTCGTTCGACCTTCCGTATGCTCGAGGCCTGCAACGCTTTGATCTTCCGCGATGCCTATCCTCAATTGCTGCTTTATTCGGAGAGCAAACGACAGGGACATGCGCTATTCGAGCTGCTGCCTCATCTCGGCGTGTCCTTGTTCATGCGGCCGTTCTGGGAGCTGTTCTGGCGGGCTCGGAATCCGGTTCCTCTCACCGTCGCTCTGGTCGTAAACGAGCAGAACGTCATCGAGAAGCGAGTCGTTCGGGATCCGTTATATCGCGATGAGGTATTGAGCACGCTTGCTTTCCGGTCGCAGCCGCTGCTCCAATCCAATCAACTGCTGCTGCCGCTCTTGGGGAAAAGGGAAGTGCGCCGATTGGCCGGCAGAGTGCTGGAGAGGTTCGGGCGTCTGGACGAGCGGATCGAATTCGGGAAGGATCTCTATTCGATCCTGTTCGGCTATCCGAAGGTGCATGCGCGGGCGCTCGCCTTCGCCGAAGCGGTGCCGCATACGGGCTCGCGGGCGGATTATTGGCCCCGTCTGTTTACGGATAAGCCAAAAAGCGATGCCGTTCCCGGGATTTCCGGGTTCGACACCGCTCTTGGACCCCCTCCTTGGTTCAGTCCCCGCCTGACCGACGCTTGGGACGATCAGGCTCTGGGGCCTGTCCAAGATGGAGATTGGTATGAGGATCTATCCGCGCTCGATTATCTCAAGAGAATGCGCCAGCCCCGCGTTATCGACATGACTCGCGAGCATGTTTTCGGACAACGCAAGCTGCAGGCGGCCGTCCGAATCGGCGATTATCTGGGTTTAGGCGGAAGCTGAGCCGCGGGAACGACCGAGCGCGCGAACGACCGGGCCGAGTACCTTGCGGATTCTCGCCGGATAGCCGCTTAAATCTTCCGAGCGGATGACGCGGAACAGAACGAGCAGCACGAGGTAAGCCGCGCATACGAAGATGCCGAGCACGATCGTTACGATCAGATACGGCCATTTGCCTCCCAGCGACTCCGTCCATTCCAATCCGTAATAAACGATAGCCGATCCGACCGCCGCGATAACGATCACCGCGGACGCGAAGCCTGTCCAGCGATCGCCGAGCGCCTTGATGCCGGTCAGCTTCCGGATCGTGATCATGTTCCAGGTCGTCACGAAGATGAAGCAGACGCTCGTCGCGGCGACGAGGCCGTATACCCCGAAGAACGGGGTAAGCACCAGGCTTAGCACGAGTTTGATCGCGATCCCGGTCAGCGTATGCGACATCGCCGTCCGCTGACGGCTGATCCCGTTGAGGATCGAGTTCGAGGTCATCATCGTAATCTGGAAAATCGTGCCCCCGGCGAGCATGGCGACGATCTCGCTCTCCGACGGCTTGCTGAACAACAGGCCGTTGACCGCATGAGCGCCGACCGTGAGCACGAGGACGATGGGCATGCCGGTGAAGATGGCGATCCGCATCGCCAGCATTCCTTGACTCCGCACTCTCTCGTCGTCGCGGGCCGCGAAAGCCGCCGCAAGCACCGGCAAGATCGAGGTGCTTAGCGCGATCGCGAGAACCGGAGGAATGCCGGCGATGGATTGGGCGTTCGTGACGAGACCCGCCAGCCAGGATTCCACGGTAGCTTTATCGAAGTTCCAGTGGGATAGCGGCCCAAGGAGGGAAGTATCGATAAAATAGATAAGTTGAACCGTCATCGCCGTTAGCAGGATCGGAATGGAAATCTTCAGAATCGCCTTGTAGATATCCTTCGTCTGCGTCAGAACCGGTGGGCCTCCAGCCTGTACGGAGGAATGTTTCGACTCCGTTCGCGGCGACTTGCGGTCGCCTGCCTCCAGCTTCCGTGCATACCACAGCATGACGGCGAGCGCGGCTACACCGCCGAAGACGCTGCCGAGCGCTCCTCCTGCCGCCATAATTCGATTATTATACCCAAGACCTTGAAGAAGAAAGACGAGACCGACCGCCGTTATTACCCGGGCAATTTGTTCGATCACTTGCGAGATGCCGCCGGCCATCATGAACTGGCGGCCTTGGAAATATCCACGCATCATCGCGATGATGGGGAAGAAGAGCAATGCCGGAGCGATAGCTCGAACCGCGAGATCCCCGTCCGGAACCTTAGAGAACGACGCATAGTAAGGCGCTACAAGCAATAGTACAAGCGTCATGATGATGCCCATAAGAACCCCGAACCGAATAGCGGCTCGGTAGATCTTCTTGACCTCCGCTTCGCGGCCGAGCTCCAGCCGTTCCGACACCATCTTGGAGATGGCGCTCGGAATGCCCGCCGTAGCGAACACGAGTAAGAGCAGATACACGTTATTGGCGAGACCGAAGGCATTTTGCCCATTGTCATCCATCGCGTATTCCAGCGGAACCCGCTGGAATATGCCCAACACTCTGGCCGCGAGAGCCGCCCCGGCCAGAATGATCGTTCCTTTGACCAATGAATCTTTCTTTACCATATCAGCTTCTCATCCCAACGATTCTAACGGTTTATGGTTGCCGCGGACCGGCTTGGCCGCGCCCGACGGAGCCGCCCAGCGCACGCCATTGGCGATGACGCGGCGCACGAGCGGATGATAATAGGTTGGATACGTCTCATGGCCCGGACGGAAGTAGAAGATCTTCCCTTGGCCGCGCTTGTAGGTGCAGCCGCTGCGGAACACCTCTCCGCCCTCGAACCAGCTAATGAACACGAGCTCGTCGGGAGCCGGGATATCGAAGTGCTCTCCGTACATCTCCTCCGGCTTGATCTCGAAATATTCCGGAAGTCCGGCAGCGATCGGATGCGCGGGATCGACCACCCAGATGCGCTCCTTCTCCTTCGCTTCCCTCCACTTCAAGTCGCAGCTCGTCCCCATCAGTTTTTTGAAAATTTTCGAGAAATGCCCCGAATGAAGCACGACCAGCCCCATCCCCTCCAGGACTCTCCGATGCACCCTCTCCACGATCTCGTCCTCGACCTCATGATGGGCCATGTGCCCCCACCAGATCAGGACGTCGGTGTCGTCCAGCGCTTCTTGGGTCAAGCCGTGCTCCGGCTCGGGCAGCGTTGCCGTGCGAACGGTCAAGCCCTCCTCCTGCTCGAGGCCCTCCGCGATAGCGCGATGAAGGCCGTCCGGGTATACCTCGCGAACCTCCTCATGGATGTGCTCATGCCGGAATTCGTTCCAGACCGTTACTTTGATCAATGCGGCTCCTCCTTAGGCGGCTGTCGTTATACGATAAGCCAAATGATGAACAGAACGATCATGACAATCTGAAGGACGATCTTCATGAAGGTGCTCGCGAACAAGCCCACGAGAGATCCCCAGCCGACTTTAAGCGCCTTGTTGAAGGAGGAGCCCGCGATGAGCTCTCCCAGCAGGGCGCCCGCAAACGGACCGATGATCAGACCGAAAGCCGGAATGACGAAAGGACCGATGATGACGCCGATCGTGCTCCCCCAGACGGAAGCTTTGGAGCCTCCGAACTTCTTGACGCCCCAGGCATTGACGACGTAATCCGCGACGATGAGCGCGAGCACGATGAGGGTCTGGATGGCCCAGAACCAGAAGCCGAACGGATCGAAGGAGAAAAAGAACCCGTAAACGAAGAACGCCGCGTAAATCGCGAACACTCCCGGCAGAACCGGGTATACCGCGCCGGCCATCCCCACGACGAACAATGCCACAATGATAATCCAGCCTAAAATATCCATTCCTCATCACGCCTTTAACACGTATTGTTGAATGACCTGGGCGACGCCGTCCTCGAGGTTCGTTCCCGTAACGACATCCGCGCCCGCTTTGACTTCGTCCTGGGCATTGCCCATCGCGACGCCGAGCCCGACAGCCCGGATAGCCGCCAGATCGTTAAGGCTGTCTCCGACCGCCACCGCCTCCGACATCTTGCAGCCCAGCATTCGGCACACTTCCTCGATTGCCGTGGCCTTCGATACGCCGGCCGGATTCACTTCGATGTTGTAGGGGGACGAGTTGCTCAGCTCGAGCCCCTCCCAGCCTTGCAGCTCTTGGAGGATGGAACCGAGCACCTTCGTATCTTCGTTGTAATAGCCGAACTTCAGCCACTCGAAGTCGTACGTGTCCCCGGCCCATTGTTCCTTGTTGTAGATGCCCTGAGTCGAATACGCCCAGAACCACGTGTCGCCGTGCCGCTCCGCAAGCCGATGAAGCTTCATGACCTTCTCCGCGGGCAGCGTTGTTCGGCGATGAAGCTCGCTTGGCTTGCTCCAGATCTCCCCGCCGTTCACGACGATCATCGGAGATTCGGCGAGCCCAAGCTGCTCGGCGAAAGGCAGCGCGCTGTCGTAGCCTCTCCCCGTCGACACGCAGACCGTCACTCCAGCCTCTCTCGCCTTCGCGATCCATTCCTGATTCGCGGCGCTAATCTCGCTTCGGTCGTTCAACGTCGTTCCGTCCAAGTCCAATGCCAGAAGTCGATAGTTTCCCAAGGTTCGAACGTTCACTCCTTCTTTCTGTATGGCTTCCCTTTAAGCAGATAAACATACCAACGCCATTTTATCACAAAATGAATGGGAGCACGACGAAGCCCGCATACAAGCAGAGATCACGTGCCTAAAGAGTACCTAAACGAACACTGCCCCTTAAGTCCGACAAGGACCTAAGGGGCAGTTCTAACCTTTTATTTTCTCTTATGCATAATGGCAAGCGGCCCAGTGGCCGTTGCGAGTCTCTCTAAGCTCCGGAACTTCGGCCGCGCACTTCTCCGTCGCCGCGGGGCAGCGAGTACGGAACGGGCAGCCGCTCGGCGGATTGATCGGGCTCGGCAGGTCGCCGGAGAGCACGATTCTCTCCTTCTCGCGGGCCGCGCTCGGATCCGGCTCCGGAATGGCCGACAGCAGCGCCTGCGTGTACGGATGCTGCGGGTTGTCGTACAATTCCTCGCTCGTCGCCAGCTCGACGATCTTGCCCAGGTACATGACGGCTACGCGGTCGCTCACGTACTTGACCATCGACAGGTCGTGCGCGACGAACAGGTAGGTCAGGCTCAGCTTCTTCTGCAGCTCGATCAGCTGATTGACGATCTGAGCTTGGATCGAGACGTCGAGCGCCGAGATCGGTTCGTCGCAGACGACGAATTCCGGTTGAACGGCGAGCGCTCTCGTGATGCCGATCCGTTGGCGTTGGCCGCCGGAGAATTCGTGCGGATACCGGGAAGCGTGCTCCGCGTTTAGGCCGACGAGCTCGAGCAGCTCTTCGACGCGGCGTTTTCTCTCCGCCTTGCTATGGGTAAGGCCGTGAATATCGAGCGCTTCGCCGATGATATCCAGTACCGTAAGACGCGGGTTAAGAGATGCGTAAGGATCCTGGAAAATCATCTGCATGCGGCGGCGATAAGCCTTGAATTGCCTCTTCGACAGCTTCGTGATGTCGACGCCGTCGTAAACCATCGAACCGGCCGTCGGCTCGTACAGGCGCATGATCGTTCGGCCGGCGGTCGTCTTGCCGCAGCCGGATTCCCCTACCAAGCCTACCGTCTCGCCTTGCTTGATGTCGAGGGTGAAATTCTGCACGGCCTTAAGGACGCGTCCTCCGCCTAGCTGAAAGTGCTTGCTGAGGCCTTGAATGTCAACTAAAGTCTTGCTCATACGCCCACCTCCGTTTTCTTATCGGATTGAGCGCGCGGATCTTGCAGCCAGCATCTGACCTTATGGCTTCCGCCCAGATCGGTGACTTCCGGAGGCGTCGTCGCGCAGATGTTCATCGCGTACGGACAGCGATCGCAGAAGCCGCAGCCCGGAGGAGGAGCGATAAGGTCCGGCGGAGTGCCGTGGATCGGAACCAGAGGCTCGTCCTTGCGCTGGGACAGCTTAGGAAGCGAGTTGAGCAATCCCTTGGTATACGGGTGGCTCGGGTTCGCGAAGATTTCTTCTTTCGTTCCGCTCTCCACGATCTGGCCGGCGTACATAACCATAACCCGGTCGCAGACGTCCGCCACGATGCCCAGATCGTGCGTGATCAGAATGATCGACGTATCCATCTGCTCTTGAAGCTTCTTCATTAGACTAAGAATCTGGGCCTGAATCGTCACGTCCAGAGCGGTCGTCGGTTCGTCCGCGATAAGCAGCGCCGGGTTGCAGGCGAGCGCGATGGCGATCATGACGCGCTGGCGCATGCCCCCGGAGAACTCGTGCGGATATTGCTTGTATCTGGCTTCCGGCGTCGGAATCCCGACGAGCTTCAACATCTCGATCGCGCGTTCTTTCGCTTCGCTTTTGGATAATCCTTGGTGTTTAATGAGGCCTTCGGAGATTTGCTTGCCGACGGTCATCGTCGGATTCAGGGACGTCATCGGGTCTTGGAAAATCATCCCGATCTTGTTGCCCCGAATTTTCTGCATGTCTTTCTCGCTCAGCTTCAGAAGATCCTGTCCTTCGAATAGGATCTGTCCGTTCTTGATTCGTCCGGGCGGCATCGCGATCAGACGCATGACCGTCTGGGCCGTAACGCTCTTGCCGCTGCCGGATTCGCCGACGATCGCGACCGCTTCGCCTTTCTTCACTTCCAGGTTGACGTTGCGGATCGCTTGAACTTCCCCGCCGAACACGTCGAAGGAGACGCTGAGGTCTTTTACTTCAAGCAGATTTGTCATATCCGTCCACTCCTTCCCTCGTGTAGTTATTTCTTAAGCTTCGGATCGAAGGCGTCGCGCAGGCCGTCTCCCAGAACGTTGAAGGCAAACATCGTCAAGCTGAGGAAGAGAGCCGGGAAGAAGAGACGCCACGGGAAGAGCGTCATCGCCCCGATGCTGTCGCTGATCATCGTGCCCCAAGAAGCTTTCGGCGACTGAACGCCAAGGCCGAGGAAGCTGAGGAACGCTTCCGTGAAGATCGCGCTTGGCACGCTCAGCGTTACGGTAACGATGATCGGTCCCATCGCATTCGGAATCAGATGGCGGAACAGAATACGCATATGTCCGGCCCCCAGCACTTGAGAAGCGAGGGCATATTCTTGGTTCTTAAGAGAAATCATCTGTCCGCGCACGATCCAGGCCATGTTGATCCAGCCCGTGATCGACATCGCGACGATAATCGTCGTTAAGCTTGGCTCCATGACGACGAGCAGCAGGATGGTGACGAGCAGGTTGGGAACCGCATAAAGAATCTCCGAGATGCGGTTCATGACCTCGTCGACCTTGCCGCCGAAGTACCCCATGATCGCGCCATAGATAATTCCGATAAAGAAGTCGATTATCGCGGCCATTACGCCGACGAAGAGCGAGATCTGGGCGCCGGTCATCGTTCTAACCAGCATATCCCGGCCGAGATTGTCCGTTCCGAACCAATGAGTCCAGGAAGGAGCGGCGTTTTTGTTAGCCAATTCATTCGTATCGTGACTAAACGGGGATACCAATGGAATGAATATCGCAAGCAGCACGACGGCAACGATGACCCACAAGCCGAACATAGCCAGCTTGTTGTCCTTCAATCGGTACCAGATATCCTGCCAAGCCGTTAAGCTCTTGCGTGTAATCTTCTCGCCGGCTGTCGAGTCTTTGCGAAGCGGCGCGAAGGGATTGTCGTCTCTCATCATATCTGGAGTATTCATTCGTTAAGCACCTGCCTTTCCGCCCTTAAGGCGAATGCGCGGATCGACAAGCACGTAGGCAATGTCAGCGATAAATCTACCGACCAGCAGAATGGCCGCATAGAAAATAGTCGTGCCCATAATGAGCGGATAGTCTCGGTCAATAATGCTGGATACGAAGAACTTGCCCAGTCCGGGGATCGCGAAGATCTGTTCCACGACAACCGAACCCGTGATCACGTTAGCGATCATGAATCCAAGATACGTAACAACAGGAAGCATGGAATTTCTCAGGGCATGACGCCAAACGATCATATGACCGGCAAGGCCCTTGGCTTTGGCGGTCTTGATAAAGTCGCCGTTCATGACTTCGACCATCGTCGAACGAATGAGACGCGCGATAACCGCAATGGAGGAAGCGGACAGGGCTATCGTAGGCAATACGTAATCGAGCGGACTCTTGAGTCCGGCTACCGAGAACCAGCCTAGCTTAACGGAGAATATATACTGCAATAACGGACCCATGATCAAGCTTGGGACCGCCAAGCCTATGACCGCTATGATCATGGCAAAGTGGTCGAGGAACCTTCGGTGGTACAACGCCGCCAACGTCCCTAAGACGACTCCTCCCACGACCGAGGTGACAACGGAAACAAGCCCGAGTCTAAGCGAGTATGGGAAAGCGCTCGAAATCATTCGTTCAACCGTTTGGAACTTCTTCTTCATGGAAACGCCAAGATCGCCATGGATCAGGTTGTCCATGTACGTGATATAGCGCTCGAACATCGGTTTATCAAGGCCGTAATAGGCCTCCAAATTCTTCTTAACCTGTTCGCTGGTCGCCTTCTCTGATTGCAGCGGGCTCCCTGGGATGACATTCATCAGCACGAAGGTCAGACTAGCCAAGAGGAACAGGGTGACAACCATGAAAGAGACTTTACGAAGCACAAAAGCTACCACTGTTAATACCCGCCTCTCAAAAACAAGGGTATATATAGGGAATCTATATATACCCTTGAGCTATTTGTTCTCCTGACTGCTAATTACTTCTTGCTGCCGAATACCCAGTCGATATGGCCGGCGTAGTCGGAAGTAACGCCTTGGATATCATCCTTGACCATCGTTACCGTCGTGTAGTAGTAGAACGGCAGAACCGCCATGTCGTCCATCGCTTGCTTCTCAGCCTTGGCGATCAGGTCGAGACGAGTCTTCTCGTCGGTAGCGGCGAGGGATTCGTCCAGCCACTTGCCGACTTGCTCGTTGCTGTACTTGCCGTCGTTGTTGAGGGACTTCGGATGGATCAGGTCGTACGTGAAGTTGATCGCATGGTTGAAGTCGGCTCCCCATCCGGCGCGAGCGATGTCGAATTGACCGGCGTCGCGAGTTTCGAGGAACGTACCCCATTCTTGGTTCGTTACGGCAACTTCTACGCCGAGGTTCTGCTTCCACATGTTGGCAGCCGCTTCGGCGATAGCCTTGTGGCCTTCGCTCGTGTTGTACAGCAGAGTGATCTTAGGCATTGCGGTAAGGCCTTCTTCCTTCAGGCCTTCTGCAAGAAGCTTCTTCGCTTCTTCCACGTTCTCCGTGAAGTAGCCGGTGTCCGGATACATCTCGCGGAACAGCTTGCCGTCCGTGCCCGCGATGCTCGGAGGTACGAGAGCGTAAGCCGGAGTTTGGTTCGCTTGCGTGACGTTGTCGATGATCGATTGACGATCGATCGCCATCGAGAACGCCTTGCGAATATTAACGTTGTTGAACGGAGCCTTCTGCGTGTTGAACACGTAGTAGTAAGTCGAAGCGATCGCTTGAACCTCCGCGCTGCCGTCGGCGATAACTTGAGCCGTGCGGTCCGTCGGAACGGAGCCGGCTTGAGCGCCGATCCAGTCGATGTCGCCCGTCTCGAACAGGTTGTAAACCGTGTTCTCGTCTTCGACCAGGCTGATCGTTACCTTGCTGAAGTTAACCTTGTCCTTGTCGAAGTAAGTCGGGTTCGGTTCAAGGACCATTTTGTCTTCATGCGCCCATTCCTTCAGAAGGAACGGTCCGTTGGAGACGATCGTCGAAGCGTCCGCGGCCCAAGCCGGGTTGGCGTCAACCGTCGCTTGGTGAACCGGCAGGTAGGTATAGTGGGAAACCAGGCTAGGGAAGTATGGAGTCGCGGCCTTCAGCGTCACTTCCAGCGTCGTGTCGTCGACAGCCTTGACGGCAACGTCGTCTGCGGAGCCCTTGCCGGAGTTGTATTCTTCGCCGCCCTTGATGTAGAACAGCATATATGCGTATTCGGAAGCCGTCTCCGGGTTCAAAGCGCGCTTCCAAGCGTATACAAAGTCATTGGCGGTTACCTTGTCGCCATTGCTCCAAGTCGCGTCGTCGCGAAGCTTGAAGGTATAAGTCAAGCCGTCTTCGGAAACCTCATCGCCCGTTGCGATCGCAGGCTCTGGTTCGCCAGCGGAATTCAAGCGATAAAGACCTTCGTACAGGCCTGCCGCTACGATGGACGATTGAGCGTCCGTCATGAGAGCAGGGTCAAGGCTTGGCGGTTCGCTCGCCAGCGTAAAGCGGAATTCTCCGCCCTTCTTGACATCTGTGGATTCGGATGCGGATGCGGACGGACTGCTGCTTGCGGATCCGGACGGAGCCGCGTTGTTGCCGTTATTGTTGTTGGAGCACGCGGACAAAACGGCTGCCAGCATCATAACGACGACGAGCGGAAGCAATAACCCCTTCTTTTTGTCTACCTTCACAGAATCAACTCCTTCTCAAAATAAATACAGAATAAATACATCCATGAACGGATGTAAACATTTATAACATCGAAAATTTCAATAGTCAATGTCCTCATTTTACTAAGAAACGTAAAAAAAACGTAAAAAGGAACGGTATACAATGTTAACTCATTTTAATTTGAAAGGCAGATTTCTAAAATTCCTTTCATTTCGCGGATTTATGACCGTCGGTACAAGAACATTCGTGCATATATATAGATACAAATGTAATAATATTCATTCATGTATTTTTTGTTTTTTTAGGCCTCTTGAACGTATTTTGGGAAGTGATACCGTTTACATCCTAATTTTTCTTCGTTGTCAAGCCGATTTCCGCATCGTATGCATCAAATATTTTGCGGGCGATCGGAGCGGCTCCCCAGCCTCCGTATCCCCCGTCCGGAACGACGACGGCGACGGCAAGCTTCGGCTTGTCGGCGGGCGCATACGCGATAAACACCGCGTTTTCGACAAATTTTCTTTTGCCGACCCCTTGCTGCTGGGAAGTCCCCGTCTTCCTGCGGAACGAGTAGGATACTCCTTCAAAGCCTTGAACTTGAACGGCGTCCATGCCTTCCTCGATCGTCTCCCAATAGGCGTCCGGGAAATCGACCGTATTCAGCACCTCCGGCTCGGAGGTGCTTACGACCCGCCCCTCCGAGTCCGTAATATGGTCGACGAACAGCGGCTTCATCCGTTGCCCGCGGTTCGCCAGCATCGCGGCGTATTGGGCCAGCTGCAGCGTCGTATACTTTCCCTGCTGGCCGAAGGAAGCAAAGATCAGGGCAGCCTGGGCGCTTCCGCTCTCCTTATTGAAATATTCGATAATGCCCGAGCTCTCCTTCGGAAGTCCGCTCTCCGTTTTGACGCCGAGTCCGAACTGCTTCATGTACGAGTCCCAAACCTCGACCCCCGCCTTCTTGTCGCGAAGATACAGCGCGTTGCCTACATTCGCGGCCATGAACGCGTTGGACGACTTCGCGATGGCCTTGGAAGGCGTGAGCTCTCCGTTCGCGGCCCTGCTCGCGTTCTGGATCTCCGTCTCGTGCCCCTTCGCCCCGAAGGGGAAATACCCGGGGTCCTTCCACTTAAAAGTCGGAGTGATCAGCTTCTCGGCCAGACCGACCAAGATAGTCAGCGGCTTCTGCGTCGAGCCCAGCGGCACGAGAGAGGTCGGGTGCTGGGCTCTCTCCTTATCGTCTTCGTAGGGCGGATATACCTCCCTGATCGTTCCGTTGCCCATAAAAGGCGTGATCTGCTTCAGCTCCGGGGTCGTAATCCCTCCCTGCCAGATATTCGGGTCGTAATCCGGCATGCTGGCCATGGCGACGACCTTGCCGGTGTCCACCTCCATCGCCACCGCATAGCCGGTCGTCGGTTCGGCATCCTTCTCCGCCTTGCTCGTCGATTGCCGAATGCTGTCGATCTGGTCCATGATCGCCTGCTGGGTGACGAGCTGGACCTTGCGATTGATCGTCAGATGCAGATTTTGTCCCTTGACAGGCTTGGTCAGTTTCATGTCGCCTATGATTCTGCTTTGATTATCCACCTGATACGACTTATAACCGTTCAATCCCCGAAGCTCCGCCTGGTACATCAGCTCGAGCCCGTCGTAACCGACGTACTCCTCGTCAAGGTATTTCAGGGTGCGATCCGTCTGGTTCTCGTTGATCTTCTTATAGAAGTCGAGATTCTCCTTCGCTCCCTTCATCTTGTTCAAATAGCCGATAAGCTGGACCGCGACTTTGTCGTCGCTGTATTGCCGGATGCTCTCCTCCACGATCTCGATGCCCGGGTATTCGTCGCGGTGCTCGCTGAGGTAAGCGATCTCCGCTGGGGTCAATCCCGTCTTCAATTGCCGCTGCTGGTAGGAATAGTTTTTCCGCGATTTAACGTCCATGCGCTCGATCAGCTTTTCCTCCGTGATCTCGGGCGCGGCGGAGTCCCCGAACTTCTCGAATACGTCGATAAGACGCTCGGCAAGCCGTTTGACTTCGTCCTCGCTCTTGGAGCCCAAAGTGAAATACAGGGACTGGGTAGACGTCGAATAAGCGATCGGTTTGCCTTCCGAATCGTATATATTCCCTCGGATCGGAGGGATGGAGCCTCCGGCCGTTCCTTGCGTGCTCTTGCGGTCCTTCAGCTCCGCCGCTTCCACGAATTGAAGGAAAGCCAATCGAACGATAAGCAGCGAGAATAAGCCGAAGGTGACGAAGAAGAATACATTCAGGCGAAAACTGAAGTTGCGGCGGATCCGGATTTCTCGTTTCTGTGCTTCTTCCGTTCTTGGGTCGCTCATTTGGCGGAACCTCTCCCCTTTCCACGTGTGCAATGACTTCTCATGAATATACTACCATTTTTTACAATCCGTTGGACGCAAAAAAATCCGTTCCCCAAGATCGTTTAACGAATCTTAAGGAACGGATAGCGATTCAGTTCATGGATTCTCCGAGGTGACCCCCGCGTTAGCGGCAACGGCATCGCCTGCCTGAGTATCGGTCGCGTTGGACGACGTCGCGGACTTGCGCGGAGTGCCGGTCAAGCCTACCGCTTCGTCGTAAGCGTCGAAGATCTGGCGCGCGATCGGAGCCGCGCCCCAGCCGCCGAAGCCGCCTTCCGGCACGACGACGGCGACCGCGAGCACCGGGTCTTCGGCCGGCGCGTACGCGATGAACACGGCGTTCTCGACCCGTCCGCCGCCGACGTCCTGCTCCGAGGTTCCCGTCTTCCGGTAGAAGTCGTACGGGAAGCCTGCGAAGCCTTGTACTTTAACCTGGGACATCCCGGCTTCGATCGTATCCCAATATTCATCCGGGTAGCTGATCGTATTCAGGACTTCCTTCTGGTAAGGTTGGACGAGATTGCCGTCCGCATCCTCGATGCGGTCGACGAACTGCGGCTTCAGCCTCGTCCCGTGGCTGGCCAGCGTCGTCGCGTATTGCGCGAGCTGAAGGGCGGTATAACGGCCCTGCTGGCCGAAGGAAGCGTAGACGAGAGCGGACTGGGCGCTGCCCCGTTTCTCTTCCTCGTAGTAGTTGACCGAGCCTTTGGACTCGCCGGGCAGGCCGCTGCCGGTCGTGACGCCGAGCCCGAACTGCTTCATGTAGCTGTCCCAGACGTCCAGGCCGTCGGAGCCGTCCCGCAAGTACAAGGCGTTCCCGACCATCGCGGCCATGAAGGCGTTGGACGACTTCGCGATCGCGCGCGAAGGGGTCAGCAAGCCGTTCGCCTCGCTCTGCGAGTTGCGGACCTTCGTCTCGTAGCCCTTGCGGCCGAACTGGAAGTATCCGTGATCGGTGTAAGTCGAGTTCGTGCTGATCAGGTGCTCGTTCAAACCGAGCAGAATCGTCAGCGGCTTCTGGGTCGAACCGAGGTTGACGAGCGAGGACGGGTGTTTAAGCCGTTCCTTGTCGTCCTCGTAAGGAGCCTGCACCTCGCGGATCGCTCCGTTGCCCATAAAGTACTTGACCGCATCGTAATCCTTCGAGCTGATGCCGCCCTGCCACAGGTTCGGATCGTAATCGGGCATACTGGCCATCGCGACGACCTTGCCCGTCTTCACTTCCATGGCGACCGCGTAGCCCGTCTTGGCGTTCGGAGCCCGCTCCGCCTTGAGCGTCGACGTCCGGATCTTCTCCAGATGCGTCGTAATCGCGTTCTGCGTAGCCAGCTGAACGTTCTTGTTTATCGTCAGGAACAGATTGTTCCCCTTGACCGGCTTCGTCAGTTCCATCGGCCCGATGATCCGGCTCTCGCTGTTGACCGGGTACGTCTTGAGGCCGTTGCGGCCGCGCAGCTCTTCTTGGTACATAAGCTCGATGCCGTCGAAGCCGACGTCCTCCGAGTCCAAATATTTCAGAGTCGGATCGTCCTGGTCTTTATTGATATCCTTGTAGTAATCCAGGGATGTCGCCCCCTGCAGCTGCTTCATGTAACCGACGAGCTGCACGGCGACCTGGTCGGAGCTGTATTGCCGGATGCTCTCTTCCACGATGTCGATGCCTTTGAACTCGCTCTTATGCTCGCTGAAGTAGGCGATCTCCTCCTGGGTGAGCCCCGACTTGATCCGGCGCTGCTGGAACGGAAGGTGAACCTTGCCGCCGAAGTCCATGTCCTCGAATACGTCGTCTACGGTCAGCGGAGTCGAGCTCTTGTCCCCGTGCTCGTTGAACACGGCGACGAGGCGTTCCGCGAGCTCCCGGCCGGCCGCTTCCTTCGTACCCGGCTCTAACGTGTAGTACAACGATTGCGTGGAAGTCGAATAGGCGATCGGCTTGCCGGTGGAGTCGTAGATATTGCCGCGAATCGGCGGAATCGAGACGTCCCGGGTACCGATCTGATGCTCCTTCTCCTTCAAGGAGGCGCCCTCCACGAACTGAAGGTACGCAAGCCGGACAATCAACGTCGAGAAGACAAAAAAAGTGACGAAAAAAAATAAATTCAGACGGAAGCTGAAATTGCGGCGGTTGCGCAGCTCCCTTTTCTGGGCCTCTTCGGTCCGATCATCGCTCACTTGCGTTTTCCTCCTGGTGCTCATTCATAATCTGATCCTTAAATCCATCTATGCTTGCCTGACATGAGTATCTTGAAAACGGGGAGCATCGTACCAGTCGCCCGCCTTCGCCCAAGTCGAATCCAAGGGCAGCCAGCGTTCCTCCTCCGGCAGGTAGACCTCGTTCCACGCATGGGGACCGTATCCGCCGAGGCCGTCATAGCCCAATCCGGTCACCACCCGCACCTCGAGGCCGACGGAACGGGCCATAGCCGCGTACAACCGGGAGTAGTCGATGCATACTCCGAGGCGCGTCTCGAACGTATCCTCCGGAGTCTGCTCCCGCCATTCGCCTCGCTCTTCATAGGCTTCTACTTTATCATAATCGTAAGCGATCCTCGTGCCTACCCAGTCATATAAAGCCCGGGCTTTCCCGTTCGCGGTCGTCTGACCCTCCACGATCTCTTGGGCGGCCAGCACGATGCCGGAAGGGAGCTCCGCGTCGATGATGTCGTACCGCTTCTGCCAGAGCTGATCGAGCTCTCCCTGCATCTTCTTCGCGAAGACGGGGAATTGCGATTCGAGCAGATCTCCGGCGGCGGGCTCGATGATCTGGGCGGCCGCCTCGCGATACAGGCTGGATTGGCCGACATAGTCCACGTACGGCCCCTGCGGAACCAGGGAGCAATACGCGAACAAGACGGCGGTCAGCACGATCGCCCGTCCGCAGCCCAGCGCCGCTCCGATCAAGCCTCCGAACGTCCGGCTGACCGCGCCGCCGCTCGGGACGAGGGCGAACGGCAAAGCCCCGACCTTCGCAAGGAGAGAGCCGATCCTGCCGATGACGAAACGGAGCACGAGATAATAAAGCAGGAACAGAGCGGCGAACCGGAGCAGCGGCAAATCCCGGACCCCGGAGTACAGCGTATAGCCAAGCTGGGCGAATCCGGAAGAGTCCGGCGAGGGCGGCTCCCACCCCTGTTTAAGGAGCCACCTCTGCACGGGCAGCGAGGAAGCCGAGGCCGCCCATGCCGCCAGCGCGACGGACAACAGCGTCATCGCGGTACCCGCGACGAACAAGAAAAGGCGCTTCGCGGAGCCTGAAGCGCCTCTCCATACGCCTTGAAGCAAGGACACCGCCACGACGGCCAGCAGCGCTAAGGTGACGAGGTTGGTGTCCAGCGATTTCATTGCGAGGCTTCCCTTGCGGCGACGACGAATTCGCGTACCGCGCCGTCGAGCGGAACTTCGGGGAAGGTGACGCCCTTATAGGTTACCTTGACCTTGCCGGAATTCGCGATTCCGGATAACGTGATGCTCTTGGTCTTGACCGTGTAGCTGCCGTCTTCGTTCAGCGTATACTCGGCGTCCTTCGCTTCTCCCGCCATGGACGTAATGGCTTCGTCCAGCAGGGCGGCCGTCGCCTTGCTGCCGACCTCCGACACCTTGCTGCCGACTTCCTTTAGATCGTTCACCGAGTAGCCGCCATAAACAAGGACGGCTATGACGATGACGGCGGCCAATGCCCATTTGGCAACGGTCTTCACGACATTGACGACGACGAGAATCGCGACTAGCGCGATGACGATCACAACCCAGTGATCTGCAGCAAACTGCTTCCAGGCCTCGATATCGAGATTCATTCGGTATCCTCCATGCAAGCTTCGCATTTATCCTACTCTATTATACTGTACCTATTTAGCCGGAGTAAAACGTATAGAGAAACTATTATTTCCCTTTGGCTCCGAGATGGCGTCTGCGCGCGATATCCTCCTGCGTGTTCAGAAGATAAAGGTGCATCCATTTCGCTCCGGCGCGGAAGCAGGCGAAGGCGGCGGGCAGCAGCACGACGGCGCTGAGCGCGAGCCCCAGCCAATGACCGGAGCTTACTCCCGTCTCGTAAGCTTCTTCGGGGAAGAACTTTTTGTTTACGAGCATCGGAAGCAAATAGACAAGTCCCGCCAGCGGACCGTATATCCATGCCAACGCCTTGCTGCGGAACGTCAAGGACTGTCCTAGCAGCACGCAGCTTACGATAAACCCGCCTCCGACATAGACAAGCAACAAGTAGAGCATGATCCTGATATCCTGCATTCCATTAAATGCGGATTGACCGTACGTCAGCTCCTGCGCGATGCAGCCGGCAGCGTAAGCAAGAAGCAAGCTCGCCAGGACGCGAAGAGCGGCGCCCCAGACGGCGAGGAACCGGGACAACATCAGCTTGCGGCGATCGTACGGGAAGCAGAGCCACCAGCTCAGCCGCTTCTTGTTCGCTTCGTGTTGGTTAAGCGTAACGAGAATGATCGCGGGCACCAAGGAGGTCGGCATAAGGATGGTTTGATAAATGCCGATCAAATTAGCATGCCCGGTCGACGCGAAGAATCCCCCTACGGCGGTCGCGGCAGTTAGGATCCCCCAAACGATCCGAATGGCCTTTTTGAAGAGAAAGTCTTTATATCTGGACTCTTCCAGCGCATAAAGGGCGGCGAACCCCGGTTTGGCCGCGCGGTACCTGATCTTGGCGGCTTCTTCCCGAGCGGCTCCTTTCTTCTTCGTCCCGGTTCCGCCGGGACGGTGCGCGGCCAGATCCCTAAGACCGTAGACCGCGACGAACCGAATCGTCCAAGCGTAGAACGGCTTGGCGAGAGCCAGGACGGCCAGCGCGTACAGGGCGACCGCATCCGCCCGGAGCCAACGGTCGACACCGATCGTATGGTCCCCGATCGCCGGGAATGCGGAGATGAGGACGACGAAGAGGAGAACGAACGGAACGTTGAGCCAAGTTCGGCTTCCGCCGTACATGCCCATAAAAGCAAGGCCCGCGCAAATAAAGATAGGAACGACCGCCGCATACAAGACTAGGTAGGCAGCCGCGTCCAGAAGGAAGCTTCCCAGGGAGACCGACTCCGGATCCAGTTCGCCAAGCGCGATCCGAACGAGGCCGCTCGCGGAGCAAGTCGCCCATGTCGCAAGCGATATATAGGCTTGAAACCGGATGAGGGCAGCCGCCTTCGCCCTCATGAGCTTCTCGCGCGGCTGCGGCATCGAGAGCCACCAATCCTTAAAAGAGCTCTCCCAGATCGTAGCCGTCATGAGCGTGCCGACCGTCCATGCCGCCAGCGCCGCAAGCACGGCCCCGATCGCGAACACGGAACGCGCCGTCGCCGTCCCGTCCAGGAAGATCGCGCTGCAGACGATCAAGAGGAACGGCACGCCGATCCAGAGGATCCGGCCTCGCGCATCGTAAGGAAGATAAGGACGAAGCCGGCTCCATTCCAACTCGAACAAGCTGCCGGGCGCGCGCATCATGAGAACACTTCCCGATAACAGGATTCGACCGAACGGCCGCTCATCCTGAGCGTTTCCACGTCGAACTCGCCTTGAACCGTTCCGCCGCCGATCAGCACGATCCGGTCGAACAGCTGCTCCATCTCGCGAATGTCGTGAGTCGCGATGAGGAAGGTTCGCTCGCCGTCCGCCATCTCGGAGACGACCGCGGAGGCGATGCGCTCCCGGGAGATCATGTCGACGCCCGCGAACGGCTCGTCGAGGATGATAAGCGGGGCTTCTCTCGATAAGCAAGTGAGCAATTGCAAGCGCGCTTCCTCGCCCCTGGACATCGTGCCGATCTTCTTCTCGCGATAGACGCCGAGCTCTCGAGCCAGTTCCGCCTCTCTCCCCTTGTTCCAATCCGGGTAGATGCCCGAAGCCAGATTCAGCCATTCCCCCGCCGTTAGATGCGCGGGAAGCTGGCCCCGGTCCGGCAGGAAGCTCAGCTCTCCGAGCCGCTCCCATCCCGCCGGACGTCCGAACAGCTCCACGGCCCCGCCGTCCGGCTCAAGCAGCCCGGTCAGCAGCCTCATCAGCGTGGACTTGCCCGCTCCGTTCGGCCCGAGCAGCCCGGTCAGGCTGCCTACGGGAATCTCGAAGCTGACCCGGCTTAGGATCGGCTTCTTCTTGATCGCGACCTGCACCTCTTCGCAGCGAACGGCCGGCGAACGGCCCTTGCTTGCCAACATGCCCTTCGAATTCATGAATCCCTTCACTCCTTCTCACGTGATAACTCCCAAAGCTCCTCGAGCGACAGCCCGATCGATCTCGCCGTCTCCTCCAGCCTGCGCACGGCTTCCTTCGCCAACTGCATGCGGGTTCGGCGGATCGCTTCCTCCGCTTGCGTAACGAATGTCCCCTGCCCCCGAAACGTAACGATCAGCTCCAGTCTCTCCAGCTCCTGGTACGTCTTCATGACCGTCGTGGGGTTGACCCTTAAGCTGGCTGCCGTCTCCCGGACGGAGGGCAGGCGGGTTCCCGGCTCCAGCTCGCCCCTTGCGATCATTGCCCGGATCTGCCAGGCGAATTGCTCGTACAGAGGCCTAGAGGGGTCGATCTGAAAATCTTCGATGCTCCATAGTCGGATAGGGGGCATCGGCAACACCCGGCTTTCTTTTAAATGTGCTACGTGTGTGGCCACACACCATACACTAGATCATGGGAGAAGTGTACCACACACCGCCATACACTTTCAAGGGGCATATTGAGGGGCCGTCCAACGTACAAGTAGGAAGAGAACAAGCCGGCGACCATGCTCCCGCTCCGCCGACTTCCCCGGAGGCGATGTTCCCTTGAAAATGGCCGTGTGGCTGTATCTGTTCCTGTTCGTCGCGTTCTTCGACCTGCATGCCCAATACCCGATGCTGACCCCGTTCGCCGTCTCTCTCGGCGCGGCTCCTTCCTTCATCGGGCTTGTCATGGGCATGTATTCGCTCACCCATCTGCCGGGCAATCTGCTCGCGGGCTATGGCGTCGATCGATTCGGCAGCCGCTTATTCATCGCCGCGAGCCTGTCGGGCGCGGGCGTTCTGCTGCTGCTGCAATCTCAAGTCACCGATCCCTGGCACCTGCTCTACATTCGCTCGGCCAGCGGCTTCGTGCTTGCTTTCCTGTCCCCCGCTTGCTTGTCGTTGCTTGCCAAGCTGGCCCGGGATCACATTCAGCAAGGACGGTTGATGGCCGGCAACGGCCTCGTGCACACGATCGCTTCCGTCGTCTCTCCCGCGGCAGGGGCTTGGCTGGCCGCCAAAATCGGCTTCGCCCAATCGTTCTCCATCCTCGGCTGGATCCTGCTGGCGACCGGCATCGCGTCTTTATTGTTCATTCGGGAGCCCAAGGTCGTTCCGCTGTCGGGCGAACCGGCTTCGTCCGCCAAGCCCCAAGCGCCTGCCGTATCTATCGCTTCGTCCAAACCGGAGCCCGTGGAAAATTCCCGGTTCCCTTGGGTCGTCTTTCTGCTGCCTATCGCCACCTCGTGCGCCCAAGGAATTCTCTCCTTCGAGCTTCCGCTGCGCGCGGAATCCTCCGAGGACGTTCTGACGACCGGCATTCTGTTCTCCATCGTAAGCTTGGGCGCGCTGTCGACGCTCGGATTGCTGTTCCTGCAGCGGTACCTCCCCTACGCCCGAAACATCGCCGGCTTGCTGCTGATGGCGCTGGCTTATTACGGGCTCGCGTCCGATTGGCCGGTTCCGATGGCCGTTCTATTGTTCGTCGTAGGCATGTCCAAAGGGGTGGTTTTCCCGGCGATGACGTCCTTCATGCTCCAGCTTAGCGGCACTTCTCGATACGGAAGAACGTTCTCGTTCATGTCGATCGCGCTGTCGATCGGATCGTTCCTCGGCCCGGTCCTTGCCGGTTTGGTGCGCGAGCAGATGTCGCCGTTCTTCGTCTCCTTCTTCGTCATCATGCTGAGCCTGATCGTGCTGATGCCTCGCCCGCAATACTCGATCGGCTGGAACAGCAAGGCCGAACCGCCCCCGCACGCAGGGCACTAGCCCAACTATGCGTCCGGCGACTGCGCCGAAGAGGGCGCCTGCATACAATGGGGTAGGCGTTGCCCCATCCGCGGGAACGGCACGCCGATCGAAGCTTCGGCCAAGAAGGAGGAATCCGAATGTCGCAGTCGCACGGCGCCGGATATAGGCACGACATCTCAACCGCCATCATCATCGTTCTGTTCATCCTTCTCGTCATCGTTCTCAAGATTCCGTGAGGGAGCGCGCTTGCTCCCGAAGCCTTACGCAGAGAATAAAAGGCCTTGCCAAGAGCCCGGATAGCAAGATATGCGGACCTTCGATGGGGAAGGTCTTTTATTTGTGATACAATAAAGCCATCCACGATCCATACGCTCTAGCTCAGGGGGTGCAGCTTCCTTGGACATCGCCATCATCGTAGAAGGCAAAAACGACAAAAGCCGCCTGTCCCGCGTGCTCTCGCCCGAAGTCCCCATCCATTGCACCTTCGGCACCTTGAACGCGGTACGAATCGAAGCCCTCCGCAAGGCCGTCGGAGACCGCCAGGTGTACTTGTTCACCGACCCGGATTCCTCGGGCAGGCGGATCCGCGGCATCCTTCACGACGTGTTCCCGGACGCGGAGAATATCTATACCCGCAGAGGCTACAACGGAGTCGAAGGAACCCCCGAAGAGTACTTGATCCAGCAGCTTGAGAAGGCCGGGCTCGACTCCTATATCGTCTATCCCGAGCCGGTTCCTCCGTGGCCGGAGTAAGCTATGGAACTTTCATGCAAACCAAAAGAACCTCCGTCCCATTCAATCGAATGGCAACGGAGGTTCTTCATTCTTACGAACCAATGAGCCGATTACATCAAGCTCTTGATCTCTTTATACAGCTCATCGGCCGATACGTCGCTTGGGCTGCCGTTCGATTCCGGCGATATAAAGTCGCGGATGCGGCCTTTCTTGTCGACGACGACGATCAGGTTGGAATGCCCGAAGTTGCCTTCCTCGTCCTTGACGACCGCCAGCTGGTATTTCTCGGCCAGCTTGGCGGTCTCCGCCTCGTCTCCGCGCAGGAACTTCCAGCCGGAGTAATCCGCATTGAACTTATCCCCGAATGTCCTTAGCGCTTCCGGCGTATCGCGTACCGGGTCGATCGTGATCGACAGGAATTCCGCCTTCGTTCCGAAGTCGCCGTCCGCCTTCAGCATATCCTGAACCTGCGACATCATGAAGGTGGTCGGAGGACAAACGTCCGGACAATTCGAGAAGAAGAAGTAGACGAGCCGGACCTTGCCGTCCGAATCGCTTAGCGTAACCGAGTTGCCGTCAATGTCCTGGTAGGTGAAATCGGCGGCTTCGCCCTGATCCGCCAGCTTCGTCTCGTCCTTGCTGTTCGACCAGAGCAGGAAGGCGGCGAGAATGATGCACAATCCGAACAGGATCATCGGGAAGGCGTAGCGCTTGCCGAAAGACCTCTTATCGGCGGCAACGGGAGGAGCGACGACGCCTCCCTCCCCCGTTTGATTCGTTGCGTTCGCTTCTTGTTTCTTGTCATCCATGATCGTTACACTCCGTTCGTGTCTAGTATCATCGCGATAAACATAACGAGCAAATAATTCACCGAGAACAGAAAATCCGTCTTCGCCCATTTGACCGTGTCTTTGGCCCGGAAACCGGATAAGGCGTGAAACAGCCATCCTGCCAAGATAACGACGGACAACAGGAGGAAAATAAGGCCGACATAATCGTAAGCGTACAGCAGGATCGAAGCGGCGAGCAGCAAGGTTATGTACGGAATCATTTGGATTTTGGTCCGGAGCACGCCCTTCACGACGGGAAGCACGGGGAAGCCTGCCGCGCGATACTCCTCCACCCGGCGAATCGCCAGCGACCAGAAGTGCGGGGGCTGCCAGAGGAACAGCAGCGCGAAAAGCAGCCACGCGCCCTCGTCCACCTTGCCGGCAACCGCGCAATAGCCGATCACCGGAGGCATCGCTCCGGATACCCCTCCGATCGAGGTGCTCCAGGTCGAGCTTCGCTTCAGCCACATGGTATATACGACAACGTACACGAAGATGCCCAAGAGACCCAGAAACCCACATAATACATTAACCCCGGCGAATAAGACAGTCAATCCGATTATCCCCAGAATGACGGCGTAGCCGAGCACGAACGACGGCTGAAGCCGTCCCGTCGGCAGCGCCCGATTCTGAGTGCGGGCCATCTTCGTATCCATCTCCCGGTCCAGATAGTTATTGAAGACGCAGGCGGAAGCCATCGTGAACGTGGAACCGATCAGCATCCAAATAAGAAGCGGCCAATCGATGTCCCACCGGGAAGCCACCCAGAAGCCGCCGAACGCCGCGAACAAATTCAATCGAATGATGCCAGGCTTGGTCAAGGCGACAAGATCTTTGAACACATAGCTCCTCCTTTAAAACATATCCCCCAATATAAACCCNAAAGCCGCGGATACGACGCGCTNTCATCTCTAAATCATACCCCAACTATTAGAAGNTTGACAATGTGCGGCATCGTTCCCGGACATTCANCAGGATCATACAACCGNTTCCGGCCGAAAAGCAGTCACAAAATCGGGAACATCACAATAGACTGTATGGTGACAATCGCCCAGCACCTCTCGGCCGCTGGCGGGCGCAGGTTCATCCCTGCCTGGGAAAGGTTACTCCCGTATAACCGTCATTAAAACAACCCGAGTTTGTTAATTTGGCGCAAGCCATCATTAAGGAGGATTATCCTTGTATAACAAAATGCCTTGGCCCCCGGCCCAAACGTCCGCAACGCCGACTCAACCCGTCGCTTCCCCCGCTACCCAGCAAGCCGTATCCCCCGCCAACATGAATATGATGGGGACGATGCCCGCGGCGAATATGCCGATAGCAAACATGCCATCAGCGAACATGCCGTCCGCGGCGTTGCCGGTGACGACGTTCGTCCCGCCCGTGACTGCCGGATCGATGGTTTCTCCGATGGGAACGGTGTTCGCCCCTCCGCCCAGGGAAGAATCCTATGTCGAGAACATCCTGCGGATGAATCTCGGCAAGGTCGCCACGCTTTACATGACTTATGAGAACAACAGCGAATGGAACGCTAAAGTGTTCAAAGGAGTGCTCGAAGCCGCGGGCAGGGATCACATCATCATCAGCGATCCCGTCACCGGCAAGCGGTTCCTCCTCCTCACTTTGAATCTGGACTACATTACCTTTGACGAGCCGCTCAATTACAACCTGCCGTTCGGCACGGGTCAAGCCGCTAGAAGGTAACGGGACGGAAAATCCACACCCGGATGCCCTCGGCCCCTTTCTTCGCCCACGATTCCATCTCTCGCCATCCGGAACGCCCCTCGCGGCGTTCTTTTTCTATAGCAAGGGCTTCCTCCTCGCCGGCGGCTCTCCGCCACTCCACAAAAACGCCCGGCTGCGCCGTATTCTCCATCAGCTCGACATTCCGCCATCGCTCCGGCTGCGACTTTACCCATTGCAAGAACTCGTCCCGATGCTCGTTCAGGATGACGTATTCGCAGAACACGACCATTCGGCTTGCCTCCCCGCTCATAATTTCCACTTTTGCCGCCCATACTTTATTGAAGTTCCGCAACCCAACGAACAGACTGGAGGCACCCTATGGATTCAGGTACCCATCTCGTATTCGGTCTCGGACTCGGGGGCTTGGCTCTTACCGATCCCGTTATCGCCTCTCACCCTTACGGCCCTATCGCCGTCTTGATCGGCACCGTCCTCGGCTCCCAGGCGCCGGATATCGATACGCTCCTTCGCTTCAAGAGCAATGCCGATTATATCAAGAATCATCGCGGCTTGTCTCACTCTATTCCCGCGGTGCTCGGGTGGGCCGTACTCATCACGCTCGCCCTCGCGGTCGTCTTCCCCGAGGTCTCTTGGCTTCATCTAGGCGCTTGGGTGCTGCTCGCCGTCGTCGTCCACGTCGTCACCGACCTGTTCAACTCCTATGGAACCCAGGCGGCAAGACCGGTCTCGAAGCGTTGGATCGCCTGGAACATCATTCATATTTTCGACCCCTTTATTTTCCTGTCCCATCTGGCGGCCATCGTGCTCTGGGCGACCGGATGGGCGGAGCCCCGGGCGATCTTCCCCGTGCTTTACGGGATCCTTGCCGTTTATTACGGATGGAGAACTTGGGTTCATCACCGGATCGAATCCAAGCTGCAAGGCAAGGACGAGCAGCATCGGCCCGGCGATCGCTACTTTCTTCTGCCCACGTTGTCGCTGCACCGATGGAATGTCATCCGGGAATCCAAGGACTGCAAATTCGGGATCGGCGAATACGAGAACGGCAAGCTGATCTGGCTGGAAACGACCTCCTGCGCTCAGCATCCCGCCATCGAGGCTTCCAAGACCAACAAGGACGTTCAATCCTTTCTTGCCTTGACCCCTTTCCCATGCGGACAGGTGACCTCCCATTCCTGGGGTTACGAGGTGCGCTGGCTCGATATTCGCTATCGGCATAGACGGCAATACCCGTTCGTCGCCGTCGTCATGATGGACCGGAATTACGAAGCCCTTCAGTCTTACGTCGGCTGGCTTAGCGACGATCGGCTGCAGAAGCGGCTGCGGATGAACACCTATTAATTCCCGCCGGCGCGAGGAAGCCCCCTATTGACTTGGGGGCTTCTTTTAAGGGACAATACTGGTTGACAATATTAAAAGCCCGAGGATTGCCCTCGGGCTTTCGGTCGGGACGCTAAGGACCTCTTAGCGGCCGCCGCCGGAAAGTTGTTGCTCAGCGATTTGAACCAGCTTCTTAGTGATATAGCCCCCGAGCGAACCTGCATCGCGGGATGTCACATTGCCGTAGTAGCCGTCGGAAGGAACTTGAACTCCCAAGTTTTGAGCAGCTTCCATCTTCATGCTTTGGAGAGCAGCCTTCGCTTGAGGAACCAACACCTGATTACGGGAACCGGAATTATCGTTTGCCATGCCTCAATGCTCCTTTCGCCTTGCTGTAGTGTGGTTTGCAAGCTTGCTTCTCTAGTATGCAGAGGCGAAAGAAAAATATGCTTAAGGAGATCAAATCGATGAACAAATCTCTAGGATTATTGTTTGCCGTCACTTCCATGGTCTGGATGACCGCTACGGCCATCTCGCTGGACTATAACGGCTGGCTTGCTCTGCTGTTCTTCGTGCTCTGCATCATGAATATCGGGCTAGGCTTTATGGTGAAGGCCCGTCTCCGCAAGAGCCGCGCTTAAGAACGAGCCTCGCCTCTGCCGGCCGAAGCGATTAACGCTTCGAGGCCGGCAGCAGGAAGCCCATCGCTTCCTTCACTTGCCGCGTCGTCGTTTCGGCGACCGCCTTTGCTTTCTCGGCGCCATCGCGAAGAATATCGTGAATCGCTCCGGATTCGCGTATTTCGCGGTACCGCTGCTGCAGCGGCTCCAGCGTCGCCACGACCTGCTCGGCCAGATCCTTCTTGAAGGCGCCGTAGCCTTGCCCTTCGAATCGGGCTTGAACTTCATCGAGAGAGATTCCCGCGCAATTCGAATAGATCGTCATCAAGTTGCTGATCTCCGGTTTATTCTGCGGGTCGAACGCGATTTCCCGTCCCAAGTCCGTCTTGGCGCGGGATATTTTTTTGCGGATTTCGTCCGGCGTGTCCAAGAGCGCGATGTAGCTGCCTACGTTCGGATTGCTCTTGCTCATCTTCTTGCTCGCGTCGTCCAGAGACATGATTCTGGCGCCAACTTTCGGAATATAAGGCTCCGGAACCGTCAACGTGTCACCGAACTTGAAGTTGAAGCGGCCGGCCAGGTCGCGCGTCAGCTCTAGGTGCTGCTTCTGGTCGTCGCCGACGGGCACGAGATTCGCTTGGTACAGCAAGATATCGGCCGCCATGAGCGAAGGGTAGACGAACAGTCCGGCTCCGACCGCTTCTTTGCCTTCCGACTTGTCCTTGAACTGCGTCATTCTCTCGAGCTCGCCCATATAGGACAGCGTCGTCATGATCCAGCCCAGCTCCGCATGCTGCGGCACGTGGGATTGAACGAATACCGCCGCTTGGGCCGGATCGATGCCCGCCGCGATGAACAAAGCGGCGACCGCTTCCGTCTGCTCGCGAAGAGCGGCAGGCTCCTGCGGCACCGTGATCGCATGCAGATCCACGATCATAAAGTAGCATTCGTATTCGTTCTGCAGGGCGACAAAATTTTTCATCGCTCCGATGTAATTCCCCAAAGTCAGCTTCCCGCTCGGTTGGATTCCCGATAGAACCCTTAATGGCTTGCTCATTGTCGAAACCGCCTTCCTTTTCTCCTATTTACATGGCCGCCGATCCCGATCGCCCGCCACCGGCAAAGCACCCCGAAAAAACAGAAAGACCCCTCCGTCTCAAGGGACGAAGAGGTCGTGGTGCCACCCTTATTCGCTGGCGAGGTATGCCTATGAACGGCATTACCGGGCCAAGCCTTAGGTTCCGTTAACGGGGAACAGACGGGGAGAATGGGATATTGCTTCCGCTTAAGAAAACAATATCGTTTCGCTCCCGGCTCCGAGCTCCATTCGGCTTAGCAAGGAGTACCGGCTCTCAGCAACCGCCGGCTCTCTGGGAGCTCCCCGCTAAACGTACTTGTTCTCTTCACAGCCGATCTGAACGCAGCATGTCGATTCTCCTATTATACCCCTGCCCGCCGACAAGTCAACCGAGCCCGCTTCGAGCTGCCCGTTCTCTCGGGAATGGGCCAAGCATAGGCTAAAGAAGCGTCGCTTGGAGGTGGTCCGTCTTGTTCGAAAAAAAAGGGAAATGGTTTCTTGCGGTCTCGGGGATCGTTCTGTTCTTCCTCTTCGTAAGCCACGACGGCGATTATGCGGTCAAGCTTCTCGATACGTTCGCCTCCATCCTGTTCGATGCTTTGCCTTTTCTGCTTGCCGGATCGTTCGTCTCCGCGCTCTTGCATATCTACATAAAGGACGAGCACGTTCGCAGATACGCGCCCCGCAATAAGCTATACGGGGTGTTGTTCGGCAGTCTGCTCGGGCTCGTCGTGCCGCTCTGCGAATGCGGGATGGTGCCCGTCGTCCGGAGACTCATCCGCAAAGGGCTTCCCGCCTATATCGGACTCGTCTATCTCGCCGCGGGTCCCGTTCTGAACCCGATCGTGATCGCTTCCACGTTCTCGGCGTTCCGCCACGCCCCTCAGCTCGCCGCGGCCCGGTTCCTGCTCGCGCTGGCGGTGACGATCGCTCTCGGTCTCCTGCTGACGCTAATCATCCGAAGCAGTCCTCTGCGTGCCGAGCGTTCCGGCGAGCCCGAGCATTCCCACGGCCATCATCACCATCACCACCAGGGCAATTGGCAAGCGAAGCTCAAGGAAGTCCCGGGCCACGCGGCCGAAGACTTGTGGGACATGGGCAAGTACTTTCTGGCGGGCTCTTTGATCACGGCGGTCATGCAGACGACGATCGACCGTGAGGCCTTCGCCGCGATCGCGGGGAACGACCTCCTCTCCCATCTCTTCATGATGGGATTCGCGTACGTGCTGTCCCTCTGCTCCACCGCGGACGCCTTTGTCGCGGCTTCCTTCGATCATCTGTTCCCGGCAGGCGCCCTCCTGTCCTTCCTGGTATTGGGCCCCATGGTGGACTTCAAGGGCACTCTGATGATGCTGTCCGTCTTCCGCACCCGGTTCGTTCTCGTCTACGCGCTGCTGACCGCTTGGCTTGTCCTGCTTGGCTCGCATATCTTCGAACGAATGAATTGGATATGATTCGCGCAGGCGATGGAAACGATTTCTTTGTATGCATACGACTTCCCAATTCAGCCATACTAACCTTCAAAGGAGGTGAGCACCATGGCAAGTTCCAACAACAGCAACAGCAATCAGCTTGTCGTGCAACAAGCCCGCCAAGCTCTGGAGCAATTGAAGTTCGAAGCCGCTCAAGAGCTGGGGATCCAAATTCCTCAAGACGGCTACTACGGCAACATGGTTACCCGCGATACCGGTTCGATCGGTGGACATATCACTCGCAAGCTCGTTCAAATCGCCGAACAACAGCTTGCGGGAAGAGGATTTTAATCGCTCGGCTTCCATAATGAAGCGGAATGAACGATAGGGCGGTGCGGACCTGAGTCCGCAGCCGCCCTATATTCGCGTCTATGTATTCCTACTCGTTCGCCACGTCGCGACGGTCCCGATTCTTCGGCTGCAATCGGAAAAACAGGTTCGCCATATTGTAATTGGATTCGAATTGAACGCTCAGGTAGACCTTGCCTTGCCGCAAGACGAAGTCGTAGGAGATTTCGCCATGCGTCCAGCTTCTCTTATGGGCAAGGGCTTCCACGGCCATTCGCCTCAGCGAGTCTACCTGAGCCGCGCTCATCCCCGCTTGCTTCTGCCCAGGCGCGCTCCTCTCCTCGCAATCGAGCGGCAAATGCCGAATTCCGAACTTGCCGATCGCGTCATTGCGAATCTGCAGGACGATCGTGCCGGCGGACAATCCGCGCAATTCCTCCTCGAGCTTGCGAAGAGCGACATCTACCTGCCGGGCCAAAGGAACCATCTCTTGCGACATCCATATTCCCCTCTTCCTGAGTATTATGATAATATTTACCTATATAATCTATATATGAATTATATGGTAATATCTATGAATTGGCAATGAGAAATGTCTAAATTTGTCGCCGTTGCGCGAGAAACAAAAAGCCGCCCGTCCGCAGGGGCCCAATCCGTAGATTAGGCTCTTCCTGCGAAGGAGCGGCGTGTTCTTCACGACCTATTTAACGCTATTATAATGCGCCGACGGATATTCTACAATCGGAAATTAAGGAATCGTATTTTACGATATTTCCGCCGCGTATTTCGCGAACAGCTCGACATCGGAAACGGCCTTGGCAACGGCCGCTTCCCAGAAGTCCGGCTTGGTCAGGTCGACGCCCAGATGCTTGCGGGCCAGATCCTCCACGGTCATGACGGCCGTATCCTTCAGAAGCGCGTCGTAACGCTCGTTGAACGAAGGGCCTTCCTTCTCGGCCGCGGCCAGAATGCCCGTGCTGAACAGGTAGCCGAAGCTATATGGGAAGTTGTAGAACGGGACGTCCGTAATGTAGAAGTGGAGCTTCGAAGCCCAGAACGTCGGATGCCACGATTCCAACGAGTCGCCGTACGCTTCCTTCTGCGCCTCGATCATCAGCTGCTTGATCTGCTCCGCTTCAAGCATTCCTTCCTTGCGCTTCTCGTAGAACCGGGTTTCGAACAGGAAGCGCGCGCGAATGTTCATGCAGAACGCGACGGCGCTCTCCAGCCTGACGTTCAGCAGCGCCAGCTTCTCCGCGGCGCCGTCCGCCTTGCGCAGCAGAGCGTCGCTGACGATCGCTTCCGCGAAGGTGGACGCGGTCTCGGCCACGTTCATCGCGTAATCCTGCGCGAACGGTGCCAGCCCGTCGACCAGAGAGCTGTGGTAGGCGTGTCCCAGTTCATGCGCAAGGGTGGAGACGTTGTCCATCGTGCCCGAATACGTCATGAAGATCCGCGTCTGGCGATTGATCGGGAAGTCCGTGCAGAAGCCGCCCGGCCGCTTGCCCGCGCGGTCCTCCACTTCGATCCAACGCTCGGCGAAGGCCCGCTCCGCCAATCCGGCCATCGACGGGGAGAATTGAGAGAATGCTTCGTGGATTAGCTTGGCCGCCTCGCCGTAAGCGATCGACTCGCCTTGCTTGCCGACCGGAGCTCCGACATCGTGCCAGCCCAGCTTCTTTTTGCCCAATAGGCCGGCTTTGACCGACAAATACTTTTTCAACGGTTCGATGCTTCCCTCTACCGCGGCCCACATCGATTCGAGCGTCTCCCCGCTCATCCGGTTGATTCGCAGAGGCTCTTGCAATACGCTGTCCCAGCCGCGCTTGCCGTACAGCTTCAGGCGGAAGCCGGACAGCCGGTTCAGCACGTCCGCCGCCAGATCCTCCTGCTCGGTCCACGCTTCCTCCCAGCGGGCCGCCATCTTGTCGCGCACCTCTTGGCTCGAATGGCTCAGCTTGTTGGAGGCTTGCCCGACCGACAGCTTCTTGGTCTCGCCGTCCTCCTCCCAAGGAATGCCGATCCGGCTGACGATGAGGGAATAATGATCTCCCCAGCCGTGATAGCCGTTGATGGCCAGCTCGCTTGCGAGGCCCTCCAGCTCCGGAGGCAGCTTCTCGCGAACCGCTTCTCTCCGCTCGTTCAGCAGGAAGGAGATCTCCTTCCGTTCTTCCGCCGATACCCACTTCTCCCAACGGTCGTCCGGAAGCTCGGACAGCTTCACGTCGAACAGATTCGAGGCCTGCGAATAACGGGAGGACAACGTCTGTACCTTCTCCGTCCACGCGGCGGCCCGCTTGTCGTCCGTGTTCTGCGACGTCAGGCACGCGGTGAAGGAATCGGCTTGGCGAATGCGCAGATTCGCTTCCTGAAGCCTGCCGGTCCAGCCCGCAAGCTGCTCTTCGTCCGCGGCGCCGACCGATTGTTTAAGCTCTTGAAGCAGCTCCTGCACCAGCTTGTCGCTCTCTTCGATGAAGGCAGCGAACGCCTTGGATTCCGATCCGCCCGGGAACAGAACCTCCAAATCCCAGGTCAACGACGGCGTATTCATGTATGTATCCAACCCTTCTATTGTGATTTCGGGAAAAGTTCCTTTCGCACTAATGCTACAACATTGCGAAGGCGGGAACAACTGTTGTATCGTTATAGCAATCAGCAGATCGGAGGTATTGAGCTTGATCCCGTTGCAGAACAGCCTGCCTTATGATATCCAGATGAACGAAGTATTCGCCACCCATTGCCCCTTCTGCGGACAAGATCATGTGCCGCTCCCCCTTAAGCCGGAAGACGTCTCGGAATTGCGCGGGGGACGGCGCAAGATGGCGGTCGTATTCCCTTGCTGCCGGACGAGAATTCAACTGGTCGACGCCGATTCGGACTACTTGATGGCGGACCGCGCCCTGAAACGGCGATAGACCCTTTCCCCGGATACAGCCGGCTTAGCGGTAAACGAGAATATATCGAAAAGGGCGGCAGGGAGCATCCTCCCTAACCGCCCTTTCGGCGTCAATCGGCTTATCACGGAGCTTACGCTCCGCTCAATTTCATCTCTTCCGGCAGCTCCTGTCCGCTGCGGGTCATATCCTCGCGAATAACCATCCACTGCTCGCGGGAAGCGCGAATCATGGAGCTGTCGGTAATGCGCTTATCGTGAATAACCCTCGAGAACCAACGAACCGCCTCGTTATAATTCCCAAGCCTGCGGTACAGCTCCCCGATCAGATAGAGCAGACGGGCGTTGTTGTAGGAAATCGTCTCGCTCTTGTACACGTCCACGTAGGCTTCCAGCGCGAAGCCGAGGAACTTGTCCTCCATCGCCTTGTTGCCGTCATACCGATAAAGCCAGGCGATATGGTGAAGAAGGCCCGCGATGATGCGGTCGCTCTCCTTGACCGTCTGAGCGGTAAGCAAAGCAAGCTTGTAGGTCTCCAGCGCGACCTCCGCCGTTCTCTGTCCGCCGTAGTCGCGGTGAACCCAATGGGTGCCGATTTTGTCCAGATACGCCCGCTTCTCCCGCTCCAGAAGCTTCGGCTTGAAATTCTCCGTCGAAGCGAAGCCGCAATAAGGGCAAATTCTCACGACGTAGTAATCCGGGTTGACTTCCCCGAAGTAGCAGCAGAAATCCGTATCCGTCCTGAGCGCTTTCTTGAAGCTGGGCCGTACCCGCGAGGTCTGGAACGTCGCTTCGCAGCAAGAGCAAGTGATCTTGGATGCATATAAGGGGTCCATGATTGTTTCCCTCCGAATCTGTCCTCCGGCGGACAGGGGTATATGAACGCGAACTAGGAGTTAACGAAATGATGGGCGGGACCCGACAGCCGGTCCAGAATGATCTCCTGCAGTTCCGGCGCCAAGTCGGTCTCCGCGAGCGCTCTTCTCATGCAATCGAGCCATGCTTCGGCGCGCTCCGTCGTAATCGGGAAAGGCAGATGCCGCCCTCTCATCATCGGATGGCCATGCTTGTCCGAATAAAGGCTTGGACCGCCGAAGAACTGGGTCAGGAATTCGTATTGCTTCTCCTGAACCGGACGAATATCGGCCGGGAATAGAGGCGCCAGCAAAGGATGCGCCTGAACCTTCGGGTAGAATCGTTCGACGATTTCGCGGATCGCCGGAGCTCCGCCGGCTGCTTCGTAGATAGTCGCATAGCTCATAGGTGGCAACCCTCCTAAATATCCATATCGCGCAGGACTTTCATCCTTATTTTCATCCCATTATAGCACAATCGACAAGGAACATATCTCCATTAGCCAATAAAAAAATCGCCCTAAAGGACGATGAGGAAAGTCTCGATTCGATGGCGCGGGAACGCAGGACCAAAGTCTCAGAAATCTTTTCTATTCGTTGGAGTCAACGACTCTCGGATGACAAATACGAAAGCGCAAACGAGAAAGCCGGCCGCTATTCCTGTCATACTGCATCACTCCGCTCGGGGAATCTAGGAAGTCCGTCTGGCTCGCAGATACTGTGTTTATTGTATCACAGAATGAAAGACGGCGCGACTCGGAAATTGCAATCGGTTACATGATAATTAATGGAAATAAGCGATCTCCGTTTGCATATAGTGGACAAGAGCCCCTCGCGGGTCAAGCCCTATGGGGGAGGGAACGAGTTTGCAGCGCTCGGATCGCATCGTCATCGCCAAAGGCCCCGGCCGCCTGAACGGCCTGCTGGCCGCCTTCTTGATCGCCTCAGTCGTCCTTCTGCTCGGTTCTCTGACGCTACGCATGCCCCAGGTCGCGCTGGCTGCTTCCCTTAAAGGCCTCGCCGTCTGGTGGGATGTCCTGTTCCCTGCCTTGTTTCCTTTCTTCGTTCTATCCGAACTGCTGCTAGGGCTCGGAATCGTCCACCTGACCGGCACGCTGCTCGACCCCTTGATGCGGCCTCTGTTCCGGATCCCCGGCGTCGGCGGCTTCGTCGTGGCCATGGGCTTCGCATCCGGCTATCCGGTCGGCGCGAAGCTGACTTCCCGCCTTATGGAGGAGAAACTCGTCAATCGCAGCGAAGGAGAGCGTCTCGTCGCCATGACCACCTCCTCCGACCCGATCTTCCTTATCGGCGCCGTCTGCATCGGCTTCTTCGGCCGCTCCGATATCGTTCCGGTTCTGGCGGCCGCCCATTACGGAGGAGCGATGCTGCTGGGATTTATGCTTCGTTGGACGGGCTCGCGCAAGGACGTCGACGGGCCCGAGGAGCTTCCATCCGACGTGAAAAGCCGAAAGGACCGGAAAGGCAAGCCGACAGGCGGAATCGTCGCCAGGGCGTTCGCCGCCATGCGGCAGGCCAGAGCGGCGGACGGCCGTCCGTTCTCGATCATGCTGCAGCAATCCCTTCAATCTTCCATCCAGCTGATGATCGTCGTGGGCGGGCTGGTCGTCTTCTTCTCCGCGACTTTGGAGCTCCTCCTGCACAGCGGCCTCCTCTCCGGCCTTCGAGACCTGCTCGCTTGGCTGATGCCGCTTCTCGGGCTCTCCCCTCATCTGGCGGATTCCATCGTCAGGGGGGCGTTTGAGGTCACGCTCGGCGCGAACGCCGCCGCCGATGCCGGCTCCCTGTCCAGCGCCGCGGCTTCCTCTCCTCCTCTGATCGACCAGGTGGCGGCGGCCGCCTTCGTTCTCTCCTGGGCCGGATTATCGGTACACGCGCAAGTGGCGGGACTCATGAGCCGGACGAGCTGGAGATATCTTCCTTTTCTAAGAGCGCGCCTCATCCATGGGGTTTTGGCCGTTCTGCTCGTTTATCTGCTTTGGCCGTATCTATACAGCGGTTAAGCCATGAACCCCGAAGCCGAAACGGGACTTGATCAGGATTGTTTTCCCCGTCTTAATTGTTTATGATCGTACTAGCACCCTGATCAAATATAGTTTCACGGACTCGGGAAGGAGCACTCTCTTGGAGCCTTTGAAATACGCATTGCTTGACCGCGGAGACCGGCTGAGCCGGGAGCTGGCGGATCAATTCCACGAAATGGCCGACGCGCGCGGCCTGATTCGCGACGATAAGTCCCCCCGGATCGTCCTGTCCATCGGCGGAGACGGGACGCTTCTTCAAGCGTTCCATCGGTATCGGGATCAAGTCGGCAAGATCAGCTTCGTCGGCGTCCATACCGGCCATCTCGGCTTCTATGCGGATTGGAAAAAGAACGAGCTGAACGAGCTTGTCGAGCTCATGTCCGCCACGACTCCGACGACCGTCAGCTACCCGTTGCTTAAGGTGGAGATCGCCACGGATGGAGGAACCTCCACTTATCTCGCCCTTAACGAATTCACGCTCAAGAGCGTCGAGGGAACGCTTGTCGCCCAGCTTAATATCAATGACGAGCCGTTCGAGATGTTCCGCGGCGACGGCATCGTCGTATCCACCCCCTCGGGGAGTACCGGCTATAACAAGAGCGTCAACGGGGCCATCCTCCATCCCCACCTGGAAGCGATGCAGATCGCCGAGATCGCCTCGATCAACAACCGGGTCTACCGGACGCTGGGCTCCTCCTTTATTCTGCCGAAGCATCATCATTGCGACATCGTGACCGATCCCGACGAGCCGCTCGCCGTCGGCATCGACCACCTCGTCCTGCAATTCCGGGAGGTTCGTTCGATCGTCTGCTCGGTCGCCGAGGAGAAAGTCCATTTCGCCAGGTATCGTCCCTTCCCGTTCTGGAACCGGGTTCGCGACGCGTTCATCGGCTTCGACGAGAACGACAAGGGCCCCGCCAAGAAACGGCCGAGGTAACGAAAGGGAGACAAGGAGATTGCGAGGGAACGAATGGCTAGAAGGGCCCGGTCCTGCGGCGCTCCTCCCGATCGTTCCCTCCTTAATTTAACGGAAGTGAGAGACCTTATTTGTCGGAAAAAGGGCCAATTTATAACCTAACGGAAGTGAGAGACCTTATTCTGGATTTTCCCTTTGTTAGGAGCTGAAATTCAACAAATAACGTCGCTGAGATCCGTTAGATTCCAAAGTTGGGCTTCCGGGGCAAAATAAGGGCCCGTTATTTCCGTTACATTACAAAGCCTGTATCAAATAAAAAAGCTGTTCCCGGAGCAAGCGAGCGCTTGCTTAGGAACAGCTTTTGTCGTTGCGCTGCGTTACGTTCGTTCGCCGCCCGTATGTCCGGTGCCGGCGCCGTTGTCCGAGCGATGGCCTCCGCCGCCGCGAGGCGCGCCTTCCTGGCGCGGACGGTTCGGCTTGCCGTGGAAGCCTCCGCGGCGCCGGTTCTTGCCGGCCCAGCGGCCTCCGCCGCCGGACGAACGGGAGGAGTTCTCCCCTTCCGCTCCTGCGGCTACGCTCGCGCGCGCATCCGCACCCGAGCCGTTATGGCGATCGGGGTTGTCCTTGGAAGGCGAAGAGTGGTGAGCGTTCGAATGGCGATGGCCTCCGCCTCCGCTTCCTCCGCCGCCTTGCTTGCGGTCTTGTCCGTTATGACGGCGATCGGAGCCTCCGCCGCCTGGGCGAGGGCCGTTGTGATGCCCCTGATTGCCGCCGGAGCGGCGCTCTCGCCCTTGGGAGTCCGCTCCCCCGGACTTCGAGCGATTGCCGCCGTAGCCGTCGGAGTAGCCTCGCCCGAAGGACGAATCCGACCGGGCGGCCGCGTTCGCCTGAGCGGCGGCAGCGCGGCGTTCCGCGCCTTCGGATACGGCCCGTGCAACGGCCGACGGGCTTGTCCCCGGCACGCGTCCGCCCGGTCGTTCCTTCAGCGGCCAGCGCAGCAGCGGCCCGGAAGGATTCGCCGCCGACGCGGCGGCGGGCGCTTCGCCCGCTTCCGTTGGTTCCGCCTCCCCCGCAGCCGGTTCGGCCGGCGTCGGGCTCGCGAAGATGACGGCGTCCTCGGGGATGGAGCTCGGATCGAGCTTCTCCAGCACGAAGTACGCGCAGCCGAAATTGCAATATTCGTTAATATAGTCGATCAAGCTCGTGATGACCGCATCCCTGAAGCCCTTGGGCTGCGGCTCCCGGAAGAAGCCCTTCAGCCGAAGCTGATTGTAGCCCCAGTCTCCGACGACGTAGTCGTACCGCTCCAGCACCTCGCTGAACCGTTCGCGGAACGCTTCGGGGTTCCACCCGTTCTTGTAGTCGTGCACGAGCGCGTACGCGATTCCGCCTGCCATGTAGATCACGAATGGTTCTCCTCTCGAATGCCCGCTAAGGTACGAATAAAATGATGCCGGATAAACTCCGTTATGTCGATAATCGATCGAAGATCAAGAATGAACGACGTTAGCCGCGGCCGATTGGACTTGCTCGTGCGCATGGTACGAGCTTCTGACGAGCGGGGCCGATTCCACGTGGGAGAAGCCCTTGGCCAATCCGTCGAGCTTCAATTGGGCGAATTCGTCCGGATGGACGTAACGCTCGATCTTGATATGCGAAGACGAAGGCTGAAGATATTGTCCGAGCGTCAGAATGTTGCAGTCGACGGCTCGAAGATCATCCATCGTGCGATGGACTTCCTCGATCGTCTCGCCGAGTCCGAGCATGATGGAGGACTTGGTCGGAATGTTCGGCTGCATCTCCTTGGCTCTGCGCAGCAGCTCCAAGGTGCGATGGTACTTCGCCTTGGCGCGTACCCGGTTGGACAGCCTCTCGACCGTCTCGACGTTGTGATTAAGGATGTCCGGCTTGGCGTCCATGACGACCTTCAGGGCGTCCCAGTTGCCGAGGAAGTCGGGAATGAGCACTTCCACGCTGCAGAACGGCAGCTTACGGCGAATCGCCTTGATCGTCTCCGCGAAGATGGAGGCGCCTCCGTCCTTCAAGTCGTCGCGGGCGACCGAAGTCACCACGCAGTGGCGCAGGTTCATCTGAACCGCGGCGTCCGCCACGCGTTCCGGCTCGCCCAGGTCGAGTTCGGTCGGCAGGCCGGTCTTGACCGCGCAGAACCGGCAGGCCCGCGTGCAAATATCGCCCAGAATCATAAAAGTAGCCGTGCGGTTCGCCCAGCATTCATATATATTCGGACAGCGAGCTTCTTCGCAGACGGTATGAAGAGTTTTGCTCCTCATCATGTCCTTGATCTCCTGGTAGTTCTCCCCAGTCGTCAGCTTGATGCGCAGCCAATCCGGCTTCTTAGGCTTGGAGTTCGATGTCATCGCAATACCCCCTGTTTTCTGTCACCTTATTATAGCAGGTTTCACATAAAAACCAATGTTCTGCTAACTCTAAACCTGATAGCACAAGATGGGGAGGCTTGCGTACATGATGTTCTGGCCACATTGGAGAGGCGTTCGATGCAAACGAATCTTAACTCTTGCCGCAGCCGGATGGCTCTTGGCGACCGCTCTGCTGCCCGGGACTCCGATGCGAGCCGCGCCCGCGGAAACGACGGATTATCGCAGGCTGCAAGAGCTTTATGACCATATCGCGTTTCTGACGGGGCTTACCTGGCAATCCGTCGCCGCGATCGACCGATACGAAACGATGCTCTCCCGTACTCATCCGAAGACTCGCCCTCTAAGCGAGCGAACGACCGTGGGGATTTACATCTCGCCGGAACGATGGGCGGGCTACCTGAACCCCGACCAATCGGACCAAAACCCGTCTTCCATCCGGGTGTTCGGCGGCATCGGCCTTGACGGATCGGGGGATGGGCTGGCCGACCGCGAGAACGATATCGACCTGCTGTACACCGTGACGCACCTCGTTCGCATCGGCGGCAGCACGGGCGACGACTTCGCGATCGGGCTGTGGGATTATTACCAGAATACTCGGGCCGTACAGCGGATCCTGCAATTCGAGAAAATTTATTCCGCCTTTAACAAGCTCGATCTCTCTCAGCACGTTTTTCCGCTTCCGCTCGGTTCCGTTTATGCTTACCGAAGCACGTGGGGCAACAGCCGCGGCTGGGGCGGAGCCCGAATCCACGAAGGCACCGATATCTTCGCCCGGCACGGCGTTCCGGTACGAAGCACCACCTACGGAATCGTCGAGGTCAAGGGCTGGAACCCGTTCGGCGGGTGGCGAGTCGGCATACGGGATCTCGACAACCTGTACCATTACTACGCGCACCTTAGCGGCTTCCAGAAGAATCTGAAGGTCGGCTCCATCGTGAAGCCCGGACAAACGATCGGCTGGGTCGGCAACTCCGGTTACGGCAAGCCCGGCACGTCGGGCAAATTCCCGCCTCATCTGCATTACGGCGTCTACCGGGATCGCGGCTTGGTCGAATGGGCTTTCGATCCTTATCCGATGCTTCGCCGCTGGGAACGCGCCGAGCATCGCTCCCTGCGCGCGCACAAGGATTAACCCCGATCCCGGCTATGCCCCGCCTGAGGCGCTTCCGCGCAAATCAGCTGTTCTCCGCAAGCGATCTTACGATCTCTTCCCGGCTGGGAATAGACGCCTGCGCTCCCGGCCGGGTGACGGCGATCGCGGCCGCCGCGGCCGCGAAGCTCATCGCCTCCGCGATCGGCATGCCGTTCGAGCCGGCGGCGACGAGCGCCCCGATGAAGGTATCTCCCGCCGCCGTCGTATCGACGGCGCGCACCTTGCGAGCAGGCGCGAACAGGCTCTCGCCTTCCGCGTCCGAGTAGACCGCTCCCTTGCTGCCGAGCGTCACGAGAACGCTGCCCGCTCCGCGGCGGACGAGCTCTTCCGCCGCGGCGACGGCTTCCTCCGCGGTAGTCACCGGCAAGCCGCTCAGGCCTTCCGCCTCGGTCTCGTTGACGACGAGCAGGTCGATAAGCCCGTAAGCCTCCTCCGGAATCGGACGGACCGGCGCCGGGTTATAGACCAGCCGAACGCCGCCGAGCCGGCGGCAGGCCTGCATGACGCGAAGATTCGTCTCCCATGGAATCTCGTTCTGCAGGATGACCGCCTGCGCTCCGGCGAGCAGCGAGTCGTCCGCGTCCTCCGGCCGCACTTGGCCGTTGCTGCCTTCCGCCAGAATGATTTGATTCTCCCCGCTGTCCGCGACCGTAATGAAGGCAAGCCCCGACGTTCCCGGCTTGCGGAGAACATGCTTCGTTCCGACTCCGTATCGGCCGAGCGACTCGAGCAGCGCCGGAGCGAAGGAATCCTCTCCGACAGCTCCCAGCATCTCGACTTGTCCCCCCGCCAGAGCGGCCGCGACCGCCTGATTCGCTCCTTTGCCCCCCGGCAAATAATCCACGCCTTTGCCGTGAATCGTCTCTCCCGGCAAAGGGAATTTCTCCACCTGATTGACGATATCCATATTGATGCTGCCTACGACAACGATTCGACTCATGCTGATCTCTTCTCCCCGCCGATTTTTCCTTCATGTTACCATATCCGCGGGGAGAACAACTAGAAGAGCGGTTCCCGCGGCAAAAAAACGGCGTTCTTCGGTTGGCTTAATGGCCAAGGAAGAATGCCGTTTCATATAACGCGATTCCGATTAGCGAGTCATCCAGCCGCCGTCCACGCACAGCACGTGGCCGGACATGTAATCCGACGCGCTCGACGCGAGGAAGATAGCCGGACCGACGAGGTCCGTGTCCTGTCCCCAGCGTCCGGCCGGAATTCTCTCCAGGATCTGGCGGCTGCGGTTCTCGTCGTTGCGAAGCGCTTCGGTGTTGTCGGTCGCCATATAGCCCGGCGCGATGGCGTTCACTTGAACGCCCTTCGGCGCCCATTCGTTGGCGAACGACTTCGTCAGGCCGGCTACCGCGTGCTTGCTCGCCGTATAGCCGGGAACGTTGACGCCGCCCTGGAACGAGAGCATCGAAGCGATGTTGATGATTTTGCCCGAGCCTTGCTCGATCATCTTGCGGCCCGCCAGCTGGCTCAACACGAACACGGAGTTCAAGTTGACGTCCAGCACGTCTTGCCAGTCGGCATAGGAGTGCTCGGCCGCCGGAGTCCGGCGGATGATGCCGGCGTTGTTGACCAGAATGTCGATGCGGCCGAATTCGGCGATCGTACGGTCGACGATGCCCGGAAGCTGCTCGCGATCGCCCACGTCGGCGGTCACGATCGCGGCGCGGCGGCCGTGCGCTTCGACGGCCTTCTTCGTCTCTTCGGCCGGGGTGCGGTTCGTCACGAGCACCACGTCGGCGCCCGCTTCCGCGAGGCCGATCGAGATCGCTTGTCCCAACCCGCGCCCCGCTCCCGTCACGACTGCCACGCGTCCTGTCAGATCAAATAGCCCTTTCAATGGTCAGCGAACCCCTCTCGTATCGACGCGCGGTATCCATGTCCAATCCGGCGTCGGTAATGATCGTTTGAATATCGTCCAGCGAGGCGAACGTAAGCAGGGCCGCGCGGTCGAACTTGGCATGGTCGGCCACGCAGTAGATCTCCTTGGCATTCGCCATGTAGGCTTTCTTGAGCTCGATCAGCTCTCCCGTGAAGACGGTCAGACCGAATTTCTCGTGAATGCCCGTCGTCGACAGGAACAGCTTCTGCACGTTCAGCTTGCCGATCCAATCGATCGCTTCATTGCCGATAAGCACGTTGCGCTGGCGGTACCCGCCCGGTACGACGAGCCGAATCCGATCCTTCCCGATCAGCTCTCTCATGATAAGAAGGTCGTTCGTCAGCACGGTAAGCGGCTCGTTCGGCAATCTCTTGGCAATCTCCAGGGTCGTGCTGCCCGCATCCAGCGCGATGATGTCGTCTTGGCGAATATAGCGAAGCGCCCTCTCCGCGATGGCTTCCTTCTCCGTGAGCCGCTTCGTATCCGGGATCTGCAGCGGAAGCATGGACTCCGTTTCGTCCAGGGAGGAGACGGCGCCTCCGTGCGTGCGCCTCAGAAGCCCCTTCTCCTCCAGCTTCTCGAGATCCTCCCGAATCGTCTTCGGAGTGACGCCGAATCGCTCGCTCAGCTGGGAGACCTGGACGTTCCCGTCGGCCAAAAGCAGGTCCAAGATCGCCTGGTGTCGTGCGGCTGCCAGCATGCGATGCGCTCCTTCCGGTTCCTCGTTCGTCTTACTTCATCTCGCTCGCCGGCACGGTATCCATGTCGTCGAACGTATAGTTCTCTCCGGCCATCGACCAGATGAAGGTGTAGTTGCTCGTTCCCACGCCGGAGTGGATGGACCACGGCGGAGAGATGATCGCTTGCTCGTTCGCCACGACCAGGTGACGGGTCTCGTTCGGTTCCCCCATCATGTGGAAAACGCGGGCGTCGTCGTTCATGTCGAAGTACAGGTACGCTTCCATGCGGCGGTCGTGAACGTGGGAAGGCATCGTGTTCCATACGCTGCCCGGCTTCAGCACCGTGATGCCCATCATCAGCTGGCAGGTGTTGATGCCGTCCGCATGCAGTACGCGGTTTAGCTCGCGTTCGTTGGACGTCAGCTGGGAGCCCAGATAACGAGTATCGGCTTCCGCGATGGCGAGCTTGCGGGTCGGGTAAACGGCATGCGCGAGAGCCGAACAGAAGTAGAGCTTGGCCGGGTTGCTCGCATCCTTGCTCTCCAGCTTGATCTCCCTGTTCCCCTTGCCTACATAAAGAGTATCCAGCTTGCTCAGCTCGTACTTCTCGCCGTCGACCGTGATCACGGCATCGCCCGCGATGTTGACGAACCCGATCTCGCGGCGTTCCAGGAAGTAATCGGTCTTCAAGGTATCGGGAGCTTCGATGGAGAGCGCTTCCTTAACGGGCTGAGCTCCGCCGATGACCATTCTGTCTTCATGGGTGTATACCATATGAACTTGATCGGCTTCGAACAGCTTCTCGATCAGGAAGTGCTTGCGGAGCTGGGCCGTATCGTAATGCTTGGCATCGGATGGGTGCGTGGAATGACGAATTTCCATGAAGAAGTCCTCCTCGAATCGTTCGTTTGTTTGCGTTCGTTTTTAATATAACACACATTTTCGAACGAATACGAACCAAATCGAAATTTTTATTCGTACACATGAAAAAAAGGCCGCAGCAGCCGCTCGCCCCCCCCCCAAGCCCCTTAAAGGGACTCGAGGAGCTTAAGAACGGGTTTGCTCTCTTCGGCCGTTAGATGGACGTATTGACTCGTCGCCCCATTTACGAGTTCAAGACTATCCTTCCGCGGAGAAATCCACACTTCATAAATAGCCTCGATCGCGTACCCATACGTTCCGTTCTTCGTTCCGACGTCGATGTAGTAGTCCGGAGGACGCGCCATGGAGACCATACTGTTCGTGAACGGCGCATTGCTCAGCGTCTCCGCCACCATATTCGCATCCTTTGGGCTCTTGATCGCCATCTCGACTCCTTCCGCCGAACGAATCCGAACCCATGCCTCCCCTTGAGCCTCTTGACTTGCGGCAGGCGCCGCTTCATGGTTGACGGCCCGTGCCGTAGTCCCGACCGCGCTATCCTTATAGCCGCATCCCGATCCCATTCCCGCCGCCAACGCGAGGCAGCATGCCGTCAGCACCCATCTCTTCATGACGTTCGCCTCCCCCTTATGAACGCTTCTACCCCTCAGACGAGTTAGAGAGGGAAAGGTTGCCAAGGCGAACGCCCCTTCATTATAGACTTAGCTTTCCGGTTCGGCCGTCGTTTGGTTCGCGGCGCTGGGAAGCGTAAGCGCGGGAGCTTGAGCCGCGCCGCTTCCGACCGGGTTCCCTTTTCCATCGTAGTAGTACATCGGAACGTCGCCGACTACCATCATATAAGACAAGGGGATATCCGTCTCCAGCGTGCTCGGCTCCTGATCGAAAGGGATGACCACCGCGATCTGGGTTTTCACGTGGACGTAGATCTCCACCTGCAGCATGTTGATTCCCGCGCTTGTCTGCCTCGTGCGAACCTCCGCCTGCACGGCGCTGACCGGATGAAACTTGACCGAGACGCTAGGCCCTAGGGAAGAGAGCAGCGGACTGTTCAGGGCATGGCCGATCGGAATGCGCTCATCGAGCTCTTCATGCTTTTTCAAGGCCGCCTCGACGATCCGGATCGTCTCCGAGGTAATTCTCATCTGCTCCTTGTAATCGATAAGAAAACCGGTGATCTTGCCGGCTTCGTTCGTCTTCCATTGGATCATTTTGCTGCTGTCCGCATCCTGCGCCAGATTGTCGAGCATCGCCTGGTTGACCGCT
>Ga0065721_10049021_pt1 | contig 51721 bp, 50 predicted proteins | sample Mesricmetagenome_FD_59108 | JGI IMG/M metagenome (GOLD analysis project Ga0065721, IMG submission 59108) | Mesophilic microbial community from rice straw/compost enrichment Sample: eDNA_1 v2 (version 2) | ecosystem: Engineered > Solid waste > Grass > Composting > Bioreactor | place: USA: Davis... | reverse complement strand
AGCTTTAGTCGGAGATTGTTTTTTGGAGGTTGCTCAAGGGCGGAAAATCCAGAGCAGAAATTGAGTAAGTTTTTTCATGAACGGGTTGCAGGAAGCGACCGTCTTGAAGAAGACTCTTACTCATGTTTCTGTGCTTTTTTGAAACCCTTGATCACCACCGCCTAAAGTATCGGTGACGCAGACTACAAAATGTCAGCCCAAACAAACTTTTATGCATTGGCATTTTTCCTTGAAACTCCCGATGACAACAACCAGCCGCTGACGAGGAAAGAGACGAATCCGCGAAAGCTCTTTGGGATACCGACCGAGGCTCTGAGGAAAAAGCGAAACACGGTTTTAAGCGTCAACGTGAATCTGCATCTGTGAACGAGCTGCTTTTGACGCGGTTTCGCTTTTTCCCTGGAGCCGTGCAGTCTAAGCCCACAGAGGGTATCCCAAGAAGCTACAGCGATTCGTCTCTTTCCTCGCTTCACCTGAGGTACCGATGACGCAATCTACAAAGCATTACCCCAAACAAGCTTTTATGCATTGGCATTTTTCCTTGAAACTTCCGTTGACAACAACCAGCCGCTGACGAGGAAAGAGACGAATCCGCGAAAGCTCTTTGGGATACCGACCGAGGCTCTGAGGAAAAAGCGAAACACGGTTTTAAGCGTCAACGTGCTCTCACTTCTTTGAGCCACTGCTTTTGACGCGGTTTCGCTTTTTCCCCGGAGCCGTGCAGCCTAAGCCCACAGGGGGTATCCCAAGAAGCTACAGCGATTCGTCTCTTTCCTCGCTTCACCTGAAGTACCGATGACGTAACCTACAAAGCATTACCCCAAGCAAGCTTTTTGCATTGGTATTTTTTTGAAACTCCCGATGACGCAATCTACAAAGCATCCCCCATCCTAGCCCTTCATACTTCTTTGCGCCCTCGCCACGATCCGCTTGGTCGCTTTCTCATCGGATGCATCCAGCCACGCGCGGCATACTTGAACGACCCAATCCGGCTGCGACTTGGCTGCGTCATTTAACCAATTGGCAACCGAATCCTGGACATACTTGGATGGATCGGCTTTCAACGGCGCCAAAAGGGGAAGCCCCCATTCGGGATTCTCCTTCAACTCCGCAATATGCTTGGCCCAAACGCCGCGCGGACGGGTCAATTCAACGGCGAAACGGCGGAGATTGGCATTCGGTTCCTGTACCCAAGCGCCCAGCAGGCGGATGGCTAGTTTCAGCTGTTGGGAAGCAGAGTCTCGGACAGCCATCCATGCGATTTCGCGGACGCCGAAGTGGCTATCGGCGGCAAACGGGCGAATGAGCGCCAGTTTTTGCTCCAGTTCCAACTGATCCAACCCCACGATGTAAGCTGCCCAACAGCGCACGCTATCTGACGGATGCGCCGCCAAGCGTTGGAACAGTTGTGTACGCTCCTCGCCAGTCTTTTGACGGAACACCTCTAGCCATTCGACCGCAATGGCGGGGATGACTTTCATCGTCGGCTGCCCCGCGATCCGTTCCAGCGCGGATAACATCGCGTCAGCATGCTGCTGCAACTGAAGCTCAACCAGGATGTGCCTAAGCAGTTGCAAATGATCGACTGCCAACCACTCTGTCAAATTGACACTCTCGATTCGTCCGCCATTCAATAAAACGAGCACATCCGGGAGAATGTCGCCAGCTTTTCTGGCTCCTTTCCGATTCAGCACCCTTTCTGAAATCGAAGCCATTTCGTCGAATGTCATAGCATAGCCGCCTCCGTAATCGTGATTACCAATCGTTTCGTGAAGTCAGCAAATCCAATACGTGGGAAGGCTCCAGCCTCTGCTTGTAGTCAGCTTCGACGTGAGCCAGACGAATCATGTTCTCACGGTCGATCACATATGTCGCGGGCACAGGCAACTTCCACGAAGAATCGCCATGATACTCGTCGAGAGAAATGCCAAGAGACTGGTAACTTCCCCGTAGCGCTTCCGGAAGCTCGAATACGAGATGGTAGCGGGCTGCGACTTCATTGCGAGGATCGCTCAAAAGCGGAAATCCAAGTTCGTTATTTGCCTTCATGCTGGCTGAATAGGTCGGCGTTTGCGGACTGATCGCCACAAGTTGCGCTCCTGCCTCCGCAAAAAGTGCTGACGCTTGTTGATAAGCCCGCAACGCAATATTGCAAAACGGGCACCAGACGCCGCGATAAAACAAAAGAACGACGGGGCCATTGACCGTCAGTTCAGACAAAGTCATGCTGGCACCGTTTTGATCCGTCAGCGAAAAGTCTGGTGCCTGCGCTCCGGCCTTCAAGCCAGCAGCACCAGCGGATGCCTTTACTTGCTGGATTGACTGCTCGAACATCTTGACCATTTCAGCGGGCAAGTTTTGCTCCATCTGCGCGGTAGCACGATCCAATTCTGTTTGCAAAGAAGCCAGTGGCCTGTTTTCCATCTCGTTCTCTCTCCATTTCGTCCTGTCATTCAACTCTTCTTCATCATAAGAGAAGCACGAATGGAAAAGATGTAATGCAGTTCACAAGCTGTCATCCTGAGCGAGTTTTTGTGCCGCCCGGAGAATGTCGCGGTGGACGGTCACTGTACGGAACCCGGTGCGGAGCATGCCCGCCTCCGCAAGCTCTTTCAACGCTACAGACACGGCTTCTCTTGAAGCCCCTACCAGGTGGGCAATTTCCTGATGGGAGAGGGGCATGTCGATTCGGCTGTAATCGTCGCCATCGTCCTGAACCCCGAACCGTTCGGAAAGCTCCGCCAGAACGTGGATAATTTTGTCGTGCAGCTTTCCGAGAGCAAGGCTTTGCGCGAGACTGCTCATGTGCGACAAGCGCTCACTCATTACTTTGATCATATTCAGCATGAAACGTGGCCGACGAAGAAGATAACTCTCGAAGCGCTCCTTGTCCATCACGCAAATATCGCTTTCCTCGACCGTCTCGATAAACAGGCCGCGCGTCCCTAGCGAAATATCCCCCATCTCGCCAAAGATGTTCCCCTCGCGCAAAATATCCAAAGTAAATTGCTTGCCTTCCTCATTGAGCCGATACAAACGAACTTTCCCTCGCTTCACAAAGTACAGCCCCTCCGTGAACGTGTCGGGCGTTTGAATGAATGTATATTTCGGAAAAGTCGTAATCGAGGTCAGCTCGTCCATTTCGATCAGGTCTTCGCTGGAAAGGGAACGCAACAAATTGAACTGCGACAAATATTGAATGCGATCCATAGTTCCTCCCGGGTTGGAAAAATAGCGTTGGGCACACTTTTGCGGCCAACGAGCAGTTCGTGCATATGCCCATCATACAACAAAATAGGGTCGGACTACTTTCTCCTGATTCCACACAGCATCTCCGTCAGCCTGTCCAGGAAAATAGCGCGGATTGATTTCTTATCTTTCTATATTTGATTATAATTAGATATAATTAATGTTGTTTAGTTATGTTCCGTGTGGAGGTTTGAGAGGGAAATGCTGACCGCACAAGATCAAACAGAGAAGCTGTGGGAGATGGCCAGACGGATGGAGCCGCACCTGATTCGTCATCAGGCGAATATGGACAAGCTGATGAGCTTGCTCATGGTACATGAGCTGGTCCGCAATCGTGCGCAAAATGCCGAGGTGGCCGCCGCGGCTGGCGGAGACGGGCAGGTAGAGCATAAAACTGCTGATGTGCCCGGTGAAAAAGAGCATGAGCAACTATGGGATGAACTGTGCCGCAAGGAGAGCTACGAAGCAAAGGTCGCGCAGGCCATCGTTCATCTGGTTGAGCAAATTGCGCCGTAATTCGGCAGCTTGACAGTGCCCGCCAACTACAGTCTGCTGGAAGCCGAGTCACGGCATTGTTTTGGCCAAGAACAAACAAAACCCCGAAGAAAGGGCAGTCGCCTTTTGCGGGGTTATTTGTGCATCCTGTTTATTTGACTCTTCGCTGATTCAGTTCGCTGAGCGTGTCCCAAATAGATAAGGCCAGACAAAGCGTTGCTTGGGCATGGGCAACACTTCCGCAGCTTTCTTCTGAATGGCTTTGACGACACCGCGAAAGATAGCCTGTGTTTTTTCCAGTCACTTTGCTGCACTTCAATGACCACAGCTGCAAGCCTGTGCGGAAGGCAGCGGGCGGTTTGTCCATTGTGTCCATTTATCGGACGAAAACTGTCTCACGAGTGTCCGAACGGCTTGGACACAAGGACAGTTTCGGTGACCCGAAGCAAGGGCTGGCAGCGCTTTTCGCGGCTGGTACTCAACTTGCATTTATTTATCCTGAATGTCGATTTGCAGGAAGGGGGAGAATGGCGTGGACATTCGGGATGTGGTTGCCATTGTAACGGGTGGAGCTTCCGGGTTGGGGGAAGCCACTGTGAGGAATGTGGTAGAGCACGGAGGAAGAGTAGCCATTCTTGATCAGGACCTCGAACGGGGGTACGCCCTGGCAAATGAGCTGGGACGCGATCACGCCCTGTTCGTACAGACGGATGTGACGAGCGAAGCGAGCGTGCGGGAGGCGATCGAGCGCACGGCGGGAGCTTTCGGCACGATTCACGCCGCAGTCAATTGCGCAGGAATGGTTCTGGGGCAAAAGACGCTGTCCAGAAACGGCCCTCATTCCTTGGAGACATTCAGCAAAGTCGTGCAAGTGAACCTGATCGGCACGTTTAATGTCGTGCGAATGGCAGTCGAGCAGATGGCGGGCAACGAGCCAGCCAAAACGGGCGAACGCGGCGTGATCGTCAATACAGCGTCTATCGCTGCTTTCGACGGGCAGGTCGGACAAGTGGCCTACAGCGCTGCAAAGGGCGGGATTGTCGGCATGACCTTGCCGTTGGCGAGGGACTTGGCTCCGTATGGAATCAGGGTGATGACGATCGCTCCTGGTTTGTTTGACACGCCGATGTACGACAAGCTGCCCCGCGCCATAAAAGACGTGTTGGGAGCGACCGTGCCTTTTCCACCGAGATTGGGTCAGCCCGACGAGTACGCCAAGCTGGTGAACAGCATCATTACGAACCCGATGCTGAATGGAGAGACAATCCGGCTGGACGGGGCGATTCGGATGCAACCGAAATAAGCCGATCGAGCCTGTCTGGTCTACTGAAAAATGAGTTTGGAAAATTTGGTTGACACGAAAAGTAGTTAGGCACCATACTACGTGCATGAACAACGAACCGAAAAACAAGCATGACTTCGACTCTGCTCCTTCGCTTGACCAGGCGAGGCGACAGCTTGCGCGCTACAGTCTGGACGTAGACGCACAGGCAGTTCTTGTAGCCGCGCGACTGATGGAGGCGGGAGCGAAACTCGGCAGCGCAGCGGAGATTCACTTTGGCCGCTTCGGCTTGTCAACCGGGCGCTATCGGCTTTTGGCGGAGCTGGAAACCAACGACGGAGAGCTGCTGCCTTCGCAATTGGCAGACAATCTCGGCGTCACCCGCGCTACGGTGACGGGCCTGATTGACGTGCTGGAGCGCGATGGACTCGTCTCCCGGCGAAAAAGCATGCAGGATGGACGCCAAAAAGCGGTTGTTTTGACCGAAGCGGGTGCGAGCAAGCTGAGGGACATGGCGCCTGAGCATTTCATGCGGCTGGAAGCGATGGTCAGTTCCCTTTCGCTGGAGGAGCGCAGCGTATTTCTGTCCCTGCTTGGTCGCGTGACAGAAGGCATCTCGGCACTGACAGATGAAAAGAAAGACGTGCAAGCAAACAGCAAGAAAAGGTAAAGACGGGCTAGGAAAACTAGCCCATTTTCACGGATATATGGTTAGGAGCCTAATTATACATTCAAAAAACAAGGAAGAAGTTCATTCATGGGAGTGAATCATCGGGCAAAGACAGCGGCCGTCGCTGAGACGAGGACGGGTCGCCCCAAGGCAAGGCGAAATCGTTTGTGCTGTGGCGGGAAGTCATGATGGCGTATTTGTCTCCGGCAGTCATGGCGGGATGGCTGGCTCGCCACAGCAGATAAAGGCTTGCAGATCGGAGCGCTGACCACAAGCGGGGGTACCTCGCCCTCGCGGCTTTGCTCGTTGGATTATGGCTGCTCGCGAAAGGGGCGGAAGATGGCTGGATCACTCGCACCCGACAAAGCGACACTCAAACAGGCTTTCATGCAATCAGTAATTTCCTTGAAACTCCCGACTATCCCCAAAAGAAAAAAGACCCCGCCCACAAAACCGTGGCGAAGCCTTTTCTCATCCTAAAGCTCAGCTTTATAACATAGTGCTTGTCGGCGCCTCCAAAAGCGAGATTTCCTGTGCCCGGAGCAGCGCTTGGGTACGGTTTTCCACACCGAGTTTCCCGTAAATCCGGTGCAGGTACACTTTGACCGTACCGACCGTGTTGCCCAGCTCTTCGGCAATTTGCTTGTTGGACGCCCCTTGGCCGAGCATGGACAAAATGATCATTTCCTTGCCTGTCAACGGCTCTGGAAGCGGCGAGAATGAGCTGCCATGCGCTCTTGCCCGCTTTTTCGGGAAAAGCTCAAGCAACTGCTGCACATAGTCGGGAGAAATGACCGGAGGAGCTTGCTCCGTCCTGGAGTTTTCCCGCTGCTGGTAAGCGCTGAGCAAGCTGTGCATAGCCAGCCCCTCATCCAAAAAACTGCGTACATACAAGTTTTTCGCCCCGATGACAAGGGCCTCGTGCAGATGTGCCAACGCCTCGCGCTTGTTGCCTTGCTGCTGGAGCGCCATCGCTTGCAGATTGGCGATTTCTACCTGGCTGCCTAACAGTCCCTCCCTGACGCCAATTTGCTTCAAAGGGGCAAGAATCTTGAGCGCATCTGCCTCTTGCTGTTTGGCGAGCAGCAGCCGGACATAGGCCAACTGCTCCAGCTCTTTATGAATACTGGGTTTGTGAAAAGTGGAGCGGGGCAGCTTGGCAAGCTCTGCCTCGGCCCAGGCCACATCTCCTTCCCTGAGTGCGATGTACGCCTGAAAAGCGCGCAACGGACTGATCCAGTACAGCTGCGACCACCCCGTGACAATCTCCATCGCTTCCTGGACAAGCCTTCGCGCTTCCTTGAAATCCTGGTTCGCCAGCAAGTGCCGGGCATGAGTCAGTACATACGGAACATAAAGTCCGGGAATTTTTTGCTGCAGCGCTACAGGCGCGATTTTTTGCAAAAACGCGAAGCTTTCTTCGAGCTTGTTCTCCTCGTAAAGCCCTTCCGCCAGCGCCTGGACGACGTATTTGTTGATCAAGGAGTCCTGCCAGCCGTGCGCCTCCAGAATAGCGGAAAACTGCTTGCCGACCAGCTCCGTTTCCTCGGACAGCATCCCTTTCAAGCCGAATCGCGTCCTGCGGATGAACGGCTCGGTCGTGTTGTAGTTCAGATGATAAAACAACGGGTTTTGCGGCAAGTCCTCCTGCAATTGGGACGAGCTGGCTACCCAGCTTGCGAAATCGCCGTTGGCAAAGACGAGATTGGCCCGGACAAAAAACAGGCCGCTGGCAAACTGCTCGCGCTCCGCGGATGGGGGCATGCTCTGGCAGTCTTTTTCCAGCAGGTCAAGCTCGGCTTGGGCAAGACTGGTCTGATCGCAAGCGATTAGCAAAAAGACGTAGAGCAGCCTGAGCAGCGGCGGCATATTTTGCCCGTGATCCGGGATGCTCGTAAGCGCGCGCAGCAAGGTGAAAAATTCGCCGCGCGAAAGCCACGTCGGGAAGTGCTGCGCAAGCAACTGCACGGCGAGCGGGTAATCGCAAGCGCAAATCGCATGCTCGATGGCTTCGTCCAGAAATCCGCGCGCAGCAAAGCTCTCGCTGGCAAGCTTGTGCAGCTCGTAAGCTTTGCCAGGGTAAGTCAGCTCCAGTTGGCTGCGCAAAAAATCGGCAAACAAATGATGGTAGCGATACCAAGTCTGATCGTCGTCGAGGGGAAACAAAAATATATTTTGTCTGTACAGCTCAGCCAAAACTTGCTGACTGCCCGTCATGCCGACCAGCGCGTTGCATACGTGGGCGTCCAGCCGCGACAGCACGGAGGTCAGCAACAGGAAATCGCGCGTCGATTGGGGCAGCTGCACCAGCACTTCGTGAAACAAATAGTCGGAGATGTCGCGGTGTGCCCCCGTAAATTTGGCAAAAAACCGCTCGTGGTTCCCGGAGGTGGAAAGCGAAATCGCAGCGAGTTGCAGCCCGGCGACCCAGCCTTCTGTGCTGGCGACGAGACTGGCGATTTGCTCCTCGGAAAGCAGCAAGCCATGCACCTGCTGACAAAAGCTGAACGCCTCGGCTTGATCGAACAACAGCTGCTGTGGCGTCAGATGAACAAGCTCGCTCCGAAGACGCCATTTTGCCGTTGAAAAGGGCAAGGCACTGCGGCTGGCGATGTACACATGGCAGTTGCCTGGCAAATATTCAATAAAGTAAGCGAGACTGTCGTGGATCGCGCTTTCCGAAATCACATGGTAGTCATCGAGAATGATCGCCAGCGGCTGGTGAATCGTTGTCGCCAGCTCATTGAGCAGCGAGTCTATAAACGAAAAAATCGAAGTATGAGAGGTTGCCTTCATGGAGTTTTCCATGTTCTCCGCCAGATGCGGGGAAGAGGCATTTGTCAGCATATGCACGATATAGCGCCAAAACCGGACGAGATCGTTGTCTTTCTCATCGAGCGAAAGCCACGCCAGCTGCCCGCTGAAATCGTGCGCCCATTGGCAAAGCAGCGTTGTCTTTCCGTAGCCCGCCGGTGCGTTTACAAACGTGAGCCGGCACTGTAGCCCATTGTTCATTTGTTCCAGCAGATGACTTCTCTTTACACTGTCGAAGCGATAGGCAGGGACCGCTGTTTTCGTTTTCAACATAACGGATGGTTGACCCATTTTTCCTCCTTTCCATTCTTTGCAGCGTAAAAGGTATGTCCTTATTATACTAGCGAAAACAGCACGCTTCGACATGGAAAAAAGTCTCGTCAAATGAGGGCGAGAAATGATGGCAAGTCCGAAGACACGCTTCAACACTCTTTTTGCCCCAAGCCTTCTACAATGAGCATAAAAAAGCAAGAGGGCGTGTGAGGCGGATGGGGATTGTTCGTTGGAGCGGTGCGGCTGCTGTGGCCGTTGCTGCGTTGGTGCTCGCGGTCAGCAGTGCAAGTCCGCCGCCCATCCATGCGACAGGTGCGGACGCGAAGCAAGAGGAGACGGCGGAGGAAATCCGGATTGCGTTTGTGGGAGACATCATTTTGGATAAAAGCGTGGGGGTGCAAATCGGACGGCACGGGGTAGACTATCCGTTTCAAAAAACAGGGGAGTTTCTGCGACAAGCTGATCTCGCCATCGCCAATCTGGAGACGCCTGTCAGCACACGCGGCAAGCCGGAGAAAAAAGAATTTACGTATCGCGCCCAGCCCAGCGCACTGAACGGACTGAAAAATGCCGGCATCGACGTAGTCAATCTGGCTAACAACCACACGCTCGATTACGGCGTAGACGCTTTGCTGGACACATTCGGACATTTGGACAAGCAGCAAATCGGCTACGTGGGCGCAGGCAAAAACGAAGCGGAAGCATTTGCGCCGCAGATCCAGACGATCAAGGGCAAGCGAGTGGCAGTGATCGGCCTGAGCCACGTGCTGCCCAATTATCGCTGGTACGCGGGCAAAAACAAGCCGGGACTTGCTCACGCCTACTCCTACGAACCGATGCTGTCCTATGTGAAGCAGGCGGTTGCCCAGTCGGATATTACGATTGCGGTGATGCACTGGAACCTGGAGTACAAGGACACGCCTGAGCCGTATGCGCGCGAACTGGCGAAAAAGCTGATCGACAGCGGCGTGGACGCGATCGTCGGCTCACACAGCCATTCCGTGATGGGCGTCGAATTTTACAAGCAAGTCCCGATCTACTACAGCGTCGGCAACTTTGTGTTTACGACCTCGTACAATCCGAAAGGACGCGAAGCGATGATGGTAGAGCTTGCTTTTAAAGAGAAAGAAACCAGCTCCCGCGTCATTCCTGTGAAAATCGTGAATGGACAGCCTGCCGAGCAGGACAGTCAAGGCAAACAGCGCATGATCGACAAGCTGAACCGGATTTCGTACGGGGCAAGCATTGAACGGGACGGTCAAGTCAGGCAAACGGCAAAAATCCGTTGAGGAGCATATCCCCACGGATTTTTTTGTTGGCGGAACATGCTTTTGCCATTACGAGAGCGGCATCGGTACTTCTGCCATTCTACGCATCATCTCTTTGCGGACGAAGCCGTATTTTTCGTACAGCCCATGGGCATCCCGCGTTGCCAGCGTCATGTTTGTATGGCGAATAGCCGGGTGCTGCACCATGACCTCCATCAGCCATTTGCCCAGCCCTTTTCCGCGGTGGGCGGGATCGATGAAGACGTCGCACACCCAGGCAAAAGTCGCGTAATCGGTGACGACCCGGACAAACCCGGCCTGTCCGCTCTCGTGATACACTCCGAAACAGAGCGATTGCGAAATGGCTTTGACGATCATTTCTCTCGGACGCTCGCCAGCCCAGTAGGTCGTAGACAGCCAGGCAAAAATTTGCTCTTCGTCGAGCAGCTTCGGATCATCACTGATTGTGTAAGGCAATTCGGGGTGCTTCCATTCCATCTGTTGCTCATCCTTTCTCCTGTTTACTGACTGACTTACGATTCACTATACTGTAAGGAACAACCAGGGAGAAACGAGGAAAAAGGGCATCTGTACCCACACAGATGGAGAGCGGGTGGACAAGGGTGGAGAAAAAATACGAGGCGCTCAAGCAACAGCTCAAACAACAGTTGCTGACGGGCAAAATACGCCCCGGAGAAAAGCTGCCGTCGATCCGTACAGCCTCCGAGCGGTGGAATTGCAGTACGAATACAGCGATCCGGGCGTATCAGGAGCTGGAAAAAGAGCATCTCGTGTACGCAGTGCAAAAAAGCGGCTATTACGCGGTGCTGCGCCCGCAGGCCGTCACGCGAACGGGAGCGGGACAGGGACAAATCGATTTTTCCGCGGCCAGTCCAGACCCGGAAGTCATGCCGTATAAAGACTTCCAGCATTGCCTGAACCGGGCGATTGAGCTGTACGAGGATCAGCTGTTCACTTATTGCGATCCGCAAGGCTTTTACTCTTTGCGCCGGGAGCTGGAGAAGCATCTGGCCCATTCGCAAGTTTTCGCGCAGCCGTCCATGATTTGCGTCGTTTCCGGCTCGCAGGAAGCGCTGCACCTCTTGTCGTCCATGCCTTTTCCCAATGGAAAAAGCGCCGTCCTGGTCGAGCAGCCTACTTTTCACGGCATGGTTCGCACCTTGCAACTGCTTGGTGTCACGACATACGGCATCGGGCGGACGACGGCAGGCATCGATCTGGACGAGCTGGAGCAGCAGTTTCGCAGCAAGCCGATCAAATTTTTTTATACGATGCCGCGCTTTCACAATCCGCTAGGGACAAGCTACGGAGCCGAGGAGAAAAGGCAAATCGCCAGGCTGGCGGAGCGCTACGGGGTATTTGTGGTGGAGGATGACTATTTGGCGGATATGGAGACGAGCGCGAAGGCCGATCCGCTCTACAGCTACGATCTGTCAGGGCACGTCATTTACGTGAAAAGCTTTTCCAAAATCATGTTGCCCGGACTGCGCCTGGCTGCTGTCGTCTTGCCGCCAGCGGTCATGGAGACATTTCGCCTGCATAAAGCTTCGGTGGACTCCAGCACGTCCGTTTTGTCCCAGGCTGCTCTGGAGCTGTATTTGAACTCGGGGATGTACGATCATCATGCCGCGATGGTCAGAGAGCGCTATCGGACGAGGATGGATGCACTTGCCGCAGCTTGCCGCCGCCACCTGGACCCAAGCGTTCAGTGTCCGGCTGCCCACGGCGGAATTTTTACCACAATCGTTCTGCCAAAAGAGCTGGATGCCCACGACGTGATCGCTGCTTTGCACCAGCAGCACGTCTCTGTGCGCTCGACGGACCAAAACTATTTGCCAGGCTTTGGCCGGGACAACGGATTGCGTCTTAGCATCATCCAGACAGACACAGACAAGATTGAGCAAGGAATAGCGCTGATGGCCGAGGCGTGCCGCAAGCTTTTGCAAAAGCGCAAGCAGGAAGTAGCCTGGCGGATACGGCCAGACTGATTGACAGCGACACTAGATGGCTCTTTTTCGGAAGAGCGGACAGGAGGACGAACAAACATGACTCAAGCAAACAAGCTGGACAAATGGGGAGAGCTGGCAGGAAAAATCGAACCTTGCGGGAAGCTGCTTCGCGCCTGGGAGCTTGTCGGCGGCGTCTCGGCGACGGTGACAGCGCTAGAGCTGGAGTGTGCGGACGGGACGCGCAAAAAAATGGTTGTGCGGCAACACGGCGCCGCAGATCGCGAGCGCAATCCACAGATCGCCTCCGACGAATACAAGCTGCTGCAACTGTTGCAGGAAGCGCATATTCCTGCGCCGCAGCCGCTCCATCTGGAAGCATCGGCAACTATTTTTGCCTCGCCGTGCCTTGTCACGACATTCGTCGAGGGACAGACAGACTTCCAACCAGCCAATCTGTCCGCTTATTTGTCCCAACTGGCAGAGGTGCTTGCCCGTATCCACCGGATCGACCCTGAACAAAAAGCCAGTACCTTTTTGCCGCGTCAGACCGATTGGGTAGCGGATACGCTTCGCAAAACACCGGAAAAGCTGGACGACTCGCTGGATGAGGGGCTGATTCGCGAGCTGCTGGGCACTGTCTGGCCCTTGGCGCGAAAAAATCGCGATGTCTTGTTGCACGGAGATTTTTGGCCAGGCAATACAATGTGGCTGGATGGCCGTCTGACTGCCGTACTCGACTGGGAAGATGCGGCTGTGGGCGATCCGCTCGCAGATGTGGGCAATGCCCGGCTGGAGCTGCTTTGGGCGTTTGGCAGCGAAGCGATGGACACCTTTACAGCATTTTATCGGGAGAGGATGCCTGATCTCGACTATACGGACTTGGCGTACTGGGATTTGTACGCAGCGCTGCGGCCAGCTTCCAGCCTTGGCAATTGGGGACTGGATCAAGCGACAGAGCAAAGGATGCGTGAGCGGCACAAACAGTTTGTACAGCAAGCTACGGAACGGCGGCACATTTAATCTGGCTTGCGCAGACGAAATCAGAACATTGGGGCATTGACCGATGGAATGGGTCTGTGATAATCTCTAATCATAAGTAAATACATCGGATTTTAGTGAATAGCTGATCGGACTTCCGAAAGCTCCCGCGCAGACAAGACCATGTCGGCATCGTCGGGAGCCTTTCGCTATATGAACAGGAGGAGGGTAACGCTGCTATCATTCCAAAAGGACATGACCTCTCGAAAAGTCGGTGTCGTCGCTGCTGGACAACAGAAGGCTTTCGAGAGGTAACATTAGGTCATAAAACATACTAAATAGGTATGAATAATAAACATTTAGTTTTTCACAACATAACCAGGGAGGCGTGAGCGAATGGCGAAGAAAGAGAATGCCCTGAATGAACAACTGTGGGAGAAAATCGAGCGAGCCTTGGACAGTTTGGAATTTGGTTCCATCCATATCGTGGTTCACGATTCGCAGGTGGTTCAGATCGAGCGGACGGAAAAATACCGACTCCCTGCCAAAAAAGAGAAAGAAGAAGGACAGACAACTCAGAACAGACCGTTGTTGAATCGGACGCACGGCTAGGCGACGGACTGACAAAACAGACGAGAATGGGAGATTAGAGAGGAGGAGCTTTCATATGGCAGGCGTTCTTGTAGTTGGAGGAGATCGGGTAGGAGAAATCGAGAGCTTGTTGCAGGATAAAGGATTTCGGAATGTATATCACGTATCTGGACGAAAAAAGTCGGACGTGAAGGCGACGATTCCTGCCGATACGGAGCTGGTTCTCGTCTTTATCAACTTTGTCAGTCACAGTCTCAGCAAAAATATTAAAAAGCTGGCGAAGCAAAAGCACGTGCCGATCGTTTTTTGCCGGAGATCGTGTGATGCCGTCGCCATGTATCAGCCAGCGATTGGCTAGGCAAAATGAATATTCGTGAGTGAATAGAAGTATTCAACGTTGAATACTTCTTTTTTGCGTGTTCATCAGGCGAAAAAATGGGCAGGCTGATCGTGTGAGCCATCTTTTTGCTGCTGGACAGCTTTATGCAGCATTTTGTCAGGATGAGTCGAAGGCCCATGTATGCAGCAGTGAATAAGCAGGCCGGATCAAGCTTGGCAGAAACAGCTGGCATACAATTTGCAGAATATTTATACAGAAGTTAGAAGCGAATTGAACAAAGATGGGGGTAAGCATGAAACGACCAGTCGTCATTACAAGTCTCTTGGTTTTGCTATCGGGATTGTTCGCAGGTTGCAGCAACAGTGCCAGCACGAATCAACCTGCTGCCGATTCCACGCAACAGTCCCAGCCAACGCCGTCGCAGCCGGCCGCCACCCAAATTTTGCACATGAACGCCTCAGAACCGGAGACGTTGGACTCCGGCATGTCGAATGACGTGATCTCCGGCGCTTTTATCCGCTCGCTGTACGACTCGCTCGTCAGGCTGGACAAGGATGGCAAGCCAGTCAATTCTGTCGCCTCGGACATCAAGCTGTCGGATGACAAAAAAGTGTATACATTCACGTTGCGCGCAAGCAAGTGGAGCAACGGCGATCCGGTGACAGCGAACGACTTTGCCTTCGCCTGGCTGCGCGTGCTCAACCCGAAGACGGCGAGCGGCTCCGCTTACAAATACTATCCGATCAAAAACGCCCGCGCTTTTTTCGAAGGAAAGGCAAAGGCGGAGGACGTAGGCATCAAGGTGCTGGACGAAAAGACATTGCAAGTCACTCTGGAAAATCCGACGCCGTATTTTCTGACGCTCGCCACCTTTTACTATCCGGTCAACCAAAAAGTCGTCGAGGCCAATCCCGACTGGGCGAAAAAGCCGGAAACCATCGTCACGAACGGGCCGTTCAAGCTGGCGAACTGGGAGCATAAAAACAAGATCGAGCTGGCGAAAAACGACCAGTATTGGGACAAGGATGTCGTGAAGCTGGACGAAATCGAGTTTTCCATGATTGAAGATACGAATACAGAGCTGGAGCTGTTCAACAGCGGGGAGCTGGACTGGGCGGGCGGCCCGATCAGCGGATTGCCTGCGGACGCCATCGGACCGTTGCGCGATGAAGGCAAGCTGCAAACGATGGAACGCGCCACCAACTACTACTTGCTGTTCCAGACTGAAAAGCCGCCGTTCACGAACGCCAAGATTCGCAAGGCGTTTGCCTACGCGATCAACCGAAAAGATATTGCCGACAACATCGGCCAGGCCGGACAGACGCCGTTGATGGGCTTTGTGCCGCTCTCCGCCTCGCTGAAACCGGACGGCTACTTCAAGGATAATGACGGGGAGACGGCGAAACAGTTATTGGCAGAAGGCATGCGGGAACTGAACCTCGCCAAGCTGCCAGAGATCACATATTTGTACAACACATCCGACCTCAACAAAAAGATTGCCGAAGCACTGCAAGCCCAATGGAAGCAGGTGCTCGGCGTGGACGTCAAGCTGCTCAACAAAGAGTTGAAGGTCATGTTCGACGATCAGGAGCACGGCAAATACATGATTTCCCGCACAGGCTGGACAGGCGACTACAACGACTCCGTCAACTTTTTGGAGCTGATGATGGAAAAGTACAGCTCCAACAACTCGACCTTTTGGCACAACGAGCGCTACGTAGAGCTGGTGAAAAAGGCGTACGCCGAGCCGGATGAAGCGAAGCGCAATCAATATTTGGTCGAGGCGGAGAGCATTTTGATGGAAGAAATGCCAGTCACGGGCGTGTACAGCAGCGTCAACTCCTGGGTACAAAATGACAAGGTCAAAGGCATCACGGTGGACCCGCTAGGCTACATCGACTTCAAATGGGGCTACAAAGAGCAATAGGACAGACAGAGATGGCCGACACCCGCATGCATGTGTGTTGGCTGTTTCCATAAAAAGGAGGAGGCATGCTTATGGCTTGGCAACAGGCATTGGATGAAGCGCTCAAGGATGCGCCAGGAGTGTTTGGGGTAGCGGCATTGCACGTGGAGACGAAAGAGGAGGCCGGGCATCTGGATGACGAGCTGTTTCAGCTGGCGAGCGCATTCAAAATCCCGATTCTCGTCACCTTGATGCGCGAAGTCGAAGCGGGACGGGTCGCGCTCGACCAGCGGATCGCCTCGCAAAAAGAAAACCGCGTGCCAGGCTCGGGCATTTTGCAGGAGCTGGACGCAGGCGCAGCCCTGACCGTAAAAGACTTGGCGACCTTGATGACGATTGTCAGCGACAACTACGCGACAGATTTGGTCATCGAGCTGATCGGCGGCATCGACAAGGTAGAGGCCCATATGCATGAGCTGGGGCTGGAACAGATTCATTTGCGGCACACTTGCTGGCAATTGCTCAACCACTGTGTCGGGATGAATGAGCCTGCTCCGTCTGCGGCTGGCTACGACGAATACGAGCGCCGGGAAGAGACAGGCGATTATGAAATCGTTCACGATGTCTCCCTGCCGACGCGGGACAACAACGTGGCTACGCCGCGCGACCTCAACCGCTTGCTTGCGATGATCGAACGAAAAGAAATTTTGACGCCTGCCTCCTGTGAGCTCATGCTGGACATTTTGCGCCGCCAACAGTTCAACAGCCGCCTGCCGTATTTGCTGCCGGAAGGAACGAAGGTCGCACACAAAACCGGAACAGTCAATGCGGTGGTCAATGACGCGGGAATCATTTACTTGCCTGAGGATAAAGGAGCAATTGCGATTACGGTATTGTCGCGGGCCGTGACGGAAAAGCCGGCGGCAGAGCTGGCGATTGCCCGCATCGCACGGGCGATTTACGACCAGGCGCTGGGAGGCAGATGAAAAGTGGACGAACAGATGAAAATGTTTGAGGAGTACGCCAGGCTGTTGCTTGAAGAAGCGCAGGCGCCAGGGGCGGCAATCGGGGTCGCGCGCGGAGGAAAGCTGTTGTACCAAAAGACGTTCGGCTACCGCAACAGGGAGGAACAGCTGCCGCTTTCGCTCGATACCGTGTTTGGCATCGCCTCGATTACGAAGTCGTTTACGTGTGTGGCGATCATGCAGTTGCAAGAGGCAGGCAAACTGTCCGTCCACGATCCGGTCATCCGCTATTTGCCGGAGTTTCGCACGGGCGATGACGAGTTGACCAAGCGAATTACCATCCACCATTTCATGACGCACACGCCTGGGATGGCGCCGATGCCTTATTTGGACGGAGCGATGAAGCGCAGCATGGAACAAGACCCTGCGATCATCGGGACAGAAGCGGAAGAAGAGCTGAAGACCGTGCCCTATCTGGATACGTATGAAGAAGTATTGCAAGCGATCGCCGGGTTTGAAGGAAAGCCGCTCAGCGAACCGGGAGAAGCGTTCAGCTACAACAACGACGCCTACGGCTTGCTTGGGGCGATCATCGAGCGGACGAGCGGCCAGACTTACGAGCAGTATGTGAAGCAGCACATTTTGCAGCCGCTTGGCATGCAGCGGACGGTTTTTGCCGTGGAGGAGCTTGCGGACAAGGACGACGTGACCGTTTTGTACACGAACAAAAAAGTCGACGGAAACAACGAGGTGATCGCCGCCCCGTACTGGCATGACGCTCCCGCCATGCGCGCCGCAGGCTTTCTCAAATCGACCGTAAACGATTTGCTGCGTTACCTGCAAATTTTTCGCCCGGATGCCGAGAACAATCGTGCGAACATTTTGTCTTCGGACAGTATCCGGCAAATGCTCGCGCCACACGCCCGCTGTGATGGGCATCGCTCTTACGGCTACGGTTTGATGGTATCTCCGGCTTTTCCCGAAGGCTTGATGCTGGAGCACGGTGGTTCGCTCAAAGGGATCAGCTCGCACATTTTTTCCGTTCCGTCGATGGAACTGACTGGAGTAGTGCTGGCCAACCTCGATGGCGTATCTGTCCGCGAACTGGTCGTGGCGCTCTTGAATACACTTGCGCAAAGACTGCCAGCGGCGCCGCTGTACACGTATGCCCCGTACGAACTGGCAAGCGAGCAGCTGTCCGAGTACATCGGGAACTATCGATCTGCGGAATGGCTGAACACCGTGATCGAGGAGCGGGAAGGGAAGCTGCAACTTTTGGTGGACGGTCTTGCTTATCCGCTCACTCCGGTTGACAAGGACAGCTTCGTTTTCAAAAGGCGGGATTCCACCGTCTGGATCGACTTTTTCCGCGATCGGGAAGGCAAGGTCGTGAGAATGAGCTACGCCTTGCGTCAATTGACGAAAGCTTCCGACAAAGCAGAGGGAGAAAAATAGGCGAGCGAAAGATAGGCATGCCGGGCGGGCTGCCTGTCTTTTTGGCATGTACCCGATACGGTGATGAGCTTGGAGCTGCGTCTGTCCGCCTATCCGCCGCCATTCCGGTACAGCCTGCTTGTCTCACCCGCTGACAGCAAAAAACAGGCATATGCCTGAACGGAACTCCGATTGTTAGATGTGTCTAACTTTTCGAGGTCACTTCGGGGCTGCCTGTTTTTTCGTAGCCAAACAGTGATTACTTACAGAAAAACACCAATGATCGTTGCCGACAACACAGATGCCAGCGTCGAGCCGAGCAAAAGCTTCAAGCCGAACTTGGCTACGAGGTCGCCCTGCTTTTCGTTGAGTGCCCGCACCGATCCGGTGATGATGCCGATAGAGCCGAAGTTGGCGAAGCTGACGAGAAAGACCGAGACGATGCCAACCGTTTTGGGCGACAGGCTGCTGGCGATTTCCTTGAAGTTCAGCATCGCGACGAACTCGTTGGTCACGATTTTGGTCGCCATGATGCTTCCCGCCGAAACGATCTCCGCCTGGGGAACGCCCATCAAAAAAGCAACCGGAGCGAATATGTAGCCGAGAACTTCCTGGAAAGAAATCCGGAAGATGAGCAAGAACAGCTCGTTGACCAGATTCATCAGGGCGATGAAGCCAATCAGCATCGCGCCGACGATGACCGCGATTTTCAGGCCGTCGACAATGCTTTCGCTGATCATCTGGAAGAACGCAGGTTTTTCGGTTTCCTCCACTGGCTCGATCAAATCTTCCTCTTTCGTCAAAGTGTACGGGTTGATAATATTGGCGACAATCAGCGCCGACAAAATGTTGACGACGATGGCGACGACGACGTATTTCGGTTCCAGCATGGTCATGTAGGCGCCGACGATGGCGATGCTCACCGCGCTCATGGCAGAGGTGCACAGCGTATAGAGCCGTTTGCTGGACACGAGGCCGAGCTGCTTTTTCGTCGTCAAAAACACTTCCGATTGTCCGAGAAAAGCCGAGGAAACAGCGATGTAGTTTTCCAGTCGGCCCATGCCGTTCAGCTTGCTGAGGACAAATCCTGTGAAGCGGATCAACAGCGGCAAGATTTTAAAGTGGTTCAAAATCCCGATCAATACCGAGATGAAAATGATCGGGAGCAGCACATCGAGAAAGAACGTGGACATTCCGGCGTTTTCCAGTCCCCCGAAGACGAAGTCGACTCCGCTGATACCGAGCTTCATCAGCGTATCAAACACTTTGGAGATAAACAAAATCAGCTCAATCCCGACGCCGGTATTCAGCAAGAGGAAGGCCAACACCAGCTGGGCGATCATCATGGCGATGATCGGCCGAAGCCGGATCGCTTTGCGATTGTGGCTGAACGCATAGCCCAAGCCTGCTACGAACAAAAATCCTGTGAACAAAAAAACGACATTCATTGCTACTTTCTGCCTCCCATTACTACCTAGTCTCTCATGCTGCCCGAGGTGCATGTCCCTTTCACAAGCGGCGTTCCAAACGCTTTGCAAGAGAAGTGCAACGATTGTGAATTTTAGTTACTACCTATGGAGTAACTTATGGCCTGTTACAGATTACATGGAAGCCAAGCGCCTGTCAATTCAGGGACGATCATTGGATTTGCTTGCTTCTATGCTTTATCATAGGAAATAAATAACCAGATGATACGGGCAGGAGGAAGCATGTTACAAAAATTTGGTTTTTCGCAGTATGAAAGCAAAGTTTTTGAAGCGCTGGTTTCGAGCGAGGAGCCGCTTGACGCCACGAAAATCGTCCGAATTTCCGGCGTGCCCAAGGCGAAAATATACGAAGTGCTGTCGCGCATGATTGAAAAAGGCATGGTGCTCGATTCGGTTTCCGAAAAGAAAAAGCTGTACAGCGCACTGCCTCTTGCGCTTGCGATTGAAAAGCTGACAGCAGAATTTCAGGACAACATCAAGCAATTGAAAATTCAGTCCAGGAAAAAAGCTTACTCCGAGGATCTCGTCTGGAGCCTGAAAGTCGACAGCTCGATTCGGGTGCAGAGCAAGCAACTCATCAAAGAAGCGAAAAGCTCGATCCGCATCTCGGCATGGAAAGACGATCTCGTCGAGTATTTGCCGATCCTGGAGGAAAAGGAAGCAGAGGGCGTGGACGTAGAAGTGCTTGTCGTCGGATCGCTGAAGCCGAACATTGCCAAGGTGCACACCTTGATTCCGGCGGACGAGCATCATACATTGGAGCGGTTTCGCCTGTTGATCATCGACGAGCGCGAAGTGATTTTTGCCTGTGAGGAAAACCAGTCCTGGCAAGCGATCAAGACGATGGCGAAGCCTTTTGTCAAAGTGTTTACGGAATTTTTCTACCACGATCTCGCGCTGGCGAAAATCAGCAGGAAGCACTACGACCTGATGATGAATGACGAAGAGATCAGAAGCATCCTGATGCAGCTGCGCTATTGACTGATTTTCACGATACGACGACTTGCGAGCCGGACACGCTTGGAAAAAAGTGTGTCTGGCTGTTTTTTGTGTCTTTCTTTTAAAAAATTAATCAACTTCTAAAAAATTGTTGAAATCAAAGTGGTCAGAATAGTATGGTTAAAGCAGCAACAGGTCTTGCTGACTTTTCATTCATTCAAGGGGTGAGGACATGTCGAGGATCGAACAGCGGTTGAAGGAATTGGGCTACACATTGCCGCCACCGCCACCGCGGATGGCGAATTACGTCTCGTGTGTGCAGACGGGCAATCTGGTGTACACCTCGGGAGCGGGGTGCTACGTGGACGGCAAGCCGCTTTATTTGGGCAGACTGGGAACAGACGTGACGATCGAGCAAGGATATGAAGCCGCGAAAATTACGGCGCTCAATTTGCTCGCCTTGCTCAAATCCGAGCTGGGCGATCTGGACCGGATCACGCGGATCGTCAAGCTGTTTGCGCTGGTGAGTAGCGCTCCGGATTTTTACGAGCAGCCGCAAGTGATTAATGGCGCGTCCGATTTTTTCATCGAAGTGTTGGGCGAGGCAGGCCAGCATGCGCGGGCAGCTGCCGGAACTTCTGTGCTTCCTTTCAATAATCCGATAGAGATTGAGCTGATTGTCGAAGTCAGCTGACACAAGCAACACAGCAGAAAGAAACGAGGCTCTGTTCATGACGAGACACATTCATCCGATTTTAGCCAGCTATATTCCTGTCGCGGAAGGCTTGGCGAAGACGTTGGGGCAGCATTGTGAAGTCGTGCTGCACGATTTGACAGACATATCTTCTTCGATCATTGCGATCTACAACGGTCATGTCAGCGGGAGGGAGGTCGGCTCCCCGGTCACCAATCTGGCGCTGCAAGCTTTGCGCACAGCCAAGACGAGCCAGGAGGACTACGATCTCAACTACCGCAACGACACGATCAAGGGAAAGCAGATCAAGTCCAGCTCGCTGTACATCAAGGACGAAACCGGGCAAATTATCGGCAGCCTGTGCCTGAATATGGACTTGACGCACATTGCCATCGCGCAGGCGGCCTTAAACGACATGATGGCGTTCGCGGACAAAGCCGAGGAAGGGCGGGCCGCGGAAAAGTTCGCGCCGACGGTCACCAGTCTGATGGAGCAAATGATCGACGATTGCCTGAAAAAGACCGGAAAACCGATTGCCCTGATGCAAAAGGAAGAGAAGATTCAATTCATCCATTTGCTCGACGAAGTAGGGCTGTTTTTGATCAAGGGAGCCGTGCAGCACGTGGCGGATTTGCTGGATGTCACCAAGTACACGATCTACAACTATTTGGACAAAAAAGACGGGAGATGAGCGGGAATGGCAGATGCGACTTTGCAGCAGGCACGCAGCTTTCACGATGGCGTCCATGTGCTGGACGGACATTTTGACTTGCTGATGGATGTAGAAATTCAGCGCGGCTACGGCCGGACGAAGCTGATCGAGACAGAATACTTGCCGCGGTTTCAGGCAGGCGGGGTGCATTCCGTCGTGGCGGCCGTCTTTGTGGAAGATGCGTTTGTGCCGGAAATGGCGTTGCGCAAAGCGCTCAATCAGGTGAGTGCCTTGCACGCGGAAGTGGCGGAATCTCCGGACTATTTGGTCATCGCCAAAAACGGACAAGACTTGCTCGCGGCAAGGCAGGAAGGAAAAGTTTCGTTTGTTCTCTCCCTGGAGGGCGCCGAGCCGCTGTACAACGATCTGAGCATGCTGCGCATTTTTTACGAGCTGGGCGTACGGATGATGGGACTTACCTGGAGTCGGCGAAATTTTGCCGCAGATGGCAGCTTTTTTGCCCCTGTGCGTGAAGGGAGAAAAGGCGGTCTGACTGACTTTGGCGTTGCCCTGATTGAAGAGGCGGAGCGCTTGGGCGTCCTCATCGACGTCAGCCATTTGAACGACGAAGGATTTTGGGACGTGATCGAAGTGGCCCGCAAGCCGATCATTGCTTCTCATTCCAACTGCCGCAGCCTGGTGCCGACCATGCGCAACCTGACGGACGAACAGATCACGGCGATTGCCGAAAAGGGCGGGTTGATCGGCTTGAATGCGTTCAGCATGTTTACGGCAAACAGCGGAGCCGAAGCGACGCTTGAGCGGCTGATCGACCACGTCGACCATATGAAGAAGCTCGTCGGCAGCAAGCATATCGGCATCGGACTTGACCTGTGCGACGATTTGACCAAGTACATTCCGCTCGACCGCATCGCGAAAACGACAGAGATGCCTTTTGACGTCGTAAAAGGCCACGCGTCGATTCCGCTGATTACGCGCGAGCTGATGATTAGGGGCTACAAGGACGAAGAGATTGAGGACATTCTCGGCAAAAACTATTTGCGCGTCTATCAGGAAGTGTGGAGATAAATTCCATTTTGTAGAAAAGAGGAGAGCTACGATGGAGAACAAGCAGCCGTCTGGACAAGTTTTTGGCTATTATCAATCAGGTGTTCACATCGCCGATTTGCTTTTGGGAAAAGAGCGAGTGTGGCATCGGCCTACAGATTGGGAGTCGGAAGAAAAGGCAGAGAGAAGCTTCGAACTGCTCGCCGAAGACAAAGCGGTCTACGAGCTGCCTGTGTACGAGCTGAGCCGCAGGCTTGGCGAGTGGAATGCGCTCGACTGGTCGGCTGTCGAGGAGATGCATCCGCCTGGTGGCGGCTGCTACCAGCGGCATGAGCGAGTCGAAGGGACGCTCTCTGGCGAGCAGGAGCACAAGCAGGCGTGGGTGTGGGCGCTGCGCGGCGGAGCGATGCCGATCGACCTGATCGTGTGCGACAACGAGGTCATCGCATTCGTCTTGACGGGCAGGGGAGACAGTGTGGTACTCGTGCAGGAAGGCTGGGAAAGCATGACGCCGCTTGTGCTGTGGCAAGATGCGCAGCTTTCTGCCGCGCGCTACGGCGTCAAGCATCTGGGCAGGCACGACGTAGCCATGCGCGATGGCATCAAGCTGGCGACAGAAGTGTGGATTCCAGCTGGATTGCAGCCGGGCGAACGGGTGCCGACCATTTTGCTGCGGACGCCATACGGCCGGATGGACGCGATTTTTCGCCGTCTGCCATTCGTCGCGCGCGGCTACGCATTGGTCGTACAGGACACGCGAGGGCGGGAAGACTCCGAGGGCGAATGGATTCCGCTGGTGCATGAGCGCGAAGACGGAGACGACACGCTCAACTGGATCGCGGAGCAGCCATGGTCGGACGGGGCAGTCGGCATGCTCGGAGGTTCGTACGTAGGCTATGTGCAATGGGCGGCAGCAGCGAGCGGCAACCCGCACTTGAAGGCGATTTTCAGCTACGTAACCGTCGGCACACCGTACATCGACATTCCGCGAAAAGGCGGGACGATTCTCACGGGGCTATCGTGGATTTTCATGATGGCCGAAAAGCGCCGAAATGTCGTTGCCCTCAGCCGGGATGACTGGAGCGAAGTGCTGAAAGTCCGCCCGATCAAGGAAATTCCGCAAAAAGTGCTCGGGAAAGAAATCCCGTTCTGGACAAAATGGATGGAGCATCCCGATGGCGACGATTTTTGGGCGCGTTCCGACTGGAAGCAGTTTGCCGATCAGGTAAAAGTGCCTGCGTTTCTCGTATCCGGCTGGTACGACGACAACGGAATGGGCACAAGCGAGGCGTGGGAGGTCGTGTCCCAGAACATGCCAGAGCACACCCGGATGATTCTCGGCCCGTGGTACCACAAAGCCAATACGACGCGCGAGATTCATCACGTGCCATTTGGAAACAACGCGATTCGCTACGATTTGGACGTGACGCAGCTGCGCTGGTTTGACCGCTATTTGAAAGGCATCGAAAACGGCGTGGAACACGAGCCGCGCGTCCAGTATTACATGGTCGGCGAAAACGAATGGAAGACGTCCTCGGCGTGGCCGCCAGCAGAGTCGCAGCCAACGGCGTTTTATTTGAGCAGCCATGGACAGGCGAATACGAGTGCGGGAGATGGTGCCCTGACGCTTGCGACTCCCGGTGAGCAACCAGCGGATACGTACTTGTTCGATCCGCTAGATGCCGCGCCGTACTTGCTTGATTTGTCCGAGAACGAAAACTGCGTGCCGGAAAACTACGCCGAGGTAGAGAAACGTCAAGACGTGCTTGTCTACACATCGGAGCCTTTGCAGGAAGCGGTCGCCATTGCCGGGGAAATCTCTGCCGTCCTGTACGCAGCCAGCTCGGCCCGCGATACGGATTGGCTCGTGCGACTGAGCGACGTGGACGAAGCGGGCAACTCGATTCGCCTGTCGGATGGAATCATTTGCGCCCGCTACCGCCATTCGTTTTCCGAGCCGCAGCTGCTCGAACCGGGGCAGATCGAACGCTACGAAATCCGCATGGGCAAAATCGCCAACGTTTTTCAAAAGGGCCACAGAATCCGGGTCGCGGTCACATCCGGTGCGGAAAACTTCTCGTTCCCGAATCCAAACACGGGAGGGAACCTGGCGACGGAAACCGAGACGGTGGTCGCCACGCAGCACATTTACCATGATGAACAGCATCCGAGCCACATTCGTCTGCCTTTGCTGCCTGTGAATCAATAAAGGCTCGCGTGGGATTCAAGCAAGACTTGCACAAGCACATCCAGAAGACAGCGGCTGCCAAATTCGTTTGGCAGTCTTTTTTGTGAACAACGGCTCGACGTTTTCCATGAAATGGGACGTGACCGCTTGCGCTCAACAAAACGCTCGGTTCGACTGGGGATTCGGAAAACTTGTGGCTAATCAAGGATACAAACGGTTATGTACACAGTTTTGGTGTGCAGATCAATAGATGAAGCTATTTTCCCGCTTATATATGTGGGGTGATTTCGCTTGAGATAGAAAAGTAAATGAATTACCAATATTTGACAATATAGCGCATTTGTGTAATGATATTGCTTATTACGGAGGTGATTTTGTTGTGAGGAAAATAAGTGGATTTGTTTTTTTGTTCACAATTGCAAGCGGATTGGTTGTTGGTGGCGGAACTACTTTTGCTAGACCAGACTATGTTTGGGGGTTTGAGGATTACTACTCATACGCGGTTGACCAGAAAGCCGAACCGGGAAATGTGTTTCTAAGCGGTTACACAAAAGGCGAGGGGCCAGATTTAAAAGGCGTAAGCACGACTTCCAAATTTTACAAAAACGGAACATTTATTACCGATAAGACTAAAAAAGATTCCTCAGGCGAAGGTGCATGGGCACAAACATCGTACTATACAGGGCCAGGTACAAAGGAAGCTGAAGTGAAAACAGTTCACAAGGCATACACGCTGGATAATTCCTATATATCCAAGACGACTGGCAAGGTTTGGAAAAAATAAAGGTGGGGTAATCATATGTTGAAGAAATTAATACCTGTATGCGTTGGGCTCGCTGTCATGGCTGTTGTTGGCCAGAGTGTGTTAGCTGACAAAGAAGTTCAGCAGTTGACTGATTCATCGCAAAAGTATCAAAGTATGACGTTAGAGAAGCTGGGCGTACAATTGAACAATAATACGTTCAAGGGAGGAAGTGCTTCTGAGCTTCCCGTACTGGATACAGTAAAAGATGCTCAGGGGAACGAGTGGACCTATGTCTCGTATCTGCACAGCAATTTGATTGAAGAGCAGTTAGAAGAAAAATACTCTGAAAAAGTAGCGACGTCATTTATTGATGTTCAGGAAAAAATCTTGGATCCCATTATTCAAGTAGGAGATACAATACCCGTACTCTTGCTTAACGAGGATCTTACACTTGGAAAAATGGCATATTTGCAAGAAGAAGGAGAAGGAAAGCTAATTCTTGCTGAATTTAAATTGGACGAGGACAATCAAGAATGGATTGTCACGAAAAGAGCAAAGTGATTCGTTTCTCGTATCGACTGGTGTCGTGTTAGCTAAGAAAACATCCTCTCTGGAAAATGAAGTGCGCCCCTACCTTTCACTCGTGAGAATAACTTCTGAATGTGTGCCTCCTTTTTATCATAAAAATACACCTTAGGGTTCAGCGGATCTATCAATAAAGGCCCGGATGGCTTTTCAAGCAAAAGCTGCACAAACAAAACGAGTGACAATAGTTTCATACAAAACGTGCACAAGTAAGTTACAGAAGACAGCGGCTGCCAAATGGCTTGGCAGTCTTTTTTGTGTCCGAAAAACGCCGCGATATTTTTCCGGAAAAGCAAATGCCACCACCTTTCTTCCCAAACAGCGCGGAAAATGCTTACGCCCGTTCGTCAGTAAGTATGCAAAAATGGATAGCCGATGCACCATTGCATACATTTCGGCGGCAGCAGAATTAGACCTGGCAGTAAAATAAACGGAATTTGCTAAATTATCTGACTTGGTACAAAATATGCAGAGGACAACTTCTTGAACAAGAGAGTAGCTAAACAAAAGAACTGGGGGATTGATCAATGGAGCATCCGTCTGCACCAACGCTGAAGCGCTCGCTAACTCTTAGGCACATCGTCTTTTTCGGGCTTGCTTTTATGGCTCCGCAAACGTTTTTCTCGACGTATGGTGTCGCCGTACATAGTACGAACGGAATGATGCCCACGGCTTACGCCATCGCCATGATTGTCATGCTGTTTACCGCGTACAGCTACGCGCAGCTGGTCAAAGCGTTCCCGAATGCGGGGGCGGCCTACACGTTTACCCAGAAGACACTTAGTCCGCACGTCGGTTTTATTGTCGGCTGGACGATCATTATCGACTACATGTTCAGCCCGATGATCAGTTCCTTGCTCATCGGCATCTCGCTGTCGGCCTTTTTCCCTTCGATTCCGATGTTCGTCTGGATTGTGTCCTTTATCGCCATCATTACGGCGGTCAACATTCTCGGCATCAAGCTGGCAGCGCAATTCAACACGTACATGCTTCTGCTGCAACTGCTTGTTTTTCTGCTCTTTTTCATTTTGGCGATCTACGGCTTGCAGAGTGGCAAAGGAGAAGGGACGCTGTTTTCGACCGTGCCTTTTTACGATGCCCAAATCAGCATCCCGACGCTGTTGTCCGTCGTTCCGCTGCTCTGTTTCAGCTTCCTTGGCTTCGATGCGGTGACGACGCTGTCGGAGGAGACGAAAGACGCGACGAAAAGCTTGCCGAAAGCGATTTATTTGATCACGCTGATCGGCGGACTGTTGTTTATTGCCGGGTCTTATTTTTCCCAACTCATTTATCCGCAGTTTCAGTCTTTTCAAAACCCCGACTCCGCCTATCTGGAAATCGCGATGGACATTGGCGGGACAGTGTTCACCGGCATCGTGATCGCAGTCGGTTTGACAGCCGGATTCGCTTCGGCGGTAGCGTCCGGGACGAGCGCCTCGCGCATTTTATACGCGATGGGCAGAGAAAATGTGCTGCCGAAAAAAGTGTTTGGCTATTTGTCGCCCAAGTATCGGACCCCTGTTTTCAATATTGCCATCATTGGTCTAGTCGCGTTGAGTGCGCTGTTTCTCGATTTGCTGACCGCTGTGTCGTTTATTAATTTTGGAGCGCTGTTTGCCTTTTTCTTCGTCAATCTGGCGGTCGTTGCCCATTATTACATCCGCGAGAAACAGCGGTCGTTCAAAGGGACGATTTTGTACCTGATTCTACCTTTGATCGGCGCTGCGCTCATCGGCCTGTTTTTCATCAAGCTCGACAAGCATTCCCTGTTGTTGGGCGGCAGCTGGCTCCTGCTTGGCTTTATTTATCTCGTTGGACTGACGAAAATGTTCAGACAGCCGCCGCCGATGCTGACGGTAGACGAAGTGCACTAATGGGGCGAAATCGAGCATTCCAGCAGGGAGGAAAGGGTGATGCGAGATGGGCTAAACAGCGGTCATTGCTGAAGGCAACTTAACTCGTTTCCAGCGAAAAATGAGAGGATGAGACAAACAATGGGAAAACAAATAGCGGATTTGATCGTATCAAGCAACGCCGTTTTTACCGGGCTTTCCGAGAAGCCGGAGCCAGCGGCGATTGCGATTGCCAACAACAAAATCATCGCGGTCGGCACAAAAGAAGAGATCAGCGCTTATGCCGGGGAAGAGACGAAAGTGTATTCGTTTGCCGACCAGCTGATCATGCCGGGATTCCACGATTTTCACCTGCACATCATGCACGGGGCCGTGGCGATGGAATGCGTCAACTTGTTTTCCGCCCGATCGCAAAGAGAAGCGCTGGAGATGATCCGCGAGTTTGCCCAGGCAAAACCGGATGAGCCGTGGGTCATTGGCAACGTCTGGGACGCGGCTTATTGGGACACGCAGCAATTGCCGAATCGCTACGCGCTGGATCAGGCTGTGCCGGATCGGCCAGCGCTCATGTTTCACGCGGAAGGGCATTACGCCTGGGTCAACTCCAAAGCGCTGGAACTGGCCGGAATCGACAGGGATACGGAAGACCCTGCTTTCGGGATCATCGGCAAAGACGAGGAGGGGGAGCCGAACGGCCTTTTGTATGAAAAGGCGATGGGAGCCGTCGTCCAGCACGCGTATCACTTTTCCCGCGAAAAAAGACGCGAACTGTTCCGCAACTTCCTCGCGTATGCGGCGAGCCTGGGCGTCACGGCGGTTCACGACCTGTTTGCGACGGAATCGATGGCGATCTTGACAGACTATGACGTATTCCGCGAGTTTGAGGCGGCAGATGAGCTGACGATGCGGATTCATCTCTGGCCTGCCCTGGATGGCGACCTGGAGCGAGCCAAACAGCTTCGCGAGACGTACCAGTCAGACATGCTGCGCGTATCGGGGCTGAAACAGTTTATCGATGGCGTCATTACAGCGCGCACAGCGTATTTGCTTGAGCCGTATGCCGATCAGCCCGACACGCGGGGCGAGACGTCATTCCCGCCGGAGACGATCAAACAATGGGTGGTGGATGCCGACAAGGAAGGCTTCGCGATCCGCTTCCACGCCATCGGAGACGGAGCGATCCGGCTTGCCTTTGACGCCTACGAAGCAGCGCAAAAAGCAAACGGCAAGCGCGATGCCCGCCACTCGATCGAGCATGTGGAGGTCATCCACCCGGATGATATTCCCCGGTTCCGGGAGCTGGATGTCACCGCTTCGATGCAGCCCGACCATTTTGCCATGTCCGAACGCGGCGTCTATACCGACCGGATCGGGGCGGAGCGGGAGAAGCATGTCTTCTCGATCAACACGCTGCAAAAGGCCGGGGCGAGGCTGGCGTTCGGGACAGACTTCCCGATCGATCTGCTGAATCCGTTGCTCCAGGTGTACCGGGCTGTCACCAGGATCGACAGCGGCGGCGCAGATGTCTGGCATCCGCACGAGCGAATTACGCTGGCCGAGGCACTGCGGGCGTACACAGCCGGGTCTGCTTACGGCTCGTTCCGGGAACAGGAGCTGGGCACGCTGGAGGCGGGCAAGCTGGCAGACATCGTCGTGCTTGCGCGCAATCTTTTCGCGGTGCCAGTCGAGGAAATCCCGGATACGAAAGCAGTGCTGACAATCGTGGATGGAAAAGTGGTTTTTGAGCATACGCAAGCACTCGTCGAAAGCTGAGCAATTGAGCATTTGCCATGAAAAAATCCCGACTCCTGCACGCAGGGTCAGTCGGGATTTTTGCTTTTTTTTTGCTTGAAGTCAAATGGCTCATCAGGAGTGATGCCGTTCTTCTGCCATGGCAGCCGCCTTTGTTCGGTGGACCGTTCCGTGCGGATGGTGGGGCGGCGCGTAGATCGAGTACAGCTTCAGCGGCTCGTTTCCGGTGTTGATGATGTTGTGCCACGTGCCTGCGGGAACCATCACGGCGTAATCGTCATTGAGTCTTGCCTGGTAGTCCAGCCGGTCTTTTCTCGCGCCCATTTGCACAAGCCCGTGTCCGTCCTCAATGCGGAAGAACTGATCGGTGTCCGGATGTATTTCCAAACCGATGTCTCCACCTACCGGAATGCTCATCAAGGTGACTTGCAAATGCTTCCCCGTCCACAAGGCGGTGCGGTAATAGTTGTTTTGCTTTGTCGCTTCATCGATATTGATCGCCAGCGGGTGGGGGCCGTAATCTTTCAGCTCGACCCGATTCCAACTGCTCTCCCAGTTGCTGTACCAAGGATAATAGGCTGGATACCAGTGGTGTCCCCAAGACGTTTGGTCCCAGTCCCAGTTCACAGGCGTGACAGGGGGATGCCATGGATAACCATAGTGCGACGGATACATTGAATTGCTCCTCTCTCCAGTTGCTGTCCCTATTACCGTATGCAGTTGCCTATGAAGGCGAAAGCCCAAATTCGCTAAGCGCGGGGTTCCACGCTCTTTTGCCATTTGTGATGTCCGTCTGTTGTCCCGAGCAGGTGGAAGCCGTTGCGCTGATAAAACTGGTTCAGCTGCGGATTGTCCGCTACGCAATCCAGTCTCAGGTTCTTCTGCTCGTTTGCTGCATGCTGCGTGATCCAGGTCAACAGATTGGCTCCGAGTCCTTTTCGCATCGTAGCAGGACGCAGGGCGAGCCTGTGAAGATAGAGGCTGTTTTCGGAAGCATCTTCTCCCCAAATATGGCGGTCCCATTCCGTTTGGCTGGCTGCGACGGTAAAGGTGCCGATCAGCTCCGGCCCTTTCCGTACGAGATACGTGTGCTGATCCACAATCGCTTGTGCAATCTCCTCGTCGTCTCCGCCTTCCAAAAGAAACGCCCATTGCCTGATCCCTGACTCTTTCAGCCATTGCGCGACCTGCTTCAGCAGACTGATGACAGCCAGCGTATCGTGTGGCGTAGCAAGCTGGATGTGCCAATCGTGGGACATGGTTGTTATCCTCCTTGTTAGCCGTTTGAGAATAAGCGGGCTGTTTGTTATTTTACTGGCTGCGCATGCATTTTCCTGCCGCCATGCGAAAAGGTTCCGATTTTCCGGATACCTGCTACTGTGAAAGCGGTCGATACGGTTTCCTTTCCGGGAACGGCAAGCAGCTTGTGCGGAGACGGAAAAGGTTGTTTGTTCGCCGATCATGACGATCAAGGATCGCCGGGCGTCACAGCGCAAAAAAGCCGATGCCGCAAACAGGCACCAGCTCGTGAAAGTTTCTTTCATTAATCGAGATCGTCGTGTTTGAACAAGGAAGAGAGCGCTTTCGCAAGGAAACTGGAAACGACCTCTTCGTCTTCCGCATGCACAGCCAACGAATGAACCCAGTTGTGATCGTGGCCGACATCGTCGGAGCACAGCAAGGCGGCGCGCATGTTTTGCAGCGACATGACGATACTTTTTCCATCGAAATGCCGGGAGTAGAAAAAGGCGAAATCATAGCGGCGCTGCTCGGTGGCAAAAGTGACGAAGCGGGACAGCAAATTTTCCGATTGATCGTACAAATATTCAAACTTCATTGTCGACTCACTCCTGTGCTTGATTTGGGGCCGAGCTTTAAATGGCTTCCTCGAAGTCGATGACCGGAGGCTTTTTGGTGAAACATTTGGTGCTGAACAGCAAGTAGCTGATGCCGACCAACGACCAGGTGAGTCCAAGGGTCAGCGCGTGGCTGTCCAGGTTGTACCAGAGAAAAGCGACAAAGCTGGTGCCGATCAACGGCGAAAGCAGGTAGTGAACGACATCGCGCACAGAACGCTGTTGATTGCGAATATAGTAATGGGCGATCACAGAGGCGTTAACGGCAGTAAAAGCGGTCAATGCGCCAAAATTAATGAAGGCAAGCGCCGTTTCCAGGTCGAGAAACAAAGCGGCCAGGGAGATGGCTCCGACAAAAAAGACGTTGCGCGCCGGAATGCCTTTGACAGGGTGCAGGTGGCCGAACAGCTTTTTCGGCAGGACGTTTTCTCTGCCCATCACGTACAGCAGGCGGGAAGCGCTCGTATGGGAAGCGATCCCGGAAGCAAGCGCAGCGGTTATGCTGCCCGCTACGAAGATCGCGTAAAACAGATCTTGTCCGAGAATCATCGACATTTCGGGTGAAGGCGACTCAGGATTTTGGAAATGGTCCACCGCCGGAAAAGCAAGCTGAGTGAAGTAGGAAGTCGTGATGAAGATGACGCCCCCGATCAACGCTACGAGAAAAATGCCGCGCGGGATCGTTTTCAGCGGGTCAACTGCTTCTTCCGTATACGTGGTGACGGCATCGAAGCCGAGAAACGAAAAGCAGAGAATCGCAGCCCCGGTGAGCAGCGTCGGCAGCGAGATCGCTTCCCCGTAAAAAGGCTGGGCTGTAAAAGCAGGCGCACCGTTGGCGGCAGAAGCAATGTGCGAAATGCTCAGGCAGACGAAAACGACGACAACGATGACCTGAAACACGACCAGCAATGTATTGAAGTTGGCCGTAGACTGAATACCGCGAAAATTGATGTAAGTAGTGACCGCAGCCAGGAGGATGCCCAATATCCAGCCCGGAACCATCGGAAAGGCGGCAGACAAGTAAATTTTGCCGAGGAGTACATTAATGACAGGCAGAAATACGTAGTCGAGGAGTGATACCCAGCCGACGAGAAAGCCGATGTGCGGGTTAATCGCCTGACGGGCGTAGGAGTAGGCAGACCCGGCGACGGGAAATACCCGCACCATTTTCCCGTAGCTGGATGCGGTAAACAGCATGGCAGCCAGCGCCAAAATATAGGCAGTCGGAACATGCCTGCCTGTTTCCTGGCTGACGATGCCGTACGTATCAAAAACAGTCAGAGGCGTTAAATAGCCCAGTCCCAAAACGATAACCTGCCACAGCTTCAAGCTTCTTTTTAACGTGGGTGCAGTTGAATGATTCAGGCTTTTTTCCATGACCAATCCCCTTTGTTTGTAAAATGAAAGCGGTTAACATTTCGCGGTCAGCTTCTATTCGATCCAAACCTCCGGCCGCCCGGCTGCGGAGTCTGGTCGCATCGTTTTTCCTCATGCCGTTTGCCCCCCTTGCTTTCCCAAACTGTGGTGTACATGATGCGACTATTTCTCTCAGCCATGTAAGCAAGTGATATGCCAAACGCGAAAGGGCGCCATCTATCCCGCTTTTTGCTGCGGGAGGAGTCAGCGTGCGCGTTCCTATTCATGCAAAAATTCATGGATTACCCAAAAATGCATACAAAACGGTCGCGCTTGCTTCTGCTCTTAATAGAAATAAATTGAATACTTTCCAATATTTTTATTTAATGTAAATTGATTTGAGCTTTATTTTTAAAAAGTTAACATGCAAGGAGATGGAAAAATTGAAGACGATGTTAAAAAAATCATTGGTACTAACATGCTTAGGATCAACATTACTAATTGGACAAGCATTTGCAGCACCAGAAACTATGTTTACAAATACGGATTCCCAAATAAACAATAATTTTGATCGAAAAGGTGCCAAAAAATACGCTGAAAAGTATGCTGAACGACCGGGGAACAAAAATTATGAAAATTATGGAAGTAATGGCGATGGCGGTGACTGCACGAACTTTGTCTCTCAAGTATTACATGAAGGTGGGGGTCTGGATTTTCATGGGAAGTCTGGTTATAACAGGAACACCAAAGATTGGTACTATTACGGTCGCAATGTTCCGGAAAATACAAATGATAAAAAATCTCGCACATCTTCTTGGACTGGTGCTCATCAATTTAGAGAACACTGGGCAGTAGTTAATGGTTCAGGAGGGGAATTTGCGTATCAAGCCAAAAAGTACTCAGTCAAAGATGCAATAAAGAATTTTAGAGACATTTACAATGATTTGTACGAAGGCGATATTGTTCAGTATGTTGATGCTTCAGGAAGAACCATTCATTCGCAAGTAGTTCATCGCTTTAAGGATGGAGAAGTGTATATGGCTCAACATTCGGTAAATGACAGTGATTATACTTGGGGGACAGACCTGCCATTAAGTGAATGGCTCGATTATGGCGGGGCATATGTTGTGACAATAAAAATCAAGAAATAATCCGCTAAAAGGGGATGAAATCATGTTTGTACATCGAACAAAAAAACTTCTCGCTTTAACATTAGGCAGTCTTGCTATTTTAAGCGCTGGAAGTTTTCTTGGCTACCAAGCTTATGCCGATGATTCGTCCAAAACGGAAATGCTTGAGCAAATGAAAGAAGAGTATAAAAAATTGGCCGATCAAGATGATCCTAATGCGCCGAGCGAAGAAAGGCAAAAAATCAAAGACTTGGGGTGGGAAGTAGGAAAGCTCGAAAAAGAACTGAACCCCGAAAACCCCGAGGATGTATTAACACGTAAGTTAGCTGTTTTCAAAGAGATGACACTCATTCATGAATCAAGCTACAAAGACAGCGATGCAGATGCCAATGACCCAAAAGTAACCGAGATTGTAGAGCAAATCGAACAGCGAAAAAAACTGGTTGCAAAATTTGAAGAGAAATTGGCTTCTTTAAAAAAGAGAGCTAAAAAGGCAAAGCAGTCTGAAGAGGCCAAAGAAGAAGCAGAACAGTTGCTGACGGAATTTCAACAGGAGAAAGAAGCTCTCAGTATACAAAGCGAGTAATAAACTAAATGTGCAAAAATCAAAGGCGTTGCTCACCAGAGCAGCGCCCTTTTCATGACCAGTCCATGCAAAAACGATGATTCAAAAACGCATAGATTATGCAAAACCGCATAATCCGCCCCCCTTGCTGCAAGTGTTCGCTGGAAAAGTTAATTGGCATAATATTTTCAATAATTATTCCGCGAACAAGCAAGGAAGGAAACAAGGAGTGGTTACGAGCGATGCGAAACAAGCTTTTCCTCATTGCCGTCCTGCTGTCGATGATTCTTTTGCCGCTTCGCCATTACATGGCAAACGAATACAGGCAGCGTTGGACAGGAGCAGAGGGATAGACACCAGATAGCCAAACCAAAAGTCCAACGCCGTAGAACAAAATGCAGCCGTCTCCTACACACTATCTACAAACGGAGGACTTCAACCTATGCAATATCCACTTTCCCCAGACGTAAAACCGGAGTTTTGCACGACAGGCACGTTCATGCGTTTACCGTCGGCAAGAGAAAACGCCAAAGTAGCGATTATCGGACAGCCGTTCGACACGGCCGCTTCGTTTCGCGTAGGGGCGCGGTTTGCTCCGCAAGCGATTCGCCAGGCTTCCATGACGCTGTTTCCGTATCATCCGACGCACAAAGTATACCCGTTCGAGGATACGCAAGCGATTGATGTCGGAGATGTTTCGGTCATTCCGCACAACATCCACCGCAGCTATGAGCTGATGGAAGAAGCCATGCTCGACCTGATGAAAAAAGACATCGTGCCGATTGGGCTGGGCGGCGATCATTCGATTACATTAGCGTCCTTGCGCGCCGCCAAAAAAGTATACGGGCAGGTAGCGATGATTCAGTTTGATTCGCATACAGACACGTGGGACACGTACTACGACGAAAAATATTGGCACGGTTCCCCGTTCATCCGGGCGCATGAGGAAGGACTTTTGCAGCCGGACAAAGTATTTCAGGTCGGGATTCGCGGGACGCTGAACCATCCGGGCGACATCGAGGCCAGCTACGAGCTGGGGTACAACGTGATCACGACACAAGAGCTGCGCAGCCGCGGATTTGCGGACGTCATTGCGCAAATCAAAGCGCAGATTGAAGATACCCCGTGCTTCCTCACTTTTGACATCGACTTTATCGATCCCGCCTTCGCACCCGGCACCGGAACGCTTGAGGTAGGCGGCTTCACCAGCCACGAGGCGCTGCAAATCATACGCTCTCTGACAGGCCTGAACTACATCGGGTTTGACCTCGTGGAAGTGTTGCCTCCGTACGATCCGACGCAAATTACTTCGCTGTTGGCAGCGACATTGATTCACGACTTTGCCGCCCTGGTTGCCCTCCGGCAAAATCAGCTGGCGAGCCAATAAGAAATCTATTCATTTTTGCATAATCGATGATTTTTTGCATAAATCAGTCGTACAAGTGCCCAGGCTTACACCAATGGTAGTCGTGCTTCCTTGATTGGCACGGGAGTTGCTTTAAGGAATGACTGAGAAGGGACACAGCGGAAGGAGAGGATGGATTGCATGATAAACCTGAAGATGTACATCAACGGGGAATGGGTGGATGCGCAAAGCAAGAAGACCCGCGAAATCTTGAATCCCGCTACAGGGGAAGTGATTGCGCTCTCGGCAGAAGGGGATGTGGAAGACGCCCGCCATGCCATTCAGATCGCCCGCGATGCGTTCGATAGCGGCATCTGGTCGGAACTTCCGGCAGCGGAGCGCGCCCGCTACTTGCTGGCGATTGCCGACAAGCTGGAGGAGCGGGCGGAAGAAATCGGCAGGCTGGAGACGCTGGACAACGGAAAGCCATTGCGCGAGACAGCTTTTGACGTCGCGGATGCGGCTGCTTGCTTCCGCTACTACGCGGGGCTGGCTACCAAGCCGGACGGACAGACGTATCACGTGGCAGACCCGGTGCAAGCCATGGTCGTGCGCGAGCCTGTCGGTGTGTGCGGCCTGATCGTGCCGTGGAACTATCCGCTGCTCATGGGTGTGTGGAAAATTGCGCCTGCGCTCGCCGCCGGGAATACGATCGTGTTCAAGCCGTCAGAGGTCACTCCGGTTACCGCCCAAAAGCTGTTTGAAATCATCGAGGAAGTCGGCATTCCCAAAGGCGTAGCCAACATGGTGCTCGGAGCGGGAGCAACGGTCGGAAACGAGCTTGCCGAGAGCCATCTGGTCGACAAAATTTCTTTTACAGGCGGTACGGCCACCGGGCGCAGCATCATGCGGGCTGCTGTCGGCAACATCAAAAAAATCTCCCTCGAACTGGGCGGCAAATCGCCGAACATCGTTTTCGCAGATGCAGACTTCGATACGGCTGTTGATTACGCGCTATTCGGAATTTTCGCGAATCAAGGGCAGGTTTGCTCGGCGGGGTCGCGCCTGCTGCTCGAAGATAGCATTCACGACCGCTTCGTCGAGCGACTGGTGGAGCGCGCCCAAAAAATACGCGTAGGCCATGGCGACGATCCTGCTACGGAGATGGGGCCGGTCGTCAGCCAGGCTCACATGGAAAAAATTCTCCATTACATCGAGCTGGGCAAAGCAGAAGGGGCACGCCTCTTGTGCGGAGGAAACCGCCTGACGACAAACGGTCTGGAAAAAGGCTATTTCATCGAGCCGACGATTTTCACCGATACGACCCCGTCCATGAAAATTGTTCAGGAAGAAATTTTCGGGCCAGTGCTGGCGATTCAACGCTTTAAAGACGAGGCAGATGCCGTGCGTCTCGCCAACGATACCGTGTACGGACTGGCGGGCGGCGTGTTCACCCAGGATGGCGCCAAAGCGATGCGCGTCATCAAAAAGCTGCGCGCCGGAATTACGTGGATCAACTGTTACCATCCGACCTACAACGAAGCGCCTTGGGGCGGCTACAAGCAAAGCGGCATCGGCCGCGGCCTGGGCACGTTTGGCTTCGAGGAGTACACGGAAGTGAAGCAAATCAACATCAACCTGCAAGTTCAGCCAACCGGCTGGTTTGAAAACTAATCCAACCAATCAGGAGGACAGCGAGATGAGCAAAACCGTGGAGAGCAAACAGCAGAACATACAAGTACAAGAACAGTACAAAGACGTCTACGCCTATACGAGCCAGATTCTCGATCTGATCGCCAAAACCGACATTACAAAAGACGAGGCAGAGTGGGTAACGCGCCAGACGGTCGAGAACTTCCGCGACCACGTAAATCCCGGCTTTCTCGGCTACCGCAAGTCGGTTACGAAAGACGGACAGTTCGCCGCCGTGGAATGGAAGGACGCAGGCCCGAACTCCTTTATGGATGTAAACGGAAAAGAATACATCGATTGTCTCGGCGGCTTTGGCATTTACAACGTCGGGCATCGCCATCCAAAAGTAGTAGAGGCCGTCATTAACCAGCTCAACCGTCAACCGCTGCACAGCCAGGATTTGCTCGATCCGCTGCGCGCCATGCTCGCCAAAATTTTGGCTGACGTGACGCCGGGCGAGCTGAAGTACGCCTATTTTGCCAACAGCGGTACGGAGACGGTAGAAGCGGCGATCAAGCTGGCGAAAATGCACACAGGGCGCACTACGTTTATCGCTACGACAAAAGCGTTCCACGGCAAAAGCCTGGGAGCTTTGTCCGCTACGGCCAAAGGCGTATTCCGCAAACCGTTTTTGCCAATGATTCCCGGCTTCCGCCATGTGCATTTTGGCGATATCGACATGTTGCGCAAAACATTCGAGGCGTGCGCGCTCGTCGGGGAAGAAATTGCCGGGGTGATCCTCGAACCGATCCAGGGCGAAGGCGGAGTGAACCTGCCGCCGGAAAACTACTTGAAGCAAGTGCGCGAGCTGTGCGACCAGTACGGTGCCCTGCTCATCTTGGACGAAGTGCAGACGGGAATGGGCCGCACCGGAAAAATGTTTTGCTGCGAGCATTACGATGTGGTGCCGGACATTTTGTGCCTGGCAAAAGCGTTTGGCGGGGGCATCATGCCAGCAGGAGCGGTGGTCGCGACGGAGGAAGTATTCAAAAGCTTTTTCCCGAACCCGTTTGTGCAGACGACGACTTTTGGCGGAAATCCGCTGGCGTGCGCCGCAGCGATTGCGACCTTCAACGTGCTGATCGAGGAAAACTTGCTGGACCGCTGCGTGGAAATGGGCGAGTACATGCTGCAAGGGCTGCGCGCCGCAGCAGCGGCTCACAGTGACAAAGTGCAGGAAGTGCGCGGCAAAGGGCTGCTGATCGGAATCGAGTTCCATAACGACGAGATCGGTTACGAGGTGTCCAAAGGCTTGTTTGACAACGGCGTTCTGGTAGCCGGAACGCTGATCAATGCCAAGACGATCCGCATCGAACCGCCCCTCACGATTACGTACGAAGAAGCAGACAAAGTCATCGAGACTTTCCAAAAAGTGCTGCCGCAAGTCCAAATCTAACCGATAGACAGGAAAAGAAGACTGCCCACCCCAGTCTTCTTTTCCCTTTCTTCTCCATGGGAGCCCTGAGTATAATAGTAGTCACATGCCAAGCTATATTGGGAGGACCTATGGTTTCCAATTGTTTTGTACGAAAAACGTATCCAGTATCGTTTGAATCTTCTGCGAATGAAGTGTGGGACATCATGACTCGGTTCAACGAGCGTTATGTGTTTGTTACCGATCCCAAAAGCGAAAACAAGTATGTTGCTTATATACGAAATACGGATATGCTGCCGCTCTTGACCGAGCCGGGCTGGATGGACAAGCCCGTTCGGGAGCTTCCGTACCAGACCAACCTCGCCTATTATCAGCAAGGAATCAGCATACCCGACTACTTCAAGGTGTTTGGGGAGGAAGTCGTGGTCGTCCGCGACCCGGCGGGGCAAGACGAAGGCTATTTGCGCCGCGAGGATGTTTTGTACTACATTTTGACCAATCAGTCCGGCCACCCGGATTGGATGCGATCTTTGCTTAACTCGATTCCGATGGGCATTTTGATCGTGGACAAAAAGGGGCAGATTGAAAACTTCAGCTCCGAAGTGTTGCGGATGGTTCGCGTAACGCCAGAAGAGTTGCGACAGCAACGGGTAGGCGAATTGCTGGACCCGGGCGTTTTTCAGCGAGTGATTGAAAACGGGGAAAAGGTGCTCAATTACATCATCGTCAACGAACGAATCGGCGTGCTCGCCGACTTTTGCCCGATCCACAGCCACGATGGCACGGTGACCGGAGCGACGATCGTCCTGCAAGATTTGCCTTTTATCGAGCGAATGGCGATGGAAATGGAGTACGTCAAAAACCTCAACACCGACTTGCAAGGGATTCTCTCCTCGATCTACGACGAAATTCTCGTCCTCGATGAAAAGGGCGTGCTGCTGCGCTACAGCGGCAACCTGATCGAAGACTTTTGGGAAATCAACAAGGAGCAGCTGCTCGGCATCAATCTGATGGAGCTGGAACAGGAGGGCTTATTTTTCTCGGCGATTGTCCGCATGGTGATGGAGCGCAAGCGCAAGGTGTCTGTCACACAGGAAAGCCGCTCGGGCAAAAACGTGCTGGCTGTCGGCAACCCGATTTTCGCTGACAACGGAAAGCTGGAGCGGATCGTCATCGCTTTGCGCGACGTGACGGAGACAGTCATGTTGAAGGAAGAGCTGCTGCAAGTCAAAAAAATATCGGAAAAGTACAAAAAAGAGCTGGAGCATTTGCGCGACCAGAAGCAGTACGCGAAAAACCGCCAGCTGATCTACGCCAGCGAACCGATGGAAAAAGTGATGAAATACATCCACAAGATCGCCAACACGTCCTCTACGGTGCTGCTCACCGGGGAATCAGGCGTCGGCAAAGAAGTGTTTGCCCGCACGATTTACGAGCTGGGACCGCGCTACAGCCAACCGTTCGTCAAAGTCAACTGCGGGGCGATCCCGGAGACGCTGTTGGAAAGCGAGTTGTTTGGCTACGAAAAGGGCGCATTCACAGGTGCAAACTCGAACGGGAAGCCGGGGTACTTCCGGATGGCGCACAAAGGCGTGCTGTTCCTCGACGAGATCGGCGAAATGCCGCTGAATTTGCAGGTCAAGCTGCTGCGCGTGCTCCAGGAGCGGGAAATTATTCCCGTAGGCGGCTCCGAGATCGTCGAGGTCGACGTGCAAATCATTGCCGCGACCAACAAAAATCTCGAAAAAATGGTCGAGGAAGGCACGTTCCGCGAAGATTTGTACTATCGGCTGAACGTCATCCCCGTCGTCATTCCGCCGCTGCGGGATCGCCCGGAAGACATCCCGCTGATCAGTTTGCACTTTTTGCAGACGTTCAATGAAAAATACGCGCGCTCCACGCAATTGTCCCAGGACGCTCTCGACTTGCTCGAATCGTATTCCTGGCCGGGCAACGTGCGCGAGCTGCAAAACATCATCGAGCGGATTGTGGTCACGGCAGACGAGGATTTGATTGAGGCGCACCATATCACACCGCTTTTGAAAACGAAAAAGAAGCAGTATTTGCGCCAGCGTCTGACCAAAATCATGCCGTTGAAGGAAGCGACGAGAGCGATGGAGGAGCAGCTGATCAAGATGGCGATGGATGAGTTCAAGACGACCTCCATGGCTGCCAAAGTGCTTGGCGTCAGCCAGTCCACGATCAGTCGCAAGTATCAGGAAATCCAAGAAAAGATAAGTCGAGGTGAGCCGATTGGGTTTAAAGTATGACGTGGTATCGCCGTTTGCCGGAACCATTGAGCGAATCTTTTTTCAATTGAGCGATTCGGTGCAGGAGGGGGAATTGCTGTTCACATTGGCAGAGGGGAGCAGGCGAATGGACATTCTCTCTCCGGTCACGGGCAGCGTAGAGGCGATTGAAGTCGAGAGCGGGGAGCCAGTCATTGCGGGGATGATTTTGGCTTCGATCGTGCTGCGTCAAGAAGGATAAATAGAAAAAAGGGATTAGCCGAAGCGTGCCGATCCCTTTTTGTATGTTTACGATTCGCTTGCGATCGATTCCAGTGCCATGACGATCATGTCGTTGAACGTCGTTTGCCGTTCTTCGGCAGTCGTTTCCTCGCCAGTGAAAATGTGATCGCTGACGGTCAGGATCGACAGGCCGTTGACGCCGTATTTCGAAGCGAGCGTATAAAGCGCGGTCGTTTCCATTTCCACAGCCAGCACGCCGTAATCGCCGAGCTTTTTCACCGGCTCCATGCTTTCCCGATAAAACACGTCGGCTGTCAGCACGTTGCCGACCCGTACAGACAACCCTTTGGCGACTCCGGCATCGTACGCCTTTTTCAGCAAGTCGAAGTTGGCGCATGGCGCGTAGTCAAAACCAGGGAACGTCAGGCGATTCATGTTCGAATCGGTGCACGCTGTCATGGCGATGATCACGTCACGGACGTTGACATCTTTCTGAATGCCGCCGCATGTGCCGACGCGAATCAAATTTTTCACGCCGTAATCGCGGATCAGTTCGTTGACGTAAATCGAAATCGACGGGACGCCCATGCCTGTGCCTTGGACAGATACCCGTTTTCCGCGGTACGTGCCAGTAAAGCCGAGCATGCCGCGAACTTGATTGTAGCAGGTCACATCGCCGAGAAACGTTTCCGCGATGTATTTGGCGCGCAGCGGATCGCCTGGCAACAGGATGCTTTCTGCGATTTCACCTGGTTTGGCTTGAATATGTGTGCTCATGATAAGGCCGTTGTGTGGGCGAGCGAGAGCATGGACTACTTTCGTTCTCATTCCTCACACAGCGGCGTTCACCTCCTTGAATGGGTTAAACGGGAATAGATTGACCGAGCCTTTTGGCGGAAGCAGGTCTTGTGACGGAAAAAACAGCGCAGACAAAGGCCAGAAGCACGAAGATGCCGCCTACCCAAGCCGTGTCCACGACGGAGTAATGCTCAATCACGAAGCCGCCGACAGCCGAGCCGAGCGCGATGCCGATGTGCAGGGCGGAAGTGTTCAGGCTTTGCTGGATTTCGTACGACTCCGGCGCGGTTTCGATCAGGTAGTTTTGCTGGGCTGGTGTAATCGCCCAGCTCAGCATGCTCCAGGCAATCATCACGACCAGGAACAGGTAGAGCGAAAACGTGACGGCCGGAATGAGAAACATCACGATGGCAAACGAAGCGATGATGACGAGAATGCTTTTCGTCGAGCCAAGCTTGTCTGCTGCCCAGCCGCCAATCCCGCCGCCGAATACGGCTGAGATGCCGAAAATGAAGTAGACGATGCTCACCCAGCCCGAGGAAAGCTGCAAAGCCGTTTTTAAAAACGGAGTGAAGTAAGCGTACAGGGTCAAATGCCCGGTCAACATCAAGACGGATGTCAGTTGAGCGCTGATGATCTTCGGTCTTTTCAGCGTCGCGAGCTGTTCTTTCAGCGGAATCGTGGGTCTTGCCGGAATTTTGGGCAAAAAGGCGTAAATGCCGACGATGGCAGCGAGCGTCAAAACCGAGATGAGCAGGAACGGAGCGCGCCAGCCAAACGAATTGCCGATGACAAGACCAAGCGGAACTCCGAGGACGAGCGAGCCGCTGACTCCCATGAAAATGACGCCGATCGCTCTGGCCCGGTACGCTTCTTTGACAATGGAAGAAGCGATGGTGATGGACAGGACGATGATCAACGAGCCGCTCGCTGCGGAAAAAATCCGCCCAAGCATCAAAACGAAATAAGTAGGACTGAGGAAAGAGATCACGTTGCCGAGCAAAAACACAACTAGCGCCCAGACGTACAAAGACTTCCGCTCGGCTTTCGCCGTCACGGTCAAAAGAATCGGAGCAGATAGCGCGAAAATAATGGAAAACATCGTAATCAGCCAGCCGGCTGTGCTGATGGAGACTTGCAAATCCTCCGCGATGATGTCCAAAATGCCGCCAATGATCAACTCTACCGTACCGACAACAAAGGCAGCGATGGCCAGAATGTATACTTTCATGTTCACGGTGACGAGCAAACCTCCTTTTGGATAAAAGAATGAAGTTACCACAGATATAGTAACCTATAATTTTCGCGATAACAACCCCTTGTAGTAGTAACCTTTTTGTCCCTGTAACAATATTTGACAATAGACTTGCTAGACTCATATAGTAAAAAAGGAAAAAAATAGAGGATTGAGGGGAAGCTTTTGGGGAAATTGTTCTTGTTCTCATTTTTATGGTGGCTGACAGGTAATCCGTTTATCGCGCTGCTCGTCATTTTGCTCGTCCTGTACTTTCTCGATTTGCGCTTTGTCCGGCTGCTGCCTGACATCACGAAGCCGTATCGGCGCTGGAGGCGACTGTCCGCCCTGAACAGCCAGCTTAGGCTAAATCCGCACGATACGCCTGCCAAGCTTGAGGCTGCCCGGCTGCTCATGGAAAAACGGCAGTACACAGAAGCTTTGACCTATCTGGACGGTATTTCTATCGCGATGCAAGATTCGGCTGAATATTTGTGCGACAAAGGAATTTGCTTGCTCAAGGTCGGACGGATGGAAGAAGGACTGGAGCTGATCGGCAAGGCTTTGCAACTGAATCCGCGCGTCCGGTACGGAGAGCCATACCTCATCGTCGGGGAAGAATATGCGAAGCGCAAACAACAGGAAAAAGCGCTGGAATATTTGGGCGAGCTGGCGAAGATGAACATGTCATCGTGCGAGGTATACTTCAAACTTGGCGTGGTGTACGGCGAATTGCAGCAAAAAGACAAGGCGAAAGCGTCCTTTCAGGAAGCTGTAGAAGTCTACCGGGGGCTGCCCTCCTACAAGCGCCGGACGGAAAGACGCTGGGCGTTCCTGGCCTGGCTGCGAAAAACGATCTGATGGTTGCCATTTCCGGCAGCCATTTTTCTTTGTGGTCAGTCACCGCTTCGAGACCATTCCTCCATAAAAAAAGCAAATCTTTTGCCGATGTTTTTGCAATCCATACCCATAAGCGTTCATAATAGAAGCAATACATTCAGGATGTGATCACGCTTGCAAATCATTGTATATGACCTGGAAACGACACTGACTCATCAAAAAGACAAGATTCCGGAAATCATCGAGATCGGAGCGGCAAAAATTGTTCCCGGACCAAACGGCGTGGAGGTAGACACCTTCCAGAGCTATACGTTTCCGGCCATCGAGCGCAGAATTTCGGAGCGCACCCGCAAGTTCGTCGGTTTGGACAAGGAAAACATGCCGACGTTTATTCCGTTTCGCAAAGGCTTCCATTCCTTTTTGGAGTGGATTGGAACCGATTCGGACTACTACCTGTGCTCGTGGGGCCAGGATGACAAGCGGCTGATGATCGAGCATTGCGCCCGCTTTGGGCTGGATTTCAGCTGGATGCGCAATTACAACGATATTCAGCCCGCGATCAGCATGCTGCTCGCCGACCGCAAGCAGATGAGTCTCAAGGATGCGATCGATTGTGCCGGAATTGTCCAGGAAGGAAGACTGCATTCCGCGCTGGTTGATGCGATACATACAGCTCACCTGTTGATCAAGTACAACAAGACGGTTCACCTGTCGCAAAACACGCCCGAAGAGAACTATAATTTGTCCAGCCCGCTGTACATGACGTGCCGCTCCTGCAAAAAGCAGAAATACTACACGGCTTTCGGCAGGAAAAGCAGAAGGTGCCAGGCATGCTTGCAGCATAAAAAACAGTTGGAGCAAGCAACCGAAACGACGGGGGCACCGAATCACTAGCAAGCAGACTGTGCGCAATAGAGGGAGAAGAGAACATGATTCGAGACATGCACGATGGCGACATGAAAGCGGTTGTGGCGATGCTGCAACGCGGGGTGCAATGGCGCGCGCTGGAGATTGCCGCGATTTTGAAGTCCGCTACCGTGTTCCTGTACGAACAGCAAGGGGAGATTGTTGCCTGCGGCATGTATGATGTCACTTCCTTTGGTGAAGAAGGAACGGCTGAAATTTACGTCTATACGCGCCCTGAGTGGCGAAACCAAGGGATCGGTTCCAGTCTGTTCGACCAGCTTTTTCGGCAGCTGGAACAGCAGGAGAAAAGGGTGACGACTGTAGCCGCTACTTATCGTGTCGACGAAGGGGAAGCGGAAGCGTTTTTTGCCGGGAGAGGCTTTGTGCCTTTGTGGGGACAGCATCTGATGCAATACAGCGGCGGCATGCTCGCTGAGCCGACGCTTGCGATCAAGCCTTTTGCCGAGGGTGATCTGGAGCGCTACATCCAGTCCCAGAGTGATGCCTACTACGAAGTGCGCAAAGGCATCGACCTGAAGCCGTACCGCTTGACAGATTACTCCGAGCAAACGATGGAGTCGTGGAAAAAGTGGCTGCTGACGGAGATGAAAGACGATATTCACATGTTTTATGACGAAGCGGGAGCGTTCGTCGGTTCGCTGATCGTCACCCCGCACGGCGAGGCTTACGATGTGTTTGTCGATCCGCTGCATCAAGGAAAAGGCTACGGCAAGCAGCTCGCCGCATTTTTTGTAAACCGGACGCTGGAAAAAGGATTGCAGCCGTATTTGCTGACCGGAACGCACAACAAGCCGGCGATTGCCTTGTATGAACGGACAGGCTTTCAGACTTGCCAGACGATGCTGACGGCAAGACGTCCGTTGTCCTGAAACCATTTTTGCCAATAAAAAAGCCGCACGGTCACGATTGATAGCGACCGGAGCGGCATTTTTTATGCGCTTGCGTTAGACTCCAAGCAACAGCAGGATGATCGAGGTGAGCGAGAAACAGACGCTGATCAGGCAAAGGAAAGCCACGACCTGCTTCGGATTGAGTCCCGTACGCAACAGGCGGTAATGAACCTGGCTCGCATCAGCCTGGTAGATCGGCTTGCCTTGCATGAAGCGTTTCATCACGACAAACAAATTGTCGAAGATCGGGACGCCCAGCGCCAAAATCGGGATGAACAAGGACAGGACGGTTGCCTGCTTGAACGCTCCATCCAGCGCGATCACGGCGAGGATGAACCCGAGAAAAGTCGCCCCTGCATCCCCCATGAAAATTTTCGCGGGCGGCTTGTTGTAGCGAAGGTAGGCGAGAGCGACTCCGACCAGGCTGATCGCCATGATTGCGGAAGTGTTCTGGCCTTTGACGAGAGCCACAACAAACAGGGTGCCGGCAGAAATGGCGGAAAGTCCTCCTGCGAGGCCGTCCATTCCGTCCGAAAAGTTGATGACAGTAGTTACTCCGAATATCCAGAGGATCGTGAGAACGAATTGAAGCCATTCCGGCAACAAAATGTACTCGCCGCTAAGCGGATTGTAGAACCCGGAGAAGGTGATCCCCGACATGTACACAATCACAGCGGCCGACAGTTGGACGATCAGTTTGGGCAGGGCTGAGAAATCTTTGCCCTGGGTTTTGTACCAATCGTCGATGGTGCCGATGGTAAGAAGGAGCAGCGAGCCGATCAATACGGCGACAGTCTGTTCCGGCGACTCTTTGGAAAACAGCAGAAAAGATGCGGCGAACCCGACAAAGATGGCATAGCTGGCCGTGAGCGGAATCGGCTCGCGGTGAATCTTGCGCTCGACGTCTTTCCGGGGCTTGTCCACAAAATCAAGGCGAAATGCCAGTTTGGCCAGCGGTGGAATCAGCACCATGACGATAGCGAACGACAGTACAAACGAAATCGCGTATGTAATCATGACCATCTCCTACGAAAAGACAGCATTTTTTTAGACAAGTCTATTATAGGAAGGATTCCAAATTTTGTCGACTCTTGCTGACGAAGCGTGGGGAGGTACCAAAAAAAGTTGGTACTTATTTCATAGACAACGAAAAAATATAATCCCTTCTAGGAGGGATCAACATGGAATATATGGGTTTATGGTTCATCTTGGGCATCATTTTTATGCTGACGTGGGCGACGAAAAGAATGAATGGCTGGAGCAAGCTCGCTGTGATCGTCTATTACGCGGTTTTGTCATATGTATTTATTGCGCGAAAAGAAGAGATTTACCAGGAGTATCATGCGCTGCCGGTTCCGAAACAGTTTTGGGACACCAATTCGGAATGGGTCGGGTTCATGACGGGCTTTTTCTTTGTTCCTTTCTTGCTGCTGCTGGTGTACAACTACTTCCTTTGGTTCATGGCCGTTTCGGGAACGAAGAAAAAGCTGCTCGTTGCGCTTTCCCTCATCCCGGCAGCTGTTGTGTATATGTGTCTGCTGTTTATCTTTAGCATGTACGGGTATCGTCCGTAGTGAATAACAGTTTTAATGCGTGTTAGATTTTCTTACATAAAATGTGATTTGTTCACTGACTTTTCTCCGTTCGTCCGCTATGATGGAGTGGAGAGGAACCTGCAAGATACCTCATGAAACGGAGGGTTCAAAGCATGACGCCAGGATTGTCGTATCGAGAAGTGATCCAGCCTTCGGAAGCGGAGCTGCGCGAATTGGCCCGGTTGTTGGTGGACGTCGTGGCGGACGGGGCTTCCATCGGGTTTTTGCCGCCTTTGACGGAGGAAGAAGCGTACAAGTATTGGACTTTGGTCCCGCGCGAACAGGTTGTTGTCTGGGTAGCAGAAAAGGAAACGGGCATCGTCGGAACGATCCAGCTTCAGTTGTCGGATCGGCCGAACGGACTGCACCGGGCCGAGATCGTCAAGCTGATGGTGCATCCTTCGGCACAGCGCCAAGGAATTGGCCGCACGCTGATGCTGCTCGCAGAGGCGCGGGCGATGGCGGAGAACCGCAGCCTGCTCGTATTGGATACGCGGGCGGGCGATCCGTCAAACCAGTTGTATCAGGCGATGGACTACAAGGAAGCCGGGCGCATTCCCCAGTATGCAAAATCGGCAGACGGAGAACTGCACGACACGGTGATTTACTATAAACAAATCGGCGAATAGCGAAAGGCCAGGCGGACGACAGGAGTCCGCTTTTCTTGATTCAGTTGACAAACCGACCGGCGGTTTGTATAGTAAAAGAAAGGAAATGGACTTCCATCATTCATGTTCACAGGAGGAGACTATGTCATCGATCCATCAAAATCCGAGCTTTCAATTGCTGCTTACAGCCACGGAGGAATTGATTCTGGAAAAAGGATGCCAGCAAACGACGTTGCAGGACATCATGAAGCGTTCGGGATTGTCCAAAGGAGCTATTTACCATTACGTAAAAAGCAAGGATGAGCTTTTGGGCTTGCTGCTACAGAGGCGATTTGCTGCGATCAGCCAGCGGTTTTACCAGACTGTGAGGGAAGGGGGAGGGGAATTGGCGGAAGCGTTGGGGACTATTTCGCAGAGCTTGAGTCATGTCCACGACCCGCGCGATGTGACGAACCTGATCCTGATTTACTTGCTGAGCAAACGGGAAGATCCAGTCATTGGCGACATGCTTTCCCGACTGCATGCGGAGAGCATACAAACCTCAAAGGAATGGATCGAGGTGGGGCAAAAAGCCGGAGTGATCCCGGAAAGCCTCGATGCCGAGAAGATCGCCATTCTTTTTACGATGATCACGTACGGTATCAGGATGAAGACGCAAATCGCACCGGAAGCCAAAGGATTGTCCGTCGATGAAGTGCATCAAATCATGCATCAAACGCTGACAAAAAACTAGCAGGGGGGAGTTGTGCCATGCTCATTTTTTCGATCTTCAAAGTGCTCCATATCATCGCCGGATTTACCGCTTTGCTTGTGTTCTGGATTCCTGTCGTCACAAAAAAAGGCGGAAAGGCACATGTGCGCTCGGGCTGGGTGTATGTCTGGGCGATGGGAGCGGTAGCGATCTCGGCTTTGGTCATGGGCATTTGGCGAATTGGCTTTGATCCGCAAAAAACAGGAGAGTCGGTTGCTTTTGCCTGGTTCCTCATTTTTATCGCCATACTGAGCTCAGCAACGGCCTGGTACGGGATTCGCGTGCTCCGCTACAAAAATCGCAAGGCTGCGCACCGTCACGCGATCGACTTGCTGTTTCCTGCCCTGCTGCTGCTTTCGGGAGGCGCCATGAGCCTGTATGGAGCGTCCATCGGTTTTACGCTCTTGACCTGGTTTCCGTTCATCGGGATTTTCCTCGGTGCTTCGCAGCTTTGGTACTGGCTGCGCGCGCCGGGGCGCAAGCTTCACTGGTGGTTCGAGCACTTGGGCGGGATGCTCGGCTGCTGTATTGCGACGATTACGGCTTTTACCGTATTTGGCGCACCACGTCTGTTGGGGCTTAGCTCGGTTCACCCGCTTGTCTGGTTCATGCCGACAATCGTACTCGTTCCCTGTATCATCGGTTTTTCGCGCTACTATCAAAAGAAATTCAATCAGTCGAAAAGCGTTTGAGCGGAGCGCATGGCGTGCAACAAAATGCTGTGCGCCTGCTCGCAGCATCAGAAAATTTTGCTGGATAGCGTAACTTTCCATATCTTGGGCCGTCTTTACACTTGTACAGATTTTCCCGTGAGAAAGGAAGGTTGTGAATGGCAAAATTGTCTCTTGCTGCCCTCGTTCCGTTGCGTTCAGATATTGCCCACAAAGTTACGGAGTTGGATCAGGAACGTGAAAATAACGCTTTCTGTGTCTATATAAAAGGCGACAAAGCCGAGGAGCCGTCCCGGTCGTTTACGCTGATCACGGAAGAACTGGAGGAAGCCCGCGAAGACTTTCGCCAGATTGACGAGCTGATTCACGGGGCCAACCTCGCGCATCATATTTTGTGGAACAAGCAGGAGATCAGCTTGTTTACCGCGATGCAAACCGCCAAGCATATGCGCAAGGAAGCGGCTTCGCTCAAAAGATACGGCTCGATGAAAAAAGAAGAGCTGAATACAGGCAGGTTTTACAACGGCGGCGAACAGACCATTACCCGCGCCATGTACGATATCGAAAAAGCGCGCGAGAACGGGTTGCAGCTCGAACGTAAGGTCAAACGTCTGTCCCAGCTGATCGAAGACGAGTGCCACAAAATTTTTCTGGAGTTTCCGCAAGCCGAGAAGTACATTGATTTGGAAGACTAGGCGCATGGTTCATGTGCTTAGCTTAGAAAACGTAGAAAGCTTGGGGCTATGTTTTGTAAGCTGAGTACAGCTCAGCCACAGGAAATCGCGGACAAACGCTTATCTTTGTGCGAGACAAGGACCCCTGTGAGCAGTGCATGCTGCTCATAGAAATGTATGACAGAGCATACCTACAAAAACTATGAGAGACTGAACCAATCGCCAGACGGCTATTCGCCTGCTCGATTACTCGTTCTATACGGCTGGACAACCGCGAACACCGTACTCTCCTTTCTCGTCCCGTTTCCTGTGAATTTTCGCCATGATGAGACCTTCTTGTGTTGTGTGCCAAGGAGGTTTTTTTGCTAGATAAGGAGATTTAACAGGTTTGGCCTGTTGATCGCGGCTGTGGTGGGGGGAGGAAACAGGAGAAACCGCTGTAGGGACGTGGGACTCTCGCGGGGAAGCGTGGACTGCCCGTCTCCGGCGAAAAAGGAAAACCGCGTCAAAAGCAGCGAGATCGAAGAAGCGAACGCACGTTGCCGCTTAAAGGCGTGTTTTCCTTTTTCGCCTGCGCCTCGGTAAGAGTCCCAAAGCCCTTTCGCTTGTTTCTCCTGTTTCCTCGGCCGACGGTAAGCTTTAGTCGGAGATTGTTTTTTGGAGGTTGCTCAAGGGCGGAAAATCCAGAGCAGAAATTGAGTAAGTTTTTTCATGAACGGGTTGCAGGAAGCGACCGTCTTGAAGA
>Ga0065721_10003962_pt1 | contig 51726 bp, 52 predicted proteins | sample Mesricmetagenome_FD_59108 | JGI IMG/M metagenome (GOLD analysis project Ga0065721, IMG submission 59108) | Mesophilic microbial community from rice straw/compost enrichment Sample: eDNA_1 v2 (version 2) | ecosystem: Engineered > Solid waste > Grass > Composting > Bioreactor | place: USA: Davis... | reverse complement strand
GGAGACATCACGGATTCTCCATTGCTTCATGGCGGAGCAGGTACGGACTTGCCCCGGACCAGTGCTTGATCAGGTGGCTAACTGTAATAAAGGGATATGGGAATTGTGTTTTGGTAAGGCTAAGATATAAAAAAGCCGGTAAAGCTACAAGACTTAAATTAGAGCTTATAGTGTAACGAAAGCATTATAACCCGGGGCATAACATACGTTAACTGTTCGCTGACCAGGAAATCGGAAATTGAGTTATTCGCTTTGATCCGGTTGTTCGTCAGGTTATTCGCCATTACACTGACACCCCATGGACTTTTCTCCTGCTGGAAATTCAATGTCGCATTAGCAAGGTGATAACTGTCTTTCGTACCGACCTGCCTATTGCGGTTATCAAAATAAGTATAGTCCGTCTGAAGAGACCAATCCGGCAGGAAGCTCCAGCTCAGCATAAACTCCAGCTCATTGGTAGCGAACTCGGATGACGATAAGCCCCTGAAGCGGTTAAAGCCCTTCGTGTACGAAAGCGTGGCCTGTGGCCAATCCCTCGGTGCAGTGCGAATACTGACCGTGTAACGCTGACTAATGCGACGATTGTTAGCTAACTCGCTATTCACCGTCTGGGAGTAGTCGAACCAGGACAGCCGGATGCTGGCTCCGGTGCGAAGAAAAGCGAGCTTGTCAGAATAAGAGCCAAACATTGTCCAATTCGTTTCAGGGTTGTCCGTCAGGATCGGTACTGAATAGTAATTGATACCTTCAAATTGCAGCTCGTTGCGGATTGCTCGGCTCTTCCTATTAAATGTGATATATGCATTGGCAACGGGTCCTCCCACACTGGTAAAACGGCTATAACGCAACGTGGACGCGTGATAACGTTCATCGGAAAGAAGTGCGTTTCCTTTAGCCACCGTATTGAACGAAACAAGCGTGTACCGGGCGTTGAGCATCCCGATATGCGGAAAACTGTTTGCATATTGGTAGTCAAACGTTATTTTCTCATGCTCACGTATGGCGAACTCGCTCTTCCATTTAGGTTGAACCAGAACCTGATTGGTGCGCTGCTCGCTGTTCAATTGCTGCACGGAGAGCGTGAACCAACGCCCGAATATCGAGGCGGTATTGGTAAGTTTACCTAGGCTGAAACGGTAATCCAAGCCGATAAAAGCATCGTTGAGCCGATAGGAGATTTCATTCCCAAAACCGCTGTCTGAAAAGCTGTTCACGGTGCCATCTGACAACCGCTGATAATCATAGGTCAACAGCGTCACCTGGGAAAAATTGTTTCCGGCATTAGTGGTCAACTGCCCAAGATGGTTAATGGTCCAATAGTGCTTAAAGAGCATGTCCAAGCTGTTGCCGCGCTGACGGTTAATCTGGGAAATGTGATATTGATGGTCCGCCTGTATGGGTATGAAACCACCAAGGAATATGCTATCATTGATCCAGGTTTTCCGTGGTGTACTTTTCTCGTAGACATGATTCAAAATGAAGCTGGTAGTGTGCTGAATGTTGTATGCCCTGTGCCATTCGACATACTGTTTCAATGAATGGTTTTCAGCGTCACGAAGCGCGCGGAAAAGATTATGCTGCGTCCCGGTAATGGAATTAAGCATGCTGGACATTGAAACGCCTGAACTTTGCCACTGGGCATTATAATACAACCTTTCCGTGGCGCTCGGGCTGTAGTCAAGCTTCAGGTTCGCAAGGCCCATCATGTCATCGTTTGCCTGTTCAGTAAGCCGTTGCTCTTCGGTGGCATTTTGGGCCGCAACGTATTGGATAAAATTTTCAGTTCGCCTGTCTGTAAGTAAACGGGAAAAGATAGCAAAACCCGACAAATTGAGTTTCTTTAGGACATCGCTGCTGAAGTTGAGTGCCATGAGACGGGAGCGGCTTCCCTCAACGTCGCGTCCGGCTGAAGTAAATGCGCTCAAATCAGTAAACGACGGCCGACTTGCGGTATTGATATATGAGCTTACGCCGCCCTGGAAGCGCATCATATCATCAAACGTGAACGCCGATCTACCAATGTCATTGATGTCCCCTATAACACTTACATTGTGGGAAGGTGTATAATAAAAAACGGCCGCACGGCCAAGATAATGCCTCTTGTTGCCTGCCCCGGCTTCAAGATCCCCGAACACAAACTTTTTCCGGTCTTCCCTAAGCTTGACATTCATGGCCATTTCATCAGTTCCGGAAACATCTTTGAGAAACCCTACTTCGTTGAAATGATCAATTACTTCAATCTGGTCAAGCGCATCCGCCGGAATATTTTCGATTGCGAGCTTGCTGCCACCGCCGAAGAACTTTTTCCCTTCCACCAGCATATGACGGATCGGCTGCCCGTTAAATTGTACCCGTCCGTCACGATCTACCTCAACACCGGGCAGTTTGGCGAGAACCTCCTTGAGTTTCCGTTCATTGCCTTTGGCAAACGACTCTACGTTGAAAATGATCGTATCTTTCTTGATGATGACCGGCCGATAGTCGTGATCAATGACAATTTCCTTGAGTTGTTGACTCTTGGGCCTGAGCAGGAAATTGTGCTGGATATTATCGGAACCACCCAACACAAGAAGGGTATCAGGATGGTAGCCTATGTACGACACGCTTACACGGTATGATTTTGACGTGTCCAGCTTCAAACGGTATCGCCCTTGCTCGTCGGCTATTGCAAACGTGACACTTCCTTCTTTCTCCACTGCTTGCGCCATTACATTGGCTTTAGCGAGCGGTTTGCTGTTTGGTTCGGAGATGGTCCCCGAAACATTTCTATACTGGCCGATCAGGCAGATGGGAAGGAAACATAGGAGAGCCGGCAAAATACGGAACAACATTCTAGTTTCATCGGTTTCGGCGTCTTTCCCTTAACGCTTTCATTTCACTCAGCACCATCCGGTAGTATGACTCTACCGATAGTTTCTTTAGTCGCGGTATTGGAGGAATCTCGACTTTTTTATCAAGTGAGATACTCCTCGCTCCGAATAATACAGAGTTGTTCTGCAGCTCGAGTATCAGACCGGGCAGTCCACCGTACTTCATAGGTCCGTATGAAAAAGGGAGCTCCGGACAGAACCATGCGACGATCGGATACCGCCGCTCCTTACCATCTGCCCCCACATCAATGTCGTTCCGAACTGCCTTGAAGCACCGATAACCGGCGATCTCTTTCTGTTCCGGAGCAATTTCCCACCCGGTGTGCCAGCCATCCCGGAAAGAATCATTCAGCAAGAAGTCACCATCTATAAGCGGCTCGGCACTCATGACATAATAAGCGGCTGTGTCGTCCTGCCAGAAATACTTGTCAGTTGAAACTCCGATAAAGAACACTTCCGCAGCTTTGATATCCAGCGGATCAAGGGCATTTCTGTCAAGATTAAATGCAGATAGAGAATCCGTGAATCTCAAGGAGAAACGAAGCTCCCGCATTATCAGAGGGGATGCGTGGATTTTGTTTTGATTTGGTCTGGAAAAGGTTGGTCTCTAATGGTGTTATCGTGTACTGAACGATGCCGCCAAGACGATCCGGCTGCCCATATCCGTCTTTCCAAAAAAGAGAAAGCAAGATAATGAACGTTACGCTGTTAAAACGGCTCATCGATATGAAAATAAACCGCCATGGAATAATCTTAGAAAATTTTACGAATTTCACAGGAATTATTACGTGGATCGGTGTTTTGCTGGTCATAAGTTCGTTGGCTGAAACCAGCGAATCGTTTTACGGTCAAGACGATCTGCGGGCCGCATGAATCGATGCACATTCCTATGGCCGATCCTTCGATGCAGCTCCAGGACAGAACAGATGAAGTCCTCGATAACCTGATAGCAATTTCAATAAATCACAGTTCGGATACGACCCAAAGATTTTCTTGAAGCTAAAACCGAGTGCGAATGCACGAGCTCATGAGCACCAGAGAAATCAACAAGGAAGCGAATAATCGACCAAAGGGTCTATGTGCCGATGCTCTAAAATAAAATAAGCCACCCGCTAACAACGGATGGCTTGATGTTTTATATTAACCCGGAAAATTAAAGTTTTTCCACTTCATCTATGGAAAGCCCCAAGCCCCTGGCGATGTCTGCAACAGGCAATCCCATTTTTTTGAACTCGGCAGCAGATTTCAGTTTTTCGGCTTTAGCCTTTGCGCGTTCTTCCTGCCGCCCTTCTTCTTTGGCGTAATCCAAGATAGCCTTTTTGTCCCACTTTTGTTTTAGACTGGTATCAATCATAAGGCTGGCATATTAAGCGGCGCTAAAGTTTTTCCACTTTCTCCACGGGCAACTCAAGTATGTCTGCAATCATGTAGACATCAAAACCACTTTGTTTCATCTTTAAGGCTGATTTCAGTTTCTCTGCCTCTGCCTTAGCGCGTTCTTCTTCGCGGGTTTTAGCAGTAGCCTCCTTTACGGCTTCGCTGACCGCATAATCCAACACGGCTTTGTTATCCCATTTGCGTTTCAGACTTGCATCATACATGGCGTTTTCAACTGCTTGTTAGCTTTTAACGGTGTTGAAGCTGCCTACGGCGGTTTCCTCCTTTGTTAAATTGGCGTACTCCGCCACGTTAAACAGTTTCTCGAAAATCGGCTTGCGGGTGAAGACCGACACCTTATCCATGCTGCTCATGTTTTTCAATACATAGAGCCACCTTTCGAGGTCTGTCTCCGCTTCATCCTCCGTTTTCACAAAATTAACCAATTCGATGAATATATACCCCAATCCATCGTAGAAAACTTTTCCTGTCTCCCTCTCGCTCAAACAAATATCGTGCAAATAGCGGTCGTCACCCACAGCATCCAGCGTGAAGTCTTCCAACAAGGCTATGAGGTATACCTCTTTTACGTCATAGGCCCACTCGGAGCGGCGGCCCTTGGGTGCCTGTTCGGTGATAAGACGACTGGTGTAGAATACGGCGCGTTGCTTGAAATTGCCCTGCTTGCCGCGTTGCACCTCTATAGTGAAGCGCTCGCCATCATCCCCGGTACAGGTGAGGCCGAAGATGGCCGCCCCTTCGTCCTTAGTCTCGCCGTGATGCTCGTTTTTGTTGTACGTCAAATCAACGATGTTCTTGCGCCCGCGGAAAATGCTATTGAGCAAGGCAATGAGCAAGTCCTTGTTGGGTTCGGTTCCGAAGAGCTTTTTGAAACCAAAATCTGTAAGAGGGTCAATGTACAAGCCCACTTTCGGTTGTTGTGGAGTGGTCATAGTACAAATATAAGATTTTTAGCTTACTTTGCCGACGCACTAAGCTATTCTGCCTTTTTGTCCAAAAAGCAGCGGCTGATAATACGAATCATATTTTAGAATCTGTGTTTTTCTGTTCAAGCAGATACAGCAGCTTATCTATTGCGGGTTTTTTTCAGCTTTCGGACATGGTACGCTCAAGCTCTTCCAAATTTTCGTCAATAACGAGTTCTTTACGTTCTGACGTTATACGGCATGCCTGCCCGTATTTATCCGTTTCGGAGTAGCGGTAATTGAAGACGTGATGGCAACGGTTTGTCCGATGGATTGTTTGAATTTTAAAAACAAGAGGCTTGCAAAAAACCAGCCGCTTGAAAAAACCATAAACAATCGTTTTCATCGTTTATCGCTTTTGTGGTTAGTATTACTGTAAACATAGCCATACCCGCTGATATATTAATTAATGACACGACGGAACCTGTTTATTCCTTTCTGTAAAGGGGAACGATTCTTCCATGCGCTTCCTTTTGGGGGGCTTCGCTGTTGAATGTCACCGCTACTAAAAGGGACTGTGGGCACGGCCTGTAAGCGACTTGCCCAGTAAAAGCAATAGTGTCAAGTGGTTGGTCAGCTATCTGCATGAAAAGTGTGTCAGCAGGATAGACGTAACTGAAAAAATGAATGTTCCCCCGGTTTTCCGCTATGCCCTGATGGGCTGGTTCAAGTGCCCTGCCCGCCCCTTTCCTGAACAATTTGAGCTCGGTGGTATCATAGACCGGGCTATCGGAGAAAAACAGATCTGCCCCTGATTCCTTATCAAGCACGACAAACCGCAGGGTATCGGGATTGAGATGCGCTAAACAGTCGACATCGGCGACATCGGAATCGTTTTTGGAACAGGAAGCCATTAGCATGCCAATAGCGGCAACTAAGCAAAATGCCTTGGATAACGTATTTGTTTTGAAACTATTCATGATGCGCGCAATTTTTATTATGAGCGTTTGACTAATCGGTGTGTAATTGTAAACGTATGAATGACAGAAAACGCTACTCCGCTACTCGCTGAATAACAACCTGATACCGTCGCGCCGGACTTTCTTTTCTTTCGCCAGCCAATAGCGCACAATTTTAATGTGCTGATAGGGAAATCTTTGTAGAGGATTTCCTCACAGGTTTACCGGAATTCCACGCATCAGAGCTTATGGATATGCGAAAGTCCGAGGAAGTCCAAATGTTAATTTGCCATTAAATTTCAATCTTTTTGAGCGTTAATATTGATTTTCTGATTCAGCTCATATATTTTCAAACGACTAAAGGTATTGACACAACGGCGCTATGAGATACTTTATATTAGCTTTCCTAACCTTATTCATACAGACTTCTGGAGTAAGCCAGCAAGCAACCGTTTCCGGGAAGATAGACGGCCGCATGCTTGATGCCATGGGAGAAGGCGATTTAACGGTGGACTGTTATTTCCCTTATTTTGGCACTATCCATAATCGCGAAGTAGCGACTAAAATTCCTGTGGACTCGGTTACCGGAACCTTCACCTGGGAGATGCAGTTGGAAGAGCCAACGTTCATTTCATTGGGAGCGATGGGACAGACGGTATCCGCTTATCTCGAAACAGGGTGGAAGACAACCATCATACTTAAAACCGATAGATACGGCAAGCTTACGGCTGATTTCGAGGGAGACGGAAAAACAGAAAATGACGCAGTGCGCGATGCGATGGCAAAACAGCAATTCCGGATAATACAAAGGTATTTTCATGAGCATCTGGATTCGATGCCGCTACCGGAATTGATTTCCGGTTACCGTGAATTATTGGTTCAGAATTCCGGATCGATAGACACCCTTTACCAAAATGGCCAGGTCAGCCAACGATTCCATGAACTGGGCAGGAAAAGCATCGAAGCTCACAATCTGTTTATGGGAACGGCCAGGCTGGCCGCGTTATCGGAAATGACGAAAGACACTGTCCGCATAGAACGGATCAAGGCGGTGATGAAAGAAGCCGCCGGCTGGTATGATCTCCGGGACAGCGATTGGCTGAAGGTGCCGGTATGGCCGGTGTTCTTTACCGCATATGCAATATTATGGGACATTCCCAATAACGATCCCAGCGTAAAACAGGCATATGCGCCGTGGAAATTCCATGATCGCCAGGTATTCCTGCCGGAACCTGCGCGGGAATCAAGCATGTATGCTTTTCTTGCTACGGAAATCCACCGGAAATTCGGCGATTTCGATTTTGATGGGGCGTACAGTTTCTTTCGGGAGCATTACCCCGACAGCAGGTACACCGCTATCGTGGAAGACCTCTTGAAGAAGGAAGCGATGAAAAAACAATGGGTCGTCAGGTATGAAGGCAAGCCGCAGCCTTCTGTGGACAGCAGCCGTTCACTGGTTTTTGAATTCAGCAACTCCGTGGACACCCTGCAGGTCAGGGAGCTTGTCATCAATGATTTTGCCCAGTTAATGGATGCTATCCAAAACGGCAGTCCCCGCTATATCGACTTCTGGGCGACATGGTGTTTCCCCTGCAAACAGGAGTTCCCGCACAGCGTAGCAAGACATGCCGAATTAAAAAAGGCTGGCGTACGTCCGGTATACGTCTCCATAGACGACCCCGCTATCCACAGCGCATGGATACGCTCGATAACGGAGTACCGGCTGGAAGGCACGCATGTGCTGATTTCAAAAAGCCTTTACCGGAAACTCCAGGAAGAAATAGGACTCCGCACTATCCCCAGATATCTTTTCGTGGATGATAAGGGTGATATTATTGACGCCGACGCTACCCGGCCATCGGACATTCAGGGAATCCGGAGTGCGATACATCAATTTGTGACTATCAGTCCTTAAATACATCCACGTATTCCAGATCCTTGTTTAGGTACATTCCCATTTCTTTTATCAGGAAACCACCTAAATCGTTCACATCACAAAATTCAGACATAAAGTCGCTTAGTGAAATTTCGGTGTGGCTTTCGGTAGCCATCAATTCTTTAAAGGCTTCCAAACCGAATTTTTTTATATAATAGTTGGTTACGATTGCGGTAAATACCGCATGGGGAACAACCTGATCGTCATAATAATAGAAATTATCAATATCGTTTAACACCTCTTTGTTATCTTTAAGATAGGGATAAATGCTATTGATATTTTCCTTGATGGAGAGGCCCAGACTACCTCCGCATAAATTCGCAATGCCATTCCTTAGTATAACGGGGGATTTCGGTAGCAAAACGTGTAAACTACGTAGAATCTCGTGAACATGAATCGAACCTGAATTGGTAACATACATGATGTTATTGTGCGGGTTGAACAAGCCGGAAATGGTAGTTTTGGAATTGAGGGTACCTATAAAATAATCGTAGCCCCGAGCGTTCAATGATTCCAGTGCATTATTGAAATTGACAATAGTGAATTTATGGTCGAATTTTTTTTCAAAAAAAAGCTCTATCTTCTTGAATAAGCTGTCTATTCCTTCTGTTTGGCCGGGGGAAACCCCATAATAGGTTCCATAGCTACCGTTCGTGTATTCAAGCTTTTCTTTTTGTAAAAAGTAATCAAGATAATTTCCCAACCTGTATGTCCCATTGTCCTTATGGACAATGTAGTTATACACATACATAATTTCGGGAGTTTCATTGTGTTTCTGGTCCATGAAACCGACTGTCTTTAACAACAGGTGGCTTGAATCCAGTTTTGCTACACCCATTATAGCAGTATTTTCTTTGGGTAGCAGGTAGTGGGAGGCCAGGTCAGGTATCGCATATTTTTCTATTTCACGCTTTACCCAGAATTGTTGGTAATCTATGTTGCCTTCCATTCTTCCATCAATGTATTTCCCGTACAAATCTATGGCTATTCTGAGATCTTCATTTGTTGATAGTTTTAAATGGCTATAATATGGAACGGTATCTTGGGCTAGCACCACATTGATAGTGCATTTTATGGAAAGCAGATAAATAACGATCAACCGGAATCGACTGTTCAAAACCATAGCGATTAAAAATTTTTTACGATCTAAAAATAAAGGCGCCATGGCGCTTAGTTTGATTTTATCCACCTGTCAACATCGGCAATGACCTCTTTCCAGCTAGATTGGTTGTTTTCATTAAAGAAATTATGGTTCAGTCCATTGTATTTTTTTATTGTTATATTTTTATTTTTCCATGTCAGGGTATGAAACATATCACATTGCACACAAGACTTGTCCTTGTCTCCATAGATAATCAAAAATGGCTTTCGAGTGCCTGCTATTGAAATCATGGGCGGATATGAATAAGATTTCCAAGTTTTATGAGAATCTCCCATTTCAAAATCAACCTCCAGTTGATCATCCGGGGTATTGTTACTGTACAAAATACTATTATAAGCCGTAGAATCCAAACCAGCATAAAACATTCTACCCAATGGGGAGGCAGACATATAAACAAATTTGTCTATCAAAGGGGTTTCAACCATTTCAGCGACTATCCTGGCTCCCTGCGAGTGGCCTATCAGGATGACCTCCGACGGCTTAAGTTGTTTTTTTGCTCGATTGATCAGCCTGGGCAAGTTATCCACAAAATATTCAATAGTATTCTTTTTTGAAAACTTCGCGAACAACTCATTGCTACCGTTAAAATCAAAGTATCTGGTCTCCGGATCCAGGTCATCCTGCTCAACAACCGCAGGGATATGCGGTTTTGAGACAAACAAATAATTGTAGCTAACGCTATCAGAAACAATATCGGGATGGAACAAAAAATAATAATTGGAGTCCGCAGTAGCTCGGGCCGCTAACGGATAACTCCCAGACCCCGTCAAAAAAATAATCAGTGGCTTTCCTTTTTCACTACCAACAAGCAAACTTTCCAACGCCAACTCATCAGTGTTATCTCGTTCTGCATGAACAACGTACAAATTGTCTTTAATAGCGGTGTATTTATAACTGCTGACGCATGCGTTCGTGAGCATCAGCATGATACAAAGCAATAGGTTGTTGGTTTTACCCATCTTAATCGGGTTTGTAAAATAAATAGCCCTTGCGCTTACTGCAAATCTAACACCATTCTTCCGGGAAACCAAACCGCCAATTTTTGCGTGGTTACCGCCCGCTTCGCCAAAGCATGTCCATTTCTTTTGATGTTCCGATGAGCCAGACAAATCAGTTTCAGCGAAGCCGTGTCCGAGGTGAACGCGCCCTTCGCCTTGGCGACCCTATGCACCTGACGGCGGCAATAGTAAACTTGGCTCGCCATGATAATATAAAAGCCCTCCGTCGTTGACGGAGAGCTTCCTCTTGGCTGGTCGGGGTGGCAGGATTGCTTGCGTCCCACAAACCCCGCACACTTGGCCGCAACCATCCTGTGTGGGGGGGTAGTCTCAGCCAAGAGAAAGCTGGCACTTGCAGTGCCTTTGGCTTTTTATTATCATGGCGAGCTCAAGTAAACTTGGCTCGCCATGATAATAAAAAGCCCTCCGTCGTTGACGGAGAGCTTCCTCTTGGCTGGTCGGGATGACAGGATTCGAACCTGCGGCCTCTTCGTCCCGAACGAAGCGCGCTACCGGGCTGCGCTACATCCCGCAAAACTTGCGCAAAGTTAGCTGTTTCCTTCCAAAAAGAAAACATCCGCCAATAAAGATTTTTGCCGTCCGGATCACGTTGACAGGATAAGCTGCATAAACACCAGATCAAGCCACCGTTCAAATTTATAACCGACTTGCTTGAAATGGCCGACCTCTTCGAAACCGAGTTGGCGGTGCAGGTGTATGCTGACGGCATTTTCCGAGTCAATGCCGGCCACCAGGGTATGTACGTTATTTGTTGCGGCCAGCTGGATTAACTGGTCGAGCAGCTTGCGGGCGATGCCCTGCCTCCGGAAGTCCGGATGTACGTAGACGGAGTGTTCGGCGGTGTATCGGTAAGCGGCCCACGTGCGGAACGGACCGTAGGACGCGAATCCGGAAACGTCTCCGTCCTGCTCGGCTACGAGGATCGGGAAACCGTTCCGGTTTTTGTCCTCAAACCATCTTTCCCGCATTTCAATGGTATGCGGTTCGTAATCGTAAACGGTGGTTGTATGCAATATGGCATGGTTGTAAATTTCCAGAATGGCCGGCAGATCGTTTTCCGTGGCGTTGCGGATAATGGTGTCCATTTGATTGTTCTGATGTGGCGTCAAACTTAGCCAAATTCCTTTTATATGCAAAAACAGGGAAATCCGTACCGGAACTTGCGCAATTAAATACTTGCCCTTATATTTGCAAGCATATACTTGCGAATAATGGAAGCCAGAAGAGACGTTTTCCAGGCCATAGCGGATCCTACACGTCGGGCGATTATCGGCATGGTGGCCCGGCAACCGACTAATGTCAATACAATCGCGGAACGGTTTGATGTCAGCCGCCAGGCAGTTTCCCTTCACTTGAAGATACTTGCGGAGTGCGGTTTGGTGTCCATGAAACAACGGGGACGGGAACGGATCTGCGAAGCCAGGCTGGAAAAGCTCCGGGAAGTTAATGAGTGGGTGGCGCAGTACAGGAAGTTCTGGACACAAAAACTGGACGATTTGGAAACATACCTAAATGAATTATGAAAAATCCACTGGGAAAAATAGCTAAGGAAAAGGACGGCTATAAAGTCGTTTTTGAAAGGGTATTTAACCACCCTATCGAAAAGGTATGGAACGCCATTACCAACCCGGACGAGCTGAAATTCTGGTTTACCGATGTTGCCCTGGATTTCCGGCCAGGCGGCACCATCACGTTTCAGTTCAGGGACAGAGACCGGACAAAGTCCTACGGTGAGGTCATTGCCATTGAGCCGCCCAACCGCTTTGTGTGGACCTGGGAAGGCGAACTGGCGGTCTGGGAACTGACCGCGCGGGATGAGCATACCACGCTGTTGGTTTTCACATACAGCAGACTGACGGCAGATTACGCCATCGGTGCCTCCGGAGGTTTCCATTCCCTGGTAGACAGACTGGAAGACCGGCTCAATGGAAGTGATGCAACATATCCGTTTGGCACCGAAGAACATGATCCTGAACACGTTGCCATGCGGGTACATTATGCGGCGGCTGTGTTCAATGACTTTCCGGAGGCGGTCAAACACCCGCCCGTGGTGGTCGAGAAAACGCTCGATGCGGCAGTAGATCGGGTATGGCAGGCCATTGCTGCCAAAGCCCAGCTGAAGCAGTGGTATTTTCAGCTGGATGATTTCAAACCGGAGATCGGCTTCAGTTTCTCTTTCCCGGGCCAGGGACACAAGGGAGCGCAGTATACCCATCGCTGCACGGTTACCGATGTCATACCGCAAAAGAAATTGCAGTACAGTTGGCAATATGAGGGTCATCCCGGCTATTCGCTCGTTACGTTTGAGCTTTTTGAAATGGAAAACCGAACCCGTATCAAACTTACTCATCACGGTTTGGAAACTTTCCCGCAGGACAGCGACGATTTTGCATGGAAAAGTTTCAATGGGGGTTGGAATGAAATCATCGGGAATATGCTGCCGGAATTTCTGGGCCTTTTTGGGCGTGGACCGTTGACATAAGTTTAGCGCCAGTTGGCAGCTTACCACGAAGCGCGGTCCATCTGGAAGGAAATAACGACCGACAGGCGTTTGAAAGCATTCAATGGGTTAAGGTAAAACAAGGGCTTTATTCCGCCCTTGTTCTATAAACACTAAACTATTCTAATTAGCTGAATATAAGATGTTGGGGCTTTGCTCCCAATAAGGGTTTCCGCGATAGGCATTGCGAAGGCCTAGCCAATCTCCTGATACCGGAGAAGTGGCGTCCCCGTCTCCGTTAGTATCGCCTCCATGGGTATCGTCTTTGTAAGAAGTAAGGATAGCCGTAGGATTGAGGATAATATTCTGGGGAGCATTTCTTTGAAGTCCCGCGCCTGTACTCATAAATTTCACAACTACATTGGGTCCGATATTGATTGTAGCAGAATTATAGACCTGATAATTCTGATCCACTACATAGGGAACTTCCGTATTGTTCCAGTTCACCGTCGCGTCAAGTACCCGACCATATAAATAGATACCGTTATTTGTGTTGGTTACCGAAGGGTCTTCCGGGTTGTGGAATACATTGCTTGGATCTAAGGTGTAGAAGGCATTAAAATAAATAGGCTTTCCGTTGTCGTAGAGTGCGTTGTTGGTAAACTTGCTTACGCTGGCGTCTTGCATAGCCGTGCTTCCGTGAAATGCTTGGGAATCGTGACGGGCACCACTCATCGTATGTGCGATTCTGCAATGGTCGAAAGTAAATGCAACGGATTGTTGCCAACCAATATCTACCGCCCTGTTAGTTCCACCACTGCTTTGTCCGGCATAGAAAATATCTACATATTTAAACACTGAACCAATTGTTCCTTGAAGGGTTAATGACACCCAATCCCCTTTTTCGGGTCCGGTCGCGTTTTCGTCACCATTGGTATCACCACAATAACGGTCGTCTGCAAGCGAGGTAAAGACAATGCGTTTGTCCGCCGTTCCTTCTGCGATGACTTTACCTTGTTCAAGAATGCTGATCCGGGCATTCCGCACTTTTATCACTACGCCCGGCTCTATGGTCAACACCGACTCCACTCTTAAATCGGAACCATCAACAACATACACAAAGCCTGCTTGCCAAACGGTGGGCTCACTAATTGTTCCTGATACTTCAATGATATCGCAAGAAGTGACCTGCGGTTCAGGATTGATGTCTTCCTCTTTGGTACAGCTTGCCAGGGCGGCTGTCATCAATAACATGAGAAGTGTTTTTCTGATTGTTGTTTGGATTGTTGTTTTCATTTTTTTTAATTTTTATCGTTTATAATCTTGATCTTGGTGAAGAGCTGCGGAGCACATTGCTGCTACCCTTCATTTGACAAAAGCAAAGGTATAGTGGCAAAATTTGCCCCAATACCCCCAAAAGGGGGTTTTTAGCAGGGGTGTATACCGCTACCTTTGTCTCACGGACAATCAGAATAAACCCGGATAATCAAAAAAGGAGAATGAAGAGATATATACATAGAAAAATACGGCATATACTCCGCTTGGCGCTATGTCTGTTGGTGGCATTCGTTCCGATTGTCAGTTTGGGGCAGAATCTGGATTCGCTGGAACAGGTATTGGCAACGAAGAAGCTGACGGATGAGGAGAAAATCAAAATATTGGATGATCTTAATTGGTTTTACAACAATATAGATCCAGAGCGCTCAGTAGCGTTCGGCAAACAGGGATTGGAGCTAGCCCGCAAGACCGGAGACGAAAGGATGATAGGCACCTTTCTTAAAAACATCGGTATCGCCTATTATATGGATGGCGTGCATGACACGGCTTTGGCCTATCTGGAAGAAGCCAAACCAATAGCGGAACGCCTGGACGACTACCGCATGCAGGCTTCCGTTTATAATGCCTATGGCAATATCTACCGCGTGCAGAGCCTCTACGACCAGGCTATTGAAAATTACCTCAACGCCGCCAAAGTCCTTGAAGCGCATGACGACATGAACGGGCTTTCTTCCGTTTATTCCAATGTGGGTGGAGCCTATCAGGTGATGCTCAATGATGAACAAGCTCTGATCTATTTCAAAAAAGCGGAAGAATTAGCGATAGAAACCGATGACCGGGACGGGTTGGGGAGCGTTTATGTCTCTTTGAGTGACATAGCCCTTCACCAAGGAAAGCCCTTGGGAGAATCAGTAGATTATGCCGAGAAAGCCATTGAGATTTTCCGACAGACGGGCAATACACTGTTTGAAAACAAAGCGTTGCAGACACTTGCCAAAGCCTACTATTACCACGACGACTATGCCAGGGCTGAACCGCTGGCGGAACAGGTGGTCGAAGAGGCGAGGGAACTGGGTTTTGACAACCATACCGTAGAAGCGCTGGAACTCGTTTCCAAAATACATTTCTATCAGGGGCGGTATGCCCAATCGGTCGAAGCGGCACAAGAGGCGCTGGCGATTGACACGACTGATATCAACCCCACCCGGGCGGCTTACTCGACTCTGGTGGTGTCTAATGCCTACCTGGGGCATCCGGAGCTGACCCAGAAATACATGGAAAAGTATACCGAAACGATAGACCGCTACGTCAACGATTCCTTCCAAGGTTCGCTCTCGCTCATGGAGGTGAAATACCAAACAGAGAAAAAAGAAATCAAAATAGCAGCATTGGAAAAACAACGACAATTATATATCTGGCTCGGGATAAGCGGGGCAACCATTCTTCTAATTGCATTGGCTTTTGCCTTTATCCGCTACCGTCTTGCCGTGAGCCGCCGGAAATTAGCGGAAGAAGAAGCGCAACGCCTGGAGCAGGAAAAACAACTGGTGGCGGTACAGGCCACACTGGATGGAGAAGCGGCCGAACGCACACGCCTGGCCAAAGACTTGCACGACGGACTGGGTGGGATGCTATCCGCCGTAAAGATGAATTTACCGCAGGTAAAAGGCGATGCTATATTGGAAGCTGTGGATGTGACCCGTTTTCAGACAGCGCTGGGCATGCTGGACGATTCCATACAGGAACTCCGCCGTGTGGCACACCACATGATGCCCGAATCGCTGCTGCGCTATGGACTGAAAGTTTCATTGGCTGATTTTTGCGCAGCCATCCCAACAGCGGATTTCCATTATTTCGGGAATGAAGCCCGGTTGCCCGGCAAAATGGAGATCATGGTGTACCGCTGTATCCATGAGCTGGTCAACAATGCGCTGAAACATGCCGAGGCAAATCACATCAACGTGCAGTTGGTACAGGAACCCGACCGTATTTCCTTTACGATACAGGACGATGGAAAAGGATTCGATCAGCACACCGTTTCCGAAGGGATGGGATTGCGGAACGTCCGGCAGCGGGTAGACGCGTTCCAGGGTAAATTGGATATTTATTCGTCTAAAGAAGGAACAGAAGTGCATGTAGAATTGGAACTGACAAAAAATGAACGCCATGATTAACGTAGCCATTGTGGATGACCATAAAATCCTTACCGATGGACTAAAAAGTCTCATTGAAGAATCAGGCATAGCGAAAGTGGTCGGTGTGGCACATAGTGCCGCCGAATGCCGGAATTCCATCGGTTTCTGGAAGCCGGATGTCTTGCTCCTCGATGTAGGCTTGCCGGATATCAGCGGAGTGGATTTCTGTAAAGAACTCAAAGAGCGTTTCCCCGAACTTAAGGTGCTTGCACTGACTACGCACAATGAGTACAGTGTGGTAAGGCAGATGTTGGAAAACGGTGCCCTGGGCTACATGATCAAAAATGCCATGACCGAAGAAGTGCTTGCGGGAATACGGGCAGTTGCCGATGGCGAGACGTTCCTCTGCCATGAAATCGATGTGCTGATGAAGCGGCCTAAAGAGACCCATCTGTGGCTAAGCCAACGTGAGCGGGTAATGCTGAAACTGGTGGCTGAGGGATTGACCAACGGTGAAATAGCCGACCGCATCTTTTTAAGTCCGGAAACGATCAAAAGCTACCGTAAGAACCTGCTACTGAAACTGGATGCAAAAAATACCGCCGTATTGGTCAGGATAGCTCTTGAGCAAAAGCTGATCTAAGGAAGATGGATGAAGCTTAAATCTTTATAATATCTCCCAAAACGGGAACTTTTATTTATCTTTGTAAATTTTGGCTCCGACTCGCGGACAGCGAGCAACCGTTGAAGGCATGGTATCAGGAAGCAGAGCGGAGCCAATGGCATACCCCGAATGAAATCAAGGCGGAATATCCAAGCGCAAGCATATTGGCGGATAACCGGGTGGTATTTAACATCAAAGGCAATACCTACCGCCTTATTGTCAAAATCAATTATGACTACGGCGCCGTTTGGATACGCTTTATAGGCACCCATGCGGAGTATGACAAGATTGATGCAACCAAAGTATAAAGTATATGGATATTAAACCCATCAAAACAGAACAGGATTACCAAGCCGCTATGGCACGATTGGAAACCATCTTTGATGCAAAACCGGGGACACCCGAAGGGGATGAACTGGAAGTGTTGGGGGTGCTTATCGACAACTACGAGCGCACGCATTTTCCTATTGACTTGCCCGATCCCATTGAGGCCATTAAATTCCGTATGGAGCAAATGAATTACTCCAACAAGGACTTGGCAGAGGTGATAGGTTTTAAGGGCCGTGTGAGCGAGATATTGAACCGCAAGCGCAAACTATCCATTAATATGATCCGCAAGCTGCATGCCTCCATGCAGATACCCACGGATGTGTTAGTGCAAGAATATTAGAGGCCATGACCATAGATCTTGGGGGTGGTCTCAGCCAAGAGGAAGCTGGCTTACGTACGGGAGTGGCTGCGTCCCGCTGGCCCCGCACTCCGGGCTGCAGCCTTCCCTTATAGCCGGCACTTCGTGCCTAGGTTTTTTCATATAAGAAGCCCGCTCAAGCTAGCTTGGCGGGCTTCTTATATGAAAAAACCCCTGCTTTCGCAGAGGCTATTTCGGTTGGTCGGGATGGCGGGATTCGAACCCACGACCTCCAGCACCCCATGCTGGCGCGATACCTGGCTACGCTACATCCCGAGTGGGGTGCAAATATAAGAAAATTTCTATGCAAGCGGCCAACGATTTTTAACCATTTTTATCGCCTATGTACTTGTAGAAGGCGTCGCGGTAGGTATCGCCCACGGGAATGATTTTGTCTTCGATAAAAATGCGTCCCCGTTCGATGCTGGCGATTTTATCAAGTGCAACGATGTAAGAGCGGTGCACCCGGATGAAACGGTTCGCGGGTAGGATTTCCTCCATTTTTTTCATGTTCTGAAGGGTGACGATACGCTCGCCTGGTGTAAATATGGAGATGTAGTCTTTTAATCCCTCGATATAGAGAATGTCCTCAAGGTCTACCCGTTGGATTTTGTGTTCGGTCTTCACAAATATGAAATCTACCGCATCGTTGGGGATCGGCTGGCTGATCGCGGGTTGGGCGCGCTGGGTTTTGCTTCCCAGTACTTTCTGGACGGACCGGTAAAATCTGTCAAAGGCTATGGGCTTCAGCAGGTAGTCCACCACATTGAGCTCGTAGCCGTCCAGTGCATACTGCGGGTATGCCGTGGTGAGAATGACATCGCATTTTCCGTTGATGATCTTGAGAAATTGTATTCCGGTCAGCTCTGGCATTTGCACATCAAGGAAAACAAGATCCACTTCGTCGTTTTGGACCATGGTAAGCGCCTGGATGGCGCTGGTGGTGCTGGCTACGAGCGTTAGTTCGGGTATTTTCGCTACGTAATCCGCGATAATGTCCAGTGCCAGGGGTTCGTCATCTATGGCTATGCATCGTACCATGGTGGTCTTATTTTGGAATTATAAATATAGGAAAAGTTCGCTACTATAGTAGTTTTCGGATTCAACGATATTGATGGTATGTTTATCCGGATAGCCTAGCTGCAGCCTGCGCCGTAAATTAATCAGGCCGACGCCTTTTGTCTGGTCTTTGTTGAGTTGGCTTTTGGCGTTCTCCGCCCGGAAATGCAGGCGGCCGTTCTGCACCTTGATGTCTATCCGGATGGGTTTGGTAACATCCGTGGATATCCCATGTTTGAAGGCGTTTTCAAGAAAAGAAATCAGCAGCAAGGGCATTACGCGATGGGTTGTGTCATCCACATCTACATTCAGTTCCACGTAAACGTTCTCCTTGAAGCGGAGCTTCTGTAACTCAATATAATTCTGCAGGTAATTGATTTCCTCGGTGAGCAACACAGTCTCTTCGTTGCTTTCGTACAGCATGTACCGCATGATCTCCGAAAGTTTGAGAATGGCTTCCGGCGTTTTGTCGGATTTTTGATAGGCAAGGGAGTAGATGTTGTTGAGTGAATTGAAGAGGAAATGCGGGTTGATCTGGGACTTGAGGAAAGCCAGTTCAGCATTGAGTTTCTCGTTTTCCAGGTTTTTCCGGTGTTCGCGGTTTTTGAAGTTGGCGGAAATGCTGTAGACCGCCGCACTCAGGAGCATAAAGAATAAACCCGTGATCAATGTGCCGCAGATGTATAACGCTGCGGTGCGGGTCTTTACTGTATTGTTTACGTCCCTATACTGCAAAATGATGTCGTCGTAATGCAGGGCTATGGCGTATTTGACGGCAATGGATACCAGTAAAATGATTGACATATACAGCACGGCACGCCCATACCGGTTGCTGCCGATGAGCAGAGGGTTGACCCAGAAGTAGTGGGTATAAAAAACCAGCATGTTCAGTGCGCCGTATACGAAAACAATAACCGCGGTATCATCCGGCCGGTCCCTCAACGAAGCGAGGAACAAGGCTGTTAGGAGGATGCCCCATACAAGCACATGGGTCAAAACGGTTTTGATGTTAACCATAACGGCAAATATAATGTTACACCGCATATTTCGTCCTGACCGATAGACAAACGCGGCGGTATGATCGGCAAACCTGCCTTTCCGTTAGACGAACACCCGTTCCTCCATTAGTCTACAAAATCTGACCGTTGGTCTAAAACTTTTTAATGGAATTCGCCGATTCGGTTTCTTTGTAATGTGCTTTTGGATTTGGTGCGATTGTTTAACCAGGAAAGATTTAAAAGATGAAAAAGTTTATCGGCAACATTTCACCGTTCCTACTGCTGCTTATTCCTTTTTTTGTGGCGTTGGTATTAATGGCGGGACAAACGGCCAGTGAAATCGTTCAGGAACGCATCCAACTGAATGCGTCTTTCATATACTTGCCCGAGATAAATGTTTTTAAGGCCTTACTGTGGCGATAGTGTGGCGACTTCCGTACCTTTGCTGCCATGCAAAGCCATTTCTCAACCGCTCACAGTCTGGCCGGCGCGCTGGGTCTCCCTGCTGCCGCGGTTCCGCTGATCGAACAAACTGAAGGATTCCGGAAGCTGACGGGAGCCACTACGCCAGACGTTATTTATGCGGCTTTACAAGCAATTGGCGATACACTGACGGTACGGCCAACTGCTGACCAATTGGTGGAAAACCTGGAAGAACGTATAAACATCATTACGCATAAACTGAAATTTATCGCACCGGAAAACAGGCCAAGGGTGCTGTTGCTCCATGAGGTGTCCCCGCTCATCGAAGTCCGCAGCGAGTACATAACCAATCTGGTGCTTACCGCGGGAGGTGTCCCGGTAGAAATGGCAGTGGATGGCGCCCATGCCGAGATATTGATCCTCATCACCGATAAACAGGTCCCGGCGTTGCTGAATGACCTGCCGCGCTTGCTTTCTGCTGAACCGTGGTCACAGGTTCCTGCCGTAGCAAATGACAACGTATATATCGTCCACCATCCCGGTTATTTCCGGCAACCGGGCGCCTTGCTTGCGGATGATGCCGAAATACTGGCGGAAATTATTCACCCAAAGTACTTTATTTTCGGCCGCGACGAAGACGTCTGGATGCGGTTCAACCTGCGCTGATACGACCTGCTTAAGCGTGTTCCAGTAAGTAGGACTTCAGTGCGTCAAAGTCACTCTGCATAGCTGTGATTTCTTTTTCGCGTCCCATCAGGGCTTCCACCTGGGACGGAATAGTGATGTCTGCTGCAATTTCCGGAGGAAAGACTTCCGGAAACTTGCACGGATGTGCTGTGCTCAGAAAGACCGCGCCATAATCACCGGGACGATGCTTACGGTATGCGTTGACGGCCAGCCATGCGATGGCTGTATGCGGGCAAACGATATAGTGGAAACGTTCGTAAACTTCCTGGATGGCTGCGCAGGTCTCTGCATCGGTAAAGGCGTAGGAACTGATAACCTGGTCAAGACCTTCCCTGTCCTCGCCGAAGAGGTCCATGATGCGGACCCAGTTACTGGGGTTGCCTACATCCATGGCATTGGAAAGGGTCTGCACGGAAGGACGGGGCTCATAATGCCCGTTTTCAAGGTAGCGGGGCACGGTGTCGTTTACGTTGGTGGCCGCTATGAAACGTGTAACGGGCAGCCCCATTTTATAGGCAAGCAGTCCTGCACCGATATTGCCGAAGTTGCCGCTGGGCACGGAAAACACGACGTTTTCCGCGCCTTGTGACCGCAATTGCGCATATGCGTGGAAGTAATAAAATGTCTGCGGGATCAGCCGGGCAATGTTGATCGAGTTGGCCGATGTGAGTCTTAGCGCCGCATTGAGCTCTTCATCATTGAACGCTGTCTTCACCAGTGCCTGGCAATCGTCAAACGTGCCATCGATTTCAATTGCGCGTATGTTTTGCCCATTCGTGGTGAGCTGCAGCTCCTGTACGGGGCTCACCTTTCCTTTAGGATACAGAATGGTCACCCGTGTACCGGAAACGCCGAGGAATCCCAAAGCCACTGCACCGCCGGTGTCTCCTGAGGTGGCCACCAGAACGTCCAGTACACGGTCATCATCAGAAAGATAACCCATAACACGGCTCATGAAGCGTGCGCCGAAATCTTTGAATGCAAGGGAAGGTCCATGGAACAGTTCAAGCACGGCGGTCTCACTGTCCAGCAGACGCACAGGTGCCTCGAAGTTTATCGCCTCCTCGGTAATCCGGCGCAGGTCGGCTTCAGGAATATCATTCTCTATAAATGCGCGGGCCACAGTGAAGGCAATGTCCTGCAGGGAGTGTGCCGGAAGGTTGCGAAGGAAATGCGGGTCCATGGAAGGGACGCGTTCCGGCATGTATAATCCGCGGTCCGCAGGTAAGCTATTGAACACCGCTTCCTTAAATGAAACGCGCAGATTTTTGTTGTTGGTGCTGTAAAAATGCATGGTTTGGCTATCGTATCAGTTAATTGGAAGTTCTTTTGGCCCTGCCGCATTTACGGCAGAAACGTATCCGTTGCTGTCAATACCTTGTTTGGTCAGATGCTCCTGTATGGATCCGGTGATGCTGGCCGCTTTGTCCCGGTTATCGGTGAAGGCCACGACGGATGGGCCCGACCCTGAAATACCGAAACCGAGCGCACCCCCTGCCATGGCGAGGCGGCGCATTTCATAGAATTCCGGTATAAGAATGGCCCGGGTAGGCTCAATGACAACATCCTGTAAACTGCGGCCGATGAGGGCATAGTCGTTCCTGAACAGACCGGCAACCAGGCCTGCAATGTTTCCCCATTGTACAACTGCATCCTTCAGGGCAACCTTGGAGCGGATCATTTGCCGGGCATCACGTGTCGGTACATCTACATGCGGAAAGACCACTCCAACGCATAGGTCCGGCGGCACCGGGAGCGGGATCACGTCCAACGGGTCGTACCCCCTGATGAGTGTGATGCCCCCCAGCAGTGCGGGCGCCACGTTATCGGCATGCCCGTGTCCGCAAGCCAGCTCTTCACCTTTAAGTGCAAAAGGCAGCAGTTCCTGCCGTGTCAGCGGGTTTCCCATGAGTGCATTTGCGGCGAACAAACCCGCCACCGTGCTGGCAGAACTGGACCCCAGTCCGCTTCCGATGGGCATATGCTTGTGCAAGTGGATCTCTAGGCCCACATCTGTCCGGCCAATATATTCCAGCAGGGAAATGACACAGGCGCTGACCGTATTTTTGGTGGCCTCCCGGGGAAGTCTTCCGTCATCTCCGGTCACTTCCACCAGACGCACACCTGGCTCATCAACCCGGCGGATAACGACTTCGTCCCCCGGCTCGTTGAGGGCAAATCCTAACACGTCGAACCCGCACACCATGTTGGCAACGGTTGCCGGGGCAAATACGCGGACTTTATCTCTTTCTTCCATTTATAGTGATGTGATTATTATGCACCTACGTTCACCAAATCTGCAAATACACCTGCCGCTGTTACTTCGGCGCCCGCTCCGGGCCCTTTCACTACGAGTGGCCGCTCTTTGTACCGCTCTGTTGTAAAGGAAATGATATTGTCGCTGCCTGAGAGCACAAAGAAAGGATGTGTCTCGTCGACCAGTTCCAGCGCTATCCGGACCTGGCCGGCTTCCAGCTTACCAATGTAGCGAAGGGCTTTATTTTCGGACGCGGCCCGGTTCTTCAATGCATCAAAATAGTTGTCCGCTGATTTAAGCTCCCCGTAGAAGTCATCCACAGACTTTGCCCCTAGGCAACTTTCCGGCAGAATATTCTCCAGCTCAATGTCCTCAGGTTCGAGTTCATAACCGGCATCCCGCGCGAGTATCAGCATTTTCCGCATGAAATCAGTCCCCCCCAGATCGTCCCTTGGATCGGGTTCGGTATATCCGAGCTTCTGTGCGGTTTGTACAACATCGTGAAACGAGGCATCTCCGGTAAAGTTGTTGAAAATATAAGAAATGGTCCCCGAAAGAATCGCCTCAATACGGACGATACGGTCGCCGCTTAACATAAGGTCACGCAGCACGCGCACGATGGGCAGGCCTGCGCCCACATTGGTCTCATAAAAGAAATCAACGCCATGCTTCCGTGCCGTGTCCCTGAGTGCTTTGTATTGAATATATCTCCCTGAGTTTGCGATCTTGTTGCAGGTGACCACCGAGATATTGGACTGGAATAGCTCCTGATAATGGTGCACAGGCACCTCACTGGCGGTATTGTCCACAAAAACGCAATTTGGCAGGTTCATTGCTTTCATCCGCGCCACGAATGTCTCCAGGTGCGCCGGCTCCCCCGTTTCGGACAGCGCGTTTTTCCAGTCGCCAAGGTCTATTCCGCTCTCATTGAACAGCATTTTCCGGGAATTGCTGATCCCCACCACCTTAATTTCGATATCGTTATTATCCAGCAGGAATGTATATTGTTCACGGATTTGCCTGAAAAGCGTGGAACCTATATTGCCCGTGCCCACGTTGAAGACATGCAACGTTTTGTTCAGCTGCGCAAAAAACGCATCATGCACCGCGTTCAGTGCCTTGGCAAGATCTGCCTGCGCGATGATGACCGAAATGTTATATTCTGATGATCCCTGTGCGATCGCCCGCACGTTGATGCCGTTGCGACCCAGGGCATGGAACAACTTGCCTGACATGCCGGGCGTCTGCTTCATGTTCTCCCCTACAATAGCGAGTACGGACAGTTGACTTTCAATCTCGGGCTCGGAGAGCTTATTCGCCTGCAGCTCCAGTTCAAACTCGTGTTCGATAAGCTGCTTGGCGCGCAGGGCGTCAGCGGGATGTACCGCAAAGGTTATACTGTGCTCGGAAGAAGACTGGGTAATCAACACGACGTTGATCTGCTCGCGGGCCAGCAAGGTGAACAACCTGCCACTGAAGCCGGCCCGGCCCACCATACCGCCCCCAATCAGATTGATGACGCTGATCTCTGCGATAGAGGAAATGCCTTTGATGGGCAAAGCGGTCCTACCACTGTCGTGTTGGATGACAGTACCGGCGAACCCCGGATTGAACGTGTTCCTGATCACAATGGGTATCTTTTTCAGAAATGCCGGGATCATCGTAGGTGGATAAATCACCTTTGCGCCGAAATAGGACAATTCCATAGCTTCGGTATAGGAAAGAACGGGCAGCGAGAATGCCTTCTTCACGATCCGCGGGTCAGCCGTAAGCATACCGTCCACGTCCGTCCAGATTTCGATGGCATCGGCCTGCAGCGCCGACCCGACGATGGCTGCGGTATAGTCGCTCCCTCCCCTGCCCAGTGTGGTTACCCTACCCTGTTCGTTGGCCGCAATGAACCCCGTGATGAACAGAAGGGACTCAGGGCGCTCGGTCACGAACTGCCGGATGAGCTGCTCGGATAGCACCTGATTTACGTGGGCGCTTCCGAAGTGGCTGTCGGTGCGGATCAGCTGTGTGGCATCTACAAACAGGGATTGGGGGAAATGCTGTTCTGCAATTTTGCTCACCAAAAAGGCGGAACAGCGCTCACCGTAACTCAGCACCAAATCCCTGCTCTGTAAACTCAGTTCCCGCAGGTTATAAATGCCTTGTAACAGGTCTTCGAGTTCATTCAGAAATAGCTTCAGCCGGGTGAACACCGGATTCTGTTGTTTCACCGCTATAAGCTGCTTAACCACTGAAAAATGGCGGTTCTCCATTTCCTGCAGCCCCGGAAGAAAGCTCTTGCCTTCAGCAGCATCCCCGGCCATCTGTGTAAGCAGGTTGGTTACACCGCCCATAGCGGATAGGACCACCACGGGACGTTCTCCGGCTTTATAAGATTTGTCGACAATGTCAAGCACCGCCCGGATGCTGTCTGCGGTACCGACTGAGGTACCGCCAAATTTAAGTATCTTCATTTTTCAACGGTTCGAGACCTATTAACGAAAAGCGCCTTCCCGTATGTGAGGAAGGCGCCTTATGATTTTATCTTTTGATCACAACATAAATCACTTTCCCCGGGCATTGCTCACGGTATTCGTGGTTGTCGTTGTAATCGTGGTATATGTATTCACGCGAATTTAAATTTACGCGACAAAGGAACACGAATCTTTTGAAATTTGCAAGAAAAATCTTGTTTCACTTGGATATTTAGTATAGCTTTGCAAGGCAACGGGCTTCCCGTTATGACATAAACGAGCAATCAACGTCTGAATGTTTCATAAAAAGGCAGCTTAATGAACAAAAAAACATCGATAGCATGTATGCTATTTGCTTGCTTATTTGCCGTATCGCAAGCACAGACAACCGACACCGATCCCGCCCACGCACCAGCTGACCCGGACAATTTAGCAAAAGAGTACTTTTCCCAGATCATGGGCGTAGCGGCTTCAGCAACGACCAACACAAAACTTTATCAGTTTATATACGAATGGATCGGCACACCATATCGTCTTGGAGGCAAAACAAAAAAGGGAGTCGACTGCTCAAAATTCGCTTATGAGCTCTATGATAAGGTCTTTAACACGACACTGGGCCGTAACAGCCGCAACATCTACACCCAGGTAGATCCCATACGCAAAGAAGACCTGCGACCGGGGGACCTGGTGTTCTTCAAGATCAGGAGCCGTAACATTACGCACGTCGGCGTATATATAGGTGATGACAAATTTGCTCATGCGTCATCCAGCCGCGGCGTGATGATCAGTAATCTGAATGAGGCCTATTGGAAACGTTATTATTTCAATGGAGGCCGCATGCTTACCGCCGACAACAAACAAAGGGAAGAAGCGTCCCTTCAACCATCGGTCAATTAGATCCCTGGCACAATCCCAGATAGCATGTCTGCAAAAAAAGTTTTAATCCTTAATCAGGAACAGATACAAAAGAAAACCACCCGTATTGCCTATCAGTTGCTCGAGGACAATTTTGAAGAGGATTCCCTCGTATTGGTAGGTATTGCGGAACGCGGTTATATCTTTGCGCAGCGTCTGAAAACGATTCTGGAAAACATTTCATCGCTGGACATTCAGCTCATTAAGGTGACGGTAGATAAAAACAGCAGCACGCTGAACGCGCAAACGGATATCCCTGTCGAAGAGGCCCGGAACAAGGCGGTTATCCTGGTCGATGACGTTTTGAACAGCGGACGCACACTTGCCTACGGAATGGGGATATTCTTCAATGTGCCTCTCAAAAAGATGCGCAGTGTCGTGTTGATAGACCGCAGCCACCACCGTTTCCCTATATTCAGCGATTTCTCCGGCCTGAAACTCTCGACTATCCTTAAGGAACACGTAACGGTAAGCCTCCGCGAATATGACGGAGGCGAGGATGCCGCCTGGCTTATGTAAACACCGCAACCGGCGTCATCAGTTCACTTGGATTTTAAGGGTCATTCCTGGCTTGATCCGGCTACTTTTCAATCCGTTTGCAGCTTTGATCGCTGAAATGGTCGCCCCCCGGTGATTCTCAGCAATACCAGACAGTGTATCGCCTCTTTTGACCCGGTAAGAAATAAATGTGGCGTCACGTTCGGCCTTTGTATTTGCGGCTGGCGCCTGGGGTGTTGAAATCTTCAGGCGCTGGCCCGGCACGATCAGGTTCTTCTTCAGGTTATTCCATACCCGCAGGTCCTGCACCGTTACACGGTATTTCCTTGCAATCTGATCAAGAGTCTCTCCTTGGCGCACCCGGTGCGTGACCGCTTTCAGGTCCACGTCGTCGCGTCCACCTGTGGAGGCATTCATCAACATGGGTGTTTCCGCGGTACCACTCAAAACGGCGTACAGCGCTCCATAGGCTGAAGGTTTCACCTCCGGCAATACCAGTCGTTTCGGGAACTCGCGGGTCCCGTTCACAATCCCTCGCTTATAGGCCGGGTTCAGCTTCTTAATGATTTCCTGGTCCACATCCAGTGCCTGGGCAATACCGGAGAAAGGCACGAATTTCTGTACCCATACGGTTTCGGTCGCTAATGAATATTCCGTCTCAGCAGGGAATATGCCGTGTTCACCGTGCAGCTCCAGCATGTAGATCATCGCAATGAGCGCAGGGACGTAGTTGCGCGTTTCACGCGGCAGATAAGGGCTGATTGCCCAGTAATCCGGTTGCCTTACGCCCGAGCGGGCAATGGCCCGCATTACATTTCCCTTACCGCAGTTATACGAAGCAATAGCTAAAAGCCAGTCGCCGAATTCTTCATAAGCGTCCGTTAGATACGCGGCTGCAGCGTAGCTTGCTGCGACCGGATCTTTCCGCTCGTCTATATAACTGTCAATCGTCAGATTGTAAATACGCGCTGTCGCAAACATGAATTGCCACGGCCCGGTGGCCCCTACCCTGGAAACCGCATGCGGATTCAACGCCGACTCCACGATAGAGAGATATTTAATCTCCTTAGGAACACCCGCTTCTTCAAATACCCGCTCATAAATGGGGAAATAATATCTCCCTAGTCCCATCATCCGCGACAGATGCCGCCGGTAACGGGCCGTACTATACATCTCAATGTACGACTGTACCTGAGCATTGTAAGTGAGGGGTATGGTTTTCTGCAAATAGGCCAAGCGCCCTTCTATGGTGGCCGGCACAAATCCGGAAAGTGAAGGTGCTGCAAGTTTCTCTTCAAGGTCAACGAAGTTGACGCTGTCAGCGATCACATCAAGCTGTTGGTTGATCTGATCTGCTATGATATTTGCTGCAACGGTATCAGGGAGGATGTCAGGGAGAGAATCAAGGGGGGTTGTCTTCGATAGTGCCGGTTGTACGCACAACAAACTACTTACGGCTATCGCCGAAACTGCTTTTAACTTCATTTCTTACGATTGTAGGTGTCTGCCATAATGCCTTTCTGAAGGCAATCGTATAGCCCGTTTAATCATTAATTAAGCACCGTTGGTTAAGTTCTACGATGAAAAAACGCCTGCACCTATCTTTTATTGTACAGTTAGGTAATTAAATTTTAACTAGAATTATTTACGCCAGAAAATAATAAGATTTTATACCGGGTTATTACCAGTATAAAATCTCCATTTGGTATTTTGGAAAAAGCGTATTATTGCTTGTTCTCTTCCAGCTCTTCTTTGGGGGTTTCTTTCTGCCCTTCCTTAAACTCGCGGATACCTCTGCCCATGCCTCGCATCAACTCAGGGATTTTCCGGCCACCGAACAACAGCAGCAGCGCCAACACAATCAAAATAATCTCTTGCGCTCCGAGGAATAACAACACTGAATCTAACATAATCGTTGTATTAATATTTTAATTCCATCCATTTTCCATGGACGATTTTACAAATGTAGGTATAATATTTTTTAATCGAGCAATTATTTAGCTAGCCATGGTTCCGGATTTATGGGTGCGGCACCCTCCCATATCTCAAAATGAACCTCGGAACTGCCGTCATCGGGATCGACCAATGCGGTACCCAAGGTCTGGCCACGCTGCACAGCCTGCCCCCGCTTAACTGCCGGACTGCCTAGGTTTGTATAGACCGAAAAATACTTACCATGCTGAACGATAATGGCATAGGATCCGGTCATGTTGGCCACCTGTATGACATTGCCGTCAAAGATCGCCCGGACCGGGGCGTTATTGCCTGTCCGGATCTTGATGCCGGTATTATTGACAGTCACGTTCCGGGCCACCGTGTGACGGCCAAACCCTTGGGTGATGAAACCCTGCTGAACCGGCCAGGGCAGACGTCCCCTGTTGCCCGCAAAATCCGCGGACAGCTTGGCTGCCTCGGGCGTGGAAGCCAGTACCTCGGTATCACTTTTCCTCACTGCCGGTTTCTCCGCTTCCACCTCTTTAACGGTTTTCCCCGTACGTTCGGCTTCCAATGCCAGCGCCGCTTGGCGGGCCTCTTCCTCCAGACGTCGCTGTTCGGCGATCTCCCGCTGGATCGCGGTCCTGATCGCACGCGCCAGGCGTTCATCTTCCTGTTGTTTCTTCTGGAGTTCCTGCTTAAATTGCTTTTCCTTCGTTGTCAATGCCTGTAGCACTTTGGACTGTTCCCCCTGTTCCTGCGCAATGACCTTGCGCTCTTCCTGTTGCTCGCTCAGCAACGCCGCCTGTTCTTTTTTACTGGCTTCCAGTTGTGCAACCTTGAGCGCAATCGCCTTCTGCGTGTCCTCGATCTCTTTGGCCCGCTCCTTTCTTGACTCATTGAATTGCTGCAGGTACTTGACCCTTTTGAACGCCTGGTTAAAATCCTTTGATGCAAAAATGAACATCATCTTATTATGGGCGTTCCGGTTCCGGAACGCGAACAGTATCATGCTTTCATAATCTTTGCGCAGCTTGGCCAGCTGGTCACGCAGGTTCTGGATGGTTTTGTTATGTGAAGCGATCTGGTTGTTGATAAGCCGGATTTCACTATTGATGGTACTGATCTTTTGTTCACGCAGACGTAATTGCACATTCAGGGCATTCACCTGTTTAAGCGATAGACTCTTGTTGCTGGAAGTGGTTTTGAGGCTTTGATTCAGCTGCTCGATCTCTCTGTTCAGGCGTTCGCGCTGTTTCCTCAGTTCAGCGCTGCTTTGGGCCTGGCATATGGCCGCTGCCAACAACAATACAATTACACTTAAAACTCCTCTGATGACATCCATCGATTATACTGCTTTTTCTACCGCCGCACTTAGTCAATTATTGTTTGCGAAAGTAATAAAACTGCGCCGATAAATCGCAAACCCATTGGAATTATTGGGCTTCCGTAAAACGCGACGGGATTGTGAATGGCATTTCCAAAGTCTCATCATAGGATATCCTGCTATAATTCATCGCAGCGTTCAATTCCAGTCCTTCCGACCTAAGGGAAACTTCAACCCGGTGGGGAAATAGCCGTCCCTGCAGTTGCTGGTAGCTTGAATACGAAGCCTCAATGCTTTGGCCGCGCCCGCGGTCGGCCAGCAAGGTCAACATCGCACGGAAGCGGTCATCAATCTGTACGGAGTAAAGCAATTCACCCGCTTCTCCGCGTAACACATTTCCGGCCGGCAGCACCCAAACCTCCGTTTCCTCATTAATGGCCTGATGAATAACGTTGCCCATCAATAAGTCCTGCAGACTGGAAAAGTCCAGGTCCCTGCCCGTGAACTGATAGAGGTATTTGAACGGCCTGGAAATATATCTCCCCTGCAAACGGTTGATTACCTTGATGCTATCCGGCGTGATCAGCACCCTTCCGGCCTCAATGCCCATAATGGCGGTCACGGAAATCCAGATGGCTTTATCCCGTTCGATACGCACATTGGCTGTTGCATCGTAGCTGTCTCCATTAATAACTACGCGGCTTTTAGCCCTGCCATTGAACGTATTAAACTGCAATCGGTTTTCGGCAACGGCGTCCATGGTGTGCCGTCGTTCCACCCTTGAGACCCGTTTTTCATTAGCCGCCCCCGGGGCAATGTTACGTTTTCCAGAGGCACATGAGCATAACAGCAGTACAACGGCGCAAAAGACCCCTCCCTTAATCAATATACTGTCTCTCATTTATCTTTTTCGAAAGCTTATCAATATTCTTGCCAAGCGGCCCTGCAACTGCTCGCGCCTTTTTCCATTGCGCGACCGCCTGGTCAGGTCGGCCAAGTTTAGCCAGGATATCCCCGTAGTGTTCCATCAAAGTATCCGAAGGTTCCACTGAGTTTTTAAGTGCCTTTTCTATCCACACAAGGGCTTCATTGTGCTTGCCCTGTTGAAAAAGCACCCACGCATACGTGTCTTGATAAGATGCATTATCCGGGACCAATTCGTTTGACCGTCTCGCCAATTCCGCAGCCTTGGCCAGCTTTTGCTTACGCAAAGCCAGGTAATACGCATAGTTATTCAGTGCATAGGCGTTTGTGCTGTCCAAAGCGATAGCCTCTTCGTAAGCCACGTCTGACTCGGCATGCATATCAAGGGCGTTGTAGACATCGCCCAGGCTACTATATAACTGAGTCAGCAGCGGCGTCTGGTCCTCATTGGCAGTATTCAGCGCGGCTTCCAGGTAAGTACGCGCTTCTTCATACTCGCTGTTCCCCAAAAAGCCGTGTCCGGTAAAAAACAACATTAGCGTATGCTTTGGAAATAATGCCAGCGCCTCCTTGCCATGTTGCTGCACATCATCGAAGCGTCCCATCTGGAGCTCTACCTGCAAGAGCTGCTGCCAGACGCCTTCAATATACCGGTTAACACCAATGGCATTCAGGTATGCTGTACGGGCCTGTTCCAGCTGCTGCAACTGCATGTAAATATCGCCCCTCACCGCATGCGCTTTGACCTCTCCGGGATATTTCTCAACGAAAAGGTCTGCCAGGCCGGTCAGAGACTTAGCCGCGATCGGGTGCTTTCGATCCCCCGCAGCAGTATAAAGCACTCCGGCTTTCGCGTCGATATCAAGCTTATCGCTGAGAAAAGCCTGCTGGAGACATTCATAAGCCTGCTTTTGCTTTCCCATGGCAAGGTAAGTATCAGATTTGCCCAGTAGAATAAGTGGATCACCGGCAAAGAGACCAGCAGCCTCATCAAGAAGTTCCAATGCTTTCCGCATCTCACCGGTTTCAGTATATAAAGCAGCCAGCAAAAGATAGGCATTACTGCTTCCCGGTTTCTTCGACACCAACGTTTCCAGCTCCCTGATTGCTGCCGAGGTATCGCCCTGCGCCTTGTATATCTCATGTTTAGTCAAAAATTGTTCGTCTTTCTCGCCGAAACGGGCAGCGATCGTATCAAAAACCGCAAGGGAGGCTTCATAATCCCTGTTCAGAAACAGAGCATACGCCTTATCCTGATAATGAGATGCCTTATCAGGCTGAAGCCGGATGAGCTCAGTTAAAACTGCTGGCATTGCCTTTACATTGCCGGTCCGCTTATATATTTCCAGAAGCATGCTCCAGTACCACTCATTGTCCGGGTTGAACCGCACGGCGCGTCCGGCGGCTTCCGCAGCGGCCACAAAATCCTCCTTATCGAAACGGATCCGGGCCAGCTCGAAAAATGCTGCATCATTATCCGGTTGCAGCTGTACCACCTCCTGGAAAATTCTCTCAGCAGCTGCGATCTGACCCGACGATTTCTGTTGAAGACCTTTGAGATATAACTCCTTGATGTATAAACTGTCCCCGGCACTAAGTACCCTGGGCACGGCAACCTCCTCTTGCCCGCTCACGGTATGGCTCAGCAACAAAACACAAACACAAAATGGCAGCAAGATCCGGGTATTTATCATTATGCTATATTTTGAAAAATCAATTTATTTATTGTACCTTTGCAGTCCCTTAAAATCAAGGGGCTAAATATATTTATTAATTATTTCAAAACAAAGCAAGTGAATACGTTAAGTTACAAAACTGTCTCTGCCAACAAACGCACCGTCAACAAGGAGTGGATTGTTGTTGACGCTGAGGGCGAGATTTTGGGGCGCTTGTCATCTCAGATTGCGAAAGTGATCAGGGGGAAACACAAGCCTTCGTACACCCCACACGTAGACTGCGGCGATAACGTGATCGTTATCAATGCAGACAAAGTTAAGTTGACTGGCAACAAGCTCGAAGACAAGGTATACAGCAGGTATACCGGTTATCCGGGCGGTCAGCGTTTCGCCTCTCCGAAGCAGTTTTTGGCCAAGCATCCCGAACGCATTGTAGAACATGCGGTACGGGGCATGCTTCCGAAAAACCGTTTGGGTCGCGCGCTGTTCAAGAACCTGTATGTTTATGCGGGCAGCGAACATCCCCACACTGCGCAAAATCCAAAAACTGTTAAATTTTAAGGAGCCGAGAAATGTCAACAACTAACACTTCAGGAAGAAGGAAAACAGCAGTTGCCCGCATTTACCTATCTGCAGGCAGCGGCAACATTACCGTAAACGGTAAAGATTACAAAGAGTATTTCCCTACATTGCCATTGCAATACATCGTTACTCAGAGCACGGAAGTGGCCGGTGCTACCGGCAGCTACGACGTGAAAGTTAACGTAGCCGGAGGAGGTATCAAAGGACAAGCCGAAGCAGTTCGCCTGGCGATCGCAAAGGCCCTTATTGAGCTAAACCCGGAAGTGAAACCTGCCCTGCGGGCCAAGGGATTGGTAACGCGTGACGACCGGATGGTTGAACGTAAGAAACCCGGACGCCGTAAAGCGCGCAGGAGATTCCAATTCAGTAAACGTTAATTTTTTAAGGAGAATCAAACAATGGCAAGATCAACATATCAGGAACTACTGGATGCAGGTGTACACTTTGGACACCTTACCCGCAAATGGGATCCGAAAATGGCCAAGTACATTTTCATGGAACGCAATGGCATCCACATCATCGATTTAAATAAAACGCTTACAAAACTTGAGGAGGCTGCTTCGGCAATCAAGCAAGTGGTTAAATCCGGCCGGAAAGTCCTTTTCGTAGCAACGAAGAAACAAGCGAAAGACATCGTTGCCGAACAAGCCAAGGCGGTCAACATGCCTTACGTGACCGAGCGTTGGTTAGGCGGTATGCTTACCAACTTTGCGACGGTACGTAAGTCAATCAAGAAAATGTCGAATATCGACAAAATGACCAAGGACGGCACCTACGACGTATTATCAAAAAAGGAAAAATTGATGATACAGCGTGAGCGCATCAAGTTGGAGAACCTACTTGGCGGCATCGCGGATCTGAACCGCCTGCCTGCGGCGTTATTCATCGTCGATGTCAAGAAGGAACATATCGCGGTGAGCGAAGCCTTGAAGTTGAATATTCCGACATTCGCTATGGTGGATACCAACTCCGATCCCACCAACATCGACTTCCCGATCCCTTCAAACGATGATGCTACCAAATCCATCAGCCTGATTACAGCAATTATCGGTAAGGCTATCCAGGAAGGCCTGGAAGAACGTAAGCGGGACAAGGAAGAAGAAGCTGAAAAGGAAGCTGCTGCTGCCAAAGCAAAAATCGACAGCGGCGAAGAGCCTGAAGGCACACCAGACGTAACGACAGAGGCAGAAGCTGCCGGCAAGCGTCCACGCAAGAAAGCGGAAGCTACCGCAGAGACGGACGACAGCACGCAGGAAGGAGAATAATTCCTTATAGAAACCGGATGGTAAACAAGGGGTTTCGGAAGCATTATCTTTCCGTTAACCGATTTGCCGTCCGGTTTTTTTATAAGTAATTTGCAGGAATAAAAGAAGTTGTATTCGTAAATCACAAAAAGGAAAATAACATGTCCACAGTACAAATTTCCGCATCAGACGTAAACAAGCTGCGCCAACAGACCGGTGCAGGCATGATGGATTGTAAAAAAGCATTAATAGAGGCCAATGGCGATTTTGAAGCCGCTGTTGACTATTTACGCAAAAAAGGTGCTAAGGTAGCCGCCAGCCGCCAGGACCGTGATTCAAACGAGGGCGTAGTAATTGCAAAAACTACCGCTGACGGCAAAAAGGGTGTGATCATTGAGTTGAATTGTGAAACCGACTTCGTAGCCAAAAATGCGGATTTCATTGCATTCGCGGAAAGCGTAGCCGACACCGCCGTGGCGCAGGCTCCCGCTTCACTCGAAGACCTTAAGCAATTGGAAATCAATGGAGTGAAGATTGCAGATTTATTGCTTGACCAAACAGGAAAAATCGGTGAAAAGATCGATGTATCCAAGTATGAGACGGTTGAAGCCGAAAAAGTCGTTGCGTATATCCACGGTAACTACCGCTTAGGTGTATTGGTAGGATTGAGTCAGGACGTACCGGCTTCTGATGAGGCAGGTAAGGACGTAGCTATGCAAATCGCAGCAATGAATCCGGTCGCTATCGACAAAGCCGATGTAGATTCACGTACCATTGAACGCGAATTGGAAATCGCCAAGGAGCAAATCCGCGCTGAAGGGAAACCCGAAGAAATGGTTGAGAAAATCGCGCAGGGTAAACTCAACAAATTTTACAAGGAATCTACGCTGCTCAACCAAGAGTTCGTGAAAGACTCCTCAAAAAATATCGCTCAGTTCCTGGACGGTGTATCAAAAGGACTTACAGTAACCGTATTCAAAAGGGTACAACTGGGCGCTTAACCCGGACTCTTTGAATCGCAAAAATGACGCCTCCTCTAAAATTATTCTGGTTTAGAGGAGGTGTCTTTTTTCCGCCCACCGATATCTTCCAGCGTTTTCCATCAATACCGTGAGACCTCACTTTCGTAGGGGATTTACTACAAAATTGGTATTTTCTGATAAAAAAACCCTTAAACGGTTACAATTGTTAGCAGTTAAAGGGAACATTTGGTAATTTGGAAACGTGATTCGATGCTAAATACTGATCCGTGAAAATCATGTCCAAGGCCTCTTAATTCGCTTTCAACGTTAAAGGTGTAAGAACATGGAAAAAAAGATTTCGGTTTTATATGTGGATGACGAGGAAAACAACCTGATATCCTTCAGGGCCACATTCCGATTGAAATACAAAGTGTATACTGCATTAAGCGGTACGGAAGCTGTCCGGCTCGTGAAAGAGAACAGGATTGATGTAATCATCACCGATCAACGGATGCCCAAAATGACCGGGGTGGAATTCCTGGAAGAGATAATCAAAATAAACCCGGAGCCTATGCGGATACTGCTGACCGGCTATGCCGACCTGAGCGCGGTCGTCGACGCCGTAAACAAGGGCAAGATATTCCATTACCTGAGCAAGCCATGGAACGAAGAGGAACTGGACGAAACCATTCAACGGGCCTATCAGGCTTATGCTGAGCAGAAGAACATCAAGGAGACCTTCTCAATACTTGAAACGACCAACGAACAATTGGAATTCCTGCTTAGGCAAAAGCTCCTGTCCTGAACCCTATTTATGGGGGATCACCACTGTAAATGTGGTTCCTTCACCCTCTACGGAGTCCACTGAGATATCTCCCTGCAGTTTGGCCAGAGCGCTTTTTACGTTATATAAACCGAAGCCTGTGCCCTCCGCTTGATCACTGCCCCGGAAAAATAGTTTGAAGATATCGCCGATATCCTGTGCCGCTATGCCGATTCCGGTGTCTCTTACGCGAATGGTAGCCTTACCCCTATCCACAACAGCCGATAACTCCACCAGCTTATTGTCGCTCTCCATTTTTTGGTATTTAAACGCATTGGACAACAGATTGTGCAGGATAAGCTTCAACGTGGTCTCATCACTCTTGAACTCTTCCTTTTGTGTACTGTTTACCCGGAAAGCAACATGATGATTCTGCGTATAAATCGTGTAAAAATTCTGCAGATAATTGAAAAGCGATTCAAAGTTGATTTCCGAGATCGACAACTCGCCGCGCTTTAGCAGGTAATATTCGTGTAGGCTATTTATATACGAGTTTAACTTTAACACCGAACTCTCCATTAACCCCAGGATTTCGTGGATACGCTCAACGGAATCATATTCCAGCGCCAGCTTAATCGCAGACAAAACGCCCGTAAGCGGATCCCGAAGATCGTGACTGACGCTGTAGGCAAATTTATCCAGTTCATCGTAGGCCTTTTGAAGCTCGGTGTTCCTGATGGCCAGCATCGAATTGGTAATGTAGAATTTGTTGGCCTCCTCAATCGAAGAGATAATTTCCTCTTCTACCCACGGCTTCCGTACAAATCTGAAAATATGTCCTTTGTTTACCGCATCTACAACAGTATCCATATCAGCATAAGCCGTCAATAGGATCCGGACCGGTCTTGGAAACTCTCGTTTGACGTTGTGAAAAAAATCGATTCCCATTTCACCGGGCATCCGCTGATCACAAAAAACGATACGGATATCAGGGTTTGCTCTTAGTATCTCCCGGGCCTCATTTGTATTGATAGCCGTATAAATCTGATAACGGTACCTGAACGTAGCCTTAAAGCTGATCAGGTTATTTGCCTCGTCGTCGATGTAAAGTATTTCAGGAGATTTAAGCATAAAGCTAAGGGGCTAATGACGCCAAAGAACAAAAATAGTATAAAATATTAATTCAGTAAAAATAAACGGTTATTCGCCGTGTTGCGTTAACGGAATGCTGAGCGTAAAGACCGTCCCCTCACCCACTTCAGACTCCACCTTGATCTCGCCGTGATGCTTCTTGATCGTATTATAGACAATGGACATGCCCAAGCCTGTCCCCTCACCGACCTCTTTAGTCGTAAAAAACGGATCAAATATCCGCTCCTTCACCTCCGGAGGCATGCCCGTGCCGTTGTCTTCTATCGTTATAAGGACATGGTGCAATTCCGCTACCGTCCTGATGGACAAGGTGCCGCCCGGTTGGCCGGCGAACTTCTTATTGATGGCGTAAAGCCCATTTGTAATAATGTTAAGGAATACTTGGTTCAGCTTTCCCGGATAACACTCTACCAGCGGCAGCTCTCCGTATTCCTTGATTACGTGCGTCCCCTCCCGGATTACGCTGTTCAGTATCACCAGCGTGGACTCCAGCCCCTCATTAATATTTGCATACTTCAGGGAATCACCGTCTGATCGGGAAAAAATACGGAGGCTCTTGACGATCTCGGCGGTACGATGGGCGCCCTCACGCATACCCTTTAATAAGAAATCAATCTCTGTCTTAAGGTAATCAAAGTCAATCTCTTCCTTATACGCCTCGATACGCCGCACCTTTTCCTCCGTGGTCAGATCCGGAGCAAATGCCAACTCCTCCACTTTTTTAATGGTATCCCAAAGCATACCGATATCCCGCTTCAGCGGCGCCACATTTGAGGTAACAAAATTGATCGGATTATTGATCTCGTGGGCAACCCCTGCCGTCAACTGGCCAAGCGACGCCATCTTTTCCGCCTCAACCAGCTGCGCCTGCGTCTCCTGCAGATTTGTGAGCGCTTCCTGAAGAGAGTGGTTTGTCTCTTCCAGCGCATGCGTACGCTCGGCGACCTTCCGTTCCAGAACAATGTTCTGCTCACGTATTAACTTCTCGTTTTCTTTAGAGACCCGCAACGCCTTGGCCTGTGATTCTTCTTTTTCTTTCTTATATATGTTGATTTTGTCGGCAAGGGCGAAGGATAGTAGGGCAGCCTCAAGACCGGAGCCTACGAGGATAGCGTTACTGGTAAAGGTATTATATGGCAATAGACCAACATCTTTCAAAATGAAGATAACAACGCCCGTCAAGAAAAAAGACCAAGCAACACAGAAAAACAAAGCGGGCCTGTATCCTTTCCTGTTGTAAATATAAAATCCGGCAAATAAAACCACCATCGAAGTGAACCCGGTATTTATCTGGAGTAAATGCTGCCCAACAATATAGTTTCCAGCGACATATACAACAGCAGCAAAAAAGTGCACGCCTATCGCAACACACAAAATGTTATAAACGGCTTTCGAAAAATGCTTTACACGTAAAAAATTCAACGTAAAAAGGACGGCGAAAATTCCCGACATCACGGTAACCAGGTGGTTGGCATTGGCTATGAGCCATCCGGAATCCGGCCAAAGAAACTTTGCCGCGTAGCCCTTTAGGCATAGCTGTGTAAGGCCGACGACGAGAATATATAAGACATAGTACAAGTACTGACTATCCTTGATGGAAAGGTACAGGAAAAAGTTATAGAGGGACATAACGATAATGATCCCCCCATAGATGCCAATATATAGTTGATCGTCAGCAATCCGCTCCAATATCACCTCGTTCTGCCCGATTATAACAGGAACTTCCATTACACCGCGGCCCGATGCCCTTATGAAATAATCCTCAACCGAATCCGGCGGAACCTTTATCCGGAATATTGGATATTGCGTTTTAAACTCCCGTTCATACACCTGAAATGAACTTGGCATTTTCTCCACCACATATCCCTGTGGAGTGGCGTTATAAAAGGTTAGGTCGTTTATATTCGGGTTCAAAATCTGGAGTAGATAAATGCTGTCTGATCCTGTATTCTTTACTTGGATTTTAAACCAGTATGTTGAGCTGGTCAGTCCAAGGTTTATTGAATGGCCGGCAATATCCGCGAAGCTCAATCCCTTAATTGACGAAAATCGTAGTTGATTGGTTCCGTCCTCCAATACTCCGATCGTAAAATCAATGCTATCCGCTCGGATAGTCCCTCCCCAAAGCAACACAGACAACAAAAGATTAACAATTAGCGCGTTATTGCTTTTCATGTACCGCCAGGATTACATTACCTAATAGACTCCAATGAAAGATCATAATCAACCAGGATTTCTCCTTTCGGTCCCTTCTCCGTTCTGTTTTGGACAGGTTGAGCCTCCGACAATGCAATAAAAGCCTGATTTTCAGGTGTAGCGCTTGACAGGTCAGCCACATCTTTAATGATCATCGCTGTAGCAACCAGATCCAGTTTCGGGTAATTAAAGAAACCATCCTTCCCCAAAGAGCGCTCAATAGCAAATGCTGCGCGCTCTGCTGTTTTTACCGTTGCCGGCGCACATAGCGCAAATAAGGTCTTTACTTTCAAACGCCTCGCCAAAACAATTATAGCCCGTGTCAAATAAGCGCTGCCGATGCCGTATCCTGCAATCTCCCTTGAGTTCCACAGGCCGCAAACTTCTCCGGTCATCCCGGCATCGCTGTAGGTTTTAACGAGCTTATGAATATTGGCGTCCACTTTGCCTACCGCCTCTTCGATAGGTAGCGCCAAACTTTCGTCAGCAATCTGAAGCCGTGCTCCGCCCATTGCCCGACCATCAACTTTTGACTCAACCAGTATAACGTATGTGTTCGGGTGTTCGGTCCATGTCGCTTTATTCGACGTGATCATAGTAATTCCGAATATCTCCAGTACTTTCCTATGCCCTTCGATAAACCGCAAACATGACTCTGGCTCGTCTATCGCTCGAAAAGCCTTAAACGTTACTGACATCATGGCTGAGCAACACCTCCCGATACAAGTACATCTGCTATGTCCAACCGCAAAGAGCGAACATCAGGATCCTTCCCCCGAAATAACCGAAACAGAAATAAGGGCACTTCTGTAGCAGGGTCTATTCCGAACAGCGTATTAAATTGTTGTTCCAGAGTAATAAACTCTTGCTTGATGTCGGGCGGCATGTCCGATCCATTTCCGTACCGCAGTCTCGCAAAATGCAGAACCGATGCAAGCAACGGGTGTAAAGAAATGCGATGTTTGCTCGCTGTAAGCCAAAGCCGTTCTACCGCTCTTCCGGCTTCTACACAACTCTTTGCATCAAATGATGGCATAGTAATGAGCCCTACCATTGACGAGGTTACTGATTTACTGGAAATGTTCTCTAACGCTGCTCCTAATTTCCATGTTGACACAAGCTGAATGGCTCTCGGATCTCTTGCAACCCGAAACCCGATCTGGTCTTTACCCGTTAGCTCGAGCGTCCGTATATCCAGGCCGTCTTTGGTGGCCTCTACATCTTCTGTACTCCACCTTAATTCTTTTTCAAAAAGCTCGTAATGACCCTGCGGGATGAATAACCGCAGCTTATCTGACCTTCCTGTGATTGTTGCTACTTGTTCCAGGTGGGGACCTGCCCCAATTAGCCTAAGCTTGGCCCCAGCAATTGGTTCAATCGAACGCCGGATATCCGTCAGTGTATCCGCATCGATTTCCCGGCCATCCCCCATTTTCCGGTTTGTACACCGCTTACCGATGTAAGCAGCCAGATTATTTTGTGCCGGCTTGGCCTTTTTAAAAGAAAAAACACCTATTAACAATGGCTCGTCTGCCAAAGGGAGTATTTGCTGTGTGATCGCCAATCCCAATTCATTGGCTTTTAAACTCATGTTTTCAATAGCAGTACCCAGCGCCATATGGGCAGCCATGTTTTGAAAATCGCCATAAGACTCGGAGCGCTCAATATCATGAAAAAGATAAAGTTGCCGCCCATCGTAATACCATTTCCAAGGTTGATTGTTCCCTGGAGAAGGCGCTAAAGAAGCAGCTTCGACAAGCGCTCTGACGTGCATTTCATCGGCGTCCGATTCGGGAGTAGTATCAGAGGCCGGCATACGTGTAGCAATGTCAATCATTTCCCGCGCACTCAAAGATCGTTGAGTATAGGTAAAGCTTGGCGTGGGCTCTTTAGGATCCCCAATGAGTTCCTCGAGATCGACGAAGTAGCGCCCTGATTGATGAAACTGGTCCAACAACACTCTTCGACAAACGTCAGCCACAATCCCGCCGCCCATGACTACGGCGCTGGCGAGCTGCGGCCACGTTGATATGGTTTGGCCAACCTCTATTGCCGACGCTTTCATCCTCGTAGAAAGCGTCTCAACTCCTGCAAAAGCTAAGATATACGGTAATTTTTCCTCATTGGTTTTGACTTCCTTTATTCCGGAAAGGTCCAAATGCTCCACAAATCCGTGGAGTATAGGACGGTCCGGTTCGAGATCAAATCGCTCAACATCAACGGTTCCGCGGTCACTCGCTTCCATCAATACCGGGATTCGATGTCGTTTCGCCAATAATCGGCACATCACCTTCACCTCCACCCCGTCGCACTCATCTATGAGCAAATCAAGCTTTCCATCTTGCAATAGAAAGGTTTCAAGATTGTCCGACGTGATTCCCTCCGAAAAACAGGTGACCTTTAAAAATGGGTCGATTTCGGCAATCTCTCTTGCCACGATCACGGTTTTTTTCAACCCCATATTATGTACACCGCTCCTTAACCTATTCAGGTTTGTAATCTCCAGTTCGTCGAAATCTGCTATCCGTAACTCTCCGTAACCCCTTTCCATGGAGAGCGCCAGGGAGACAGACTGGCCAACCGATAGTCCGATGACACCAATCTTTTTCTTTGCGAGCGCCGCCTGTTCGGCCGGAGTTATCTTGTAGCGATTCCGGTTAGTCCTCATGGCGCTGAACTCTTCCTCATCAAGAAGATGTACCAACTTCTCATTCCAGGGATAATATACCCAAACACCGTAATCGATCTCTGGAACACCTTTGAGATGATCCTCCTTCAATCTGGTGATTTCCGCTGCACTCAGCGTGCGTTTAGGAAACAGCGACTTTACCAGCTCACTGAGTTGCTGACCGATGGTATCAAAAATTTTAATGTAAGGCTTCACATGAAGTAGGTCCCGCAAACGGTCCCGGTCTTCATCATTTCCCAGCCTGAAAAACAGCGGGGCTGTTACATCTGCATCTACAGATTGGTTGGTCAATATCTGCTCCAAACTATAGTTTTGAAAGGATTCGGGAGTCGAAGATTTAATGGTCATATATCAAACTTTATCGGTCAACTATAGGAGAAACATCCATCTTTTTGCCAATGTTGCTATGTTAGGTCCGCTTTTTGCCAATGAACAACGCTTTAAAGGCCTTCGGCGAGTTCAGTGCATAAAGTTAAAGAAATAACGGTTCGATGCAAATTGTTACACCGGGATTCGGATTTTGCACTAAGAAAAAAACCTGCCCAGCTCAGCTGAACAGGTTTTAATATTCCGTAGGGGAAACTTACCACGTCAGACCTGTCTCCTCTTTCAATGATATACTCCAATTATTCCACTATTTATCGATGGAATTTATGGTCTGAAAAATTTCGCGTTTGGACCTTTCAAATATTTCGCCGCCAAACTCCTCATTGTCCAAAGAAATGATCGTGACATCTTTTACACCCATAATACCGAAAATAAAGCGCAGATAGGTTGTCTGAAAGTTCATATATGCGTTTTTTTCATTTTCCCCGTAACCGGTGTCGCCTCTGCTTGAAAGAATGAACAATTTCTTGTTTCTGAGTAAGCCTACATAATCGCCATCAGGCTTTCCGGACCGGAACTTCCATGTCTCATTGATACGCATCACCTGATCTATATAAGCCTTTAAACCGCTTGGTATAGACCAATTATACATTGGGGTGCCGATGACATATATATCGTGCTCCTTCAGCTCTTTTATTAACTCGTTGCTAAGCCGTAGTACTGCCTGATTTTCTTCATTTCTGTCCTCAGGTTTTGTGAAAGCGCCCCCAATCCACTCTTGGTCGATGGGCGGGATAAAATTTAAGCCCACCTCCCTGAATGTAAAACGATCTGTTGGGTGTTTGCCTGACCAGTTGGCAACAAATAATTTCGTGAGTTTTCTGCTATAAGACCGTGCGCTTCGGACACTTGCATTAATTACCAGTATCTTTTTCATCTGCTTTAAATTTTGATTAAAGCAAAACTGCGTGGTATAAAAATGAAAAATATTGACCTAGTTCAATGGGGATTGCTTTTCCGGCGAATTCTGCTCAAAAACTCGGCGGAGATCCCCAAATAGGAAGCAATAAGGTACTGGGGGATCTTAGCTGCCATTTCCGGATAGGTCCGTACAAAATCGAGGTATCGGTATTCCGCATCGTAGATGTTGTTGAAGACTATTCTTCTCTGTAAAGTACCAAGATAGCCTTCCAGAATAATACCGAAAAATCTTTCAAGCTTTGGCATTTGCTCCAGCATCCTTTGGAAGGAGTGAAAGTTGATTTGCAACAGCTCGGTTTTTTCCAATGCCTGAATAGTGTATATAGAAGGTTGCTGCTTACGGAAGCTTTCTATGTCGGTCGCCCACCAATCGTCTATCGCAAAATAGAGAATCTCCTCATCGCCGCTATCCGCGTTTATATAGAACGCCTTTAGGGTACCCGAGATGACATAGTTATCCGTGCGACATACTTCTCCATTTCTCAGTAGATACTCGCCTTTACTCAACGTCTTCGTACTCCAGAATGTATCAAAAAGGGCAACATCTTCCTGCGTAAGCCTGATATGTCGGGAGATGTGATCAATTAACTTTTGCGTCGCAGCTGCCATTTGCTATCTGTTGTATATCCTTGCGAGACCAACTTAACAAAATCTAACGTAATTGACCAAAATCGCTTTTTAACATTCCTGTCCCAGTTGGTCGGTGCTATTCAAAGATGGATACAGCACAGGCCAGGTTGCGGGAAGCCAGGTGACAGATTTTTAGTAGCATAAAAAAGGAGACAACCTGTAACAAGTGTCTCCTCAAGTAGGGTCGAGTTGCGGAAAGTCTAACCTTTTGGAAGACTACGAAGCTATATTAGCAGCAAAGGATCTTGTGGATTAAAGCTCTAGAGAAAGGCTACTTAAAAAAAGGTAGCCCTTTTCAATCCTCAGCTGCCTGATCCTTAATTTGATCGATTGCGTTATTAAAACCTACATTGGTCCCACTTGATCCGGCTAATTTTCCTACTCGAACCTCACTGATATGTTTTCCTTCTACCACCGCAGGTACTGCAGCAGCAAAACGCTCCTGAAAATCCCTTGAAGTAGCATTGTTTTCCGGCATCGGCGTTACTTCCACATCCATAATAATTCCATCTCGCAGTTCCACATCCACTGTAATATACGATGGGGCTCCTCCATATACCCCTCTGGCGCTGTATTCACCATCTCTGAAAGTTCTTGTGTCCGGATTTGGAACGGGAAGAAGCCCTTCGTCTGGTCCATTATCATCTTTAGAACAGCCTGACAATATTAGAAGTCCTGCCATCATGGGAACTAAAAGCTGCCTTCTATTGAACATTTCTTTATTCATATCTCTATAGTTTTAATTGTTAAAATATCTTTCACTTCGCATAAAAGCGGGATTTATTTCGTAAACAAGGTTCCGTCAAAATTATCAGTAACCTCTACACGCATATCGGAAAACACCATGACTGATGAAAAATGAAATTGCTCCTTCAATTTTTCGGCACTTACAAAGAATAGAGCAGTTGCAAGGCCATCTGCCAGTAAAGCCGTTTCAGCAATCGCCCATGTTGCAATAACATCCTGCACAGGATGTCCCGTACGCCCATCAAGAACATGGTGCAATCCATTTCCCCATTTCCGTCTGTTTGTGGCCGATGCACATATGGCTTGATTTTTCAGTAATACTGTGCCGATCACCATTTCGCGGTTGGTGGGATGTTCCAGACCGATGATAATATCAGAGTCACCGGCATTTCGTATATCGCCGCTTCCATCAACAATGTAGTCTGTAATACTTTCGTCAATCAATATTTCTGAAATTATATCCACCAGGTACCCTTTGCCCGCTGCGCCTACATCTATGGTCAGCGGCCGGTCGGTAGTAATTATACTTTCTTGACGGTTAATATCGCTCGTCCAATCGAGCACCTGCTTATCCGGATTGAAATAGGCTGCGCTGGGATCAGTTTGTAACGAATATTGTGAATCGTAGCCCAAAAGTTTCAGTTCTGCTCCTATAAGCGGATCGACTCTACCATCGGTCAGCTTATGAAGCATATCGTATAAATCAAATAAAGGCAAAGAATCATCCGGAAATGTAAACTGTCCGCCATATGTGGAGGATGCTATTGACGCGACGAGCGAATCCCTGCGGAACCTGGAATATGTTTTATCAAACAATTCGATTCTTTTATGCAGACGGGATTTGACTACATCTGTGAGCGGGTCTTTCGTATCGATACTCCAACCTGTGCCGATTGCCTCAAATTTATATTCGTTCTTTAAATTGTTTTCCGGCATAATCTTTATTCTTTGAATGGATTCATTTTAAACACATTGCATCCATTACAAAAATCGACAGACCAATCCAAAGAATCGTATACAGATTACTGAACATTCTACCAATATTACAGGTGAACGCATAAACGGAGCCGATAATAAACGTTGGAACCTGACGGTAAGGACTAAAAAAGCTGTCCAAGTAGACAGCTTTTACAAAAAATATTCTTTGCCAGCAGGAGATCAATTATGATCATGATCACCACTATGGTACTCTTCATCCGTTACTGGTTCCAACCAGACAGCACCACCTATATTGGTATTTGTACCTATGGCAATGTGCGTCATGGATTCAGTAGGTGTTGCCCCGTGCCAGTGTGCTATATCCGGCGGACATTTCATCACTTCTCCTTTTTTAATGACCTCAACGGACTTTCCCTTTTCCTGGTACAGTCCCGTCCCCTCGGTTACAAGAAGTATCTGACCTCCTTTATGGGTATGCCAGTTGGTTCTTGCACCGGGTTCAAAAGTGACGGACCCGATGTTTACATTATGTATGGAATCGGTTTCAACCAGATAGTTTAGCCAGACCGTTCCCACGAAATTATCGTTTGTTACTTTCTCTCCTTTTGAAAAAACCATATCCGTTTCTGTTTCTGTTGTTGAAGAATGCTGTTCATTCGCACTGTTGCATGATATCATTCCCACCGCTACGCAGAGGGCAGAAAAAATCATCACGCTCTTTTTAAAATTTAGATGTTTCATTATAAAGTTCCTTTAGTTATTCGTTGATTTTCACCGCTTCAAATTTTACATCACGGGGATCAGATCCACTGAATGCTTCTATTCCATTTTCCAAACGTGCCATAACAATAAGACCCGCTTTCACTTCGCTGTTATTCTGGTGATAGAAAACGGCCACTCCACCACCCAACCAATAGGATATATCGCCCACCTCAAAGGTGGTACTTACGGCACCATCTTTTGAAAGTTCTGCGGCGAGTGAGCTGTATTTTTCCCTTCCCCTCAGGTCGCCCATTTTCAATGTCAGGGGTAACTCTTTGATAAAGTCCTGTGTGGTCGGGCTATCCTTAAATTTGGCATACAGCACTTTTTCACCTATGGTAATCTTCAACTGAAGACTGTCCGTCGATACTACCGGATCTGTCGCTATCTCTTTGGAAGCCTTTGCCTCCTGTCCATTGCAGGAAAAGGCAAAAGCTCCGAAAAGAAATAGTATAGCTGTTATCTTAAGTCTGATCATCCCGAATTTTAAAGGTTTGCTTTATAAAATTCAAGCAATTTACTTACCGCTTGCGATACATACTCCGGAACCCAGTAAGTTTGGATGTGTGTAGCGCCCTCGATCAGGAACAGTTCCTTGTTTTTCGCATTCACTGCTTTCGGGAAGGCTTCATCTGTCATGTATTTTGTATCGGACTTGCTTCCAGCCATCATGAGCAAGGGTTGGTCGATCAATTCAATCTGATCGGTAGCATCCCATGTCATCAATTCCATCAGGCTGCTTGTAGTGTACAAAAAGGTGGAATTGGGATGTGCATGTGTCCTGTAATAGTACTCATACCCTTCGCGGTATAGATCTGTCGGCGTATTAGCAATTTCTTCATCCGTGATGGTCGCCACGCCTGAAAAGAGGGTTTCCCCACCAGCGGCTTCCTGTGCACGGGCATCCGAAGCCTGTTTTATGCGTTCCGGAACATTGTCCAACTGGGAATTTTGGAAGCCGTTACGTCTTACCTCACCTGAATTGAACATACTCAGGGTTGCGACTGCTTTAAATCTTTTGTCCGATTGGGCGGCTTTTAACGTATAACCACCGCCACCACAGATGCCCAGAACACCTAAACGGTCTGCATCAACGCCAGGGTACTGCGAAAGATAGTCAGCCATGCCATGGATATCTTCCACACGGAAGAAAGGCTTATCGGTATGACGGGGCTCTCCACCGCTTGCTCCCTGATAGGCTGCGTCTGCCGCTATAGTGATATAACCAGCTTCCGCCAAACGCTGTGCATATAATCCGGCTGTCTGCTCTTTTATACCTCCATTAGGGTGCGCTACGGCTACCGCCGGGTATTTCTTTGATGCATCGTAATCCGCCGGTGTGTAAACATTGGCAGCGATTTCAATGCCATTCAGCTGATATTTTACCGGATGGATGTTGACTTTTCCTTTTTCATTTTTGGTAATGGCTCCGTCATATACCAGGGTAAAGGGATTTCGTTCTGCCTTTTGATGATACTGTGATTGTGCATTTGCCATATCTGTTGATATTATTAAGGTTACTAATGCGATTATTGATGATATTTTTTTCATGATCTTCTTATTTTTTATTTCTTACTTTCCAACACTTCGTCCAGCACTTTTTGTGCGGCTTTAGACTCTTTTTTGCCAACGGCCTGTTTCACAACACCGACAAATTGCTGTAACTGATCGGGTGTCAGGCCCACATTGAGGGATAGATTCAAATGGGAACGCAACATGGGCTCCACGCCACCGATTCCGGCAAGTACCGATACCGTAACCAGTTCTCTTTCCTTATAGTTCAGCACGTCGCGTTCAAAAATATCGGCAAACAGGTGCTCTTTCAAAAATACTTCTATTGTGGGTGCAAATGCTGCGTACCCTGTTTTCGGTCCGGTTTCCGGAACACCGCTTAATTCTTCCAATATGGCCTTGCCTCGTTCGTATTTACTGCGGTCATCCTTTATTGGCGAAGCATCGGCTCCCAAAACATCTTCGATGCCCTTGGCTTTGCGTTCATCCAATACGGTCATGAAAGTCTGTAATCCCCTTAAGCTACGCGGAAAGCCGGCATAGGCATAGACATGCATAAGGGTTTCTTTGATCTGGTTGACCGTAAGTCCCGCTTCAAGACCACTGGCCAGCTCTGTTTTCAGTTTCTCCAGATCACCTTTTCCGGTGAGCGCCGCAATGCGGACAATCGCCTGTTGCTTCTTGTCCAGATTTTTATCCTCTGTCGTCTGGGCATTTACTGTAGTTGTAAGTATTACCGTCATAACAAACAATATTGATTTTATCTTTTTTACCATATTCATATCCATTTTTTTATTATTCAAACTATCCTCTTTAATTAAACAAATTTGATAATACAAAGTTCCTAATCGAATCGCAGGATTACGAATACGCATTACGGTTTTTCCTACCAATATTACTGATTGGGATTTGTACCGAATTAAATTTGTATTTAGCCACGTCCTATCGACCCCTATCTTTCTTCTTCTGCCTGCTCTTTGATCTGATCAATGGCGTGATTAAAGCCATTGGGCGTAGTACTGGAACCTGACAATCTTCCCACCCGTACTTCTCCGATGTGCCTTCCGGTTACAACAGGGCCAACAGCATTGGCAAACCGTCGCTGAAAATCAAGCGAGGTAGCGTTTGTGGCCATTGGTGTTACCAAAACATCTGTAATAATCCCATCTTCCAGCTCAACCCAAACCGTAATATACGATGGACCTCCTCCATACCTGCCGACCGCGGTATACTCACCGTCCCGATAGACCACCGTGGGATCGGGTCCCGGCACCGGAAGAAGCCCTTCGTCATCCTTAGAACACGAGGAAAATAAAAGCATTCCGGCGATTGCAGGGATAGTAAAAAGTCTGTTTTTTTTAAATATTTCTTTTTGCATAACACTCAAATTTTAATTATTTACGAATCGGTGAATAGCGCTAATTTTCTGTTTGTCCCATTATTTTCTCCTGCCTGGATTGCCTTTTACCCAGCCAAAAAGCCAATGCAAACCAAATTGCCGAAATCGGAATGGCTACTGCCGAGATACCGGCAATCCCCAGCCCAAAGGCACTAAGCCCCGTATAGGTCCAGCTTCCTACCTGGTCTCCGGCGCGGTACACGACCGTATCAATAAAATTCTTTGCCTTGTAACGGTCTTCCCGTGGAATCGCCGTAAACAATATCTCCCTTGTTGGGCGTGAAAGTCCGAAATTGCTTACCCGTCTGGCTATCTGTACCATCATCAGCATGGTTACGGTCGGGAACAGGGCAAGCAGACCGAATCCGATCATACTCACAAAAGGTAGTGCGCACAACACAATGGCCACACTGGTTGCTTTTAACAAACGGCTGGCGATAAATAGTTGAAAGAGCAACGTAAAGATATTCACCCATAGATCAATATTGGCGAAGAAAACCGTCCGGCTTTCTTTGTCATGGAAATTTGCAGACGCGATATCGGCCTGCTGAAAATAGAGAAATGTAGAACCCACGGAATTAAACAGGATGAAAAACCCTATACCTATCAGGTAAGGTGACCGTAGGGTATGTGTAAGCCCGGCCATAATACTCCCTCCGATAGCTTTGGTGTCCTCGATATTTCTTTTTTCGCTGTGAAACGTGCGCCCGAAGTGAGATAATTTCTTAGCCGCGAATACGGCAAATTCCAGCAGAACGATAGAGATCAGTAAGAGCAGGTTCTGCCCAAGCTTTTCAACGAGCCCCGATGTTAATGCCGCTCCAACAATCCCACCGACTGTTGCTCCGGCAGCAAGAAAGCCAAATAACCGCTTGCCCTGCTCCGAATTGAACACGTCGACAATGAGCGACCAGAATACCGAAACCACAAACAGGTTAAAAACCGATACCCATATAAAAAATATACGTCCGATCCATATATGCTGTTCGGGAGTAGCCAGCATCAGACTGATCATAAATAAAATCAGGTTAAGGGAAAAGAAACGGTAAGTGATTGCGATAAATTTTTCCCTTGACTAATTCTTTGTAGCCCAGGCATAAAGTGGGTTTAGGGCTATCATGGACAGCAATGTGCCAAGAAACAGCCAGGATAGGTTATCTACACCTCCGGCTACACCCAGTTCATCCCGAATGGGCCGGAGTACATAGTAGGCAATAAAGAGTACAAATATATACAGCCAGCCCCAGGTTAGCGCCTTAACCTCCTCCGGCTTTACATTGATCAGTTGGCGTACGCTGCTTAAAAAATCTTTTTTCATTGTTGGTAAACCTTATGTTATTAGTATTAAAAGGTGATGTCTATTTTTTGATCGCACAAAAAAGGCAGGCCCTGCAAGGTCTGCCTCCTCGTGTACAATGATTTTTAGCTATCTTAATAGAAGGATGGTTTATCCCACTCGGTGTTCGGCTCACTTACCCCAAGACTCTTTTTGACGAATTTATCGGAAGGTTCTTTGATGATATCGACAATAAGCTGTGAAACTGCCTCCCGGGTGACCTGTACACCCTTAAATGGCTCTCCTTTTTGGGTAGTCATATACTTTCTGTTGCCGTCCTGGTCATAAAGCCAGCTTAACCGGAGAATGGTATAATCCAGTTCCGGAACTTCCACCATTACTAAACTCTTATTGTGCCTCTTAAAGCGTTCGGGACCACCCATACTCTCGTTCCATTTACCGAACTCTCCGGCAACTTCTCCATAAACCCCGAGTACCGATGCTACAATAATGCGTTTTATACCCTTTTCTTTCATGGTAGCAACAACCGTTGCAACCCCTTCCGCATCGTTCATATCATTAAGATAGATTAGATCCACACCTTCCATTGCTTTTGACAAAGCGGCAGCATCCTTGAAATCACCATCCATGATTTTAATGCGTTCCGGGTCCTTGGCTGTCAGACGTTCATTTGCATTTCTTGCGTAAAGCACCAGGTTATTATCCGTTTGTTCCAAAAGATTATAATACTCCCCAAAAATTGGACAGCTGCTTAAATGTTTAACTTAGCAGTTGAAAAATGAAAAAAGAACGGAGAAAATTCAGTGCAGGCTTNAAGGCTAANGTAGCCATCGAAGCGATCAAGGAGCAGCAGACGGTGCATGAGCTGGCCGCCAAATACCAGATTCATCCTACACAGATCAACACCTGGAAGCGGGAGTTTTTGG
>Ga0065721_10003961_pt1 | contig 51756 bp, 41 predicted proteins | sample Mesricmetagenome_FD_59108 | JGI IMG/M metagenome (GOLD analysis project Ga0065721, IMG submission 59108) | Mesophilic microbial community from rice straw/compost enrichment Sample: eDNA_1 v2 (version 2) | ecosystem: Engineered > Solid waste > Grass > Composting > Bioreactor | place: USA: Davis... | reverse complement strand
TGGCCACATTGATGTTCAACCTTTTCGCCCTCCTGACGGTCATCGCGGCCGTCGGCACGGTGCTGAACAAAAACGCCGTCAACGCCGCGATGTGCTTCATGCTCTCGCTCGTCGGCGTCGCCGGCCTGTTCGTGATGCTCGAGGCCTACCTCCTCGCGTTCGTGCTCATCCTGGTTTACGCCGGCGCCGTCGCCGCGCTCTTCCTCTTCATCATCATGCTCCTGAACGTGCCCGAGGCGGCCGCGAAACGTTTTCCGCGGATGAGCGTGATCGCCGGCACGATCGCCGCCGCGCTCCTCGCGGTCGGCGTCCTCGCGTTCTACAAGCAGCCGGAGCTCGCTTCCGTGACCCCCGCCGCCGAGCCCATCGGCGCCGCGCTCAAGGGTTACGCGTATCAGCTTTTCACTACCTACCTGCTGCCGGTGCAGATCATGGGCTTCCTCCTCCTCATCGCCATGCTCGGCGTGATCGTGCTCAGCAAAAAGTTCGAAGCCACGGAGGCCGCCAAATGATCGCCGCCTCGCTCAACACCTACCTCGTGCTCAGCGCGCTGCTCTTCGCGATCGGCTTCCTTGGCGTGCTGATCCGGCGCAACACGCTCGTGATCTTCATGGGGCTCGAGCTCATGCTCGTCGCCTCGACCCTCGCGCTGGTCGCGTTCTCGCGTTTCAACGGCACCAACGACGGCAACGTCTTCGTGTTCTTCATCCTCACCGTNGCCGCCGCCGAGGTCGCGGTCGGNCTNGCCATCATCGTCGCGCTGTTCCGCAAGCGCCAGACGATNGAAGTCGACCAGCTTAACACGCTGAAGAACTGAACCACGGATGAGCACGGATAAACCCGGATCGCAGGTCGCGCCCGACACCCCCGTCTTCCAGTCATGACGATGCTTCAGCACGCCATCATCGCTCTTTTGCTGCCGCTCGCGTCGGCCGCGCTCATCGCGCTATTCCTGCGCCGCGCCCACAACGTCGCCGCCACGCTCTCGGTGATTGCCGCGACCGCCGTCGCCGTGATCGCTGTTATTCTCGCGCTGCATAACGAGCGTTTCGAAACCTCCCTCGAATGGCTGCGGCTCGGCGAGTTTTCACTCTCCCTCGGCATCAAGTTCGATGACCTCGCGGCGCTCATGCTCGTGATCGTCGGAATCGTTGGCCTGTGCGTGCATATCTTTTCGCTCGGCTACCTCCGCGACGATCCGTCCAAGGCGCGCTACTTCGGCGGCCTGTCGATCTTCATGTTTTCGATGATCGGCATCACTCTCGCCGATAATCTTTTCATGATGTTCATCTTTTGGGAGCTCGTCGGTTACAGCTCCTACGCGCTCATCGGCCACTGGTATGACCGCCCGTCCGCCAGCGCCGCCGCGAAGAAGGCTTTCATCGTCAATCGCGTCGGCGACTTCGGTTTCCTGCTCGGCATCATCATGTGCTACTGGGTCAACGGCACGGTCAACCTGACCGAGCTCTCCCAAGGCAACGCCATCGCGAGCACCGCGATTCCGCTGCTCCTGTTCTGCGGCGCCGTCGGCAAGTCCGCGCAAATGCCGCTGCAAGTCTGGCTCCCCGACGCGATGGAGGGCCCGACGCCCGTCTCCGCGCTCATCCACGCCGCGACGATGGTCGCCGCCGGTATCTACATGTTGTGCCGCATCAACGCGCTGATGGTGCCCGACGCCCTCAACGTCATCATGTGGGTCGGCACCGTGACCGCGCTCTACGCCGCGCTTTGCGCAATCGTGCAAAGCGACATCAAGAAGGTCCTCGCCTATTCCACGCTTTCCCAACTCGGCTACATGGTCGCCGCGTTCGGTCTCGGTTCGCTGGTCGTGTCGCACGACGCCGATGGCGCCCGTCACTCCGTGCTCCTCGCCGCCGGCGTGGGCGCGGCGATGTTCCACCTGACGACTCACGCCTTCTTCAAGGCGCTCATGTTCCTCGGGTCCGGCTCCGTGATCCACGGCTGCCACCATGAGCAGGATATCTTCAAGATGGGCGGTCTCGCCAAGAAGATGCCGCTCACGTTCGTCACCTTCACGATCGGCGTCGCCGCGATCATCGGCTTCCCGTTCCTGTCCGGCTTCTTCTCGAAAGACGCGATTCTCCTCCTGGCTTACGAAAAGAACACCGCCGTCTTCGCGATCCTCGCTTTCGTCGCCATCCTCACCGCGCTCTACATGGTTCGCCTTTGGAAGATCACCTTCCTCGGCACCCCGCGCAGCGAGCACGCCGAGCACGCGCACGAAGGCGGTCTCACGCTGACCGCGCCGCTCGTCGTGCTCGCGGTTTTGTCCGTTTTGGGCGGATACACGGCTTTTTATCCCAATGTCTTCTCGGGCGTGTTCGCGCTGATCCCTGAAGCGCATGGCAGCACGCACACGGTCATCCTCGTCACGAGCATTGTCGTGATGACCGTCGGTGCCCTGGCCGCGCTTTTCCTCTACAAGCCCGCCGCGACCGACTCCTTGGAGCAGAAATCTCCGGGCACGTTCAACGCTCTCGTCGCGCTCCGGAACAGCTTCGACGCCGCCTACGATTACTACGTGGCGAAGGTGCAGCAGCGTTTCGCGATGCTGCTCAACTTCCTCGAACAGATTTTCCTCGCCGGCCTGATCATTCGCGGCCTCGCCGGTGTGGTCGGCCTCTTCGGCCTCGGCGCCCGTGCGCTGCACGTCGGCAAACTCAACGTCTACGTCTACTGGTTCCTCGGCGGCGCCGTCGCCCTGTGGCTGTTCGCAACCGGAGTCCTCTGATGATTTCCGAACTCGATCTGTTTCTACAGAAGGCAACGAAGGGCACGAAGGATCGCTCGTTCACCAGCACCTCTTCGTTTCCTTCGTTCTCTTCTGTAAAGATTCCGGCTCTCTCCGCCTCGTTTTTGCGATGAGCAATCTGCCCTTCGATCCTCTCCTCGTCTCGATCGCTGCGCCGCTCGCGCTGGCCCTCGCCATCGCGCTCGGCCTTCCGAAACGCTGGTCGATCAAGCTCGCCTACGTCGCGTTCGCGATTCCGGCGCTGCTCGCGCTGCATGTGTGGTTCTACTTCGGCGATGTCGCCAAGGACTCCGGCTATGCGTTTCTGCAAACGTATTCAACGGGCTTGGACGCCTACGGCATCACGCTGAAACTCGGCCTCAACGGCATCTCGCTCCCGCTTTTCGTTCTCGCCGGTCTGGTCGGTTTCGCCGCGGGCCTCTACGCGATCCAATCGCAAGCCGAGCGCCTCAAGATCTACCTAATGCTCCTCCTCATCATGCAGGCGGGCTTGATGGGGGTGTTCGCGAGCGTCGACGTCTTCTTCTTCTATTTCTTCCACGAACTCGCGCTGATCCCGACGTTTATCATGGTCGGCGTCTGGGGCGGACGCGACCGCGGCTATGCCGCGATGAAGATGACGATTTATCTCACGCTGGGCGCGATGATCTCCCTCGCCGGCATGATCGCGCTCTACGTGAAAAGCGGCGCCGAGTCCTTCGATCTCATCGCGCTCCGCACCGCGCTCACCACCCAGCCGATCGGCGAGACGCTGCAGAACAACATTTTCGCGCTCCTGATGTTCGGCTTCGGCATCCTCGTTTCGCTGTGGCCGCTGCACACGTGGGCGCCGCTCGGCTACGGTGCCGCGCCCAGCTCCAACGCGATGCTGCACGCCGGCGTGCTGAAGAAATTCGGCCTCTACGGCCTGATCCAAATCGGCCTCCCGCTGCTGCCCGCCGGTTCCCTCCACTGGGCCGGCCCGCTCGCGTGGCTCGCCGTGATCGGCAACATCCTCGTCGTCGGCTTCATCACCATCGCCCAACGCGACCTCAAGCAGATGGTCGGTTACAGCTCGGTGATGCACATGGGCTACGCGTTTCTCGGCATCGCGGCCGGCACCACGCTCGGCGTCGGCGGCGTGGTGCTGATGATGGTCGCGCACGGTTTCTCCGTCGCGCTGCTCTTCCTCCTTTCGACGTCGATCTACCACCGCACGCACACGTTCGCGATGGATGAGATGGGCGGCCTCGCGCAGAAAGCGCCGGTGCTCGCGGCGTTCTTCGTCGCCGCGACGTTNGCCAGCATCGGTCTNCCCGGCTTCGCCAACTTCTGGGGCGAGCTCGCGATCTTCGTCTCGCTGTGGAATTTCTCGCCGCTCGTCACCGTGCTCGCGGTCTCCGGCGTGATCATCTCCGCGATCTACGGCCTGCGTGCCTCCGCGAATGTCTTCTTCGGTCANCCGACCGAACNNTTCACCGCGGTGATGGCGCAACATCCGCCGACCGATCTTCGCTGGTCCGAAAAGACGCCCGCGCTCATCCTGTTGGTCGCGCTCCTCTTCGTCGGTTTCTGGCCGAAATCCGTTTCGATTCACATCAACGCCGCGCTGGCCGACGTCGTCCCCGCGCGTGCGGCCGCCGTCCAAACCGCTTCCCGCTAAACACGCGAAAGCCCGCGAGATGAAACCCTCTGCTCAGAATTTTGCGCCCCTTCGCGTGTTCCGCGGGCGACTCCTCTTTCTGCAATGACCCTCGAAGCCGCCAAACTCGCCGCTGGCCTGAACGAATGGTCCGCCATTGCGCCTGAACTCGCGCTGGGCTGCCTCGCGCTCTTCCTGCTCGTCCTCGAGATGGTGCTGCCGAAGAAGCACCACGACCAGATCGGCGCCGTCGCCATCCTCGGCCAGATCGGCATCCTCGCGTTTGTCGCCTTCAACTTCCATTCGTCCTTCCTGGGCCGCGACACCTTCAACGGCCTTCTGCACCACGGCTATGGCGGGCAGACGATGCGCGTGTTCTTCCTGCTGTCGTCGATCTTCACCTGCATCCTCGGCCGCGTGGCGCTCGCGAAGCAGATCATCCCGCGCGTCGAGTTCTACCACGTGGTCCTCGTCGCGACCGGAGCGATGATGCTCTTGGCGCAGGCCAATCACTTCCTCCTGCTGTTCGTCGCGCTCGAAACGCTCACGGTCGGCCTCTACATCCTCGTCAGCTATTTCCGCACGAACGCCCTCTCGCTCGAGGCCGGTCTGAAATACCTCGTCATGGGCGCGCTGAGCTCGTCGATGCTGCTCTTCGGCATCGTGCTGCTCTACGGCGTCGCCGGAAACCCCGGGCTCGAAGGTCACACGTCGTCGGCGATGAATTTCACCGACCTCACGCGTTTCCTCGCGCTGAATCCCGACAACTTCCTCGCGAGCGTCGGCATCGTCCTGGTTCTCTCCGGCATCTGTTTCAAGATCGGCGCGTTCCCCTTCCAAATCTGGGTGCCCGACGTTTACCAAGGCGCCCCCACGCCGGTGACCGCGTTTCTCGCCGTCTCTTCGAAAGCCGCCGGTTTCGTGATGCTGCTTCCGTTGGTGATGACGGTCTTCGCCGCTTACAGCTCGCTGGTCACCACGGTCCTGACCGTGATCGCCGCCGCGACCATCCTATTCGGCAACATCGCCGCGCTCACGCAGAACAACGTCAAACGCCTCATCGGCCTTTCCGGTGTTTCGCACGCGGGCTTCCTGTTGCTCGGTGTCGTCGCCGCGCCACTCGTGCCGACCGCGGTCGGCGCCGTGCTCTTCTACCTTTTTGCTTACCTGATCGCGTCCTTCGCGGTCTTCGGCGTCATGACCCACCTCGCCGGCGTAAACGACGCCGATCAGGAACTCGACCACTACACCGGCCTCTCGAAGGAAAGCCCCTTCCTCGCCGCCGTCCTTGCGGTCGCACTCGGTTCGCTCGCCGGCATCCCGCCGCTCGCGGGTTTCATGGGCAAGTTCTTCGTTTTTGTCGCCGCGTTCCGCGCCGAACTCTACGGCCTGCTTGCCGTCGCGATCGTGGGCGTGGTGATTTCGATCTACTATTACTTTGGTTGGATCAAAGCCGCGTTCTTCGAGACGTGGCAGCCGAGCGATGCTCCGGTCAATCCGCGCCCCGCGCGCACGCCGGTTGGTTTCACCGCCGGCCTCTCGCTCGCCTCGCTCGCGCTCCTCTCGATTCTCTTCGGCCTCTATCAAGGCCCGCTCGGCGCCTGGCTGCTGGCGCGTTGAGTCAGGCGAGGAGCGAGGTTCGCTCCGCTCGTCCGCTCAGAAGGCGATCGTCGCCGCCACGTGTCCGTGCGAGTTTCCGCCCGACACATTCGGCAACTCCTTCAACTGCCAGCCATACGAGGCGCGCAGCGTGAAGTGGCGGCGGACCTGGTAGTTCAAACCAATCCCTGCCGACGCCAGCTCGACCGAATCGCCGCCCACCCCGAGATCGCGCAGCGCCGCCGCGTCGACAAACACGAAAACGTCCGCCTGATCGCGCCGCTTGAACGGCGAAAACGCCGGCAGGTGCAGTTCGTTGTTCACCACCACACCTTCATCGCCAAACGCCGTGCTCTCGCGAAATCCGCGCACGCCGTAAACGCCGCCGCCGTTGAGCTGCTCCGTGCCGAGGAGCGGTCCGCTCGCGACCTGAAACAACGCCGACGTGCTCCACGAAAACCCGAGCGGCAGCGCGCGCCCGATCTGCCCCTGCAGCTGGCCATAGACGTAATCCGCCTTCGCGCCCGCTCGCGACACGTCGAAATAGCGGCCGTGATTGCGTCCAGTGAGTCCACCGGGACTGGCAAACACGCTCGCCGCCAGGCTCCCGCGCAGCGTCTCGCTGCTGCGGCTCAACGACCACGTCGCGCCGAACTGCGCGATGTGCGTGAGATTGTCCGTGATCGGAATCGTCGCGAATTCGAGGTTGTTGTCGCTCGCCTTGAAGTCCGCCGTGAGCGCCAGGCTCTGCTTCCACTCGTTCACCGTCTTCAACGGCATGCTGAAACGCGCGCCCGCCTGCCACGAACGTCCTTGTTGCGTGAGCGGCGCCGGCAGCTCCGACTCGATCTCCGCGTGCGCTCCATAAATTGTCAGCGAACGCCGCGACCGAAAGAGCATCGTGTAATTCGCCGAGTGGCTCCGCGAACGTTCCATCTCGGGATCCGTCGAGAATGTATAACCCAACTGATCTCCGCGACCGAACGCATTTCCCCATGCCACACTCGCTGACACGCGATTCTCATCTGTCACCGGCGTGCCGCTGTTGCTGTAACCGGCCGTGAGCCGCCACGGACGCTCCTCGAGCACGCGCAGCGTCAGCCGGGTCGTTCCCGCCGTGGCGCCGGGTTCCGCGACGACGGTCGCGCGTCGATACGGATTTTCGCCCAACCAGTTCACCGCATCGGTGATCGCCACCGCATCGATTTCCGCACCCGGCGCCAACGCCGTCGCCGAGCGATACGACGCCTCGGAGAAATAAGTCGCACCTTCGATCTTCAGCTCGCCATCGAGTTTCGAACGCTGGACGACGAGACGAATCACGCCCGCGCTCACCTCCTGCGGCGGCGCGTGCACGTTGACGAACGGCTGCCCCATCAGACGCAGCCAGGTGCGCAGCCCAATGCACAGCCGGTCGAGCGAGCCAAACGACATCGGTTTGTTCAAAAACTGGCGGATCAACTCGGCCGCCGCAGGATCGGACAGCAACGGCGTGCGCGATGTGTCGATCCCGCTAAAACCCGCCGGCACCAACTCCGAGACGGCGGCCGCGTCGGGCACGGTGATGACGCCGCGCAGTTCAGGAATGAAAACCGTCTCGCCGGGCATCGGTTGCGTGCCGTCCGCGACGGGTGCGGGCTCGGCCGCGACAGCCGCGGGAATCATCCACAACAAAAGCGCAAAGCAGAGGGTGCGGTTCATCGAAAATGTCGTGCTCATTTCAGCACCTCCGTCGCTCCGCCCATTTCCAGCATGGCCAGCAGGAACGCATTCGAGAACTCCGCCTTGTTCTTTGCGTCGCTCAGATCGAAGCCCTTCAGGTCCGACGGCACGGCGGTTTGCGCCCGCGCCATGGTTTCATCGTAGAGCTTTTTGTTGTCGCTCTCCTGCACGAGCATCACGACGGAAACGACACCGATCGCGATCGCCGCCGCGGCTGTGGCAGCGGCCCCCGCGCCCGCACCCGCGCCTATGGCGGTCAGGGCCTTGCCAGCCGCGAACGGGAAAATCGTGCTCGCGCCGGCCGTTGCGATCACCGCGCCGGTGGCGGTGCCGATCGCCGCGCCGACGCCCAACCCGATCGCGCCCGCGACCATCTGCTCGGCCACAGCCTGCTCGGCGGAGCGCGCGATGTCGGGCATCGTCTTCAACGCCCACTGATTTCCCACCGACGATTCAGCTGCTTCGATTTGCCACTGCTGCCGTTGCGCGACCAGCTCCGCGGCCAGCCGGGTGCGCTGTTCGGCGATGCGATTCGAAACCCGCGCGACGAGCGACGCCTGCGCCGCACTCAACGTGTCGCCGTTCTTTAAAGCCGTTTCCAGCGACTCGACTATCGTGGACGAAACCACCCAGCGCAGTCCGGCGTGAGTTTCCATCAGCGCGTAGAATTCGCCGCGCGACATCTGGCCCGACTCGGCCCGCGCGAGAATATCGAGAATCTCCTGCTCGGCTTCCGTGTAGCTCGACGACTCGTCGCGTTTCGATGCGAGAAAGTCCCGCAGCTCCGAGAACAACTCATCGCCGAGATCCTCCGCTGCCTGCGCAAACACCGCGGAGGTGAGCGGCAGATCGCCGCTGCGACTGATGCCCACCTTTATCTCGGAGTTCGTGCGCTGCGCTTCCAAGTCGCGCTGGAGCTGCTCGGTCTTCGCCGCGATCTCATCCTGCACCTGGCCGCGGGTGTCTTCGTTCACTCCTTCGATGATGATTTCGCCGTCGCCGAAGTTGAGGCTCGATGGATCGATGGAGAACGTGAACGCCGTGTCGTCGACCGGCGGGTCCTCGATTTTGAGCACTCCGTCCACCAGGGCGAAGGCGTAGGCCGCTTCGATTTCGCCGAGCGACGTGCCGGAATGCGGCACGATCTTCGGCCGGATCACGTAATTGCCACGGGGCGTGGTTGTGCGATAGGTCACGGGTCGGAAAACTCCGGCCGACAACGTCCCGATCGTCGCTTCGACCGAGAACGGAGGTCCGCCCAACACCTGCCCTTGGACGGTGAACATGCTCGAGAGCGGCGGGTTCGCGCCCCGCATGGTCTCCACCTGCGGCGCTGTGACGATGACCGGACGGCGATCGACCGTCAGCCGGCCGGGAATGACCGTTGTCACTTCGTAGTTTTGCGCCGTTCCGGTGCTCTGGAATCCATAATCGTGGACACCGGGAAGCGTGTTGCTGAAGAACTGCGTGCCGATGTTGACGCCTTCGAGCACTGTCGGGAGATCGCCATTGCGCAGCCCGGTCACGAAATAGCCGAGTGTCGGCGGAATGTTGCCATAGATGGAATTCAGCGCGAGCCCGCTCAACGTGAGTGGGGCCTTGGTGATCGTCAGCGTGCCGGGAACGACCTCGAGTTGGTAGTTGCCGACGACATCGGCTGCGACGGTGACCTGATACGCGCCGACGGGCGTCTGAGCCGTGACGTCGGCTTCAGGTGTCAATCCGGCGAGCAGGCTCATCGTGTCGCCATTCTTGAATCCCGTCGCGCTCTCGAAAGTGAACGCCGGATTTTCGTCTCCATAGGTGCGCGTGGCGTCCGCCAACTTTACCAGAAGCGGTGCGTGCAGAACGCGGAGCTCTCCCGATTCATACGACAGCGTGTAGTTGGACGACGTGGCGCCGCCGACGGAGATATCATAAACGCCGACGGGCGATACCGTGGTCGCGGGGGTGGAGAACGTCAGCCCGCTCAGCGCCGCGGCGGTGTCGCCATTTTTGAATCCGCTGAAGTTGGCCGAGAACGTCGGGTTCGCATCGCCGTAGAGGCGGCTGACGCTGGCGGCTTGAACGACGAGCGGGGCCTTGGTGATCGTCAGCGTGCCGGGGACCACTTCGAGCTGGTAGTTGCCGACGAAGTCCGCCGCGACAGTGATGACCCGATGCGCGCCGGCGGGAGTCTGAGCCGTGACGCTGGCTTCGGGTGTCAGGCCGGCCAGCAGGCTCATCGTGTCGCCATTCTTGAATCCCGTGACGCTCTCGAACGTGAACGCCGGATTCTCGTCGCCATAGACGCGCGTGGCGTCCGCCAACTTTACCAAGAGCGGTGCGTGCAGAACGCGGAGCTCTCCCGATTCATACGACAGCGCATAGTTGGTCGCCGAGGCACCGCCGACGGAAATCGTGTAGACACCGATCGGCGACGCTGCGGTCGCGGTGGTGGAGAACGTCAGCCCGGTCAACGCCGCGGCGGTGTCGCCATTTTTCAGTCCGCTGAAGTTGGCCGAGAACGTCGGGTTTTCATCGCCGTAGAGCCGGCTGATGTCGGCGGCTTCGACCAGGAGTGGAGCCTTGTCGATCGTCAGCGTGCCGGGGAGATAGCTGACCGTGTAGTTCGGCGAAACCGCGCCGCTCGCCGTGATCGTGTAGGTGCCGACATTGGACGCCGCGGTTGCGTCGGAGGCGATCACCAAGCCCGACAGAATCGATTCGGCTTCGTTGAACTTGAAGCCCGAGATGCTCACGCGAAACGCCGGATCGGGATCGCCGTAAAGCCGTGTCGCGTCTTCGGGCCTTATCGTCAGCGAGGCCGGCAAAACAGTCAGCGTGCCCGGCTGAAACGTGATGTCGTAGAGCCCGCCTCAACGCCGCCGCGACGCCTTCGTTCTGAGAGACGAAGTTCAGCGGATACGAACCCGCGTCGATCTTCAACGCATCGGGATTCGACAAGCGCCAGTTGTCCCGCGCCGTCGCTTCATCGACCGGCAGGAAACCGAAGTAGAACGGCGTGAGATTCGCGAGGCCATCGCCATAGGTTTTCTGCGCGCTGTTCACCCCGATCGTCGCGGGAGCCTTCACGATCGACAGCGTTCCGGCGAACCAGGTGATGTCGTAGTTGGCCGCGGTGCCGGACGCGAGGATCGCGGAGTGGCTCCCGGGAAACGGATTCGGCGGCGGCTGCGCCGTGAACGTGAGGTTTTGAATCACGTCGCTCGTGTCGCCATTTTTCAAACCGATGATCGCGCCGAGCGTGAACTCCGGGTCCCCGTGGCCGTAAGGCCGGGTCGCGTCCGCGATCGAAACCGTGAGCGGCGCCTTGGTGACGGTGAGCGTTCCTGCGGCGTAGCTGATCGTGTAGTTGGTCGCGACGGCGTCGTAGGGCGTAATCGAATACGTCCCCACGCCGGAGGCGAAAGTCGCGTTGGTCGAGAAGGCCAGCTGGCTCACGACGGCGGACGTGTCGCCATTTACGAGCCCCGAATACGTCGCGCTGAAACTCGGATTCGAATCCCCGTAGAGGCGGCTGGCGTGGTTTGCGGTGATCAACAACGACGCGGGCGTGATGCTCAGCGTGCCCGGCACAAACGTCGGCGCGTAATTGCTGCTGCTGCCGCTCGCGGTGATCGAATAGTGGCCGACGTTCGATTTCGCGACGGCGGTCGTGCCAAACGTCAGATCGGGCACCGCCTGTTCGAGCGAATCGCTGTTCATGAGGCCGCTCGCGCTGGCGGTAAAGTTGGGATTCGCCGCGCCGTAAATCCGCGACGCATCGGCGACCGTCACGGTCAGCGGCGCCTTCGTGATGCTCAACGTGCCGGGCGTAAACGTGACCGCGTAATTTCCGCTGCCGCCGCTCGCCGAGCCGTTGATGGCGTAGTCGCCGACGTTCGATTTCGCGATGGCTGTCGTGCTGAAGCTGAACGTGCCGAGCGCCGATTCCGCGTCGCCGTTTTTCAACCCGCTCACGTAGTGCCCTGAGAAGTCGGGATTCGCGTGGCCATACACGCGCGTCGCCGGATCGACGGCGATCGTCACGGGCGCGGGCGTGACTTGCAGCGTGCCCGGCACGAAGACGAAGCCGTAGTTTTCCGAATCCAACGTGCCCTGGCTGATCGTGATCGTGTAGCTGCCGACGCCCGACGTCACCGTCGGGCTGCTCGAAAGCTCTGGCGCACCGGTCACATCGTCCGCAAGCTCGTCGATGAAACCGGTGACCGAGTAGGTGAAGGTCGGATTCGCGTCGCCGTAGAAGCGCGAGAGGTCGTTGGCCGAGTAGGTAAGGTTGGCGGTGATCGGCGCTGCGCCCGTGAAAAAGAAACGCGACGTCGTGTCGTCGAAGGTTTCGTCGGGGTCGTAGGGATGATGCCCGACATTGATTCCGCCGAGGCCGCCTTTGCCGGTCGCGGCCGCGGTGCTCGAGTAGATGAGATGGCGGACATTCGGTCCGAATACGGACGCGTCGCCGGCGTTGATGAATGCGCCCTCGATCGCCGCGAACACGAGATCGCGGTTCGGATCGGCGAAATCGATCCGCGTGTCCGCCGCGAGCGTGAGATTGCCCTGCGTGACGACGCGGACGTTGACCGGCGGTAACTCCAGCAACTGCAGGCTCACCGCCAAGTCATCTGCGCCGTCGAAAACATCGAGGCCGGTGATGCGACCACCCGTGCCCGTCGTGCGCAACGTGCCGATGCGATTGCCCGCGTTCGTCGCCGTCAGGATGCCCGAGTTGGTGTTCACATCGATTTCCAACGTCCCGACATCGAGCACGCCGTCGAAGGTGGTGTTGCCCGACTGGATCGGGTCGTCATAAAGCGTATCGCCGATGACGGCCGCCCCGGTGTTCTGGCCGACGACGAGTTTGTTCACCGCGATCGTGCTGCCCGACGCGAGGTAGGTGTTGCCGTTGATGGGAAGATAGGAGCCGTCGAACTGCGAGTAGGTAACTCCGCGTTTGCCCGCGAGCAGTTCGAGCGTGGCGTTGACGCCGGAAATCGTGACGCCCGGGTCGATCGCGATGCTGTCGCCCGACGTGACGCGCAGCGTGTTCGTCGAATTCCACGTGACAGAACTCAAGAACACGATGTCGCCGAAGCTCGTCGAGGTATCGAGCGTGACATTGGAAATCGCCAACTGTGCCTCGAGCGTCGCGGGCGTGAGGATCGAACCGGAGCCAACGCTTCCGCCAAAGACGAAGGGGTCTCCGGGAGTTTGGCTCAGGCCATTGTCAGCCGCGGCCCAGATCCGCAACAGCGTCGGGTCGAGCAACAGCGTGCCGCCCGGACCGAGGTCGAGGAGTTCCTTGGGGCGGAAATCGAGAAACTGTTTTCCGGAAACCTCGGCGAACCCGCCCGATGCGCCGCGCGCCGTGAGCGTGCCGAGGAAACGCGTGCTGTCGTCGGCCCACACGATGACGCGTCCGGCGTCACCGCTCGGCGTCGCGGCGCTGGCGTCGATCGAGGCGGACTCGGTGACGACGGTGCGCGCGGCATTGGAAATCGCGGCGTTCGCTCCGCGATAATCGCCGCCGATGAGCACCTCTCCCCCGTCGCCGCCGGCGTCGCGCGCGGTCACTTGTCCGCTCACGCCGACGGTTCCTCCCTCGGCGGTGATCCACACGCGGCCGTCGGGCGTGGTGGTGACACCGTTCGCCTGCACGACACCGCTGTGGTTGATTGCGAGATCGTAGATGCTTCCGCCCGCGGCTTTCAGTTCCGCCTGCGCGGCGGTGATGACGCCGGAGTTTTCGACCCCGATCGCCGCATCGCTGGCGGGTAGGTTCATCTTGATCGTGAACGTCGGCGAATCCGGCGACGCGAGGAACACCTCGGTGCCGGCACCGAGTGCGGCGGTGCCTTTGGGTGCCGAAATCTCGCCGGCGTTTTTCACCGTGTGAGCGAGCAGGAGCACATTGCCTTCGCGCGCGGTGATCGTGCCGAGATTCACCACGCCGGCGGCGCTGTTGCCTTTCAACGTCAGCGGCCCGTTCTGCAGGAAGTCCGCGTCGGCGACGTCGAGCGTCGACGCGAGAAACGCGGCGGTGTCGATGATCGCGCCTTCGCCGACGACGATGCCGTTGCGGTTGATGAGAAAAAGTTTCCCGTCCGCCTTCAGCGAGCCGAGCAGTTGCGAAGGATCGTTGCCGATCACGCGCGCGAGCATCGCGGCGGCGGCGCCGTTCTGGCGGATGTTCACCTGTTCGCCGGCGCCGATGTTGAACGACTGCCAGTTGACGACGGCGTGCGTCGATCCCTGCTGCAGCGTCATCGTGTTGCCCGCCTGCGTGATCGACACATTTCCGGCGGCGATCTGTCCGCCCGTGGGAAGAGCGTGAACGTGCGGCGGCAACACGGCGACCGGCGCGACCGCGCACATCGAAAGAACCAGGCGCCAGGCGCCCGAGCGGCTTTGCATGAGAGTTGGCTGGAAGGGTGGAGGAAGAAACCGCGTGAGCGGCGCATCCGCGGGGGCGGATGCTGCGGAAGCGAGCGCGCCGTCAGCGACGGTCGTCCGCCTCGTTGTCCCGAAGTATGCCGAAAACGCCGGGGCCTTGCACCTCACCTAAACAGGCGAGAAGCCGCGCAAGGCGCGTCAGCGGCCGTTGAGCCACACGGCCATCAACGACGCGCGGCTCGCCACGCCAAACCGGCGGAACACCTCGCGCACGTGCGTGTGCGTCGTGTGAAAACTCTGACGCAGCGCCGCCGCCATGCCTTTCTCCGACGCGTCGGTGAGGAGGAGCGCGAGCACCCTGCGTTGCATCGGGGAGAGCGGGTTTCGCGCGATCAACAAGCCGTAGCTCAGCAACGCCTGTCGATGAAACCACGCGACGCCGCGCAACGTATACGCGGCGAGCTCGAGCTGCCGGGGCGTGAAGGGCCGATGCGGGCGTTTGCGGTCGAAAACGAAGTGCGACTCGATGTCCACGTTCACCGGAAACGAGATCCAGATGCGATCCGTGATGCCCGTGCTCTGATAGAAAACCCGGTAATGCGCCGTGCGCCGAAACGCAGCCATGTCGACGAGGCTGCGCATCGCGATCGCGCGAAATTTTCCGGCGGCTCTCGCGACCGCGATCGTGGTCATCCCGGTCGTCGGGGTGTCCTGCTCCTTCACGGCCTTGGCGGCGAGCATCAGATCGGGTGGCGTCGGGCGCAGGAGTTTCACCGCGCGTCCGCGCCAGCCGTGCTGCGGATCATGCGCCGCGGCGGCGCCGTGTCGCATCCGCACCGCGCCGACCCAGAGCGCATCATCCGCTCCGATGAGCTGCGCGACCGCTTTGAGCAGAAAGGCCAACGCCGCGTCGGAGTCCGCAGCCTTGAACTGAGCGAGCTCGTCCCAGATGCGGTGACCCCGCCGTTGTTCCGCGCTTCGGAGCGTCATGCGACGGTCGTGGCCAACGGCGAGGCCGGCCGATGGTTCCTGCTTGTCGGCTGCGACTTAGGCATGCAGGCGCAGCGTGCCGCGCGCCAACCCCGCGGCAAGCCAGCAGTTTTGCGAGCAATTTGCTGTGTTACTGCGTCTTGAGGTAGGCCGCGATGTCCGCGACGTCCTGCGCGCTCAGGCCGAGTTGCTGCGCGTTCAACATCAGCGAACGTCCCATCATCTGCCGTTTCGCCACGCGGTCCTGCGGGATCATCTGCGTGAAGCCGCCGGTCGACTGCACGATCAACGGATCGCCCGACGAGTGCACCAGCCCGTGCACCTTCTCGCCGTTCTTCAACTCGATTTCCGTTCCCGCATAGCCCAGCGCGATGTCGATCGACGGTTGCAGGATCGCGCGCACCACGACCTCGGTCGGCTGCCGCTGCGCGAAACCCGTCAACGCCGGTCCGTATTCCACGCCTGTATCACCAATCCGGTGACACAACAAACACGCCTGCGCGAGCGTCGCGCCACGGGTCGCGTCGCCCCTGAGCGCCAGCACGTCCTCCACCTTCGCGGCCGCTTCCGCCGCGCGATCCGGTTCCGGCACGGTGATCGCGCTGATCTGCACCGTTTCGGGATCGTAGAGTCCGCGCCGTTTCAACTCGTCCGCGAGGCCGTGCTCCTTCCAGCGCGAATCCTTGTAATTCATCAGCCACCACGTGGCGTGCTGCCGAACGCGTCCGTCCGTCTGCTCCGCGATGTCCACCAACGCGAGCGCCGCGTCGCGCGTCGGCACAAACGCGATCGCCGTCACCGCCGCGAGCCGGTCCGCTTCGCTCAAGCTTTTCGCTTTCGCCCGCGTCGTGAAATCGCCCACCGCCGCGGCCGGCGTCAACCGCCACGCCAGCCCCGCGCGCGCCGCGCTCCATTTCAGCGGCTCGCCGCCGCCCAGCTCCGCGGCCAGCGCGGCATACACCTCCGCTTCCTTGCCGGTGCAGCCGGTGCCCCACGCTTCGAGATACGCGCGGTCCTTGCCATCGTAGCCGCGCGCGACGGCGAGCAACACGTCCTTCGCATTGTCGAAACTCACGTCCCGCATCGCCAGCGCCGCCTCGCGCCGCACCGCCGGCGACGCGTCACGCGCGAGCGTCCGCGCGTGCTCGAGCACGCGATGCTCCACGCGGCGCAACGAGCGAAACGCCACGATCCGCATCATCGGATCCGCGTCCTTCAACACCGCCTCGACGCGCGCCACGCCTTCGCCGCCGAGTTGCGCCAACAACCACACGGCGCGCGCGCGATAATACGGATTTTCCTCCTCGAGCAGCTTCGCCACCGCCGGCACCGCACTTGCGCCCTGAGCCTTCAGTTTCATGAATCCGAGCGCGCGCACGTTCACCGCCGGATTTTTCAGCGCCGCGATCTGGCCTTCGGTCGTCGTGAGATCGAGCTTCGGCGCGACGCCTTTGAATCCCTTCGGCGCGATCCGGTAGATCGTGCCGCGCGTTTCGTCGTCGAGGTCCTGGTGTCCGCCGACGCGCGGATCGAACCAGTCCGCGACGTAGATCGCGCCGTCCGGCCCGACCGCGACATCCGCCGGGCGGAACAGCGTTTTCAACTCGCGCGTGATCGAGCGACTGCCGCCCTTGAAATCCACGCCCGCGAATTCCTCCTCGACGTTCGTCGTCATGAACGCGAACCGCTCGAGCGCGTAGCCCGCTCCGTCCGCCTTCGGAAAATAACCATACAAGGTGTTGCGCGCCGACTCCGCGCTGATCAGCAGCCCGCGCCATTCCTTCCCCAACTCGTCGCCTTCGACGAACACGATGCCCGTCGGCGCGCCGCCGCCGTAAACATCGCCCGCCGGAATCACGCCCGGATCTTCCTGCCGCCACTCCGCGACCGGCGTGCTCTGTCCCGGCCGGCGATCCGCGTTCCAGTTGCGCCGGCCATCTTTCGAGAAAAATCCGGTGAACCCATACTCCATCAACCACGTCGTCCGACACGCGGGCGGATCGTCGTTGTCGTTCTGATACACATCGCCGAATGACGTCACCGCCTGCTCGTAACTGTTGCGAAAACCATGTCCGATGATTTCGACGTTCGTGCCATCGGGCCGCATGCGCATCGCGAAGCCGCCGGTGTAAACATGCCCGTCGTCGCTCTTCGCGCCCGCGATGTCCGCCGGCCGCCAGCCGTAGAGCGGCGTCGCGCCGCTGCCGAGCGGATCATACGGACTTCCCACGCGAAACGTCCGGCCCGACCGGTCCGTGAAATACGCGCCCGAGTTTCCCTGGTTGAAATACCACCAGCCATCCGGGCCGAACGTCACCGAGTGCAGCGCATGGTCGTGATTGCGGCCGTTGAAACCCGTCAGCAGCACGTCGCGCTTGTCGACGCGCGGATCGAATTTCCCGTCGCGATCGACGTCCGTGTAAACGATCAAATCCGGCGCGTTCGACACGATGATCTGGTTGTCGATCACCGCCACCCCGAGCGGCGCGATCAACTCGGGCTCCTGCACAAACGTCCACACCTTGTCCGCGCGTCCGTTCTGATTCAGGTCCGCGATCACCACGATCCGGTCGCCCTTCGGCTCCCGGCCCTCGTGTCGCCGGTAGTTCACGCCCTCCGCGATCCAGATCCGGCCCTCCGCATCGATGTCCATGTTCGTCGGATTGCGCAGCATCGGCGTGCGCGCCCAGACGGTGACTTCCAAACCTTCCGGCACGCGAAACAGGTCCGGCGGCACGATCGTCGGCGGCGGTTCGGCGGCGACGTCGCCCTTGTCGTCGAGGTTCGCCTTCATGTCGTCGTCCGTCACGCGCGACTCCACGCCGCTGGCCGGCACCTCCGCGCCCGCGAGCCAGAGCGCCGCGTTCAACACGAGCTTGCGCTGATCATCGTTCGCCCAGTTCGCGTGAAAGTGTCCGCCGGCAAAGCCAAATCCCCGCCCGCGCCCTTCCTGCTCGCTCACCCACACGACGTGCTGCACGTCGCCCCGTTCGATCGCCGCACGCACCGCCGGATTGCCCGCATGCGGGCCATCCTTGCGCCGCATCGTGCTCGCCGGCGGCACGGCGCTCAGGATCGGCGTGATCCCGCTCATGCCGTCGCGGAAACGCAGATGAAAATACCACTCGTCGCGCGCCATGAAGGTCCGCACGCCGCGCGTCACGGGATGCTCGGGCAGCGGTTTGAACTCCGGCGCCCACGCCGGATTCACCGACCAGTCGACCTCGAACGCCCCGCCGATCCACTCCAAGAATTCGCTCTGGCCCTTCTCCTTCGTCGGCTCGATCGCGTAGTGTATCAGCCCCAGCCCGACACCGCGTTTCACCAGCCGGTCGATCAACGCCAGCCGTTCGCCCTGCAACAGCGGATGCCCCGGCCCGCCGTCGCTGTAGATCACGATCGCGTCGGCGTCTTCGAGCGCCGCGTTGTCGTCGACCGTCCTGCCATTCTCCTGCTTCGTCGGCCAGTTGTCCGTGAACACCTTCGTCTCCACGCCCGGCACCTCCGCCAGGCATTTTTGGAACAACATGCAGCCCGCGCGGTGCTCATGCGCGCCGGGCGCATGGCTCGCCGCACCGGCGATGAACACGATTTTTTTCGGCGCGGCGTTTGCGGCGAACGCGGACGTCACGAGCAACAACAGGGCGGCGGGGAGGACGAGGAACTTCATCGATTTGCGAAACGGGAAAAGTGAGCGCGAACGACGCGTCCGGCTCGGGGTGGGGGAAAATGCGAGACTAAGCGGAGCATCGCCGCCGCGGTCAAGCAGCTCGCCCGTCGAACAGGTTCAACGCTCCGCCCCGTCATTCCCGTCTTGCGACTTTTCCGCCGCTTTGCGGCCATGCTTCCCGCGCAATGAGAATCACCGGACTCGCCCTCGTCCCTCCGCCCACCGCCGCCGATCTCCCGAAAGTCACGCCCGAGTTGCTCGCGTCCGTTCTCGCCCGCTACTCGCGCAGCAACGAGGGCCTCGCGCAGGTTCTCGCGAAGGTCGATCTCGCCAACCCCGACGCCTCCATCGATCGCATCCTGAAGTTTGTCGACTACGGCCACGCGTCGATCGGCGGACTCACCGGCGGACTCGCGATCGCGCTCGACGACGTGTCGATGTGGCTCGCCTACAAAATTTTCGAGATCGCGCAAATGGCCGACGGCCAGGAGTCGAGCACGCGCTACATCACGATGGCCGCGACCAACCTGCCGTCGGCGCAGGAACTCGGGATTCCCGACGACCTCGCCGGTCGTTGGTGCGACGTCATGGCCGCAGCGTTTGCCGCGTATAACGCCGAATACGCACGCCTCGACGCCGCCGCGCTCGCGAATCCCGCGCTCGTTCGCCTTCCGCCGGAGGCCAAGCCCGCGGTTGTCACTCGCCTCCGCAAAAACTACGCGCTCGATCGCGCGCGCTATTTCATTCCGTTTGGCACGCGCACGAATCTCGGACTCGTCCAATCCTCGCGCATGTGGGCTGCGACGGTGAAGCACCTCGACTCGCTGCCGCATCCCGAGGCGCGCGCCGCCGCGAAGCTCATTCGCGACGAACTCCTGAAACAATCGCCGCGACTCATGCGCCACAGCTTCGCGGAAAAATCCTACGCCGCGCAGGCCGAACAGGAACTCGCGACCAGCGTGAAGCTCGGCCTCGAACGTCTCTCCTCCGCGCCGCTCGCCGACGAATGCTGGGTGCACATCGATCGCGCGACGCCGCCGTTTTTGCCGGAAACGCAATCCGTCGCCGAAGCGCTCCGCCACCGCACCAACCGCTACGGTTACCAAGGCACCGCGACCCGCCGCATGCGCGTCACGTTCGCGTGGAACAACATGGCGCTCGCCGAACTGCGCGATCTGAACCGCCATCGCACCGGCCATCGCTACACGCCGTTGATCCAGGCGGGTTTTTATCTTCCGCCCGAGATCGACCGCGCGCCGCACGCCGCGCTGTTGCAATCGCAGCTCGAACTCACGCGCGAACTCCTCCGCCGCGGTTCGCCGGCCTATGTTTACTCGCTGCTCCTCGGCGCGCAGACGCCGTTCGAGCACAGCACGCATGCCGACAAATTCATCTACGAAGCCGAACTGCGCACCGGCATGGGCGCGCACTTCCGCTACGCCGAGCATCTCAGCGCGGCGCTGAAAGGATTTTTCCAACACGTTCCGGAAGCGTGCGATTGGGTCGTCGAAGGCACGGCCGAGCCGGAGTGAGTCCGAGATGCGCAGGCGCCGGCGCGCCGGTGATTTCACGACCGCGATCGTCGCTTGTGCGTTCGCAAGCGGGCGTCGACTGGCGCGCGCGCAGTAAAAAGATTGCCGCTCGCGCTCCGGGCATTTTCCCTCCGAGCCGTCGTGCAATGAAGCTGTCCGGCTCGATCCTCGTCCTCATCCTGACGCTGAATCCGAGCGGGGCCCTCGCCGGCGGAAGCGATCGCGACGTGTTTCGCCCGCGCGCGACGAATCGGCCCGACGTTTCGTCACCGAAACGCGCCGCGCGTTTTGAAAATCGAGTTCTTCCGTCGGAAACGGTTCCGACCACCGTTCACCGCGATCGCGTGGTGCGGGCCGCTTCGGCCGAGGGTCGTTCCTTCGGCTTCGTGGAAAAATACCAGCGGACGCTCGCGTCCTCGGGAGAGGTTTACATCGGACGCACACCGACGATCGGCCGCGACGGCACCGCTCGGCTGAACCGCTTCATCTTTCGCCGCGACAAACCTCCTGCGTCTCCGACGCCCGCGAACGCGGTCCGCGCCGGCGAGGACACCTCCGCGCGCCGCTGATCTTCGCAAAAAAATGAGCACGTTCCGCGTCCTTCAGTTCAACATGCAATTCGGCCAGCGATGGGAGGAGGCGGATCCCGATCGCGCGCCGATCGACCTGGACGCGTCCATCGCGGAAATCCGCCGCCACGATGCCGATCTCATCATGCTCCAGGAAGTCGAGCAGGCGCAGCCCGGAGGCGTGCAACCCGATCCGCCGCCCAACTTCACGCGCATCGCGGCGGAGCTCGCGGGCTACGACAGCTGGTTTTCGTATCCGAAGGCGGATCCGCGCGAACTTCCGTTTGGCATCGGCCTGGCGATCTTCTCGCGCACGCCGCTGCGGCATTGCACCCGGCTCGATCTGCCCTCGCCGCCCGTGGAGTTCGATTTCTACGGTCGCAAGACGACGCCCACGGATCGCGTGATGATCGGCGCGCGCACGACGGTGCTCGGCCGTGAGATCCAAATTTTCAATACACACCTGCTCGCGTTCTTCATGCTCGGCACCTCGAGCGAGGTTCACCCGCAGCAACGCGAGCTCATTGGCGCGCAACTCGCCGGGTCGAAGCGGCCCACGATCCTCACGGGCGATTTCAACGTCAGCCGGCACAACTCGCTCATCGAGCAGTTCGGCCGGCTCGGTTTCTCGACCGTGCAACAAACGGAGATCACCTGGCGGCGGCGTCCGTTTGTGCTCGATCACATTTTCTACAACGCGCCGTTGAAACCCGTGAGCCACGCCGTGGTGCCGACGCCGGCGAGCGATCATCACGCGCTGATGGCGGAGTTCGCGTTCGAGGCGGAGCCCTCCGAACCGAAAACCGGTTCGTGAGTTTGACGGCGATTCGCGGGGGAGTTGGGGCGTAGAGCTCCTCCCGCGGGGGGCGCGGAATTTATTTCGCGCGGCGGACGCGCTCTTTCTCGTCCTCGCGTTCCTCTTCGAGGCGGGCGCGTTCGTTGGCGATCTGCTGCTGGATCTTCTGGTATTCGTCGGCGTTGCCCGCGACGAGCGCGTCGTTGAGCTGTTTCTTCAGGAAGATTTCGCGTTCGGCGATTTTACCTTGGTAGACGCGATCGATTTCGGCGAGCCGGCTCTTTTGTTCGTCGGTGAGCTTGCGGCCGGCGTCCGGGTCGGACTTGGCGAGGCGTTCCATCGCGAGTTCGTAGGCGCTTTTCATGGGCGGGAGGGTTGCACGAAACACATGAAAGACACGCCAGAAAACAAGCCGGCGAAGCGCGTGCGGAAAGATGTCGCAATTGCGACATCTTTCCGCACGCGGGGTGTCAGGGGAAGCGGACGGCGAGGAGGAGGGTGAGCGCGACGACGGCGACGGGCGGCCAGAAACCGCGGGCCCAGCCGCGCCAGCGGCAGGCGTAACCGGCGGCCATCGTGGCGAGCAGGAAAGCGAAGGCGGCCGGGCCGAGCCACGAGGCGCGGAAGGTCGCTTCGACCCACGCGCCGGGAAGCGACGCGAAGAAACGCACGCCATTTTCGATGCCCCAGAGGAGGAGCACGGCGGCGTGGTTGGCGATTTCGGCGCCGAGCGAGAAACCGGCGAGGCCGCAGAGGAGAGAGAGAAAGCCGGTCAGGATGACGGCGGACGAGGCGGGAATCAGCCAGAGGTTCGCGATGAGCGCGCCCGGGGTGAAGAGTTCGAAAAACATCACGCCGGCGATCGCGCTGACGAGCGACGCGGCGATGCCGAGCGAGAGCGCGGCGAGGGTGGCGCGCCACGTGGCGTCGAGCAGGTGGTGCATCCAGCTCCAGGATACAGGCGGCAGGTCGCGGAAGAGCGTGAGTTTTTCCTGAAGGCGATCGGAGAGCGGGAGTCCGAGCAGCAGGAGGGCGGCGACGATGCCGTAACTGAGTTGAAAGCTGGCGCTGAAGACCTGCAGCGGGGCGACGAGGATGACGAGCAGGGCGGAGGCGGTGAGCGCGGCGATGGGGTTGCGCGGGGTGCGGAGGACCAGCGAGGTTTGGACGAGGGCGACCATCGCGAACGCGCGCACGGCGGAGGGCGCGGCGCCGGTGATGTCGACGTAGAGCCAGAGGGCGACGAGGCCCAAGACGAATTGAAGGAGGCGCGGAAGGCGCAACAGCAGCAGCAACGCGTGCAGTCCGGTGGCGATGACCGCGATATGGAGACCGCTGATCGAGAAGACGTGCATCGTGCCGGACCGGCGGAAGAGCGTGTCTTGTTCGTCGGAAAGTTCGTCGCTGCGGCCGAGCAACATGGCGCGGAGGACGCCGACGAGTTCGGGACGTTTCGATTCGACGCCGGCGCCGAGGATCGNNGCGAAGCGTTCGGCTTGGCGGGCGCAGAAGCGGTAGTAGGCGGATGCGGGGCGGTCCTCCGCGAGCACGCGTCCGCGCGAGAGTCGGAAGTTCACGCCGGCGTCGGCGAGGTATCCATCGAATGAATTCGGTTCCGGATCGCGCGGCAGGCTGGCGATGACGCCGGTGGTGGAAAGGACGGCGGTGCGGATCGGCGCGGCGGTGTCGCGGCGGAGCGTGAGGGAGAAATAAACGCGCTGGCCGGTGAGTTCTTCGAGCGGAGCGGCGGCGGAGACGATGCGGCCGAGGCCGCTGGCGCGGTGGGGTTCGAGTTGCGGGAAGACGCGTTGGACCTCGATCGAAACGCGGGCTTGGCGCGGCGGGAGTTCGTCCCAATCGGCGAGGCGCGGACGATGGAGTGTGTAGCTCGCCATGCCGGCGAAGAACATCGAGGCGAGCAGTGCGGTGCGAAAGATCCGGCGGGGTTGACGGATCGTGGCGAAGGCGAGAGCGGCGGCGGTGGCGGCGAGCGCGAGGAGGACGGATGGCGGGGCGAAGTCGCGAATGCGGGCGGTGGCGAGGCCGGCGATCAGGGGGATGACCAGCCACAACAAAGGCGCGCGGTGGCCGAGGCTGCGGCTGGACATGCAGGGAAGTTCAAGTGGCTAAATGCCAGAAATGAACATTAATTTTAACCGCGGATGAACACGGATGGGGAGAACCACGAATGGACACAAATGGACACGAAGGAGAGGCGCGGTGGAGGCATTCGGGTGAATACGTGTTCCTTCGTGGTTGGTTTTGATTTGGGCAGGAGGGTGGGCTTTAGTGGGAATTTCTCGATGTCGACTGCGGACCAGACGGATTTTTTTGCGGAAACGCCTTCGCCGGCGCGGGCGGAGCGGAAGCCGGCGCATCAGCCGCTGGCGGCGCGGATGCGTCCGCGGCGGTTGAGCGAGGTCGTGGGGCAGGAGCATATTTTGAAGCCGGGGAGTTTGCTGCCGCGGTTGGTGGCGCAGAACCGGTTCGGGTCGTTGTTGTTTTACGGGCCGCCGGGGTGCGGGAAGACGAGCATCGCGGAGGCGATCGCGCGGGAGACGAACAGTCGGTTCGTGCGCGTGAACGCGGTGATGTCGAACGTGGCGGAGCTGCGGGAGATTCTGGCGACGGCGCGGCGGATGCCGGACAGCGCGACGATTCTGTTCATCGACGAGCTGCACCGGTTCAACAAGTCGCAGCAGGATTTGCTGCTGCCGGATGTGGAGGAAGGGACGGTGCGGTTGATTGGGGCGACGACGCACAATCCGGGGTTTTATGTGAACCCGCCGCTGCTGTCGCGGAGCCATTTGTTTCGGTTGGAGCCGTTGTCGACGAGTGCGGTGGCGGGCGTGTTGAAGCGGGCGCTGGCGGATGAGGAGCGCGGGCTGGGGAAGCGGCGCGTGACGGCGGACGAGAAGATTTTGGCCGATCTGGCGGTGTTGTGTGACGGGGATTTGCGGCGGGCGTTGAATGCGTTGGAGGTGCTCGTGTTGGGATTGCCGGAAGGCGGAGAGATCACGGCGGGCGAGCTGGAGGTTTTTGCGCGGGAGCGGCGGATTCGCTACGACGCGGACGAGGATGAGCACTACGACACGATATCGGCGTTCATCAAAAGCTGTCGCGGCAGCGATCCGGATGCGGCGATGTATTGGCTGGCGAAGATGCTGGCGGGCGGGGAGGACCCGCGGTTCATCGCGCGGCGGCTGGTGATTTTGGCGAGCGAGGATGTGGGGCTGGCGGATCCGCAGGCGTTGCCGCTGACGGTCGCGGCGCATCATGCGGTGGATTTTATCGGGTTACCGGAGGCGGAGCTGACGCTCGCGCATGCGACGCTGTATATCGCGACGGCGCCGAAGAGTAACACGGCGACGCTGGCGCTGGGGGCGGCGCATGGGGCGTTGAAGTCGGCGCCGGTGCAGACGATTCCGGCGGCGTTGCGGAGCAAGAGCGGTCAGGCGAACAAGCGGATCGGGCAGGGGAAGGGCTACAAGTATTCGCACGATTATCCGGAGAATATTTCGGGGGACGATTACCTGGAGAAACCGCTGACGCTTTATACACCGAAGCCGGTGGGATGGGAGGCGAAGATCGCGGACCGGTTGGCGCGGTGGAAGGCGTTGAAGGAGGAGATCCGGCGCGGGGCGGAAAAGTGATTCACCGCAAAGGTCGCAAGAGTGCGGAGAAGATTCTCTGCGGATGGACTCGAACGTAATTGTTCCGTTGAACCGCGAAGGGCGCGAAGGGGCGCGAAAGACGTTTCCTTCTTCGATCAGGCGTTCGCGTGACTTCGCGTTCTTTGCGGTTTGGGTCGGGTTGAAATAACGACCGCTTGCCGGAGGGCGGGGGATGCGGCAGGGTGCGGCATGCGAATTTTTCCTGCTTGGTGCGCGGCGATCTTCGTTTTTCAGGCGGTGGGGAATGGTGCGTTTGCGGCGGGTGGGCCGACGGCGGAGAAAGAGAAGCCGGCGGTGATCGAGGGGATGGAGATTGCGCGGCCGGCGGGCGGGTTTCTCGGGCTGAACATCGTGAACGGGCGGTTCGTGCTGTTGTTCTACGATGCGGAAAAGAGAAGGACGGAGGCGGATGTGGCGCGGGCGAGTTTGCGCTGGCCGGTGCGGTATCAGCCGAGCGACGAGCGGGTGGTGTTGAATCGGGTGGCGGATGGGCGGTCGTTGACGTCGGGCAAGGTGATCCGGCCGCCGCACCATTTTCGGGTGTATATCGCGCTGTTCGTGGAGGGGAACGACGATCCGGTGGAGACGTATAATGTGGAGTTTGCGGCGGGGTAGGCGTGTTCGCGCACCAGAAGCGTCCGCAAGCGGGCGGCCCACGTGTGGCTACAGCACGGTGCGGAGGAGGCCGGCGATGCCGATGGAGAGGGCGGCGAGGGAGTCGCCGGCGATGAGTCCGCCGCCGACGAGTGAGGTGGTGCTCATATCGGCGGGGAGCGCGGAGCCTTCGGCGGCGGCGGTTTGGGCGCGCTGGCGTTTTTCCTGCCAGGTGCTGAACGCGGAGCCGGCGGTGCCGCCGGCGCACCACCAGAGGACGGTGGGGATTTCGACGAAGCCGCCGAAGGACGAAGCGTAGGGGCTGCTGAGGAAGAACGAATCGAGGCAGAAATCGAAAGCGAAGCCTTTGCGGCTGTTCGCGATCCAGGCGCGGTAGCGCGGCGAGCGTTTGATGAGTTTGCGGAGGATTTCGATGACGAGGCCGATGGCGACGCCGAGCCAGAGGGCTTTCATGATGTGCGGCTGGGACTGCGTGATACCCTCGAGCGCGCCGACGATCTTGTAGGTCATCGCAGACTGCCATTGTTGCGCACCTTCGAGATTCGGATTCGCGAATTGGTCTTCGCGCAGAATCGGGTAGGCGCTCATGAAGAGCTTCGCGAGGACGACGGCGAGGATCGCGCCCATGGCGATGCCGACGACCTGATAGCGGAATTGGACGATGCGGTTGGTGCCGAGGCGCCAGCCGGTGGAGCGGTCCTGCTGCATGTCGCCGCCGACGCTGCAGGCGATGAGCAGGATCGTGGCGCACATGAGGCCGACGATCGGATCCTTCAGGCCGAGCGCGGCGAGGATGAAGACGGCGAGGACGAAGGCGCTCGAGATGGGATTCCAGTCGGAGATTCCGAGCGAGATGCCATTGATGAGGACGAAGACGAACGTGAGCCCGATGGCGACGAGCAGGAAGAAGACGGGTTGTTGGAGAACGTGCGCGCCGACGAGGACGGTGCCGGCGCCCCAGAAGGCGATCCAGAGAAGGAGGCGGGTGAAGTTCACGCGTTTCCAGTCGTCGGTTTGCTGCGGCGACGGGACGTGTTGCGTGAAACGTTTGGCGGCTTCGACGAGGATGAGAACGATGTCGACGATCGCGGCGCCGAGGATGGTGCCGAGCGCGATGATGAAGCCGATCTTGCGGAACGGTTCGCCGGGCTGGAGCCAGCCGGCGGCGATGAGGTTGGGCATTTGCCAGAGACCGATGAGGGCGACGACGAGCGCGGGGAGGGCGATGCGCGCGCCGACGATGAGGCCGGCGCCGACGGTGGAGGACGAGACGCCGATGGCGCCGAGCGAGGCGATCTTGAAGGTGGCGAAGCCGACGCCGTAGCCGGCGAGCATGCCGCCGCCGAGCTGGGCGATGGAGCGTTTGAGGAGTTGCGGATCGGTGAGCGCGCGAAGGATGTTGGCGACGGCGAAACCGGACGGGAACGTGAGCTGCATTCGGTCGACGACGACCGGCGTGTAGAGCATGCCGACGCCGACGCCGAACATGCCGATGCAGGTGAAGTAGAGGATGAGTTGCCAGGCGGGCGGTTCGGGGAGGCCCATCCAGGTCATGGCTTGCGCGAGCACGCCCATGGCGCACATCGAGGCGACGGACGCGGCCATGGTTTGCATGTAGTTCGCGCCGTGTTTGCCCTCGGGACCGTAGGGCAGCGTGACGACGCTGCCGAGGATGCCGGCGAGCACCTGGCCTCCGATGAAGAAGCCGATGGAGAAGTTCATGAAGGCGGACGAGATGCCGCCGAGCGGACCGAGGATGAGGATCGCGACCGCGGCGAGCATCACGTGATACGCGGGCGAGCCGATGCGCGGGAGCCAGCGGCGGAAGCCGGAGGAATCGTTCATAGCGTTGTGGGCGTGGTGAGCGTTGTGGTGCGCGAGAGCGTGGGGCGGCGGTGTGTCATAAACGAGCGAAAAGGTGGGCGATGCGGAGAGGTGCGGAGGGGTGGCGAAACGCTTACGCGTTCCGCTACGGGGCGGGGCTTGTTGACAGGGGCGGGGCGGGTCGCGAATTTCGCGGGGCATGTCTTCGGCTTCTACGCATCCTTCCTTCGACTCGGTGGAGTCGGCGATCGGGGATATCGCGGCGGGCAAATTGATCATCGTGACCGATGACGAAGATCGCGAAAACGAGGGCGATCTCATCATGGCGGCGCAGAAGGCGACGCCGGAAACGGTGAACATGATGATCCGCTATTGCAGCGGAATCGTGTGCGTGCCGACGGTGGATCCGCAGCTGCGGCGGCTGGGGCTGGGGCCGATGGTGCAGCAGAATCGCGAAGTGCAGCGGACGGATTTCACGGTGAGCGTGGACGCGGCGGACGGGATCACGACGGGGATCAGCGCGCACGATCGGACGCAGACCATTCGCATCTTGGCGGATCCGAATTCGCGACCGGAGCAGTTGGTGCAGCCGGGGCATGTGTTTCCGTTGCGCGCGAAGTCAGGCGGCGTGCTCGAGCGGGCGGGTCACACGGAAGCGGCGGTGGATCTGGCGCAGCTCGCGGGGCTTTCGCCGGCGGGCGTGTTGTGCGAGCTGGTGAACGACGACGGCACGGTGCAGCGGCTGCCGCAGTTGGAGGAGTTCAAGAAACGGTTTGGGCTGAAGATGATCTCGATCGCGCAGCTGATCGAGTATCGGGCGAAGCGGGACAATTTGATCGAGCTGGTGTGCACGCGGCCGTTTCCGTCGGAATTTGGCGAGTTCGTGCTGCATGTGTTTCGCAGCAAGCTGGACAATCGTCATCATCTGGCACTGGCGATGGGCTCGCTGGGGCCGGAGCCGACGCTGGTGCGGGTGCACAGCGAGAATTTGTTGGGCGATGTGTTTCGGATGAAAGGGCTCGATACGCATGCGTCGCTGATCGGCTCGCTCGAGGCGGTGGCGCGGGCGGGGCGCGGCGTGGTGCTTTACATGGAGCACGCGAATGGTGGGGCGGAGTTGATCAAGCGGTTGATCGCGAAACCGGGCGAGGCGCCGCCGCCGATGAGTTTCCGCGACTACGGCATCGGGGCGCAGATCTTGGCGGCGTTGGGGCTGCGGAAGATCCGGTTGTTGTCGAAGAGCAATCGGCGCGTGGTGGGGTTGGATGGGTATGGGTTGGAGATTGTGGAGCAGGTGTCGTTGTAGCGCGGGTTTTTAGCTGAACCACCAATGGACACGAATTCACACGAATGAAATCGGAGAAGAGCCCCACGGGACTCGGGCTCCACCTTGGCGTCGTTTGGCGGCTGGGTTCTTCATTCGTGTAAATTCGGGTCCATTCGTGGTTCCTCGGGTTTTGGGTCGGGCAGGATTTGAGTTGCGGAATGTGGCTTTGGCCTAGTCGATAGCGGGTTCATGAGTCTGGCTGCGCCAAGCGAGAAGGTCGTCAACGGTTCCGCGTTTCGCGTGGGAATCGTGGCGGCGCGTTTCAATGAAGAGCTTGTGGATGCGTTGTTGAAGCGGGTGGTGGAAGGGCTGCGCGCGGCGGGGGTGAAGGAGAAGCGGATCGAAGTCGTGCGTGTGCCGGGGTCGCATGAAGTGCCGTGGGCGGCGGGTGAGCTGGCGCGAAGCGGGAAGCGCGACGTGGTGATCGGGTTGGGGGTTTTGATCGGCGGCGATACGTCGCATCACGAGATGGTGGGGCAGAGCGTGTCGCAGGCGTTGCAGAGCGTGGCACTCGCGACGCGCGTGCCGGTCATCAACGGCGTGATCGTGACGAATACGCGGAAGCAGGCGGAGGAGCGGTGTCGCGGGCGGATCGACCGCGGCGCGGAGTTCGCGGCGGCGGCGCTGGAGATGGCGGCGTTGAAGAAAGGGATTTTCCGATGAGCAAAGGACAATTTGCGCAGAGGCGCGATGGGCGCGTCGCGGCGTTGCAGTATCTTTTCGCGTGGAGCATGAACGCGCCGAAGAATCTCGCGGAGGATCTGCGGGTGTTTTTCGAGAACATGGAGCATCCGCGCGATCACTACGCGTTTGGCGAGGAGCTGATCCATGGCGTGATCGATCATGTCGCGGACATCGATGCGCGGATCAAGGGGCTGGCGCACAACTGGGAGTTCGATCGGATCGCGAAGATCGATCTGGCGATTTTGCGGCTGGCGATGTTCGAGATGATTTATCGCAAGGACATCCCGCCGGTGGTGTCGATCAACGAGGCGATCGATTTGTCGAAGCAGTTTTCGAACGCGGACGCGAAGCGGTTCATCAACGGGATTCTCGATCGGTTGAAGGATCAGATCGGGCGCGACGCGCGGAAGGCGGAGTAGCGGATTTTGCCCACGGAATACACGGAAGGGGATTGTTTCTGTGTATTCCGTGTATTCCGTGGGCCTTTAATCCATGTTTGGGCTTTTTAAGAAATTCAAAGACGGGCTGTCGAAGACGGTCTCGGCGATCGCGCAGAAGACGCGCGGGCTGTTTGGCGGGCGGAAGATCGATGCGGCGTCGCTGGATGAGTTGGAGGAGGCGCTCTACACGGCGGACTTCGGCGTGGAGACGACTTCGGAGATTCTCGACGAGATCAAGAAGGCTTACGGGAAGGACAAGGAGCTGCAGGGACGGCAGGCGGCGGAGATCGGGGCGGCGGTGTTGAAGCGGGTGTTGGCGGGGAGCGAAGGCAACATCGACGTCGCTGCTTCCGCCTCGGAGAAAGTTCCCACGGTGATCGTGATGATCGGCGTGAACGGCTCCGGCAAAACCACGACGACCGCGAAGTTCGCGTGGAAGTTGAAGCAGGAAGGCAAGTCCGTGGTGGTGGCCGCGTGCGACACGTTTCGCGCGGCGGCGGTCGAGCAACTCAAGAGTTGGTCGCAGCGGCTCGATCTCGAAATCATCGCCAGCCACACGGGCGCGGATGCCGCGGCGGTGGCGTTNGACGCGCTGCAGGCGGCGAAGAGCCGCAACCGCGATTTTCTCATCGTCGATACGGCGGGCCGCTTGCACACGAAGAGCAACCTCATGGAGGAGCTCGCGAAGATTAAGCGCGTGATGCAGAAGCTCGAGCCCTCCGCGCCGCATCACTCGTGGCTCGTCGTCGACGGTTCGCTCGGCAGCAACTCGATCGAGCAGGCGAAGATTTTTCACAAGAGCTTCGGACTCACCGGTCTCATCGTGACGAAGCTCGACGGCACCAGCCGCGGCGGCGCGATCGTGGGCATCTGGCGCGAACTCAAGCTGCCGATCTATTTCGTGGGCCTCGGCGAACAGCCGGAGGATCTGCAGCCGTTCAGCGCGGAGAATTATGCGCGGGCGGTGTTTGGGTTGGAGTGAGGGGGCCTCGGGAGCGCCGATCCATCCTTAGAAGGTGAGGCGGAGGCCGAGGGTGAAGTTGCGGGCGGGGAGGGGGGCTACGTCCTTGAGGAAAGAGGTGTGAAAGCGGGCTTCGGCGTTGGTGAGGTTCGAGGCGCGGAGGAAGACGTCGACGATCGTGCGTTCGAAAGCGAAGCGGTAGGTGGCGTAGGCGTGGGCGAGGATGTAGCCGGGCGTGGGTGTTTCATTGGGCGCAAGGCGGTGCGCGTGGTGGACGAAGTGCGCGTCGGCGCCGAGCACGAGCGGGCCGCGGCGCCACGTGAGGCCGGTTTTCAGGCGGGCGGGCGTGATGCGGGGGAGCGGGGCGCGGGTGGTGGTGTTGGTGGCGCGAACGACGTCGGCGGCGACGGTGAAATCGAGTTGGTGATCGTTGGCGTGGAGGAGGTGGAAAATCGCTTCGAGCTCGGCGCCGTGGAAACGGGCGTTGTGTTGAAAAAATCGATACACGGGAAGGCCGCCGTGTTCGGCTTCTTCGTCGTCGGGCGGAACGATGTGGAAATGATCGTCGTGCGCGACGGCGAACTCGCCGGTGGCGTGTTCGTGGATGAAGCCGTCGAAGCGGTGGACGAAGACGGTGCCGGACCCGGTGACCCAGCCGGCGCGTTTGCGCAGGGTGAGGTCGAGGGCGAGGGAGCGCTCGGGGCGGAGGGTGGGATTGCCGATTTCGTAGGCGCCGGTGCCGGCGTGCGGGCCGTCGGCGAAGAGCTCCTGGGGATTCGGCGCGCGTTCGCCGTGGGCGAGCGAGGCGCCGAGGGTCCAGGTGTCGTCGAGGGTCCAGACAAGGCCGGTGGAGGCGCTGACGGTGTTTTCGTCGCGGGAGAGCGGGGAGCCGTCGCGGAGGTCGATCGACTGGCGTTCGAGGCGGGCGCCGAGCTGCCAGGCGACGGGGTTGGTTTCGGTTTCTTCGAAGACGAAGAGCGCGTGGGTGTCGGTGCGCGAAGGCGGGAGGAAGGCTTCGGCGCCGAGGGCATCGAAGTCGCTGCGCGTGGCGTGCCAGCCGAAGGCGCCGGAGAATGCGCCGAACGGTTGGTGGAGGAGCTCGAGGCGGGCGTCGTGGCCGCGGTGGCGGAAGATGGTGGCGACGGCGTCGTCTTCGAGTTCGGCGTGGCGGTAGCGGGCGAGGCCGAGTTTCAGGCGGGCTTCGCGGAAAATGGCGAAGGGTTGCGTGAGGGCGGCTTGGAGATCGAAGCGGCGCTGGCGGAGGTCGATGCGGACGCCTTCGTGGGCGTGGGCTTCGGCGTCGTCGTGTTCTTCTTCGTGTGCGGCGTGGACGTGAGCGGCGGCGGGGATGCCGTAGAGGGCGTTGTGGCCGTTGAAGGAGAAACCGATGAACCCGCGGTCGCCAAAGAAGCTGAGGCCGGCGGCGGCGCCGTCAGCGGTGAGGGCGGTGTTGGGGAGGTGGCCGTGGATTTCGGCGGGCGGGTCTTCGCCGTGTTCGGCGGCTTCGGCGAGTTCGGCGGCGCGGCGGCGGGCGGTTTCGGCAAAGCCGGGGATGTCGACGTCGGAGGCGTGGCGACGGTAGGCGTCGACGTGCCACGCGACGGAGGGAGTGCCACCTTCGGCGACGAGGCCGGCGCTTCGCTCGTCGTTGACGGAGGAGGCGCGAGCTTCGGTGCGAAGGTGGAGCGGTTGGTCGGGGCGCGTGGTGTGGATGCGGTGATCGATGGTGTTGACGACGCCGCCGACGGCGTTGCCGCCGTAGAGGAGCGTGGCGGGGCCGCGGATGATTTCGACGCGTTCGATGAGTAATGGATCGATGGATACGGCGTGGTCGGGGCTGATGACGGAGGCGTCGAAGGTGCCGACGCCGCCGGTGAGCAGGCGGACGCGGTCGCCGCCGAGGCCGCGGATCACGGGGCGGCTGGCGCCGGGGCCGAAGTAGGTGGAGCTGACGCCGGGTTGTCCGGCGAGGAGCTCGCCGAGGGAGGAGGCGGGGTTGAGGAGGAGTTCGCGGCCGGCGACGACGGTGGTGGGTTGGGCGAGATCGGATTGGGAACGCGCGTAGGGCGAGGCGGAGACGACGAGGTGTTCGAGGGCAACGGGTTCGTCGTGAGAGGCCGCCGCAGGAGCGGCCGCCGAGATGAGGCAAAGGAAGAGGGATCGGAAAGAGGACATGACGAGGCTGAGTGAACGGACGTGAGCCGTCGTGCGCGCAGCGGCGCGACGAGCGGGAGGAAGCATCCGCCGGAGACGGCGCGATGCGGACAAACACGGGTTGACTCAGCGCGCGGGCGGGGCGCGTCCGGGAGGAAGGCGGTGTTGCTGCGCGGCGAAAAGAGCCGTGAACGCGAGCGGCGAAAGGGGAGCGAAGGCGACGGCGCGAGGCGCGGCGCTGAGGGCGGCGGCGGCGAGGATGAGGCCGCCGGCGAAAAGGACGATGGCGCAGACGTGCGACGGCGACGCGTGGTCGGAGTCGTGTCCGTGCACGTGCTCGTGCAGGGCGGGGCTGACGGCGGAGGCGCTCAGGAACAGCAGCAGCGCGATGCTCAGCGCAGCGGTGAGGCGGCGGAGGAGCGAGCTGGTGTTGTTGAGCGAGAGCGCGGGCATGCGGCGGTGCTTGTGGCGGGGATTATGCCGAAGTCGTCAAGGGGGCGGATGGGAAGCTCCAAGAACCAAGATCCAAGCTCCAGGGAAGGATCAATTTTCAAAATGGCCCACCGGGGCGGCGGGCGGGGTCAATGGCGGCGGCGTTGGAGGAGGGTGACGAGGAGGAGGAGGGCGAAGGAGAGGGCGAGGAGGACGAAGGCGAAAGTGTGGGCTTCGGTGTAGTTGAGTTTTTGGACCTCGTCGTAGAGGGCGATGCTGGCGACGCGGGTGACGCCGGGGATGGAGCCGCCGATCATGAGGACGACGCCGAACTCGCCGAGGGTGTGGGCGAAGGCGAGGGTGAGGCCCGCGGCGATGCCGCGCCAGGCGAGCGGGAGATGGAGGCGCAGCCAGACACGGTGGGGGCGTGCCCCGAGAGCGCGGCCGGCGTCGATGAGTTCGGGTGGGACGGAGCGGAGCGCGACTTGGAAGGGTTGGACGGCGAACGGGAGCGAGTAGATGACGGAGGCGATGACGAGGCCGGTGAAGGAGAACGCGAGCGGGGCGCCGGCGAGGGAGGTCCACCAGCTGCCGGGCGGGTGGTTGGGTGAGAAAGCGACGAGGAGGTAGAAGCCGATGACGGTGGGCGGGAGGACGATAGGGAGGGTGACGAGCGTTTCGATGGCGGGGGCGAGGCGCCAGCGGGTGGTGTTGAGCCAGTGGGCGAGGGGAAGGCCGAGGAGGCCGAGGAGGAGCGTGGTGGTGGCGGCGAGGCGGAGCGTGAGGCCGAGCGACTGCCAGAGCGGGGCGGAGAGTCCGAGGAAGGTGTCGGCGGTGTCGGGCAAGGCGGGGCGAGGGTGACGTCGCGGAGTGCGAGCGGCAAGAATGCGAAAGAGGCGAAACGCTCACGCGTTCCGCTACGGCTTTTTTTGGGGCACGGCGTAGCCGTGACGGAGGAGGATTTCGCGGGCGGGATCGGAGCGGAGGAAATTGAGGAAGAGGTGGGCGGCGGGATTTTCGGAGCCGCGCGGGGTGAGGACGGCGGCTTGGTCGAGCGGGGAGTGGAGGTGGGCGGGGATTTCGAGCCAGCGGCCGCGGTTTTTCAGGCGCGGGGAGAGGACGAGCGAGAGGGCGACGAAGCCGGCGTCGGCGTGGCCGGTTTCGACGAATTGGGCGGTTTGGGTGATGTTTTCACCGAGGACCATTTTGGGGGCGGCGTCGGTCCAGAGGTCGAGCGTGGCGAGGACCTGTTTCGTGGCGCGGCCGTAGGGGGCGGTGTCGGGGTTGGCGAGGGCGAGTTTGCGGACGGCGGGATCGCGGACGGTGGCGGGGAGAGAGTCGAGGGCGAGCGAGTCGCGGGTGGTCCAGAGCACGAGCCGGCCGGTGGCGAAGGTGGTGAAGCTCGAGGCGACGGCGTGGCGGGAGTCGACGAGCGCCTGGGCGTAGTGGTGATCGGCGGAGAGGAAGACATCGACGGGTGAGCCGTGGCGGATTTGCGCGACGAGGCTGCCGGAGGCGCCGGTGGAGAGCGTGGGGTGGAGATCGGGATGCGTTTGCCGGAAGGCGGCGAGGAGGTCGTCGAGGACGTAGACGAGGTTGGAGGCGGCGGCGAGGGCGAGGCGGGGGGTGTTGGCGCGCGATTCGGCGGCAGCGGGAAGGTGTGTGGTGATGAAAAACGATAAAAATGCGGCGCAGGCGAAACGGAGGCTTTTCAGGTTGGGAAAAGTTCGGCACGGTGCGGGGTTCACCGTTTCCGCCACCGTGCGGCTCGAGAGGCCCGCGGCTGGTTTGCAGGAGGAGCCCCGCTCCTGTGGCGACGCGTGCATGAGACGATCGAACATGGCGAAGACTTTGTTGAAACTCGGAAATCAGGGGAACGTCAGAAGCCGCGTGGCATCGATGTTTTGGGGCAGAGCGTGCGCGGCGTTGTTGGTCGGGATGATGGCGGTGGGCGTGTGCGGGGTGGACGCGCGGGCGGAGGCGGCTCCGGCGGAGGCGGCGAAAGTGCCGGAGCCGGAACTGGACCAGTTGGTTTACAAAGATGGCGATCGGGTGCGCGGGCGTTTTGTGGAGCGGGTGGGGGACACGCTGGTGTTTCGCTCGACGCGATTTGGTTTGCTGCACGTGCCGGCGGGCGAGGCGGAGTTGATTTTGGCGGAGCCGTCGGAGCCGGTGGTGGCGGTGGCCGCGGAGAAGGCGGCGCAGACGGGCGAGGCGGAGGTCGAGGTGGAGGTGGAGCGCTGGCCGTTTTCGCCGCGGGAGATCGCGGAGGCGTTGAAATCGGTGTTCGGGTCGTGGCGCGGGCGGCTGCAGGTGGGTGCGGAGGTGCTGCAGGATGTGGCGGATCACAACAGCATGACGGTGGACGCGAAGCTGCAGCGGAAGTGGAAGGAGGACGAGGTGCAGTTGAACGTGCGTTACGACTACACGGCGGTGAACGAGAAGGCGGCGACGGACATGGTGAAAGGTTCGGGCGTGTGGCGGCACGAGCTGCCGGGGCGTTTTTTCATGAACTACCGGCCGACGGTGGAGTGGAATCGCGCGTATTTCCGGTCGGGGCAGCCGGCGGACTACGTGTTGCTGCAGCAGGAACTCGGCGTGGGTATCAATCTATTCGATACGCCGACGCGGAAGCTGCGCCTGGGGGTGTCGGAAAACATGTTCGACACGTGGGTGACGTCGACCCGGGAGCATTTTGCCGAGAACATCGAGTCGATGTTTGCGGAGTTCGAGGCGAAGCTGCCGTGGCGGATCACGGTGACCAACCGTGGCGTGTGGTATTATTCGTTCGCGGACGAAACGGATGGGTGGGAGAACCGGTTCGAGATCAACCAGCGGTTGACGGAGACGCTGTCGGTCGGCGTGCGGCACGAGACGCGTCGCAACAACCCCGATGTGCGGTCGGCGGATTACGACCGGTTGAGGTTGTTGTTTGGGTTGGATTTCTGAGAAACGAAGTCGAGCCGCGAGCGAGCTCGCGGGCTACTCGGATTTGAGGACGAAGACGTGGGCTTGGTCGGTGCCGATGGCGAGGAGGCGGTCGTCGGGGGACCAGGCGAGCTTCGTGGCGGCGGCGGGCATGCGAACGGTGGCGCGGAGCGGTTGGCGGCGGTCGGGGGACCAGAGTTGCACGACGCCGTCGGTGCTGGCGGTGGCGAGGAGGCCGTGGGTGTTTTGGAAGGCGACGGCGCAGATGGGGGCGTCGTGCGGGAACATGGCGGGTTCGCGGCCTTCGGGGCCGGCGCCGCTGCAATCCCAGACGCAGGCGTCGCGTCCGCCGCCGGTGGCGAGCCAGCGGGAGGTGTGGTCGAAGGAGAGGTGTTTCACCTTGCCCTCGTAGCCGCTCATGTGGAATTCGGTGTCGGTCTCGGGAATCCAGAGATGGACGGAGGGGTCCTGGTTGCCGGAGACGAGCCATTTGTTGTCGGGCGACCAGACGAGGGCGGCGATGCCGTTGGCGTAGGGGAATTCTTTTTGGGCGATGAAATCGTCGGCGTCCCAGAGGCACACGCCGCCGAAGTAGGCGACGGCGACGCAGCCGCCGGCGGGTTGGAAGGCGAGGGCGGAGATGGTTTTGGGGGCGGGTTTGAAGGTGTGGGCGACGGAGGCGTCGGGGCGAAGGGCGGCGAGGGATTTGCCGGCGGAGGCGAAGAGGAGGGGGCGTTGAGGGTTGAGAGTTGAGGGTTGGGAGTCGGGAGGCTGGGGGCGCCAGGCGAGGTGTTCGACCCACGCGGAGCCGAGTTGCGCGGTGGCGGTGTGCTGGCCGGCGGAGGCGTCCCAGAATTTGACGGTGCCGTCCTGGCCGCCGGTGGCGAGGAGGAGGGGGTGAGAGTTGAGAGTTGAGGGTTGAGAGGTGGGCGGCGGTTGCCAGGCGAGGCAGTTGGTGCCGTCGGGGTGGCCGGGGAGGTCGTGGATGCGGGCGCCGTCGGCGGCGGCGAAGAGCGAGACGGGGCCGGAGGCGCTGGCGGCGGCGAGGAGGGAGGTGTCGGGCGACCAGGCGAGGTCGATGACGTAGTCGTCGAGTTGGGCGGCCCAGTGTTTGGTGAGATTCATGTGACGAGAAAGACGCGGCGCAGGCGTGACGTGCGAGGAAAGACGCAGCAGGTTGAAGAGAGCACGATTGCGAGCACGATCAAGAGCACGAATGAAACGCCGCGGGGAGCGACATGCCTGAATATCCGGACATCACCGTTTATGTGGAGGCGCTGGAGCGGCGGGTGGCGGGGCAGGTGCTGGAGCGCATCCGGTTTTTGGATATGTTTGTGCTGCGGACGGCGGTGCCGCCGGCGGAGACGTTGCATGGGCGGAAGGCGCGGGAGGTGCGGCGGATCGGGAAGCGGATCGCGATCGGGTTCGAGGGCGAGCGGTGGCTGGTGATGCATTTGATGATCGCGGGGCGGCTGCAGTGGGCGGAGACGGGGGCGAAGCCGGCGGCGAGGAATGCGCTGGCGCAGCTGGTGTGGGGGAGCGGGACGCTGGCGTTGACGGAGGCGGGGACGACGCGGCGGGCGGCGTTGCACGTGGTGGACGGCGAGGCGGGGTTGCGCGCGCACGATCCGGGCGGGATCGACGTGATGGCGGCGACGACGGAGGAGTTTGGCGCGGCGCTGACGCGGGAGAATCACACGTTGAAGCGGGCGCTGACGGATCCGCGGACGTTCAGCGGGATCGGGAATGCGTATTCGGACGAGATTTTGCACGCGGCGAAGCTGTCGCCGGTGGCGCTGACGCAGAAGTTGTCGCGCGAGGAGATCGGGCGGCTGCACGGGGCGGTGCGCGAGGTGCTGGAGCGCTGGACGGAGCGGTTGCGGAAGGAGGCGGCCGGGAAGTTTCCGGAGAAAGTGACGGCGTTTCATCCGGCGATGGCGGTGCACGGGAAATTCGGAAAGCCGTGTCCGGTGTGCGGCGTAGCGGTGGAGCGGATACGTTATGCGGAGAACGAGGTGAATTATTGTCCGCGGTGCCAGACGGGCGGGAAGGTGCTGGCGGACCGGTCGTTGTCGCGGTTGTTGAAGGAGGATTGGCCGCGGACGGTGGAGGAGATGGAGCAGGCGCGGCGGGCGAGGTGACCGCCTGCCAGCAGGCTCCTACTTGGGGTGGGGGCCGACCGCGGGGGAACCGGGGCGGGGCGGGGGGTTCGATGAGGGGATGCGGAGGAGAATGCGAGAGTGGGTGCGGCGGGACGATCGCGTGCGATGGTTCGCGGTGGCGACGGTGTTCACGACCTTCGGGTTGGGGTTGCTGAAGCTGTTCGTGGACGTGCTGCACTGGCCGTATGCCATCGCGACGCTGGTGCAGTCGGAGACGTGCAACCTGCTGCGGTTCTTCGTGAACGACCGGTGGGTATTCGGAAAGCGGAGACCGACGTGGAAGCGGCTCGTGCAGTATCACGTGGCGAACGCGATGGGGTTCGCGGTGTGGTGGGCGGGCGCGAATGGGTTGAAGGCGCTCGGGGTGAATTACCTGCTGGCGTCGGTGATCGCGATGGCGGGGTCGTTTGGCGTGAGCTGGTTGACGAATTTCAAGTGGATTTGGCGGAAGAAGAAGAGCGCGGGGGCGAGTGCGGACGAGGCTGAGGTGAGGGCGCAGACGAGGTGAGGTGTGGGGGCGCGAGGGAGCGCGGGGGAGCGCCAGCGAGCTGGCGGCCCACGGGTTAGCGGAGGGAGATTTGGGTGGCGGTGGGAAAGTTTTTGGGCACGGGTTGGGTGACTTGGCCGGTGGCGGCCCATTCGGTGCCGCGTTGCAGCGTGGTGATGAAGCCGACGCAGGAGAGGCAGGCGACGGGGGGTTCGTCTCTCGGACTCACGTGGCCGAGCGTGGTGTGGAAGACGCGGCCTTTGCCGTAGGAGATTGTCATGAGCATGGGCTCGTGTTCGCCGGAGGCGTTGGGGAATTTGGCTTTGTCCGCGTGGGCGGTGGCGAGGACGGTGACGTTTTTCGCGGGACCGCGGAGCTGGCTGTAGATCTCGTCTTTCGCGTGCAGCCATTCGGCGGGGAGGCCTTTCATGATCGGGTGATCGGGCGCGCGGGTGGTGATGATGAAGTCGTGCGAGGGTGGGTGGCCGGCGGTGCCGGGGGAGTCGTCGAGGACCATACGGCCGTCGCGCCAGCGGATTTTGGGGCCCCAGGATTCGTCGCGGGCGCCGATGTTGCCGTCGGCTTTGAAGCCCCAGCCGCCGATGCCGATCATTTCGTTCCATTCTTTCCAGTAGGGGAAGGCGTTGTCGGAATCGTGGACGGTGACGAGGCCGCCGCCGTTTTTCATGTAGTCGACGAAGGCGGCTTTGGTGGCGGCGGGCCATTCGTCGCCTTCGTAGACGACAACGACGGCGGCGTAGGGTTTGAAGTCGGGTTGGAAGGAGGACATGTCGCTGCCCATGGGCGGGGTGGTGGCGACGTCGACGGAGAAGCGTTTGGTCTCCTCGAGGTATTGTTTCACGAGCGGAGCGCTCTTGGACCAGTCGTGATAGCGGTTGGATTGTCCGGTGATGAGGAGGAGTTTTTGCATGGGGGAGGAAGCGGCGTGGGCGAGCGTGCCGGCGGCGAGGGCGAGGACGAGCGCGAGGGCGTTCAGGCGAGTGAGGGGGCGTTTCATAGGGGTGAGAGGGAATTAACGAACAAGCGGAAAATCGCGAATGCGAAGCGGCGGCGGCGGGGCGGGTGCATATCGGAAGGGTGGATACGGACCGGAGGAAGTTGGCGGCGGCTTGACGCGCGAGGCGGGAGGAAGTGGCGAAGCGGCGCGAGTGGAAAAGTGAAACGTGATGCGAGGGTTGTTTTTCGAGAGCGGGTTGCTAAGGTCCGGCGACCCCAAAGGATCGTGAAGCTCCCCACGACACGAACACGCGTTTTGTTGCTGCTCGGATTGGCGAGCGCGGTGGGGTTGTTTGCGGGGATCGGAAGCTACACGTTTTATTATGCGGAGGGGCTGTCGTATTTTTCGAACGACCCGGTGGCGTGCGTGAACTGCCACATCATGCGGGAGCAATACGACGGGTGGTTGAAGTCGCCGCATCACGCGGTGGCGACGTGCAACGACTGTCACACGCCGCACGATTTTATTCGGAAATACATCACGAAGGCGGAGAACGGCTACTGGCACTCGAAGGGGTTTACGCTGCAGGATTTTCACGAACCGATCATGATCCGGAAGAAGAACGTGGCGGTGCTGCAGGAGAACTGCGTGGGGTGTCACCAGCAGATTGTCTCCGGAATCAACACCCACGCGGGCGACGAGCGGCTGTTGCTCGATTGCATGAGTTGTCACCGGGAAGTGGGGCATGGGCCGGTGAGGTGAAGCGCGTCGCCTGACCGCCAACTTAATTTCATATGAAAACTTCGAAACGTTCGCGGATGTCGGGGCAGCGCGGAGTGGCGCTGTGGGTGTATGTCGCGGTGCTGGTGGTGGTGGGCGTGGCGACGTTTCTGGTGTTGTTGCTCTATCAGAACATCGTGGCGCGGAAGGCGGAGGCGACGCAGCACGTGTTTCGCGTGGTCGAAGTGGACGACGAGACGACGGATCCGGTGTTGTGGGGGAAGAATTATCCGCGCCAATACGACAGCTATCGGCGGACGGTGGATGTGATCGAAACGAAGTATGGCGGGAGCGAGGCGTTTCAGCATCTGGATCGCGACCCGGCGTGGCGGACGATTTTCAACGGGTATGCGTTCGCGATCGATTACCGGGAGGAGCGCGGGCACGCGTATATGTTGAGCGATCAGCGTGAGACAGAGCGGGTGCATCAATTCAAGCAGCCGGGGTCGTGTTTGCAGTGTCATGCGTCGGTGATTCCGACGTATATCAAGGCGGGGCTCGAGGCGGGTGCGCCGGCGGGGAAGGAGCATCGCGAGGAGCAGATTCAGAAGGGATTCGAGGTGATTTGTCCGCAGCCTTACACGGAGGTGGAGAAGTTGGTGGAGCATCCGGTGTCGTGCATCGATTGTCATGATGCGGAGACGATGAACCTGCGGGTCTCGCGACCGGCGTTCCTAAACGGAATTCGCGCGCTGGCGAAGTCGGAGTATCCGACGCCGCATTTGCCGAGCATCGAGCGGTGGCGGCGCGAAGGAAGGAAGGGCGAGTATCAGCCGAATCTGGAGGCGACGCGGCAGGAGATGCGGTCACTGGTGTGCGCGCAGTGTCACAACGAGTATTATTTCAAAGGGGAGAAGAAGCTGGTGACGCATCCGTGGAACAACGGGCTGCGGGTGGAGCAGATCGAGGCGTATTACGATGGGGAGAAGTATTCGGATTGGACGCACGCGGACTCGGGCGCGGGGGTGTTGAAGGCGCAGCATCCGGAGTTCGAGATGTGGAGCCAGGGCATCCATGCGCGGAGCGGGGTGGCGTGTGCGGATTGCCACATGCCGTATCAGCGCGAAGGGGCGATCAAGGTGAGCAATCACCATGTGCGCTCGCCGCTGTTGAACGTGGCGGCGGCGTGTCAGACGTGTCACCGCGTGCCGGAGGAGGAGTTGAAGGCGCGGGTGGAGATCATTCAGGACCGGAATCGCGGGCTGCTGGATCGCGGGCAGGACGCGATCGTGGCGTTGATCACGAGTCTGGCGGAGGCGAAGAACGCGGGCGCGAGCGATGCGGAGCTGGCGAAGGCGCGGGAGCTGCAGCGGAAGGCGCAGTGGCGGCTGGATTTCGTGTATGCGGAAAACTCGATGGGTTTTCACGCGTCTCAGGAGGCGGCGCGGGTGTTGGCGGAGGCGATCGATTATGCGCGGCAGGGGCAGTTGGAGACGGCGCGGCTAAGGAGGGAGTGAGGGGCGGAGTCGTGCTCGTGAATCGTGCTCGTGCTCGGGACGGAGAGCACGATCGCGAGCAAGAGCACGAGCACGATGGAGCGGCGCGAGGGGATGACGGGCGATTTACTCGCGGAGGCTAGCGGTTGAGGCGGGAGAGGACTTCGGTGGCGAGGGACCGGAAGGCTTCGGTGCCGGGGGCGCTGCCGTCGTAGAGGGCGACGGGTTTCGACTCCATGGGCGCTTCGCTGATCGTGATGTTTTCGGGGATCACGGTTTTGAAGAAGTGGAGTTTCTTGAAGCCGGTTTGGTCGGGGAGGCGGGACATGGTTTCCTGGTGGAAGGCGACATGGCCGCGGACGCGGGTGAAGACGACGCCGAGGCAGCGGATCTTGAATTCGAGCTCGTCCTTGAGGTAGTCGAGACGGTCGAGGAGGAGGCTGAGTCCGACGGAGGAAAGGAAGTCGGGCTGCATGGGAACGAGGAACCAGTCGCTGGCGTAGAGGGCGTTTTGCGTGGCGGTCTGGAGGTTGGGCGGGCAGTCGCAGAGGATGACGTCGTAGTCGTCGATGACCTTGGCGAGTTTGCGGGTGAAGATGCGTTCGCGGCCGGGGCGGGCGGCGAGATCGAGATCGAGGAAGGTGAGCCGCAGGTGGCTGGGGACGAGATCGAGGCCGGGGATTTCGGGGACGACGTTGGCGACGATGCACTGCTTGAGTTTGGAGTGGGCGTCGTCGCGTTTGCGTTTGGCGTCGAGTTCGAAGACGTCGGCCATGGTGCCATTTTGTTCGGCCCATTTTTCCCAGGCCTTTTCGGGCATGAGGCTGAGGGAGGCGTTGGTTTGCGGGTCGAGGTCGACGAGGAGGACGCGCTTGCCGTGATCGCGGGCGAGGTGCGCGGCGAGGTTGACGGCGACGGTGGTTTTGCCAACGCCGCCTTTCATATTCACGAGGGAGATGACTTGAGCTTGGGGCATGGGAGGAAGGGTTGAGAGGTTGGAGGTGAAGAATGAGGAAAGTTGGGTGTGCGCCGGGGAGGCGGGTTCAGGTGGCGAGTGGCGTAGGGCGGGGGTGGAGGCGACGGAGGTTGTCGCAGACGATGGCGGCGGCGACGGCGGCGTTGAGGGATTCGGCGGGGCCGTGTCGCGGGATGGTGACGAAGCGGGTGATGCGGGCTTTCACGGCGGGGGAGAGGCCGCGGCCTTCGCTGCCGACGACGACGACGGCGTCGGGATGCGGGGGGAGCGAGTGGATGTCGTCGCCGACGAGGTCGCAGCCGAGGATGGGCGTGCGGGTGTGAGCGAAGGCGGAGGCGAGATCGGTGGTGTGGACGCGGACGCGGGCGAAGGAGCCCATGCTGGCGTTGATGACTTTTTGGTGGAAGAGGTCGGCGGAGTCGGGGGAGAGGAGGACGCGATCGAAGCCGAACCAGTCGGCGAGGCGGAGGAGCGTGCCGACGTTGCCGGGATCCTGCAGGCCGTCGAGGGCGAGGGTGAGGCCGTGGTCGAGGGCGCGGGGCGGGAGCGGTTCGCGGTGGAGGCGGCCGATGGCGAAGAGCGGGGACGGTGTAGGGAAATGGCTGATACGGGCCATTTCGGCGGGGGTGATTTCGATGACGCGCGGCGGCGGGGTGGCGCGGGAGGCGGGCGGCGTGGCGGCGGGGGTGGCGTAGATTTCGAGGAAGGGAAAGCGGGCGGCGAGGAGTTCGGTGACGACTTTCTCGCCCTCGATGACGAAGAGGCCGAGCGACTCGCGATGTTTTTTGTCGCGGAGGGAGCGGAGGCGTTGGACTTCGGCTTTCGCGAGCATGTGGCGGACGAGACTGTGAGGGGGCGGGCGCGCAGGGGCGAGCTTGGTGTTGAAGGCGGAGGGGCGGGGCGCATGGTGAGGAGAAATATGGAGAAACGAGTGACGTGGGGAATTTTGGCGACGGGGGGAATTGCGCGGGCGTTTGCGGGGGGCGTGGCGCATTCGCGAACGGGTCGGGTGGTGGCGGTGGGGAGCAGGACGCAGGCGTCGGCGGAGCGGTTTGCGCGGGAGTTTGGGATCGCGCGGGCGCATGGGAGCTACGAGGCGCTGCTGGCGGATCCGCAGGTGGAGGCGGTGTATATCGCGACGCCGCATCCGCAGCATGCGGAGTGGATCGTGAAGGCGGCGCGGGCGGGGAAGCATGTGTTGTGCGAGAAGCCGCTGACGTTGACGCGGGCGGAGGCGGAGGGGGCGGTGGAGGCGTGTCGGGCGGCGGGGGTGTTGTTGATGGAGGCGTTCATGTATCGGTGTCATCCGCAGACGGCGAAGATCGTGGAGCTGGTGCGGAGCGGGGCGATCGGGCGGGTGGGGCTGGTGCAGGCGACGTTCAGTTTTTCGACGGCGTTCGATCCGAAAAACCGGTTTTTCGAACAAGGGAGCGTGGGCGGGGGCGGGAATTTGGGGATGTGGGGTGTTATCCGGTGTCGCTGGTGCGGCTGGTGGCGGGGGCGGATGCGGGCGAGGCGTTTCTCGATCCGGTGAAGGTGTCGGGGGCGGTGCGGCTGCATCCGGAGACGGGGGTGGATGCGTGGGCGGCGGCGACGCTGGAGTTTACGACGGGGATGATCGCGCAGGTGTCGTGCGGCGTGGCGCTGGCGCAGGACAACAGCGCGCGGATTTACGGGACGGACGGCTGGCTGCATGTGCCGGAGCCGTGGGTGCCGGCGCGCGACGGCGGCGCGACGCGGATGTATTTGAAACGGGGAGACGCGACCGAGGAGATCGTGGTGGAGACGGGCGAGCGGCTCTACGCGTTGGAGGCGGATGCGTTTGGCGCGGCGCTGGCGGCGGGTTGGAAAGATGTGCCGCAGATGAGCGTGGCGGACACGCTGGGGAACATGGAGGTGTTGGACGCGTGGCGGGGGTGTGCGGGCGGGTAGAGCGGACGCGCCGGGGAGGCGTTCCTACTCGCCGGCGGGGGGGATCCGGAGGAGGTTGTGGACGGCGGTGAGGAGGGAGTCGGGGCGGAAGGGTTTGATGAGGAAGGCGTGGGCGAAAGGGCGGTTGGGGTGGGCGGGGCCTTCCTCGCCGAGGCCGGAGACGGCGATGATTTTGACGGCGGGATTGAGGCGCTGGACGACGCTGGCGAGAGCGGCGCCGTCGAGGTTGGGCATGCCGAGATCGGTGATGACGAGGCGGATTTGTTTCGCGCGCGGGGCGAAGAGGGCGACGGCTTCGGCGCCGTCGGCGGCGGTGAGGACGCGGTAGCCGTGGCGGCTGAGAACGGTGGAGGCGGCGTTGCGGATGCTGGGTTCGTCGTCGACGACGAGGATGAGTTCGCCGTCGCCGCGGGAAGCGAGGGTGGGCGCGGTGGCGGTGGTGGCGGGGAGCGTGGGCGGGGCGGCGTCGGCGGGGAAGTAGATGTGGAACGCGGTGCCTTTGCTTGGGGCGGTGCTGACGGAGATGAAGCCGCCGTGGGTTTCGACGATGCCGCGGACGGTGGAGAGGCCGAGGCCGGTGCCCTTGCCTTCGCCCTTGGTGGTGAAGAACGGTTCCCAGATGTGGGGGAAGACGTCGGGCGGGATGCCGGTGCCGGTGTCTTCGATGCGGAGCAGGAGGAATGCGCCGGGGCGGCCGCCGGGGATTTCGCCGGCGGCTTCGGGAGAGAGGACGATGTTTTCGCCGCGGAGGAGGAGGGTGCCGCCGTCGGGCATGGCGTCGCGGGCGTTGACGGAGAGGTTGAGGAGGACTTGGTGGATTTGGGTGGGGTTGGCCTTGATGGGCCAGAGGTCGGGCGGGATGTGGTCGTCGAGGACGATGGATTTGGGGAAGGTTTCCTGGATGAAAGTGGCGACGTCGCGGAGGAGGTGTTTGGCTTGGATGACGCGGTGGCTGCCGCCGGCGCCGTGGGCGAAGCCGAGGATTTGGCGGACGAGGGCGGCGCCGCGTTCGGCGCTTTTTTCGACGGACGCGATCATACGGAGGTCGTTGGGATCCGTGGCGTGATCGCGGAGCATGGGGCGCGGCGAGGAGGATGGGCGCGAGGACGTTGTTGAGATCGTGGGCGATGCCGGCGGCGAGCATGCCGAGGCTTTCGAGGCGCTGGGCGCGGAAGAACTGTTCCTCGATGCGTTTCCGCTCGGTGATGTCGGTGGCGATGATGAGGCGGCCCTGGAGTTCGCCGCGGGCGTCGCGGAGGACGGTGATGCGGCAGTCGAAGACGACGGGGCGGCCGTCGCGGTGGTGGAGTTGGACTTCGCCGCGCCAGTCTTCGCCGGCGCGGATGGTGGCGCGGGCGTTTTCGATTTCGGCGGTGGCGGGGTCGCCGAGGAGTTCGCGGAGTGAGTGGCCGATCGCTTCGGAGCTGGACCAGCCGAGGGTGCGGGCGGCGCTGGGATTCCAGAAGGTGACGCGGTCCTGGAGGTCGGTGACGACGATGGAGTCGCCGGCTTTTTGGAGGATGTCGGCCTGGTCGCGGAGCCGGCGTTCGGCGGCGTGGTGGCTGAAGCAGATGGCGGCGATGTGGACGGCGACGTCGATGAGGTCGATGTGGCGCGGGGACGGTCGGCCGGGTTTTCGCATGTAGACGGCGAAGGTGCCGACGAGGCGGTGGTGGATGTCGAAGATCGGCGTGGACCAGCAGGCGTGGAGGTTGTGGGGGAGGGCGAGGTGCCGGTAGTTTTCCCAGAGCGGATCGCTGGCGATGTCGGAAACGATGACTTGGGCGCGGCGGTAGACGGCGGTGCCGCAGGAGCCGGCGGCGGGTCCGACTTCGGTGTCGTCGATCGCGTCGATGTAGGCGCTAGGCAGGCGCGGGGCGGCGGCGTGGCGGATTTTTTTGTCGCCGTCGGTGAGGACGAGGATGGAGCAGATCATTTCCTCGGCCTGCTGTTCGATGAAGCGGAGGAGGGTATCGAGCGTTTCGTGGAGCGGCTCGCCGCCGGCGATCATCTCGAGGATCTGATTCTGGCCGTTGATGAGGGCTTCGCTTTGTTTGCGTTCGGTGCGGTCGCGAATGAGGGTGGAGAANAAGGCGACGGAACCGTCGGGGGCGTGGTGAGTGATGATGGATTGGCCGATGGGAATGCGGTGGCCTTCGCGGTCGAGGAGGATGCTGTCGCCGGACCAGGTGCCGTGGGCGAGGGCGGCGGGGATGTAGGTTTGGCGGAGGTGTTGGAGGACCTCGGGCGGGTGGCAGTCTTCGATGCGCAGGGTGGTGATATCGAAGTCGTCGGGGAGGCGGAGGAGTCGGCGGGCGGAGCGGTTGAGGTAGAGGACGCGGCCGTCGGGGGCGGCGTGGCCGATGAAGTCGGGCGAGCTTTCGAGGGTGGCGGCGAGGCGGGCGCGTTCGGTTTCGGCGGCGCGGAGGCGTTCGCGTTCCTGGCTTTCGCGGAAGGCGCGGCGGATGGCGGTGGTGAGGCGGCGCGGGCGGTCCTTGAGGACGTAGTCGTCGGCGCCGGCGCGCATGGCGTCGATCGCGCGGTCTTCGCCGATGTTGCCCGAGAGGAAAATGAAAGGCGTGTCGGGGGCGACCTCGCGGGCGAGGCGGAGGGCTTCGTTGCCGTCGAAATCGATGAGGCTGAAGTCGGAGAGGATGACGTCGTAGCAGTGTTGAAGTTCGGCGAGGTAGCGGTCGCGGGTGGCGACGCTGGTCACGTGGCATTCGGGCCAGTCCTCGTTGAGCAGCGCGCGGACGAGCTCGGCGTCTTCGGGGCTGTCTTCGAGGTGGAGGATGCGCATGTGCGGTGGCCGGCGGGTGGCGCTTCAACCTCAAGCGGGTTGCACCGGAAGCGAAAAATAGAAAGTGGCCCCGTCGCCAAGGCTGCTTTCGGCCCAGGTGCGGCCGCCGTGGCGGGTGACGATGCGGCGGACGTTGGCGAGGCCGATGCCGGTGCCGTGGAATTCGGTTTCGGAGTGGAGTCGTTGGAAGACGCCGAAGAGTTTGGCGGCGTATTTCATGTCGAAGCCGACGCCGTTGTCGCGAACGTAGAAGACGTGCTCGGTGGCGTCGGCGGCCTGTGGGACGGACCCGATTTCGATGCAGGGGCGGGCGGTGTGCGAGGAGTATTTGGCGGCGTTTTCGATGAGGTTGAACCAGACTTGGCGGAGCATGGACGGGTCGGCGTGGACGGGGGGGAGCGGGTCGATGTGCCAGTCGATGGGTTTGTCGCGGTTGAGGCTGAGGTCGCGGACGACGGCGGCGACGAGCTGGTTGTGATCGACGAGGGTGAGGGCCATTTCGGTGCGGCCCATGCGGGAAAAAGTGAGAAGATCGTCGACGAGGCGGCCCATGCGGCGGGCGGAGTCGGAGATGATGCCGATGTAGCGGGTGCCTTTTTCGTCGAGGGCGGCGCCGGCGTGTTTGGCGAGGAGGGCGGCGAAGCCGTCGATGTGACGGAGGGGGGCGCGGAGGTCGTGGGAGACGGAGTAGGAGAAGGACTCGAGTTCCTTGTTGGCGATTTCGAGGCGGGCGTTCTGGAGCTGGAGGTCGCGGTTGAGTTCGCGGATTTTTTTGTCGGCGAGTTTGCGTTCGGTGATGTCGCGAATGACGGCGAGCGCCTCGAGGCCGTCGTCGGTTTCGAGGGGGCTGAGCATGATGTCGACGGGGAATTCGCTGTCGTCCTTGCGGCGGGCGAAGAGTTCGAGGCCGACGCCCATGGGGCGGGTGCGGGGATTGGCGAAATAGGCGGCGAGGTGGGAGCCGTGGCGGGCGTGGAAGCGTTGGGGGAGGAGTTGTTCGAGGCGCTGGCCGGTGAGTTCGTCGCGGTCCCAGCCGAAGAGGTGTTCGGCCTGGCGGTTGGCGCGGCGGATGCGGCTGTGGCGGTCGACCTGGATCATGGCGTCGGGGGCCTTGTCGAAGAGCCGGTGGAACATGCGTTCGCTCTTGCGCAAGGCTTCCTGGGCGCGGAGGCGTTCGCGGACGTCGCGGCGCACGACGAGGGCGGAGGCGATGAGGAAAGCGATGGCGATGGCGCAGGCGATGAGGGCGGTGCCGGTGGTGGAGCGGGCGGCGGAGGAGGTTTCGGCGATGCGGGCGGCGAGGAGGCGGCGTTCCTCGTGTTGCATTTGACGGATGAGTTCACGGACGCCGCTGACGGCGCGTTGGCCGCTGAGCAAGGGGGCGGCCGTGTGCGGTGCGACCTCGCCGGTGCGGCGGTCGGCGATGCGGCTGTGCATGATCGTGATGGCGTCCGCGATGGCGGGTTCGAGTTCGTCGAGCCGGCGCTGTTGAGCGGGGTTGTCGGCGGTGGCGCGGCGGATGACGGGGAGGGCGGCGGAGACGGCGGATTCGCCCTCGTGGAAGGAGGCGAGGAGTTCTTCGGCGCCGGTGAGGACGAAGCCGCGGGTGGCGGTTTGCATCGAGAGGACGCCGACGAGGACGTTTTCCAGCTGCTCGAGGGTGTCGTGGGTGTGTTCGACGCGGTCGAATGTGCCGGCGAAGCGATGGGCGTTCCAGCTGGCGATGGCGGCGACCAGCAAAAGAACGAGCACGGCCACCGCGAAACCGGCAGCGATTTTCTTTTCGAGGGACGAATTCAAGCGTGGAGACGCTGCGAGCGCGAACGAAGGCCCGGGGGGATCGAGCGCGGGTTGATGTGTTGCACAACGCCGGCGAGAGCCAGCGAAAATCCTGGCGCCTGCGGTGAAGAGCAGCGGGTCAGGGACACGGAAATCGGCGACGCGTTCGACGTTGGGAGGAGATGAGTGGCAAGTGGGGGAGGGGGGCGGCGGCGGACGTGGAGGGAGCGTGGGAAACGCGAGTTAGGAAGAATTTGGAAATTTTGGCGGAACTCGGAGCGGGCGGGGTGTGTCGCGGCGAGGCATGTTGCATGGGTCTGTTTACCGCGGTTTGCACGAGGTCGCGTTTGGGCGTCGTGCGGAATGCGGGGAGGATCGAGGGTGTCGGAGGTGGCTAATTTCACAGTTCGCTGATAGTGCGGCGTTTAGCCGGGCCAGGCGGGCATTGGCACAGGGGTCGCTAAACGTAATATCATGAATTTGAATCACGCCTTTGGATTTCTGTTTGTCGGGACGATTTTCGGTCTTTTGCCGCGGTTTGCGCCGGGCTGGTGCCCGCCGACGGGGCTGGATGGCACGAGTGCGCGGGAGATCTGGCTGCAGCTGATGAGCGCGCTGCTGATTGGTGTGGCGGTGGTTTATTGTGCGCAGCGGGCGCTGAGCGGGTTGGCGGCGATGCTGGAATACAAACCGCAGCGACGCGCGGTGGCGGTGGAAGTGCCGGTGGTGCCTGCGATCGCGGATGGCACCGAGATGGTGCTGCCGAAGCCGGTGCGAGTGCGGGGTGGCCGCGTGTTGCCGGTGCCGGCGGTGGCGTTTCGGCGTGGGTTGATCGAGCAGCAGCGGGCGGCGTGAAGTTCGGAGGCGTGGGAGGCGAAACGCTCACGCGTTCCGCTTCCGCTATGAGGTGAGGGAGCTTGAAAGCGGATTAGCGGGGCGGCATGGCTGAGGGTGCATGCTGCCGCTGCGTCAGACGATCCTTGTGGTGGAGGACGAGGCTGGGATCGCGGACACGATTGTTTATGCGCTGAAGACGGAAGGGTTCGCGCCGGTGTGGAAGCGGACGGCGGCGGAGGCGCTGGAAGTGGTGCGGGACGAGGAGATCGCGCTGGCGATCTTGGATGTGGGTTTGCCGGATGCGAGCGGGCTGGATGTTTGCCGGGAGATCCGGCGGCGCGGGGAGATGCCGGTGATTTTTCTGACGGCGCGGAGCGCGGAAGTGGATCGCGTGGTGGGGCTGGAGTTGGGGGCGGACGATTATGTGACGAAGCCTTTTAGTCCGCGGGAGCTGACGGCGCGGGTGCGGGCGATTTTGCGGCGGGCGAATGGGAATGGCGGCGCAGCAAAAGCCGGGGCGAGAAAAAGCGCGTGGGAGCACGACGAGGCGCGGTGTCGGATTTTGTTTCGAGGGAACGCGCTGGAGCTGACGCGGAACGAGTATCGATTGTTGGCGACGCTGGTTAAGGCGCCGGGGCGGGTGTTTAGTCGCGAGCAGTTGATGCAGGCGGCGTGGGATGATCCGGGGGCGGCGATGGACCGGACGGTGGATGCGCATGTGAAATTGTTGCGCGCGAAACTGCGGGCGGTGGGAGCGGACGAGGATGCGATCGTGACGCATCGAGGACTTGGATACGCGTTGAAGGACACGTGAGAATTCGCACCGCGATCTTCGTCGTTTACGTGGTGGCGTCGGCGATCGGGTTCGCGGTGCTGATGCGCTTCATGTTGGCGGAAGTGCGGCCGCG
>Ga0065721_10049020_pt1 | contig 51762 bp, 39 predicted proteins | sample Mesricmetagenome_FD_59108 | JGI IMG/M metagenome (GOLD analysis project Ga0065721, IMG submission 59108) | Mesophilic microbial community from rice straw/compost enrichment Sample: eDNA_1 v2 (version 2) | ecosystem: Engineered > Solid waste > Grass > Composting > Bioreactor | place: USA: Davis... | reverse complement strand
TCCGTTCGCGAGCTCGACGGGACTCAACTTCCTCGTAACCGCCCTATCTACGTTCGATAGCGCCAATCTGCTCGGGGAGCAGGCGGTTCAAGGGTTCGAGCGTTTTCAAGCGAACGTCCCTTTCATCGCCTCCACTACGCTGCAGATGCGGGACGCTGCTAAGACGGGCATGCTCGACGCGTTCGTGCTGGAATACCAGCAATTCGAGAACTCTCCGGATTTGAAGGGCGGCTATGTGTTCACTCCTTTCGGCGTCAGGCACGACAGCCCGCTGTTCGCGCTTGGCCAGCCGTCTGCGGTTAAGCTGGAAATTCTGAATAAATTCGCGGAGTTCGCGATGCAGGAGTCCTACCAGAAGCTGGCGGGAGATCGCGGGTTCAACGGTCTCGAGGATTACCGTTCCGAGGTAGCGCCAGTCGACGGCCATCTGCTCGCATCCGCCCAGAAGCTATGGAAGGAGAAGAAGAACGGCAGCAAGCCGATATCCGCGGTATTCGTAGCCGACGTATCCGGCAGTATGGAGGGCGACCCTCTTAAGCGGTTGAAAGAGTCGCTCCACAATGGGCAGAAGTATCTCGGCCGCGACAATCGGATCGGCTTCGTCTCTTATTCCGACACCGTAACGATCAACGTCCCGATCGGGAAGTACGACACGAATCAGCAATCGCTTCTCATCGGCGCGATCGACAGCCTGCAAGCCGGAGGCGGAACGGCCACGTTCGACGGCATCGTCGTCGCGATTAAGCTGCTGCAGGATGACCTGGCCGCCAATCCGGACGCAAAGCCTCTCATCTTCGTGCTTAGCGACGGCGAGACGAACCAGGGTCATTCGCTCGAGGACATCCGTTCCCTCATCGAGACGTACCGAATCCCGATCTATACGATCGGCTACAACGCCAACATCCAAGCGCTTCAAAGCATCTCGTCCATCAACGAAGCGGCTAGCATCAATGCGGATACCGACGACGTCATCTATAAAATCGGAAATCTGCTTAACGTTCAAATGTAATAGGAGGTGGTTCTTTCATGTCGTTCACCATGGAAGTCGTTAACCCGGAAAAGCTGAAGACGGCGATCGAGGAACAGGTGAAGCCGGTGCCTGAGGAGGTCGAACAGCTGCAGACGCTCGCGAAGAGTAACGTCTCTTCCCTTCTGAATCTCGATCTTGAGTCGACGGAGAAGCGCAGAGAGATCCTGCAATCGATCGATGATTTCGGTCTTCATTCCATGAAGTCGTCGTCGGAGAAAAATGCGCTGCTGCGAGTTTCTGTTGGGACATTGTCCAAATCCGGAGACGAAGGCGGTCAAGTGGCTAGAGGGCTGACGGCGCTCCAACAGCAGCTCAAGGATCTCGATCCGAGTATGGTGGATTTCGCCAAGACCGGTCTGCTCGGCAAGTTCTTCAACCCGATCCGCAGTTATTTCGCCAAGTATCAGAAGGCCGACTCCGTTATCTCGGACATCATCGGCTCGCTCGACAAAGGCAAGATCGTCTTGAAGAACGACAATACGACGCTCGAATTCGAGCAGCAGGCTTTGCGTGAGCTGACCAAGAAGCTCCAGAAGGAAATTCAGCTCGGTGCGCTTATGGACTCGGAGATCGAGGCTCAGGTCGAAGCGGCCAAGGCGCGAGGCGAGTCCGAGGACAAAATCCGGTTCATTACAGAGGAGGTTCTGTTCCCGCTTCGGCAACGGGTGATGGATCTACAGCAAATGCTCGTCGTTAACCAGCAAGGCATCATGGCGATCGAAGTCGTCATGCGCAACAACAAGGAGCTTATCCGCGGCGTCGACCGCGCACGCAACGTAACGGTATCTGCGCTGAAAATATCGGTTACGGTCGCGAGCGCGCTATATAACCAGCGGATCGTACTGAAGAAAATCGAGCTGCTCAACCAGACGACCGACGCGCTCATTAGCGGCACCTCCCGCATGCTGAAAGATCAAGGCGCGGCGATCCAGAAGCAATCGATGGAAACGAGCATCTCCGTGGACACGTTGAAGCAAGCGTTCACCGACGTGCTGTCGGCGCTCGATTCGATCAGCACCTACAAGCAGGAGGCGTTGCCGAGGATGCGCGAGGCGATCAACCAGTTCCGGGAACTGGCGAATCAAGGCGAGCAGCAGATCCAGCGGCTGGAAAAGGGGCAAAAGCTAGGTTTATAGGGAACTGTGACGAGCGGCGAATCGCGGGAGCCTGCCGGCTTTAACGGCAGGCTTTCATTGTTCGGAATCTTTTGTTTGACTATTTAGAATAAAACTGCGCGAAATTTGTCGAACTTTGTTGACTGTTAAAACTAAGGGTGGTACTTTCAAGGTGAGCCTATTCTATCACCAAAGGAAGATGACAACATGAGAGCAAAACTTAGGCAATTGAACCGTTATACAGCGGACAAGGACAAGCAATTGTCCGTGAAGGAACTGGATGCGGTACGGCGCAATAACGTCGCGTTCCTCGGCATGGCGTTCACAGCTGCGCTTACGACGTTGACGATTCTGGCTTTTATCGGTAAAGAAGGCATCTCGTTTGACTCGTTTCTCATTGTAGGGCTACTTCTCGCTTCAACCGGCATTTTCGCGTTTTTCCATTATACTCGCCGATTTATTTTCTCGATTTCGTATATTGCCGTCTTAGGCTCCGCCATTAGTTCGATCTCAACTATCCTCAACACGCCTAACCTATCCAATACCTTCTCCATTATGTACTTGCTGTTGATCAGTACGATTTTCATGCAGCTCATCCCGCTTCTGCTCGGTCTCGGACTTGGTTTCGCCATGCTCCTGTATATCGTAATCGGCCAAGCCGAGCAGCTGAATCTCGATTCGGAGTCGACTCCGACTTACATCATCGTGTACATTCTGATAGCCGGTATGTTCTATGCGATATATCGCACTTCCGCGTTAATGAATAAGGATATAGAAACCGCGAGACTGGAAGCCGAGAAGCTGTCCAATGAGCAGGAGGAGCAGAAGCAGAAACTGCTCGATAACGTGTCTTCGGTGACGGTTCACTTGAATTCGATTACGCAAGCGTCGCAGCAGAACATGGAAAGCTTCGAACAGATGAACGCTGCCTTCGGCGAAATTTCCCACGGCGCGACCGATCAGGTTGAATCGACGCTCTCGATCAGCGATTCGATCTCCGGCTTGAACGAACTCGTGCACGAAATGTCCGAGTCGATCCAAGAGCTGCTCGAGAAGACGGACGGCGCCGCAGAGCTGTCCGAGCAAGGCGCGAGAAGCATGGAATCGCTGTTCGAATCGAACGCGAGCTTCCGCAGCGATATCGAAGCCGTGACGGTCGAGACGACGACGCTAATCGATCGACTGGCGGAAACGAGCCAATTCAGCGCGACGATCCGCGATATCGCCAGCCAGACTGACCTGCTCTCATTGAACGCGAGCATCGAGGCGGCCAGAGCCGGCGAGCAAGGCCGCGGCTTTGCCGTCGTCGCATCGGAAATTCGTAAGCTGTCCGATATGACATCGCAAGCAGCGATTCGGATTACCGAGCAACTGAGGGAATTTACCGCACAGTCCGAGCGCACTCGTACCAAGCTGAACGAAGCTTCGACTCGCATGCATGAGAGCAACGAAGTCGCGCTCCGCGCGCAAGAAGCGTTCGTCTCGATTACGACGGCGATCGCCCAATTGCAGGAGCTGTCCCAAGGCTACGGCAGCTTGATGGACCGCATCAGCGGCTCGTCCGGCGTCATCGCGGATTCCACCTCGAACCTGGCTTCGATCAGTGAACAAGCGTCGGCAACGCTGAAGCAGCTGTCCGCTACGCTGGAGTCGCTGCTTCAGAGCAACCGTAACAGCATGGAGCGCATTAAAGAAGCCGAAGAGAACTTGGTTAAGGTTGTCTCGTAATCCATTAAAGGCCTCGTCCGTTTAAGGGACGAGGCCTTTGCTTATCGCGGGTTACTCCGTCAGCTTCAAGCCGACCACGCATCCGATGATCCCTAAGATGCACGCGATCCGCATCAAGTTACGCGGCTCCCGGAAGAACGCCATGCCGACGATGGCGGCACCGACCGTGCCGATTCCCGTCCATACTGCGTAACCCGTCGACAGCGGGATTGTCTCGAGCGCTTGGAGCAGGAATTGGAAGCTGATTACGAAGCTTCCGATCATCAGGATATTGTTCGCCGAGTTGTTGTTGAGCGCGACCCTCTTAATGCCAATAACGCCGAGCACCTCCATCAGGCCGGCGAAGATGAGCATCATCCATGCCATCAGCGTCCCTCCTTACCCGACGTCAGCTTTAATCCAATAATGAACATTAGTAACAGGAGAATAATACCGATTCTTAAGAGAGAGACGTCTCCGTTCGAGAATACCGCCTCCACTATGACCGTTCCGATCGTCCCGATGGCCGCAAACACGGCATACGTCGTGCCGACAGGAATGACCTTCGTCGCCCGTATAATGAGGTCGAAGCTGCAAAGGAGGGCGATCAGCACGACGATGGGAGGTACAGCTTCATACTTAAAACCCGAAGCCCATACGATCTCCAGCGCGCCTCCCAGAATGACATACGCCCAAGCCCGATTTACGGTTAGCAGCTTCTCGGGTCTAGCTTGCCCTTCGCTCAAGCTCGTTCGCTCCCTTCCTAATCGCATAGAGAATCCAGATGGCGAGTCAGGGCGGCTTCCATCATCGCCGGCGATAAGGTGTCTGGCCGCAGCATGCGGTGCAGCGCCAATCCGTCGATCAGCGCATACAATCGCTCCGCTTCCAGCTCCTCGTCCAGCCCCGGCTTCGCCTTCTCCGTCTGCACCATCGCGCCGACGATATCCTTCATGATCTTGCGCAGCGTGTCGTACACCTCGTCACTGTGCGGCTTCAATTCCGGATCGCTGAGCGATTTCGCCGTAAAGGCGAACCATACTTCCATCTCCAGCGTTCTCTCTTCGTCGATCGGCAGGAACTGCAGCAGCAATCGCTTCGCGTCCTCCATCTGGAACCCGGAAGCGAACAAGCCCATCGATTGGATGCGCTCCTTAACTCTGTCGGAAACCAAATTCATCGCGAAGCGGAGAAGCTCGGATTGGCTGTTGAAGTAATGTCGCATCGCCCCGAACGACAGACCGGCTTCCTGCGCAATGTTACGCACGGTCGCTTGGCCAAGCCCGCCGCTGCGAATCACCCTCCAAGCGGCTTCCGCGATTTTCTCCTTTTGCTTGTCATGGTCGACCACTTTGGGCATACCGGTACGGATCTCCTCGTATATGATACATTTGTATGATAATAATTTTATTTTAGCACACGCGTATGAAAATAACAATTTCAACCTCTACTCAATAACGACTGCCGGATTTATTCCTTAAAGCACCTACGATTAACAACAGCAGCGGAAACCCGATCGCATACGGAAACGAGTAGGGAAAATCGATCTTAGAGGCATATTTCATGAAATACGTGACGTCAGGATACGCCACGATCGACAAGACGACGAGGATCATCCCGAACGGCAAATAGAGCGATTTCGCCTCCTTCAATCGAAAGGTCTCGGCGAACGTCATCGTTGAGGCGTAGAAACAGACGGCGAGCTTAAAATAGATCGTGATGAACCAGATTCCGGCCATAATGACCTCGATTCGCTCTAGAATCGAACCGATGCTGATCTTCTTAGCCAAGGTATAGCTAGGATACAAGTGTCTGGACGTTACGTCCGCGCCAAGCACGAGAATGGACAGCAAGGAGATGACAACCAACATGGCTCCTCCGATCAGAACGCCGACCAGAAACGCTTTTCTCGCTTTGGGCGCATGACTGACGTACGGAAAGAGCATGAGGAAGGCGACCAATTCCATGTACGGGGTACTGATGACGGGGATCGAGGCGCGTACGATCGGCTTGATTCCATACCCGAGAACCGGGGTCAGATGGCCAAACTCGAACTTAGGGGGAAGTAGGACGACCATGAGGAAGAAGAAGAGGAGCACCCACGGAAACAAAATTTCCGCCGTCCTGGAGATGACCTCCAGTCCGTTGCGCAGTCCCATGATCAGGACAACCAGAAAGAAGACATGGACGAGCTGAATCGGCGTATTCGGCAGCACCTGAGTCGTGATGAAATCTCCGATATTCCTAAGGATGACAGCCGAGAGGATGAAAAAATAGCTGAAGTACAGCAAAGAAACGATTTTCCCGAGCCATTGGCCCAGAATCTCTTCACTGCATCGTACCAGGGACTTGTGCGGATTTCTGGTCGTGATCGCGTTATAGAGCAAGACCATCGGCAGGCTGACCGCTAATCCGAGCAGCGCAGCCAGCCAAGCATCCTGCTTCGCTTCGTGCGCGAGCCCGGATGGAACGATCAAGATCGAGCTGCCTACCGTGAACAACACGGTTAATACCGTAAATTGCTGCACGCCGATTTTTCCCTTTTCCATCGTTACCTGCACTCTCCTGCTACTTCAACACTCGGTTCAGCATCTCGCTAATCGGTTTATGGAGAACGGTTATCCCATCCAGCGGATTCGGAAGCGGTATTCGAAGCGACAATAAGATGCCGAGTATCACACCGCAACCCAGAAGGGTAAAAAAGAAGATCGACTGTCTGATTTCGCCGGCTCGAATCAACCTCGGTCCTTCGACCATGGCGATCATCACGCCCGATAAGATGTTCGCGGCAATCATCCACACGCTGATTCACTCCCCCCGTTCCAGAATGGAATTGCTCGTCGTCCCTAGCTTTCGAATCTGGACATCCACTTCGACTTTTACGTCCAGCTTGGCGAAGTACTCTGGCCACTTATCCTCCATGGCCTTCCACGCACGTGGATTCGCGTCCTCTACCGCTTCACCGAATCCGAAGATGTCCGCTTTGTTGGCTTGGGCTTTACGGATGACGGACATCAGAATCCCTTCGAGTTTGTCTTCCCCGAGTTGTTCAAGAAGAACGATGTTCTGCTGCTTCGTCAGATCGATCTTGCAACGAACCTCGCTGATATTCTCTTCGACGAATAATCGAACCGTAATCTCGGGACGGCCGCCTTCGACTTTTCCTTTCTTCGTCGCTTTGGCGCGAATCACCTCGACGCCAAGCTCCTTGCCGCCGGGACAAGAGATATGCCCCGCCGTGTTATAGACATTGTCCATAATATAGTTGTAGCCTTTGCTTTCTTCCTCGCCCAGCCAATCGACAAGCTTGCCTCCCTTAAAGAGGCCTACTCCCGAATAATTCAGTAACGCATAGGGTGTAGACCGGGATTCATTGCGTTTCGTCCTCCCCTTCTCGGAGTTGCCGACGACTTCGAGCCCTGTCAGCACCATACTTTTAACCGGATTGGCTTCGTCGGACATGAAGTCGTCCAGCTGCACCTTGACCGTTGGCGCCCAATACTTGTGCGATTGACCTAACGTAATGAACATCTTGTTGGCCGGAATTTTCTCCATAGGCGTCAGGATGCTTAATACGTTCTTGGCGGTCGTCCCTTTAGCGACGATAAGATAAAAATCCGAGCGAAACTCCCTGTCCCTGGAGACGCCGTCCAGTACGTCGTTAAGACCATGGCGAGCCAGTCTTTCGCCGATCACGAGAACCCTCAGATGAGAAGTGTAGATCTTCCTTGGCGCAAGAGTGTTCAGCTTGCGCAAGGCTTCGAACGTCGTCTTGTCAATCGCTGATAACGTCGTGACGGGCGTACTGTATCCGGTGCTTCCGCCTCGGGCAACGACTTCGCCCGGATTAACGACCTGCGCGGTTACTTCGATCCCGCTCTCGCTAAGATCCAATCCCATACCGACAGCAATCGAGAGTTCGTTAAGCTCGCGTCTGTCCCAACACCCCGATACGAATAGGGCGGCGATGAAGATAACGAGCAGGAAACCTCTTCGAAGCCTTCTTTGTCTCATGCCGGACCCGCCTCCTCTTCCTGCCGAGTCCTCCTACTTAGGGCGCGGCGAATCATGATGGCCACGAATCCGATTGGCGCTGATGAACCGCGGGCGCGCAAGCAATTTGGATAAAGGCAGACGTAAGATCGTATCTTTCTGGTCATCCAGGTTAAAAGGACCCATAGGGGACATGTACGGCACTCCCATCGAACGCAAGCTGCACAGATGCTGCACCATCGCGATCAATCCGATCGTCACGCCGAACAGACCGAAGGCAGCCGCGCACATCATGAGCAGAAATCGGATGATTCGAATGGATATGCCCATGTTGAACGCAGGGATCACGAAGTTGGCAATGGCGGTTATGGAGACGACGATGACCATGCCGGGCGACACGAGACCGGCTTCAACCGCTGCTTGACCGATGACGAGCGCCCCAACGATTGACACCGCTTGCCCGACGGTCTTCGGCAGCCTAACGCCGGCCTCGCGCAGGATTTCGAATATAATTTCCATTACCGCAGCCTCCAGGAAGGCCGGGAACGGGATGCCTTCCCGCTGCGCTGCCAGGCTTAACAGCAGCGGACTCGGGATCAATTCTTGATGGAATGTCGTAATCGCAACGTAGAATGATGGCGCCAGCAACGAGATAAAGAAGCATATGTATCTCAAGATCCGAATTAACGAAGCGAAATCCGCTCGCTGATAATAGTCTTCCGCCGACTGGAAGAATTGAACGAACAAGGCAGGCGCAAGCAGCACGAAAGGGGTCCCGTCGATCAGAATGGCGACGCGTCCTTCCAATAGGCCGGCCGCAACGACATCCGGTCTCTCCGAATTGTAAATCGTCGGGAACACGGTAACCGTATTGTCTTGGATCAGCTCTTCGATATTGCCGCTTTCCAGAATGCCGTCGATCTTGATCCGGTTCAGCCTCGATCGGATTTCTTCGACGACGGCAGCCTTCGCAATCCCTTGTATAAACAAAAGGTCTACGCTTGTGCGCGTAAGGGTCCCAATGACCCTGGATTCCACGCGCAGATCGGGGGTTTTGATTCTCTTGCGAATAAGCGCGAGGTTCGTAGCCGCCGACTCCGTGAAGCCCTCTCTCGGACCGCGGACAACGGACTGGGTCGACGGCTCTTCGACCGCGCGTTCTTGACCGCCCTTCGTATCCACGGCCATGCCCTCGGTAACGCCATCGATGATAATAACCGTCATGCCGGATAGAATCGCTTGGCTAATATCTGGAATGCAATCGATACGGCTCCATCCCCCGGCAGCTTCCAGTTCGGAGCGGACGATGGTGACCGGATCGAAGTCGCGGTCATCGGATTTCACGCGCACGCTCGTCAACAGCGGCGTACGGATGCGGTCCTGCAAGGACGCCGCATCTATTAGCCCCCTCATATAAATCAAACTTACGCGGACTAATTGTCCGGGCCCGACGCTGACCATTTCAGTCGCCAAGTCCTTGCTGCTTCCGAATTCATTCTTTACGGCAGCTATATTCTCATCCAGACGCGAATCAAGTGAACCGTTCATTGCTTCATCACCGCCGTCGCAGTCTGATCTATTGGAAGATGTTTCAATGGTATAGGATGGAATGGCATCCGTTAAATTATTCCTAGGGAGGGCAGGTGCCGCGACGTCATGCCGTCATTTGACCTCCTCCAACCCCCACACCACAACCTCCTGCCTTTCCGCGTAGTGAAGCAGCGGCTCCTCATCAGGAAGCTTCAATCCTAGCGATTTCACCATCGTATTCGTATAGATCGCTGCTTCCGCATCGTGCAGCAGCCACGGTTCATGAAGAATCTCGCAGCGATAGAGCCGATCCTTATGCGGAGCGTACAGACAGTATCTCTCCGTCAGCCAATACGCCAGCGAATCGGGCTTCGTGCGATAGGCTGCGGAGATAGGCCTATACTCTGCGCGAAAAAGATACCCTCCATCGGCGTTTCGCCGTTCGCTCTGAACGTGAACGCGGTTCTCCCGCTGATTCCAAGCGATATCCGCCCAATGATACGGAAGATGAAACAGCCACTTCGCGCCTTTGACCACGGGCAAGCATGTCGCGTCCATGCTGAAGAAGTACACGCCGGCTTTATCGTTCGCCGTCACATAAGTTCGCACGTTCAATTCCGGGAACGCCGAGACGGGCGGAACGGGCGGCAAATAGCGGAGACGGACGCCGTTCATATGGAAAGGCACAATGCCGAGCCATGCTTGACCGTCGTAGGTATCAAGCTTAAGGCCTCTTGGGATGAATCGCTCCATCGAGCTAGGCTCGATCGGCCAATGCGCGAACAAGAGCCGGTTCCATATTTGCTTCATGGTCCAGGGGCGATCGGGTATCGGCCAAGGCCGGTGATCGGTTCTCATCGCGGATGCCTCCTATTGCGGTTGTTCCCTATACCCCCATTATGATCATTGGCCTTGCGAATAACCCTAGGACATCCGTACAAGCCGAGCTCGCCTTCTCGCATATCCTGTACCATTACATCTTCATCTAAAGGAGCACGCCATGAACGAATTTGCGACTCGGAAGATCGAACAGGCCAGGCGATTGGCCGGTGAGCCCGTTTGCGTCGTGCTGAACGACGGAACCTACTATATCGGGCGGATTCAAGGCGTACAGAACGGGCAGCTGCTGCTCGCCGGCGCTAAAGGTCAAGGACGTATGCGCGCTCCCGCTTCGCGGAAGGGCAAAGCCAAAGTTAAAGTATCCGGCCTATTCCCCGCGCTCGGCGGAGGCTTGCTGGGGGGAGGCGCCGGCGCGGCGGGAGCGGCTGCCGGAGGAGGATTGCTCGGCGGTCTCGGCGGACTTGCCGGGTTCATGAGTTTCATGAGCAGAGCCATGCCAATCATCCAGATGGGCATGGGCGTCGTAAAGTCGATCATGCCGCTCATGAACCTGTTCAACAAGAAATAACCGCATCATCGGACCCGCTCGCGCCTAGTCGCGGGCGGGTTTCGCGTTGCGGATCGCTCGATAGTTCACTGATCTCCGATTTGTTCAGCGGCCCTTCTCATAAAAGTTCATAAATTGGAAAACCATCCACTATATCGTTCATATCCCTAAAGCTATAATGAGTTTACGGTTCACTATGAACTAGAACATTCGTTAGAGGCCTAGGGGGAGACGGATTTGCGCCTGAACCGAATAAGACGCAACGGCAAGCTTTACGTTCGACTTCTGCTCGGCATCACCCTAAGCATCGCGTTAGTCCTCGTCGTCAGCTCTTCCGTCTACTACTTCATTTTCTCCAAGGTGCTGCAAGACGAAGCGTTCGATACCGACCTCTCCAACCTCAGACAGACGGGCAACGCGGTGGCGAATACGACGGCGAGCGCTCAGACCGTTGCTTTCCAAATCTATAAGAACCCCACGATCAATAAAATGCTGTACCTGAACGAGCCCGACGCCTTCGACACGCAGGCGGCCATGCTCAGTCTGCGAAGCTACTTGAATACGATGGCTTTCATCGATTCTATCTACGTCTACAACCCCGAGGCGGGTCAATATATTATCGCTGCCCAGACCGGTCAAGAAGGCATCTATGCGGAGGACGAAATCCAGGATATCGGTATTGCGAACATTCTCGCTAACTTCCAAACCTACAAGCCCTTCGCCCCGATTCCGCGATTCGTCAGATCGACCTCCAGCGATTCGCTCGATAGAGGTGTATACACGTTCCTTTGCTACGATGCGATCGGCTTCGACCGCCAGATCAATTCGGCCGTCATCGTGAACATCTCCGCCTCTTGGATCAATCGGGAGCTCGGAACCGGCAATCCGGACGGCGCGGGCAGAACGTTCCTCGTAGATGATCGCAACGCCGTCTTAACCGTGGAGAATCTGACGAGCGCGGAGTTAAGCGCCGCGGACGCCGACCTGGTCAAGAAGTTCGGCCGGATGACGGAAGCAGGATATAGGGTTACCGGCTTCGGCAACGTCAAATCGTTAATTACCTATACCGCCCCTACGCCGTACCAGTGGCATTACGTGAGAGTTACCCCCTATGCGGAGGTTACGGAAAAATCGCGGGATATTCGGACGACAACGCTCCAGATCGCGTCGATCATTCTCGTCGTCGGCTTGCTGCTGTCGTGGCTGATGTCGCGTTACTTGTACGTTCCGATCAACCGGATCGAGAAGCGGATGATCGCCCTCGAATCCGAGCAGCGCAACAGCAGCTATACGATCCGCCAGAATACGCTGCGCAAGCTCATTCAGATCGTGGAATTCGATCCGAAGGTCCAGCTCGAGAAGCTGCAACATACGGGCATTACGTTCGATTTCACGAAGACATACCGGCTCGCTTATTTGCGAATCGATCAATTCGCTCAGCTCCGAGAGCAGAGCCACCAAGATCTGCTCACCTTCAAGTTCGCCATCATGAATATCGCGACCGAAATCTGCTCCAAGCATTACAACGTAGAATCGGTGGATTTAGAGGATGACGGCATCCTCATGCTGATCAATACGTTCGAAGAAGAACCCGCTTCGGCTTCCGAGGCTCTGCGTACGATGTGGAAGGATGTCCAGAACGCGTGCATGGAGTATATCCGGATCAGCATCACCGTCACGCTAACTCCGGCGACGAAGAGTCCGCACGAGCTTCACATGATGTTCAAGCTGGCTAAGGAAGCTTCCAGCCAACGCTTCTTCCAAGGCAGAATGGCTCTGATCGAAGCTTCCGGCACGCCGCTCCCCGATAAGCATTCGTTCTCGGTCGTCAAGGAGAAGAAGATGCTCGACGCGCTCGTCGCTGGCAAGACGGAGGAAGCGACTGCGCTCTACCGGGAGATCGTGGAGGAGACGGCCGGGCATCCGTTCCGCGTCACCCAATCGGCCGCGAACCACGTGTCCGTCTCTATGAGTAACATGCTGGCGGAAGTCGAGCGCAACGGCTCGCTGAAGCTGAACATCGGTACAGAGTTGATCATTCCGAACATCGACCATTACGAGACGCTGGAGGAGCTTTCGGGCGACGTGCATGCCTTCTTCGAGACGCTGAAGCTAAAAGCGTTCGAGAAGAGAAGCAACAAACAAGAGGATTTGATTCGCAAAGTTAACGAGATTATCGCAACCCGCTTCAGCGACCCGAATCTGAGCCTGAACTACGTGTCCGACGAGCTCAGGATGTCTTCCTATCACATCAGTCGCGTCTATCGCCAGCACACGCTCACGAACATCGTCGACGTCATCAATAACGTCCGCATCGAGAAAGCGAAGGAGTTCCTCATCCGCACGGACGAACCGGTATCGGAAATCGCCGAACGGACGGGTTACACGAACAGCTCTTACTTCCACCGCATGTTCAAGAAGACGACCGGCGTCACGCCGGCGGAGTATCGGAAGGCGAACAACTAAATTTGTTGTGGCGGCGCCGGGAACAATCCCGGTGCCGTAATTGTGCGCGATAACGGAACTGTGTTCCGTTATTCGACGGGACAATGGGGTTTTGAGCGGGATAGCGGAACTGTGTTCCGTTATTGGGGCTGAAATAGTGTGTTTGGGGTGCGTACGTCTGGAATAACGGAACTGTGTTCCGTTATTCGGTGGGACAATGTTACTTTAGGCGAAATAGCGGAACGGGGTTCCGCTATCGTAACCGCCAACGGGACCTACTACGCGAAAACCCTCCGTCCGCTGATGCGGAACGGAGGTTTTGCGCATTACTTGATGCCTTGCTCAGACAAGTAGGTGAGCCATTGCTGCTTGTATGCCTCTTGGATCTTGTCGAGGCCCGCTTTCTTCGCGTTGTCCATGAACGTCGCGAGCGCCTTCTCTACGTCCTTCACTTGGCCTGCCATGAGCGGGAACAGGTACTGCTTCTCGACCTGCTCGAGCGCCGATCTCTCAGCCTGATACTCCGTGTAATCTTCGGCGAAGCCTGTGAAGATGTCCGGCTTCTGAACTTTGTCGAGCTCGTCGAAAATCGCTTGTACGCCGTCGTAGCTAGGCTCGAACAGCATGAACTCCGGATTCCGCCAAGCCCAGCCTTGCATGCCCTCGCGGAGGAAACCGTTCGTGTTGGCGTCTCCGACCATGGTGTAGTAGCCGTTCTCGACGGTGTAGTTGACGCCTTCGAAGCCGTATTGCGTCAGCAGGTTGTAGCGTTTGTCCGTGACCATCTTCTCGTAGAACGCCAGCGCGCGCTCCGCGTTCTTGCTGCTGGCCGGAATCGCGAAGCCGTTGTGGATCGGATGCACCGGCGTCGCGAAGCCCGTCGATACCGCGTAAGGCGTGTAGCCGAGCTCCCAATCCGGATGGAGCGACTTCATGTTGCCCATCGTCTGGTTATAGCGCGTCGGGTTGTCTCCGAGCATCGCCGCGGCGACGCCGTTGACGAGCTTCGTCTGGCTCGTTTCCTTCTCGTTCAGCTCGTTCTTGGAGATGTAGCCGTTGTCCGCCCAACTCTTGAACCGCATCAGATCCTCGAGATGCTCCGGCGTTCCCCAATACGGCTTGATGTCCCCCGGAGTGTCATAGTTCGCGTACATGCCGTATCCGAGCGCTCCGACCATTTTACGTGTAACGTCCATGAATGGATAGTACAGACCGTTGCGGAAGTCCGAGCCGATGGCGAGCGGTTGCATCTTAGGCTCGTTCTGCTTGATACCCGCCAGATACTCCTCGAACGTCTTCATATCTACCGGAGTAGGCAGGTCGTATTTCTTACGCAGATCCTCGCGCCATACGAAGCCGTTCGTGACGTACTCCTTGTAGGTCGCCGGAACGGTGAAGATTTGGCCGTCGATGCGGACCGCGTCCCACATATCCTTCGGAACGAATTCGTTCAGCTTAGGCGAAGCCTTCGGCAGCAAGTCGTCGAGCGGCAGGAACGCGCCCTTCTTCGCGTACTGCTGGTACTGCGTCCAGTCCGCCGTGAAGATGAGGTCGACGTCTTGGCCGGTCGAGAGCAGTAGCTTGTACTTCTGATCCCAGTCGGTCCACGTCGTGAAGTTGAACGTAACCGTTGCGTTTAGGTCCTGCTCGGCCATTTTGTTAATCTCGGCCTCGACCTTAGGAAGATCCTTCGGCGCGTTGCCAAGCATGTAAAATTGCAGATGTACCTTCTTGGAAGTATCGAGGCCTGCCGGAGCTTCGGACGCTTCCGGGGAAGATGCCGCCGCGGACGACGGAGCTGCCGATTTGGACGGCTCGGACGAGCTGCTTGTTTGGTTGTTGTCGTTATTGCCGCTGCACGCCGCGATTAGCGATGCCGTCAAAGCGAGCGAGAGCGCGACCCCTGCTGTCTTTCTCTTTGTACTGAGCATATGAATCCTCCCTATCGAAATTATAATCTATGTTAGCCGGCCATGTGCACGATGCCCGGGACTAACCTTTCACGGCTCCGATCGTCAGCCCTTTGACGAAGTAGCGCTGAACGAACGGATAGAGGAACAGAATCGGTCCGGTGACGACGATCGCCATAGACATCTTCATCGTCTCGGACGGAATGCCTTCGGCCAGCACGACGCCCGCTCCCGCTCCGATGCTCGTCAGGAACGAGGAAGTGTTGATGACGTTGTACAGGTAGAATTGAAGCTGATACTTCGTCGCGTCGTTAATGTACATGGCGGACGAGAACCAGTCGTTCCAGTAGTGCAGCGACAGGAACAAGCCGATCGTCGCAAGTCCGGGAACCGCTAGAGGCAACACGATCCGGTAATAGATGAGGAAATCGTTCGCTCCGTCTATTTTCGAGGATTCGACCACCTCGTCCGGCACTGCTGAACTAATGAAGCTGCGCATCAGAATGATCAGGAACGGCGTCATCAGCGACGGCCAGATAAGCGCCTTATAGGAATTGGCGAAATCGAGATAATTCGTGATCAGCATGTAGTACGGCACGAGCCCGCCGCCGAACAGCGTCGTGAAGTAGATGAAGAATGCGAACACGTTGCGGTACTTGAAGTCCTTCCGCTGCAGGACGTAGCCCGCCATCGTCATGAGGAATAACCCGAGAGCGGTGCCGATAATCGTAACGAATACCGTCACTCCGTAAGCACGCAGCACCTCGTCCGGCAACCGGAAGATTAGCTCGTACCCTTCCAGCGAGAATTCCTTCGGTATAATGTTGTATCCGTACTCTACGATGGACGCGTTGCTCGAGAGCGACGCCGATAGAATCAATAGGAACGGCAATAGGCATAGGATGCTGCCGATCGTAATGACCACGTAGGCGATAATCTGAAAAGCTTTAGATGAGCGGTCTTCCTTGATCTTCATCGATGTCCTCCTCGATTAATAAATCTTCGTCAGGCTCGAACTAACTCGCCCTTTAGAACAGCGCGTAGTCTTTGTTCAGCTTGCGGATGATACCGTTAACGACCATGATCAGCGTGAAGCCGAATATCGACTGATAGACGCCGGCCGCCGTAGCCATCCCCATATCGAACGTCACCTTCAGCGAGCGGTACACATAGGTATCCAGAATGTCGGTCGTGCTGTACAGCAAGCCATTGTTGCCGATCATCTGATAGAACAGGTCGAATTGACCTTTCATAATGCTTCCGAGAGAGAACAGCAGCAGAATGACGAACGTGTTCTTCAGCATCGGCACCGTAATGTGCCAGGCCCGTTGGAAGCTGTTCGCGCCGTCGATCTTGGCCGCCTCGTAATACTCGTCGCTGATGCCGGTGATGGCAGCCAAGTAGATGACCATGCTGTAGCCGAAGTTTTTCCATAGATAGAAGATGACGATGAGCACGATCCATAGCTTCGGCTGGCTGTACACGTCCACCGGATCGGCGCCGAACTGCCTCAGCACCGTATTCAGTACGCCCTGCTCGTAGTTGAACAGGTTGAACACGATGACGCTCAGGATGACGAACGAGACGAAGTAAGGCAGGAACAGAATCGATTGCGACACTTTCTTGAACCATTTGCTTCTGATTTCGCTTACAAGAATCGCCGCGGCAATGGCCAGCACGTTCCCGAGTCCGATGAAAGCCAGGTTGTACCCGATCGTATTGTAGGTCAGCTCCATCAGCTTGCCCGACTTCCATAGAAACTCGAAATTTTTGAGTCCTATGAATTCCATTTGGAAGAGCGGCGTATTGAAGTCGAACTGTACGAATGCATAGTAGATACCGATCATCGGAAAATAATTATTAATGAGGAAGTACACGAGGACCGGCAGCAGCATGAGAAACAATATTCGGTTTTTGATCAGTTCTTGGATGAACCCCATCCTCTTGAGCATCGTGGTCGCGCCCTCCTTCACTGGACTGACTCCACTATAGGGGATATGTGGTTTGTAAAATAGTGTAAATCCGGTTCACTCATGAACTATTCAGCGGTTCGGGCTGTGAACGATTGTACGGTGGTGAAATATTGTGCGGTGCAGGCAGTGAATTATTGTGACTTTGGTGAAAATAAAGAGCACGCTCTCTTGTTGAGAGCGTGCTCTGGGTAGCCGTCAGTCTCGCTGACGGGCATTGCTTTCTTCATGTATTCGATTGACCTTGTCTATCGGAATATCAAGTAGCTCGGAAACTTGAGCGGGCTTCATACCCTTCTCGAGCATCTTCAAGACGATCTCGGTTTGACCTTCGACTTTGCCTTCAATCTTACCTTCGATCTTACCCTCTTGTTTGGCACCTTCAATGGACGACACCCAATCCATTTGCGCCTTTTCCCGCATTTCGGCTACCCGGCGCATGAATTCGTCGCGGCTCATCCCTTCCAACTGCTCTTCCGTCACTTCGATCATCGGATCCATCTTTATCAGCTCCTTCAATCGCTCTTCCGGCAGCTTCTCGTCCATGAACATAAGCCAACGGTGCAGAGGTTCGCTTATATCCTTGGCTGCCCGTTCGAATTTCGGAAATTCGATGATGTGAACTTCCAGCAAGTCGGTCAACCGGAAATTCCGCTCATGGTCCTCGTAAAAATGAAACGTATTGTGGAATCGTTCCGTCCCCAGCAGCTCGTAATCAAGTAAATTGATGACAATTGTTTTCTTCAGTTGTGCGTAGTTGTCGCCTGCCCGTATAGACGTGATAAACAGCTTGGACATATAAAACAACGTACGGTGAACCATATTGCGACGATTGACCATCTGCATCTCGATATTGACTTGTTCACCGCCTGCCAATTCGGCACGAACATCGAGGCTGCCCGTTTTCTCGTCGAACGTCAGCTTCTCTAGCTGTCGGTTCTCAACGACCGTCAGATCGACGATCGGTTCTTGGTCGCCCGACCGCAAGATTGCGTTCAGCAGTGCAATTAAACTTGCTTTGGATTCTTTCGCGCCGAACAAACGGCCGAATACGAAATCGTTCTTTGGTTTTAATCGAAAAATCGCCATATACATTCGCTCCCGAATCGATAGTCGGCTTATGCCGCTCGCCCTCGGTGCTTCCGTATCGGCGTGTGATGCTTTTATTATATCATAGACAATTTCATCCAGAAAACGGTTGGGTAAGGGACTTCAATAAACTTTAATCCAATATCCTAAGCTCCTTCGCTTTGCTCACCGCCTGCGTTCGGGAAGAGACGCCTAGCTTCGCGTATAGACGGGACAAGTATACCTTGACCGTCCCCTCCGACAAGGCGAGCTCCCGCGCGATCTCCCCGTTGGAAGCGCCCGAACGGATGAGCTCGAGCATCGCCGTCTCGCTCTCGCTCAGTGGCTCGACCAAATTGCTAGACGGAGCGGCTGCGTCAACGCTTGCAGGCGGGAACTGTTCGATCAAGCGCATAACGTACGCTTCCGATACGCCCTCCCACTCCGATGCTCCGGTCTCGCGTTGTCTCTGCGCTAAGTAACTCCGGAGCAAATCAACCATGCCTTTGCCCTCGTCGAGGAAGCTCCGGACGTATCCGTTCGCTTCCCCGATCGCCAGCGCTTCGTGCAGGTACTGCAGCGCAGCCGCCCTATGCCCTCGTCGATATTCGACGGTCGCCTGGAGAATAGAAATTTCCACGAGGCTGCTCAGCAAATTCTCCCTGCGCGACTGCAGCTTGAGCAGCTCGAGCAGGCGGAGCGCCGGCGTATGCTTCTTCTGTTTGATCAGCAAGCGAACGAGCGCCAAATACTCGATTTCCCGGCTGAGCGTAGGCTTGTCCTTCTCCGAAATGCGCAGCGACGATAGGAGCTTCCTAGCCGGTGCCGTCTCGTCCTCGGATAAGTAGATCATCGCTTTGAATGCCCTCAGGAATTGCGCCCAATGCGGCTCCGCGAGCGATCCCGCGTATTCGGCCGCATCGTCCACCGTTTCATGGGCAAGATGCGCCTTTCCTTCGAGCAGGTAAAGGCGGGCTTGCATCAGCCGCATAGGGAAGAGCAACCCTGGCAATTTGCCTGAATTCACCGCTGGCTCGATCGCCGATAGATTCGCCCTGCAAGCCTCCAGCCGATTCCACTCGTAATACCCTTCGCACAGAGATTGCCTGACGTACAGATTAATATAGGATTGCTGCCAACCCTGACTTTCCACAACCTTAATGAAGCTGAGGCCGATCGCCTCGGTATGGGGATTCAGCATCCCTTTCAATCCCAATGCCGTTCTCCGAACGAAAGGCTCGGTCAAGTTGTAGTTGAAGCTATAGAACGTCTGATTAGACGGAAGCTTCCGATCCGCATGTCCCTCCGCGAAAGCGAACCAGCGCTCGAAATCGCCGCTGAAGAACAGCAGATTGGATTGAACGAATAATACGCCGCTCTGGAGCCTGGCTCTCGTCTCCTCATCCTTCTCCGATTCGTACCGGCGCCGCACGCGATCCAGCTCACGCTTCGCGCGTTCCGGCATGCCTCCCGCGGACAATAGGTACGCGTAGAGAAGCGTCAGATCGGGCGTGCGCCCGTCGTCCTCCGGCAGCGCTTCGAACCAGCGCAGCAACGTCGGGTACTCGCCTTGCATGAACGCGGTGGGAATATGTCGTTCCAGCAGCGATTCCGCCCACGCGAAATCCCTAGCTTCGATGGAATGATCGATCGCTTCCCCCATCAAGCCTCGGTCGGCCCAAGCCCGGCTGGCTCGCCGATGAAGCTCGGATCGTTTCTCCGGATTGTCTCGCGCAAGCATCGCCCGGAGAAACTGACCGAACAGATGATGGTATCGGAACCATTCATCCGCAGCGTCCAGCGGGATGAGGAACAAGTTGTATGCCGCGAGCTTCTTCAGCATATCGCGGCTGTCCGAACGGCCGGTGACTTCGTCGCTGAGCTTGGCGTCCATCCGGTCCAAGATCGAGGTATCCAGCAAATAACTTTGAATGTCCATGGGCAGCTTGCCGAAAACCTCCTCGAGCAGAAAGCCCGATAAGCTGCGATGACTCTTGAAGTCTTCGATAAATCGTTCCGGATTCGGGTTAGAAGGCAGCGAGATGAAGGCCAACTGCAGTCCCGTGACCCAGCCTTCCGTATAGGCATGCAGGCGATCTAACAGACGGGGCTGCAGCGGAATCGCTTCCGATCTCGCGCTGAACTGTTCCGTCTCCTCCAGAGTGAAATTCAGCTGCGCCGCCCCGATCTCCGATAGTTCCCCCCTTGCCGTCCATCTGCCGACCGGCAAAGGCAGCTCGCTTCTGCTCGCGATCAGGACATGAACGTTCGGCGGCAAATATTCAATGAAGTATTCCATCGCTTGATGGATACGCTCTTCGCGAATGACCTGGTAATCGTCGATCATCCAATCGATCGGTTGTCCGAAAGCCAACAGTTCGTTCAGCAGGGCATCAAGAAACGTATGCACGGAAATACCTGCGATAGCATGGGCAAGCGGCATCACCTGCGTCAGCGAGCCCTTCGGCATGGCGTCAGCCAAAGCGTGTACGGCATACCGCCAGAATTTGCTAGGATCGTTGTCGGTCTCGTCCAGCGACACCCAAGCCGCAGGCCTGCCGGATTCCCGAGCCCATTGGCTCAGCACGGTCGTCTTACCGGATCCCGCCGGCGCGCATACCGCGGTCAACTTACCGCGGAGACCGGACTCGATCGACTGGATCAGCCTCGGTCTCTTGACGGCTCCGCCTTTGGCCAAAGGCACGGTGATTTTGGTCAAAAGCAACGTGCGATCTAGTAAAGTGCTCATCTTTCCTCCGTCGTTCCGGCAATATTCTCGAATCTATCTTCATCTTCTTCTTTTTTCGCCAAAAAAACAATTGAAAGTTAACTTTCGTTAATCGTTTCCCGGATCGGAATCCATTAGAATGAGGGCTTGAAAAGCAAGGTTACGAGGAGGCTTCAACGATCATGAAACAACGCCAACGAGCTGCCCTACGGATAGTCTCTCTGTGGCTCGCGATAGTCTTAAGTCTTACCGGTCTGCCCCTAGTCCCTGCCGTCAACGCGGATGAAGCTCCTTCGCTGTACGTGGGCGCGAAACAAGACGGTACCTACCGGCTGAATGGAATCGATTCGTCATTATCCGGCAGTACGCCGATCGGCTTAAGCTTCTCCATCGAAATGTGGGCCAAGTCCGGAACGCCGACCTGGAACGAAGACGGATTTCTCATGTCCGCACGATCCACGAACGGCTTTATCCTACACCCGGTCAAAGGCACCAAAACCGTGGATGTCTACATCAACGAATACAGCGGCAGTATGATAAAAGTTCCGATCAGTTTCACGGTTGACGATATTCAGCAATGGCATCATTATGCGGTCACCTATGAATTTAAGACCGGAATCAATGCCTCTCTCTACCTCGATGGAACATTGGTGGGCAGCGGATCGAGTGTCACTGCACGAAACAGCAGTAATCCGGTTGCGACCGTGACCGTGGGCTCCGATATGGGCAGCCGTTACGGCAACGTAGAGGTGGACGAAATACGCATATGGAACCGGGCGATATCGGGCAACCAAATCGCAAGGGACAAAGACCGCAGATTAACCGGCAATGAACCCGGCCTGACGTTGTACTGGAATTTCGATACCCGATTCCCTGCTTCGTCTTCAGGAGGCTTTACTCCGAGTTCGAGGTCCTTTCCTACGGAAGCGTACTTTTATGAGGATCAAGCAGCAACGATATTGCCGACCTTCGGTATTACAGACTCCGTATATGGTGCCGTCGAGGACGACTACCTGCTAAGCCTTTCTTCCTCTGCTGGTAGGCTGAAGTTCGGTTCAACGGCAACTCTCGGCTCGGTCATTGGCAACGATAGTCACGTCGTCCAGGCTTCGGGAACGTCAGACGGGCTTAACGCTGCCTTGCAATCGCTCTTCTACCAACCGGATGCCGATCTATATGGCTCGGACACCGTAACGCTCTCGGTATACCATAACGCTACTGGCGCAACGAGCGTTCCTTACTCGTACCCTATCCATATAGACCCCGTTAACGATGCGCCTTCTTTTCAGTTAGAAGGCGACATTACGGTCACGGACGACACGGATCGGCAGATCGTACCCGGATTTATGACGAACATGTCGGCGGGGACGGGAGAGGATCAAAACTTGAGCATTGACGTAACGAACGGTAACGAAGGATTGTTCGTCGAGCAGCCTTCCATCGACTCGTCAGGTACGCTCACTTACCGTCTGAAACCCGAGGCGCAAGGAATCGCGACCGTAACGGTTCGGTTGACCGATGACGGCGGCACTGCTCGCGGGGGCACGAATTCGTCCGCGCAAACTTTCCGCATCACGGTGACCCGGTTGAACGTAGCTCCCATTATTACCGACAACCCGGCTCTACATTTAGGCGGGTCCGAGGCAGTAACGATCGGCAGTCTGCCGATCGGCATCGACTTTACGGCCGAGGTATGGGCAAGATCTCTTACGACGACTTGGAACGAGAACGGCTTTCTTCTTTCCTCGAGGAATAAGAACGGGTTCATTCTCCACCCCAACCAAGGGTCGAATACGTTAAACGTATACATTATAGATAGATTCGGGAACATGGAATTCAGTTTACCCAACTTCTTCAGCCCTGAGGACATTACCCAATGGCACCATTATGCCTTACGGTACCATTTTGATGAGGAAGAGACAGGAAATATATACGTCGACGCCTTTCTAGACGGCGAGAACATCAATACTTCCACTAAGTATTTCGTGGACTCCAGACGGAACTCTGCTTCGATCGCGCTGAACGTCGGCAAGGACGAGGCGCCCCCTACTCGGTTCGGCTCGACGGATATCGATGAGGTGCGAGTCTGGAATCGGGCTTTGAGCGATGATGAAATCAGAGAATACGCGAGTCGAAGCAACCTGGACGGCGTGGAATGGACGACCAAGAAAACCAAACCGCTGTTTTATTGGAATATGGACGGGATCAATGCCGGCGTCGTGCCCGACCTGTCGGGCAATAACCGTAACGGAACACTGATCGGATCAGCGAACCCTGTGGCAGGACCCGAGCTACGAGACCCTCCGCCGGCGTGGCAGGCAATCACCGAAGATGTTCCTGGCATAGTCCAAGTAACACGGTTCCTGGACCCCGATGTCGGCGATACCCGATTTACGCTGGCGTTGGAGGCAGAACACGGAAGCCCGCGCTTGACTGATACGTCCGGACTGACTGTCGAAGAAGGCGCCCCCGGTGCTCACCGCATCGTGTACAGCGGCGCTTCCGATGCGCTGAACGACGCGCTTGCGACTTTGATCTACCAGCCAGACGCGAATGCGAACGGTCCGGACTCCGTTACGATGACCGTCACCGATTCCGGCAACGGAGTGCCTGCGCAGGCGAAATCCGCCTCCCGCTCGTATGGGCTGACGGTGCAAGCGGTCAACGATCCCCCTTCCTTCGCGAAGGGTACGGATCAGACGGTTCAGGTCGACGCGACTGCGCAAACCGTAGCCGGATGGGCGACAGCCGTCTCCGCAGGTCCGCCCGACGAGGCGGGACAGCAGCTTACGTTCTTGGTTGATAGCGACCATCCGGAACTGTTCTTAGTTCAACCTTCGATCGATCCGGACGGAACGCTGCGTTATCGTCCTAAGCCTGGCTTGACCGGGGAAGCGACGGTGTCCGTCATTCTGAAGGATAACGGAGGGACGGCAGACGGAGGGATTGACGAATCCTCAGCGCAATCTTTCCGGATCAGCATTGTACAAGAGTCGGTCGACCCTGATCCTAGCCCATCACCCGATCCTAGCCCATCACCAGATCCTAGCCCGACGACGCCTTCTCAAGACGTGGCGACGGACGACAATGACCAATCGGATTCAGGCTCGTTCAATATCTATGCCAACGAAGGATCGGAAGGAAGTCTCGGCGATCTCGTGAGCGTCGTCGTGCCTCAAGGAGCCGCCCAACAAGACGGCAAGATCGATATTTCGATCGTTCCTGATTCTGAAGCGCCCGCAATTTCGGGTCATTCGGCGCTATCGCCTGTAGTGGAACTCACAAGTACGACCGGGCGTACCTTCAAGGCGCCCGTGAAGCTCTCGTTCCGCTACGATTCGAATTCAAGTCGTTCTACTCCCGGCTCTAAGCCTGCGGTGTTCTATTATAACGAATCGCTGCAGCGATGGATTTACGAGGGAGGAACCGTGAACGACGACGGTACGATAACCGTGGAGGTCAACCATTTCACGAAGTTCGCCGTATTCGAGTCCAAGCAAGCAGCATTCCCCGATCTGCAGCGGCATTGGGCGCTGACTTACGTGCAACGGCTTGTCGGAATGGATGCCATCGACGGGTTCCCCGACGGGCGATTCCGACCCGAAGATACCGTAACCAGAGCTCAGTTCGCCAGAATGCTGTCCCTCACTCTAGGGTTGAAGGCCTCTTCTTCCGGGCAGACAGGATTCCTCGACGACTCCGCGATTCCATCTTGGGCTCGATCGGACGTTGCCGCGATAACGCAAGCTGGGTTGATGCGAGGTTACTCGCTCAAGAACGGGCAAAAACGATTCGGACCCGAACAACCGATCACCCGCGCTGAGATGGCCGTAATCGCAGCGAACGTGTTGCAAGCCTATTCCGTCCCTGCAGGCTCTAACAGCGTCATATTTAAGGACAAGAACGACCTGCCTGCATGGGCTGCCTCTTCCGTTCATGCCGCGGCCGCGAGCGACCTCATAAGCGGCGACCCGGACGGGACGTTCCGCCCGAACCGCCCAACCACGCGGGCGGAAGGCGTCGCACTACTCTATCGCTTGCTTGATAGAATGGTACACCTATAAAGCCTGAATAACGTAACAAGCCTGTTGATCTCATTCAACAGGCTTGTTGTTGTAAGGTTCGATTAATGATGGAACGCGTGCCCGTGCGCATGGGCGGAACCTGATGGCCGCGCCTGCCTGATCTTGAACAATGGCAGCATGGCGACGGCACCGACCGCGTACAAGCCTGCGGCGATCGCATAGATCGTGCCCAGCGGAAGAATGGACTTCCATACGCCGATCAAGCTCATGTTGAGCACCATCGCGCCGGTGAACAACGGATTCAGAATGCCGTTCACTCTGCCGACGTAAGATTCCTCCGCATGGGTAAGGACAAGCGTGTTAATGGCGATGTGGATGAACGGCCCCATCATACCGGCGACGAATTGGGCGGCGATGGCGAAGCCTACCACTTTGACGGCGCCCAGCGAAGCCGTCGCGATCGCGCACAGCACGAAACCGATGAGAAGCATAGCCTGCGGGGTTATCTTGCGTGACAGGCCCATCGCGATGCCCCCGCCGACGATCATGCCGCCTCCGTTAACCGCCGTAAACCACTGCAGGTCCTCGGATGTTAACCCCAAATTGTCGGTTACGAGGAAGATGCCTAGCGGATTGACCATACCCATTCCTAATCCGCACACAAGGAAGAATGCACCCATGTAGACGAAAATTTTGTTCGCGGCCACGTAATGAAGCCCCATCTTCATCTCTTGACCTAAACTCGTATCGCTTGCGGAGGCTTCGATCTTCTTGTCTGCGGGTAACGAAGTCAGCACAACCGCCGACAGGAGGAAACATGCTCCTACGATGGCGATCGAAGCGTTAATGCCTAGCTTGTAGTAGATGAGCGTTCCAAGCATCGGGCCAAGCACCATGAACATCGACATGACTGTCTGATACATCGACATGCCCGCCTGCATCTGTTCCGCTGGCACGTGTTGCTTGAACAGCTTCATTCCGGAAGGCTGCGAGAACTGTGATAGGATGGACGAGATCAACGTCGCGAAGAAGACCGCTTCCCATCCGCCGTAGACGAGCGCGAGCAGGACGCCGAACACGGACAAGGCGCTCAGCAAGTCGCAGGCGACCATCGTCAGCTTCGGCCGCCAACGGTCGGCGAACGCCCCTCCGATGAAGGAGAACAGGAAGATCGGGCCGAACTCGGCAACGGAGATGAGCGAGATGGCGACGGGATCTTTGTCCGTCTGCTCGGTCACGAAGAGCAGCACGGCGAAGTTGCGGATCCAAATGCCTAATTGCAGGAAAAGACCGGATAACAGGATCGATTGCACGAATCGATTGGCGAACAATGCTTTCATGTGGTTTCATTTCCTTTCGGTTCTGATTTGATGCTCTCATCGTAAACCAGAACCGAAACCCGCAAACCGCAAATAATGGATGAACGCTCGCAAACATTTGCGGGCTAAACGCAAATCATAGACCCTCAACTGAATATATCGTCCAATGCAACCGTCAGACCTTCGAACACGTACGATCGCACTTCTGGTTCACCGCGCCGGATGTAGGTTTTGTGATTCTCGATTTCGTTGTTCTCGAGCAGGTATACGGCAATCTGCTCGTTCACCGGGTCGACGATCCAGTACTCCTTAACTCCGCACTGCTTGTACAAATCCAGTTTTTTGATCATATCCTTGCTTCGGGTGGACGGAGACAACACCTCAATGACAAGCGCGGGAACTCCCTTATATCGATCCTTCTGGTCCCTGTTATCCGTATCACAAATAACAATGATGTCCGGTTGCACGACGCAGATGTTGTTCTCTGCCTTATGTAGCGTTATATCGAACGGAGAAGTAAGCGCCGTGCAGGGTTTACCTTTGAACCAATTAAGGAAGGAGAAAAGCAATTGCGCAATAATATGTTGGTGTTTATACGACGGCGAAGCCAGGTTGTATACGACTCCGTCGATCAGTTCGAACCTCTGCTCAGAAGCTTCCGTCAGCTCCACGAACTCCTCGTACGTGACCCATCCGCTGTTGGTTTGGTACTCTGCCGCCCCCTCCCTCACGCCATCCGGATAAGGATCGGCAAGCACGATTTTAGCAATATCCTTGCCTTTACGAGTCACGATGATTTCTTCGTTCGCTTCGACGTACTTCAGATATTTGCCGAAATTGTTCTGGACTTGCGTGGACGGAACTCTCATGGCCGACACTCCTTTTAGCTAATATGGATTAATTATATACTATTTTAGCTATTAAATCCATACAATCGATCATTTTAGCTAATACAACGCATAATCGCATATCAAGGGCATTCGGGCGGTTGTCCACTCATCCGACTCGGGTTTCAGGCAGCGATAATTCCACCGCATTCTGCTTCGTATACAGCTCCTTGTAATATCCTCCTGCCAGCAGCAGCGACCGGTGATCGCCGCTTTCGACGATTCGTCCTTTCCGCAATACGAAAATTTGGTCAGCATGCACGACCGTCGACAGCCGGTGCGCGATCATGACGATCGTCTTGCCGCGGCGCATCCGCTCGAGCGATTGCTGGACGAGCTTCTCGCTCTCGTTGTCGAGCGCGCTAGTCGCTTCGTCGAGCATGATGATCGCCGGATCCTTCAAGAATACGCGGGCGATGGCGATTCGCTGCTTCTGTCCGCCGGACAGCTTCACGCCGCGTTCGCCGACTTCCGTCTCATATCCATCTGGCAGGGCCTTAATAAAATCGTGGGCGAACGCTTTCCTTGCAGCTTCTTCTACTTCCGCATCCGTCGCATCGAGCTTCGCCATCCGGATATTTCCCCTAATCGAGCAGCTGTACAGGAAGTTGTCTTGCGTCACGATTCCAAGCTGCTTTCTTAGACTAGACAGGGAATAGGAACGAATGTCCGAGCCGTCGATCGACACCTCGCCTCCGTCTACGTCGTACAGTCGAGCGATCAGTTGCATCATCGTGCTTTTCCCGCCGCCGCTTTCCCCGACGAACGCGTACGTCTTGCCCTTCTCGATCCGAAGCGAGACGTCGTCGATGATGTTGCGCTTGCCATCGTAAGAGAAGGATACCCGGTTGAACGCAATCGTTCCCTCGAACTTATCCAGTTGCTTCGCGTCGTCCGAATCCTTCACGGCAACCGGCTCCGCCAGGAAAGAGAAGATTCGGCCGAGCGCGACTCCGCCTTCCGCCATGACGGGGAACGCTTGAACGAGCGCGGCAACCGGCGCTCGCATGCGGTCGACGTAAGCGAAGAAGGCGATCAGGCTGCCGAGCGACAAGCTGCCGCCGATGACGAACCAGCTGCCGGCCGCCACGACCAAGAACGGCGTAATATCGCTTAGGACGTTCACCGCCGCGAGCGATACGGCGTGCGCTCCGGCTTGGCGATCCAGCGTACGGCCGTACCGCTGCAGATGGCCGTCCAATTGCTCGTTGTCCTTTCGCTCCGATGCGAACAGCTTCGCCCATAAAGCGCCTTGGATTCTCTCGAAGACGAACCCGCTCAGCGCCGAGCGTTCTGCCATCGCCTCCCGCGTCGCCGACTTGACCTTGCCTGACAACAGGTGCGCCAGCGCGAATTGAATAGCGACGAGCACCACGGATAGCAGCGCCAGCGTCGCGTTCAGCGAGAGCATGATGCCGACGACGGAGGCAAGCACGATCGTCTCAATCCAGACGTTCGAGAATATCGCGGTTAAGTATCCCCTGAGCTTCTCCGTATCGTCAAGAAACCGGGTGCCGATCTCCCCGCTTCGATTGTCCGCGAAATACTTCGCATCCAGCGTATGCACCTTGGCGAACGCATCCTTGCGAAGATCGGCGATGATCCGGTTGTTCGCCTTGTTCATAAAGTACTGCCGGACGTATTCCATCGGCGCGCGGACAGCGAAGAATACGAGGATCATCACCGCGGCGACGAGTAGCAGATGGCTCGCTTTGTCCGTCCTGGTGAGCGCGTCGTCCCGGAGCAGATCGTCGAACAAGTATTTGACGACGAGCGGCACCGACAGCGGAATAAGGAAACGAAACAGGCTTCCGATGAATCCGAGCAAATATAAGCTTCTTTGACGTTGGGCGTAAGGCCACAACGCGCGAAACGGTGTCATAGCGATTCCTCCCGTACCGGCTTGCCGCCGATTCTGGATTCATCATAACTCCGCCCGATCGTTCCTAACCCGCAATCATCGCGTCTCCCCGCGCAAGCGTTGCGGAGGCCGAACGCAATAATTTGCGTTCTTCGCGCAAATTGAGACGACGGCGCAAGAGACTCTCCCCCTCGCACCGCCGTCCGGCGAATCAATATAAGTCTTCCGTCGGCAAGATGCCCAAACTCTTCGCCTTCTTGATCACTTCGACGCGCGAATTGACGTGCAGCTTCTGGAACAGCTCCGTCAAGCTATATTCGAGCGACCGCTGGCTGATCATGAGCGTCTTCGAAATTTCCTTGTTGCTCTTGCCCTTCGCCAGCTCCCGGAGCAGCCGATCCTCGTCCTGCGTAATGACGGTCGACTCGCGCCCCTGCTCGCCCTGAACGACGATTTCCTGCCGGCGGAGCTGCCGGAGCAACTGCATCGGAATGATCGCTTGCTTCCTTGCCGCGCAACGGATCGCTTGAATAAGCTCTTCCCGGGTCGAGGTCTTGGAGATGAATCCCGAGACGCCCGACTCCATGAGCAGGTTGAAGTGCGGCGCGATTTCGAACCCCGAATAGATCAGAATAACCGCATCAGGGACGTATTCGAGCAATTTACGGGCGAGGTCGGCGCCATTGACGTTGGGCATGTACAGATCGAGCAGGATAACGTCGAACTCGCGCAGCCGGATTAAATCCGGCACGAGGTAGACGTCCGTCTCTATCGTCACGCTCATATCAGGCTCCGATTCGATTAACATTTTCGTTCCTTCGACGACCGAGCGATGATCGTCCACCAATAGTATATTCATAGCGCTCACCTTTCCATCGTTTGCTTCGGAAACGTCAGGACGACATGAAACCCTTCCCGCGGAGCCGTCCGAATGTCAACGTCCCCTTCCAAGCTCAGCACCCTTTTCTCGATGCCGGCAATGCCCATATGCTGGAACGAGCCTTCTAGCTTCGTTAATTCTACGCCGACGCCATCGTCCGCATAACGGAATCGGATCCGGTCGCCCGCGTCCTCCAAAGCCATCGTTACCTTGTCGGCCCTGGAATGCTTGGACGCATTGTTCAGCAGCTCCTGCACGATGCGGTAGACGCCGACGATCTGATCCTCGTGCAGATGTCCTTCTATCGCGCCTGCATGAAACTCGATCTCGTAGTTGGCGAACATGCGGGCGTAGGAGAGCAAGCTTCGAAGCGACTCGGTCAATCCCATTTTCAGCAGAAAAGGAGGCCGGAGCTCGTTGCACGTAATGCGAATTTGGTGAATGGCGTCCAATAAACCGTTCTCGATCCTCACTAGTTCCTCTTGTGCGGATTGGCCGAAGCTGCCGGCGGACCGAAGCGATTCCAGCTTACGATACCAGATAATAAGATCCTGCAGTACGGTGTCGTGCAAGTCGCTGGAGAGAGCGGCCCGTTCTTTCTCCGACAGCCTGAAGAGCAGCCGCAGCATCCATTTCGGCGTCTCGTTCGTCGCCACTAGGTTTTCCAGCCGCTTCATCAAATCTTCCGTACGATGAAGGTTATCGTATAGGATTTTCACATAATGAACAGCAGTGTCCAACCATTCCGCCTCGTTCTTCTCGAGCGTGCGGCCAAGGACGAGACTGAGCCATACGGGCTGCGGCTTGTCGCCGATTCGGATCCGTATCGATCCCGGCTCGTCTTCGCCCGCATCCGTGCATTCCTCAATCGCTGCGATAACGCCCGGAAGCACGCGGCCGATCTCCTCGAGCAAGCGATCCTCAAGTTCGGACACTTTCATTACGTTCGCCAAGTCGTTCGACAATCGATTCAAGCTCATCTGAAGGAACTTCGAGCGCTCCTCGCTTCTAACGAGCTCTCGTTCCTCCAGCTTGCGGCGGGTAATATCCTTCAATATCCCGTGAATTCCGTTCAGCTCGCCCGACAGGAAGATCGGCACGAACGTAATGCTTACGATCCGCTCCTCATCGTCCGTCGATGCCAGACGGCATTCCAAGTCCCGCGGTTCCCCGTGCCCCGTCACTTCATGCAGCGTTCGAAACACGTCGGAGTGATCTTCGTCGTGAATCAACCCGATGAAGCAACGGTCCTTCAGGTTGTCGAACGATATCCCGGTCATCGTCTCGAAAGCCGCGTTCGCGTTCACGAAACGCAATTCTTCCAGCTCGATCGAGAATACGGCGTCGAGGTTATGGTGGAACAACGACTTGTACCGCTGCTCGCTTTCTTCGAGCGCCAGCTCGGCGCGCTTCTTGTCCGTGATGTCCAGAACGATGCCGTCCAGCCTCTCGATCGCTCCCGTACTGTCTAGATAGGGATGAACGATCAATTGGCCCCACTTCGCTTCGTTCGGATCATGAATCCAGCGAAAAGCTTGTCTGATCGGCAAGCCGCTGTCGAGCGCGCGCTTCGCCTCCCCCATCAGAATCTCGTTGTCGTCAGGATGAATATGGTCGTGCAGCCTGAGCGGGCGGGCCATAATCTCGTGCTTCGGTATGCCGCAGATTTTCTCCGTGTTCCCTGAGAAGAAGCCGTACCCCGAAAAATCTTTGTCCGTCGATAGAACGAGAGCGTTCACGTTGTCCAATATGTTCTCGAGCATCTGCTCGGTTTGCTTTCTTCGTGTGACGTCGCGGACGACGGCGACGACGTATCGCACCTGCCCCTCGGCGTCCAGAACCGGCTTGACTCTCGTCTCCAGATAGATGAGCCTGCCGTCCCGATGCTGCAGCCTATAGTCGACGTCGACCGGCCGTCTCGTCTGGACCGCTTCGGCCAGCTTGCCGCGTAGCCTCTCTCTGTCTTCAGGCCATATAATATCGAAGGCGTCCATGCCCGTATACTCTTCAACGGTATAACCCGAGGTCTCATAGATGGAGGGTGACACGTAGCGCACGATGGCGTCGCCATCGACGACAACGATCGAATCCCTCGTGTTCTCCGCTGCGATTCGGTACATCTCTTCCCTGCTGTCCAGCCGATCTGCCATCTGATTGTCCACCCTGCCACGACTCCTTTTCGTCCATTCCTGATCTTCTTCCATTATAACGAATACTCTCTTAACCGATCGCGCAAAAAAAACGAAAGACCCCGCAAAATTCGGCGGGGTCAAGCGATCTATCTATTTAGCTTGCAGCCGCTTCCCGCGGAACGTCGACGACGTAGGATAAGGTGATCACGCGGCCTTCTCTCTGAAACTGCGCCCATATTTTATAGACTCCCTTGCTAGGGAAGCTCGCTTCGAAGACGGCCCGAGGGCCGGCCCCTTGCCCATCCTCCGCATGAACGTGCACGTACCTACTCCCGTCCTCGGACAAAACGACGACGTGTCCGATTGCCCCGAGATACGGCTCCAGATCGGTAACCGGTTCGCCGGTAGCGGAGTCCGACAGCTCGAACGTTAACGTCGAATCCGTCTTAGCCCCTAGCCTCTCGATGTTCAACTTCGCTTGCACGCCGTCCGCGGCATCTACGAGCTCGCCGCTGGGGACGATAGGGTTCGTCTCTTCGGGTTCGTCCTGCAAGCTTACCCAAGTCATTTTCGTTACCGCATCGCCGCCGGTCGGCTTGAAATCGGCGATCAACCGGTAAGAACCGCCGAACGGAAAGTCGTTATCGATCTCGAACACCCCTCCCCCGACATATTCCGGATGGATGTGGTTGAAGTAAGATAAGTCTTTACTAACGACGATCAAGTGAAGCAGCTTCTCGTGAGTGATGTCGAAGCGGTCGATGCTCGCGCCGTCTCGCTTGGTCATGGCGATTCGAATGCGCGCCGGATGCTTGTCATCGTTCGGCTCTAGCTCCTCAACGGCCCACTCCGCCTCCACGTCGTCGGCTAACAGCCGGTCGCTGACTTCTTGCAACTCTTCATTCTCCCAAGAAGATTGCGAGGAGCAGCCGGACAACCACAAACCGCATAGGAGAAATATGCTAGCTATTCTCTTACTCATAACGCAACGCCTCGCTTAGCTTGGTTTTGGCGGCGCGGGAAGCCGGAGCGACACTGGACAACCAGCTGATCAGCATGCCGAACAAGACGACGAGCCCGATCAGAAGCCACGAGACGCCGAATTCGTAGGTCAAGGATCGCACTTCGAAGAACGTCGACGCGATGTAGATCAACACGATTCCGAGCGCACAGCCTACGACCGTAGCGGCTAATCCGATGCCTATGCCTTCTAGCCGGATCATCCGAATCACTTGCCTCCGCGATACACCGACTGCCCGCATCATGCCCAGCTCGCGAATGCGCTCCATAATATTCATGAGCAGCGTGTTGGCGATTCCGATTCCCGAGATAACGATCGCAAGCACGACCAAGAAATTCACGATGGTGAACGATCCGGTATATGTGGCGCCGACGACGGTCACCCAATCCTCCGGTCCGAACATCTCCATCACCCGAGAGCCGAACAGATCGAAGATTCTTTCGCGAAGCTGAAGCGGAGTAATCGTATCGTCCTTCAAGACGAGGGCGTTCTTCACGTATTTAATGCCGAAGACGTCTATGAATTGCGACTGCCGCATGAACGAGCCGTAACCGTTATTTTTCATCGTGTCGACGACCGACACGACTTTGAAAGAACGATCGCCTTGTGGCGTCTCCAGCGTAATCCGATCGCCGAGCTCGCCGCCCCATGCGCCGAACGCGACGCGGTCCAACACGAGCTCGTCGTCCTTCAGCCCGCCGATGATCTCGCTTTGTCGACGCTCCTCCGAGGTGAATAGAGGGAAGCGGTCGATCCACTCCTCGCCGACGCCGTATACCGGAAGCATCCGCTTCTGCCCTTCCACCTTCCACACGGCAGCATGCAGCGCATACGTCTGCGCTCCCGCTACGCCGGGAACGGCTCTGATCTGCTCGAGATCCGTCGTCTCTACGTGATGCAGATGGACGTCTAAGTTGCCTCCATAAGAAGCGTATATCACTTTTTCGAACGACTGTACCAGCGCCATGTTAAGCGAACCCATGAGCACGATCATCGTAATGCCCAAGCACAGCACAACGGAAGTCATGGCCGTACGTTCACGGTTCCTCGTTAAATTACGAGAGGCCATTGTTCCGCCGAACCCGAGCCCCTTGCGATACAGCGGCCTAAGCAACGTCATGAAAGCGCCGAACAGGGCCGGGAATACGAGGATGATGCCGAACAGGAACGGAATGAGCAAATACAGGCTCTTGATGAAAAAGGCAGACGCGATCAACAACATTCCTGCAATAGTCGTCCACTTTCGCGCGAGCTTGGTCTTCGCATTGCCTTCTTCACTGACTTCTCTGCTGTTCAACGAAGCAATCACGCTTGTCTTGCCCGCATGGCGGATCGGATACAGGGCAGCTAGAGCCGGCACGATCAAACCTGCCAGAATCGCGAGTATCATTCCAGGCGCGAGACGAAGCGTCGCTTCTTCATGGACGCCGAACACCATGAAGATGACTTTCTGCAGCAATTCCGCGAGTCCGAGTCCGAGCAGCAAGCCGCATGCGGTGCCGATGATCGACAGGAGCACGACTTCGATCATCACGAACTGGCGCAGCTGCCGCGGGGTATAGCCGATCGTCTTCAAGACGGCGAACTCGTTGCGGCGTTCCTTCACACTGACGAACAGCGAATTGAAGATGATAAACGCGCTTAATGCCATACCGAGAAAACCGGCCAAGTAAAGCAGCATATAGAAGGTGTTGACCGTCTCGAACTGCGTATCGAAATCGATCACCACCGGCTGCACGTAGATGTCGCCGTATTGCTTCGCGATCGCTTCGAGCTTCGGACCAATCGTCTCGATATCGGCCTCCAGGTCGGCTCTCACTTGGATGTTCTGGATCTCTCCGGCCCGATCGAACCACTCTTGCATGACCTGAAGCGGTACTGCGACCGACCAGGGATGGAACTTCGCCATCGTCCAACTGGACGGCCCCATAAGCTCGACCGTATATTTGACGATCGCCGAGATCGCGATGGAACGCGGCCCGTCATCGGTATCGAACGTAACGGTGTCCCCGACCTTCGCTTTCCATGCGTTCGCCGTCCGGTCGGTAATGACTCCCCCTTCGCTAGACAGGCTGCCGTCGATCACTTTGAAGGCGGTCAGCGGCGTATTCAGATCACTGTACCCGGTCAGATCAACCCGCTTCTGAATATCGGACAAGCCCTCGCGCTCGATCTGCAGCCTCGTATTCTCCTTCAACACGCCGACCGCCGTCGCGCCGTCAATGGCTTGGGCGGATTGGAGGGCGTCCTCTCCGAAGTAAGCCTCCGTACCGCCGATCGTGTAATCGGCCTTGCCGAACGTGGACTTCAAGTAAAGCGGGAACGCCCGTTTCGCGGAATCGACGGACGCGACGACGCCCAGCGTCGCTGCGACGCCGATCACGATCGACAGCGCCGTAAGGAACGTTCTAAGCTTGCGGCGCTTCAGATTGCGCCAAGCGATGAGCCATGCGTTCATGCCGCGCCATCCTTTCCGGCCGTCTGCACTTCGCCGTCGCGAATGTGAATGATCCGATCTGCTGCTTTGGCCGCCTCTTGATCGTGAGTGACCATTACGATCGTAATACCCTCTTCCTTGTTCAGCCGCTTCAGCAGCTGCAGCACGTTGCCGCCGGTCGCCCGATCCAGGTTCCCGGTCGGCTCATCGGCGAGCAGAAGCTTCGGATTCATCGCCAGCGCTCTCGCGATGGCGACGCGCTGCTGCTGACCTCCGCTCAATTGAGACGGATATTGCGAAGCTTTGTCGGACAAACCGACTTCCTCGAGCAGGCGGTCTACCGTGCGCTTGATTTCCGCTTTAGGCGTCTTGTTCGCCGCAAGCGACAGCGCGACGTTCTCCGCGACCGTCATCATCGGCAGCAGTTGATAGTTCTGAAACACGAAGCCGACTTTCGTCCTTCGGAACAACGTCCGATCTTTCTCGCCAAGCTTATTCAGCTCGACGCCGTCCACCGATAAGCTGCCCGACGTCGGCAGATCCAAGCCGCCCAGCAGCTGCAGCAGCGTGCTCTTGCCGGAACCGCTCGGTCCCATGATAGCGATGAACTCGCCTGCCGAGATGGTAAGGTCGGTTTCCTTCAATGCGGTAAAACTTCCGGCTTCCATGCCGAACACCTTGTTTACGCTTTTCAAGCTAATCATTCTCGTTGCCTCCCTATGATCGTTCGTTAACGTCACAATCTCGTTGTCATGACCCCATCTTACGATTTAGAGAAGACCCCGGACGCGCAAACAACAAAGACACTCCCGCAAAGTTTTGCGCGTATGACGCAAAAAAGAACACCGCCCTCGAAATATCAACCATTCACAGTTATTTTTCAACAAATCCCGTTATTGCGCTGAAATAACGACCATGTGCATTTATTCAGTTCGATAATTGGCCGAGCGGCGCATTCCCTCTCAAATAACCATCGTTCTGTTGCTATTTTCCGTTTAGCGGGTGAATCGTGCCAAATAACTATCGATTTGTTGTTATTTCGCAAGTCCTTCTATCGTTATCCCCTTCGCTCAGGAGTCGAACGTAAAAAAACCTTAGCCCGGCTTTCGCCGAACTAAGGCCTAATCCCCTCGAATTGGCCTGCCGCATCGAGACGATATTGCTTAGGAGTGACCCCCGTCTGCTTCTTGAACGCTTTCGTGAAATGGCTCTGATCGTGGAAGCAAAGCCGCGTCGCGATCTCCGCGAACGTCAGCCTCGTGTATTTAATGAGCCGGCAAGCTTCCTCGATCCGCCTGGCCGTCATGTAAGCCCGGAACGACAACCCCGTCTCCTTCTTGAAGCGCTGCGAGATGTAATTGCCGTTAAAGCCGGTTAAGCTCGAGAGCTGCTCCAACGTAATTTCTTCGAACAGATGGTTGAAAATATAGTTCTGGCACTCGGCGATCGTCCGGGACACTCGCGCCTCGCGAATGTGACGCACGCGTTCGGCGAAGTCTGCCACGACGTCCTTCTGCGCATGATCGACTTGACTCACCTCCCGAAGATCCTCGATCTTCTGAATATGCAGATCGCTCAGCGTATATGCCAGCTCCCAGAACATGCCTCCATCCATGGCTGCCCGCGTAGCCAACGTCACCGTTACGATGGCTAAATTTTTGCGGTTGCGCAGGTGGCTTGTCCGCGACAGAACGCCGAACGATTCCTCCGGGAACGCGGCCAGCATCTGAAGCGCCCCCGCTTTGTCCCCGTTCCGAACACAATCGTACAGCCGCACTTCCATGTACGGATCGTGGTGGAGGGTCTCGTTATCGCGCCTCGTCAGCAGCTGCTGCTCCAGCTCCTCGGAACGAACGAGCGGACGCTCCAGCGCATGAACTTGATTGAGAATATCGTGCGGCTCTAAGGCGACGCCATATACGAGCAAGTGAAGCATGATCGCCGCATGAACGAGCTGCATCTGCGTCACGACGGGCAGCGATCGATAATAATCGGGCCAGCGCCCGTGCTCTTCGCGTGGGACACCGTTATCCTCCAGTAACGCCTGTATCGTCTCGATTAATGGGGCTGAGTAGAGAACCGGACCGACCGCGACGTACGATCGCCCCGAGCTCGCGTCGTCTATAGGCAACACGATCGCGTGCTCAAGATAGTTCGTGCTGCGGATTACCGGCAACGCCGTTGCCGACACGCCATCAGCCATTCTCAGCAATAGCTTCTTCTGCGTGTTCAGGAGCGGATGCTCTCCCGTAAGGTTCCCCCACTCCTGCTCCATCGTATGGTCAGGACCGATCAGCGCCACAGGAAGCCTTAGCGTCTCATGGAACAACTTGCAGATGTAGGGAAGACGGCTGGAAGGTTCGCGATTCATCTGGATGCTGTCCCCTTCGCTATGTACAAGTTTGCTACGAATCTTACCATAAACATACGAACAAATGCAGTATGATGATAGCAATCGCTTAGGAATGAACGGAGGGATATCGCATGCAGTTACGTAAAGGACAGTCGTTGCTCCTCTTGTCCCATGCTCGGAACGTTGCCTCGGCGACCGAAACCAGTTGGGCAGCCATCGTGGACCGTCTATTGCAATCGGTATATCCCGATCTCAATATTCGAGTCGACACGCTTGCGCACGCAACCGTCGCTGGCGGACGGGCGCAGCCGGCGTGGATCGATGCCGTTCGCCAACGTAAGCCGGATTGGCTAGTCCTGCCTCCGCTTACGCGTGCAGACTTGTCCATGCTCGTACCGAACGGGGCGACGATGACACCCGAGCTTCTCAAGGAATCGCTGCTTCCGATGTTGAACGAGCTGAGATTATACGCCAAGCACATCGTGCTGCTCTCTCCGTTCGTTCTGAACGAATCTGACGGTGATGAATTCGCGCCGTACGAAGAAGCTGTTCTAGAGGCTGCTTGGGAAGCTGATAGCATGGTCGTAAGCGTGAAGCATGCCATCAACGAGACGAAGGTTAAGCATGCGTGCCAGCCGGATCAGACGAACGACGAAACGCTGCGTGCGGACATCGAGCTCGCGTTGGCGAACGCATTGCTTCGCAGCGTCGGTTTCCAGTGGGTGCGACGACCGTCGTTCTTCAGCTTGGGAGATCAGCTGTCGCACCGCATGCCGCACTCTTCTTAATATGAAGCCGCGAGGGAATGTTCCTCGCGGCTCCCGTATTTTACCCGATAAACCGGCGGATCTCCTCCATCACCTTATGATGCTCCTGCGACAGGACGCCATGGCCTGCGTTCGCGTACATCAATAGCTTGGAGTCGGCAATATGACGATTAAGCAATTCGGCGTGCGGCGGACGGAATACCCAATCCTGCCGACCGTGAATGATAAGCGTAGGCGAGACGATCCGGCTGAGCCGAGCTAAGCTGTCGAACTTCCTGCTGGCTGCTTTATGCGCGGCCATCGTTCCCTCCGACGGAGGGAAGCTGCTCATCCGTTCAACGAGCTCCGCCATCTTATCCGCATTTTCCCGTATATAGGATTTGGAATACAACATATTCAGCGTATCCTGCGACGAGAAGGCCGCCGGCTTCCGGAACATCCATCTCAGCATCTTGAACGACGGTCTTACGCGGGTAACCCCGCAAGTCGTACTCACCAGGATTAGCTTCGCCACCCGCTGCGGATACTCGATCGCGATCTCCTGAGCGATCATCCCGCCCATCGACTGGCCGAGAATGTGCGCTTGGCCGATTCCGAGCGCGTCCATTAATTCGACGACGTCTTTGGCCATATCCGATATGCCGTAGGAATCGGTCGGAACCTCGCTCCTCCCCGCCCCGCGATTGTCCAACATAACGAGACGGTTATTCGCGCTCAATGCTGCTTTGATTGCCGGATGCCACCAGTCCATGTTGCTATCTTTCCCCGAAATCGCGATGATGGGATAACCTTCGCCATACGTTTCGTAGTATAGCCGAATGCCGTTGACCATGACGATACTCAAGCTCTCACGCCCCCGCTCCGATGATCTGACGCGCTTACGCGTTATCATAGTTACGTTATTCAGCAAGGGGAAGCTTGGCAACGCCGTTCGTCCTAATTACGTTCGTAAATAATACATAACGAATAACCCGGCCTACTCAAACCTTGGCCGGGTTATGACTTGTCAGCCTGTTCCTCATCAGCACCCAGCTGACGATCGGCGAGCTGCCGACAACAAGCAGTAGGCAGTTGATGACCAGCGGTGCTTTGCTAATACTCAGCGTAATCATGAAGATGATCATACCCGTGATTCTGCCTGCGTTCAGCCCGAGCTCCCGCAGCACCACGAATTCGACGCGCCGTCTCGCGCTTTCTTCGTCTTGCCCGATGAGATCGAACACCGACGACGTAATTGGTATCACATACAGCGGAAAGAATAGCGCGACCCCAATGCCGAAGATGAGCAGAGTCGTATAGTTGACGCCGAAGAAGAAGGCGAGAATGACCGCCGTTATCACGATCGAGCCGACAAGCATGCCCGCCCTTCGCCAGCGCGGCTTCAGCCACTTGCCTGCCGCGAAGAAGCTGGCGAAGGAGACGGCCGACGTGATCAGCACGAAGTTGCCGAGCTTAAGCTCGCTTCCGGTCTGAATGTAGACGAGCAAGCCGATCATGACGCCGAACACGCTCTCGCGCATGCCTTGAGCGGCTAACGCGCCGAACACCGGACGCCAAGGCGTCGACGAGCTTCTTAATGTGCGGAAGGGCATGGCCCACTCGTAATGTCCGTCCGGCTTGCGGTCGCGGAGCAGGAAGCTGAACAACACGCCCCCTAAGAATATCCCGAGCGAGATCATGAATATCGTTCGGTAGCCACGATCCCCGGTCATATGCGACAGCAGGAAGCCCGAGCACCAAGGGACGATGATGCCGACCAGCGAACCGACGACGCCTGCCAAGCCGTTGTAGCGGTCACGGGTCGAAGCGTCGGTCGCTTCGAAATAGACGACGTTATAGGCGAGCCAGAACAACCCCACGGCCAAGCCGTTGATAATACCCAGGAGCCAGATGAAGCGGAACGCGCTCGAGCCAAGCAGCAGGACGGTGCCGTAGAATACGGCGGAAGAGCCGATCCCAAGCCGCAGCACGAGCATTTTATTGCCTTCCTTCACGATGTTGCCCGCTACCCAGAAGGTAACTGCCATGACGATGTGAGACAGAAGCGTATACCAACCGAGCAGCAAGTAGTTCTGGCTTGCTTTCCATATGTAAACCCCGAGAAAAGTGCCGGATAACGCATTCGCGGTAATAAAAAGTCCGTTAACGACAAGCAGCAACCAAGTTTGACGGTCAAACCGCCCGGCTTTCGCTCTACCGGCGCCGGATTCGCGTTTGGGCATGAGCATCTCCTTTGACAATCGAAAGTCGTTGTTGACGGGCACCGTCTTACGTTTCCCCATGAGCCGAAGATTAGTCCAATGAATAACGTACAATGACCGACATTGGACGAAAGGCGTGATTCCTCTGCGTTATATCGATCAGAAGTACGGATTCATCCTCCGCATTCCCGACTGGTGGAGACCCTATGTAATCGTTAGAAAATGGGGCAAATCCGGCGATTCGGCATACAGCGTGCAGTTTCTATTCAAGTACAAAGGCATCGTCTATACTGACATTTTCACCCTCAGCGTCTATCGCATGTCCCCGCAGCAATGGCGCCGGGAAGGCTATGACGATTCTCCGCTCGTCCTCGTTGCGTCGCGCAACGGCCGGCTCTTCGCTTATTCGACTCCGGGAGAGCCTCCGGCCATATTTTTCGACGAGAGCTCGAAGGACGGCTTCAACCCCAAATACCGAAGACCGCTCAACCTGCTTAAGCGCATGATCAACATGGATGTTCCCAAGATCGCCAAGACGATTCAGTTCGTTAAAGGTAAACCGCGCAAAGGGCTGGCTCCTATGAACAAATTAACAACCATTTGCAGGTATTTTCGTTAACAGCGGATGAGTGGCGGAAAATAACAACCATTTGCAGGTATTTGGACGAAAATGGACTCGGTCGGACGATATTGACGATATTAACTATCGAATTGTTGTTATTTCCTCGATTGGTGTGCATTTCGAAAAAATAACTATTGATTCGCTGTTATTTCAGCATAGCAGGCATATCAGCTCTCTACACTAAAAAACCCGCAGGCTCTTATGAGCCGCGGGTCGCGATTGAGGTATTCGATTATACGCCGGAGTAAGCCATGAATCCGCCGTCTACCGGAATCGTTACGCCGGTTACGAAGCCGGAGGCGTTGTCGTCGACGAGCCACATGAGCGTGCCGAGCAAGTCCTCGGGCTTGCCGAACCGTCTCATCGGCGTGTGCGTGATGATCTTGTGCGAGCGTTCCGTTAAGGAGCCGTCTTCGTTCGTCAGCAAGCGGCGGTTCTGCTCCGTCAGGAAGAAGCCCGGCGCGATCGCGTTCACGCGAATGCCCGTCTCCGCCATGTGCACGGCCAGCCATTGCGTAAAGTTGTCGATGGCCGCTTTGGCCGCGCTGTACGCGGGCACCTTCGTCATCGGACTCGGCGCGCTCATCGAGGAGATGTTGATGACCGTCGAGCCCGGTTTATTCACCATGTGCTTCGCGAACACCTGCGTCGGAATGAGCGATCCGAGGAAGTTCAGGTTCAGCACGGAGGAGAAGCCGTCTACGGTCAAGTCGAAGAACGTCTTCACATCCGGCTTCTGCAGATCCTCCAGCTGGAAAATCTCTTTCGTCGTAATGCCGTCGGGATGGTTGCCGCCCGCCCCGTTAATGAGAATATCGCAAGGTCCGAGCGCTTGCGTAATAACTTCGTCCGCCTTCTTCACGCTTTCCGGGTCCAGCACGTTGCAAGCGACCGCGATCGCTTCGCCGCCGGCGCTGCGGATTTCCTCCGCTACCGACTCGCCCTTCTCTGCCGTGCGGTTCAGGATCGCGATCTTCACGCCATGCTTGCCCAGCTCCTTCGCCATCGCCGAACAGAGAACGCCGCTGCCTCCGGTGATGACCGCTACGCGCCCCTTCAGATGTCCTAGTTCGCTCATTCGATTAAGCCCCCTGACCTTTCAATTGTTTCGTCCGTTCCGCGGAATCCCATAGACCCCACAGATACATAATGCCTAACGCTCTATCGTACAAGCCGTAACCCGGTCTGCATTGCTCGTCCCATATATGACGGCCGTGGTCCGGTCTCGCGTAGCCCGTGAAGCCGATATCGCTATACGCCTGCACGATGCCGGTCATGTCGACTGAACCGTCCTGCGTCCGGTGCGAAGACTCGATGAAGTCGCCGTTGTCGTACACTTTGACGTTGCGCAGGTGCGCGAACGGAATGCGATCGGCGAACTCGCGAACCATCGCCGCAATATCGTTGTTCGGATTCGCGCCGAGCGAGCCGCTGCACAGCGTAACGCCGTTGGACGGGCTGTCCACGAAATCGAGAATGCGTCTGATATCGTCGCGGTTCTTCACGATGCGTGGCAAGCCGAAGATCGAATACGGCGGATCGTCCGGATGAATCGCCATCTTGATGCCGTTCTGTTCCGCGACGGGAACGACCTGCTCCAGGAAATAACGCAGGTTATCCCGCAGCTTCTCTTCCGTGACGTCCTTGTACGCTTCGAACAGCTCGGTTAGGCGTCCGAGGCGTTCAGGCTCCCAGCCCGGCATCGTGAGATCGGGGTTGCTCGCGATGCTGCGGACGAGCTCCATTGGGTCCATATCTTCGATCTTCGCCTTTTCCATGAACAGCGCTGTCGAGCCGTCTTCCATCTCCTTGAACAAGTCCGTGCGCGCCCAGTCGAACACCGGCATGAAGTTATAGCAGATCGTCTTGACGCCTACCGAAGCGAGCTTGACGATCGTCTTCTTGTAATTGTCGATATAGAGCTCCCGCGTAGGCAAACCGATCTTGATGTCGTCATGTACGTTAACGCTTTCGACGACCTCGAGATGCAAGCCGGATTCATCGGACAGCCGTTTGTACTCGAGAATTTTCTCCATCGGCCATTCCTCGCCCGCAGGCACGTCATGCAGCGCCCAGACGATACCTTCGACGCCCGGAATTTGCTTGATTTGCTTTAACGTAACCGTGTCATTGCCTTCGCCATACCAGCGAAACACCATTTTCACTGCTGAACCCTCCCTGAGTAATAAACAGCGCGTCCAGACGGCAAGCGAGCTCTTCGCCCAGAAGCACCTTATTGTCGATATAGTTCGTTGTAGCATTAATATAGGGCATGGTCAATGCTGCATTCCTACTATAATAGGGCGGTTTTCTCACACATATTGAGTAAGTACAAAAATTCTTTATTAATTAAAGCTTGCGCGTTCACATAATTGCCCTAAATGCAAAGTTGCACAATGGGCAACGAAAGTGCTAGAGTTAGGTTAATACTTCCATGTGTAGAGAGGTGAGATAAAGTTGAACAAACCTAGCTTGCGAGACATCAAGAAAGAAGCGACCGCACACGCGCTGGCGGAAGCGGCGTTCGAGCTGGCGACGGAGCGCGGGTTGAACGGATTCGTCGTCGATGACGTCGTGCAGAAGGCAGGATATTCCCGCAGAACGTTCGCCAACCACTTTTCCTGCAAGGAAGAAGCCGTAGCTGGCGCCGCCATCCCTTTTCACGGCGTCGACGAAGCCGAACAGTTGCTGGAGCGCATGCCCGTAAACGCCTTGCCGCTGGATGCGTTGTTCCAATTTACGAAGCTGCAGCTCACGGCTGAATATTTTCGCAAGATGCGCAGGCTCGTATCGATGACCCAAGAGTACCCGACGCTCGTGCCGTACATCCTAAGCGTACACTACAAGCTGCAAGTGGGAGCGCAGGAAATGTTAAACCTCCTGTTCCATGATCGGTACACGACGGAGTACACACGCCTGCTCACGAGCGCTTTCACCGGAGCACTCCTGCCCATGTTCGACGGAAGCATGAACGTATTGCTGCCGGGGCAGCCCCCGGAAGAGGCCTCGGAGGCGGTCACGTTCGATACGTATATGGATACGGTATTCGGTTATTTGCGGGGCGGATTCTAAACTTATAAATATAGAGAGCAATAGGGATTGAGAGAGGAGAAACATTAACACGATGTCTAAATTATTATATCGCATAGGCAGAACCGCCTACGATAATCCATGGAAATTTATCGTGAGCTGGATCGCCATTCTAGGGATCGTCTTGGCCATTCTTGGCGTCAACGGCATTCACACGAGCTCCGAGATGAGAATCGCGGGCACGGAATCGCAGAAGGTGCTCGACAAGCTGGCCGAGGAGCTCCCGGCTGCGTCCGGCGGATCGGGAAGCGTCGTGTTCTCCGCGCCTTCCGGCGAACGGCTGGATACGCCGGAACGGCTCGCCGCGATTAGCAAAGCGGTTATCGATGTATACCAGCTTGACTTGGTGCTGAATCCCGCCGATTACGCGGAGGCTCAGCAGGCTGCGTCCGGCGACGCTACGCAGAGCGCCGAAGCTCAGCAACAGCAGCAACAGCAGGCGACTCCGGCCCAACTGCCTCCTTACGGACCGCTCGTGATTGACGGCGTTCCTCTGCCTGGGGTATTGATCGCTAACGACGGCAGCATCGCATTGTTCCAATTCAATTTCACGGTCCAGCAGACCTCCGTGCCCGACGATCTCAAGACCGCGGTCATCGATGCCGTCAAATCGGCGGAGCAAGGCACCGGAATTTCCGCCTTGCCTGGCGATACCCTGACCGGCATGCCGGCGACAGGCGCAACGGAAGGTATCGGTATTGCCGTCGCGGCCGTCGTGCTCTTCATTACGCTCGGCTCTGTCGTCGCCGCGGGACTTCCGCTGCTGATCGCGATCGTCGGCGTCGGGGTAGGCGTCGTCGGCGCTTACGGGATCTCCAAGTTCATTACGATGACGAGCATTACGCCGGTATTGGCGCTCATGATCGGACTGGCTGTCGGAATCGATTACTCCCTGTTCATCATTAACCGGCAGCGCCGCATCATTCTCGACCAAGGACTGAGCGCGCGCGAAGCGGCAAGCCGGGCGATCGGAACGGCCGGCAGCGCCGTGTTCTTCGCCGGCTTGACGGTCGTCATCGCGCTCAGCGGCATGCTCGTAATCGGCATCGAATTCCTGACCACGATGGCGCTTGTCGCGGCCGCGACCGTCTTCATCAGCGTGCTCGTGGCGCTTACGCTGCTGCCCGCGATGCTCGGATTGGTCGGCGAACGCATCTGCTCGGCCAAGGTTCGCGAGAAGAGCAAATCTCATACTCATGCTAACGCGCACAAGGTTTCTTCTAAATGGGCAACCAGCGTTGTGAGGAATCGGTGGGCGAGTATCGTCGCCGTCGTCATCCTGCTCGGAGTCGCGGCGATTCCCGTCGCGAAGATGGAGCTCGGCATTCCTTCCGGCGCCACCGCGAACTTGGATACGACGACAAGACAGAGCTACGATGCGATTGCCGGCGGCTTCGGGGAAGGCTTCAACGGACCGCTGCTGCTCGTCGTCGAGCCTAAAGAAGCATCCGGAACGGTATCGCAGCAAGCGCTGGGAGGCCTTGTGCAGGAGCTGATGCAGCTCGAGAACGTCTCGATCGTGAATCCGATGGGCGTTAACGAGACCGGCAAGATGGCCATACTGAACCTTATCCCGGACACGGGACCAACCGATACCGAAACGCAGGACTTGGTTAAAGCGCTGCGCGATCCGGACTCGTCCTTCGCGCAAACCTATGGCGTCTCGATCGGCGTAACCGGATTTACCGCGATCAACATCGATATGTCGGCGAAGCTCGCGGAGGCGTTCCCTTCTTACGTCGGGGTCATCGTCGTCCTGTCGATCATCATTCTTCTGCTCGTGTTCCGTTCAGTCATCGTTCCGATCAAAGCTACGGTTGGTTTCCTGCTTAGCGTTCTCGCGACGTTCGGCATTACGACCGCCGTATTCCAGTGGGGCTGGGCTCATTCCCTGTTCGGCTTCGACACCGGCGGACCGCTGCTCAGCTTCATGCCGATTCTCGTTACCGGCATCCTGTACGGCCTCGCGATGGACTACCAGGTGTTCCTCGTCAGCTCGATGCGCGAATCGTACGTTCACGGCCATCGCGGAACCGACAGCGTCATCGACGGCTACAAACAATCGAGCCTCGTCGTCGTGGCCGCCGCGATTATCATGGTATCCGTCTTCGCCGGGTTCGTGTTCGGCCACGACATCATGATTAAGCAGATCGGCTTCGCGCTCGCCATCGGCATTCTGATCGATTCGTTCCTCGTCCGCATGACGCTCGTCCCTGCGGTGATGGCGATCTTCGGAGACAAAGCTTGGTGGCTGCCGAGATGGCTGGATCGCCTCGTACCGAACCTGGACGTCGAAGGCGATAAGCTGCTCGCGGAGCTGAAAGCCAAAGAACATAGCGCCGCCTAAAAGATTAGCGCCGTTAAACGCCCGTGAAGCTACGGATGTTTAACGGCGCTATTACTTATTGTTGTTATATGAACATGTGGATAACAGGTGTTGTGGATATGTGCATGACTTTGTGCAAAGTTAGCTGTCATCCCCAGCTCGAAGCGGTTGATATGTGCATAAACCTGTTAGTAACTCGCAACAGCTAATTCCCCGCCCATCTTTTGCGATATTGATGAGGAGTAACTCCCATCATCGACTTGAACAGCTTGCAGAAATAAGAGCTGTTCGTTAACCCGATCTCCTCCGCGACCAAGGAGATCGATTTATCGCTCGTCGTCAGCAGCCGCACAGCATGATGGATCCTTCTCGCGGCGATGTAGTCGGTCATGCTGACTCCCGTCGCCTCCTTGAACAGATGCGAGAGATGATAAGGAGAGACATGCAGCGCCTTGGATAGGTCGTCCAACCGGAAAGGCGTCATGTAGTGGGCTTCAATCCAGCTTAGAATATTCTCGACCTGATGGTTTTTGCGCCGGGCCGGGAAGGCAGCCCCATGATCCTCCGGCTTATTCCACAATGGCTTAAGGGAGCGGAACAGTTCGATGAGGAACAGCGAAATTTCTTCGAATCTCTCATCGTTAGACCAGCTCGCCCGTCGCTCGTTCATCGCCTGGAATATACCGCCAATCTTATGTTGCTCCTCGATCCCATAGAGGCAAGGAGAAGTAAGCTTGCCTAAATAAACGTACTTGTAGAAAGCATGCAGCGAGGGAAACGACTCGAAACAAGCCTCGAATACGGTCGGCTCGAATACGGCGAGCGAACGCTCGAAGATTTGATCGTCGTCGTACTCCAGTCGCAAATGATGAAGCTGGTAAGGCTGAAAAATACAAAGCATGCCCGGTTTAATCTCATAGCTGACGTTGTCGACGATCATCGTTCCCTTGCCCTGGTGAATGAACAACAGCTCTACTCCAAGGTGCGAATGGAACGTTTCTTTATGCTCGTAGTTCACGCTCTTGCGCCTGTAGGCAAACTGCAGTAACTCCCCGTTATACTGATTCGCTGCTTCTCTCAAGATTGCCGCCTCCCTCCCATCACTATACCGCAATATAGCGTTATTTTCTCCGCTATAAGGTATCACTTTTATCGATTGGATTTCGCTATGATCCTAATATGTACATTCCCGCACAGGAGGAAATTCACCATGTTAAAAGTCGCAATCATCGGCACAGGGGCTATTTCCAAAGCGCACATCGAAGGTTTTCTGCGGTTCAAGGACCGTTGCCGTATCGTTGCCTTGTGCGATCTCTATACCGACAAAGCCGAAGCGAAGAATGCCGAGTACGGACTCGGCGCCAAAGTCGTGTCCGATTATAAGCAGCTGCTTCAGGACGGCATCGATCTCGTATCCGTCTGTTTGCCTCCTTTCTATCATGCGCCTGTTGCGATCGACTTCTTGAACGCCGGCAGCCACGTATTGGTCGAAAAGCCGATGGCCGCCTCGCTGAAGGAATGCGACGAGATGATCGAAGCCGCGCACGCGAACGGCAGAATCTTATCCGTCGTCGCCCAGAATCGGTTCACGAATCCGATGATGAAGCTGAAGAGCTTGCAGGATAGCGGCCTAGCCGGCACCATCCTTCATGCCCAGGCAGACTCCTTCTGGTGGAGAGGCCACTGCTACTATGATCTATGGTGGCGCGGTACATGGGAGAAGGAAGGCGGCGGCTGCACGTTGAACCATGCGGTCCATCACATCGACGCGATGCTGTGGATGATGGGCTTGCCGAGCCAGGTGCAAGCGTTCATGAGCAATGTAGCCCACGATAACGCGGAGGTAGAGGATCTGTCCATCGCCATGCTTCGTTATCCGAACGGTGCACTGGGTCAGATCACAAGCTCGGTCGTTCATCATGGCGAAGAACAGCAGATCGTGCTGCAGGGGCAGAATGCTCGTATATCCGCTCCTCTACGGGTAACGGCCAGCACCTCCTCTTCGAACGGCTTTCCTCTGAAGAACGAGGAGCTGGAACAACGAATTCATCAATTCTATAACGAATTGCCGAACCTTCCTTACGAAGGACACACCGCCCAAATCGACAATGTGTTGAAGGCGATCGATACGGGAGAACCGGTTCTCATCGACGGGGTCAGCGGACGAAGGACGTTGGAGCTGATCATGAGCATCTATAAATCCGCCAGCACGGGAGAGAACGTCCAGCTTCCGCTAGCGAAGGACGATCCTTTCTATACGCAAGAGGGCTTGCGAGGCAACGTGCCTTACTTCTATCAGAAGAGCCAGCATGTGGAGAATTTCGAGAATCAGAGCATCACGGTAAGCGGTAATAAAGGACAATAACGCTTATTCGTCTTCAGGCGATATTGCCTGCAATAAACAACGCTGCAAGCCCAGCCGATATTCCCGGCTTCTGGCTTCGTCCCAGTCGCACAGCTCCGCCATGCCGGCGTGAACAGCGTTTTCCCACTCCCGGACATATCCGATATCGAACAAGAGCTTACCGGTGCGGCGAATCCAGAAGTCTTCTGGGTTCACCGCGCTTTCTTCATTAACGGCGTAGGCGAGCTCGGCCGCGAGACCGAGAGGAAGTCCGTGCCGGGTTGCGTAATCGGACAGACTGCCGGCCAACGCGAACAGCACGGGACAGTTGGAGCCGTAACGACGCGCAATCGATTCCGCTTCCGCTTGGCTGAGCCCGATTGCCGTGCCAAGCGGTATTTGCCGTTCGACGAAGCTCTCATACCCACTGGAGCCGCCGACTTCTCCGCCGGAGATGGGGAGACTTCTCGTACCCTTCCCCTCCGGCACCGCTTGCCCCTTAGCCCTTAACATTCCGGACACTTTGCCGATGACCGACTCCGCCATCATGCGATAGCCCGTCAGCTTGCCGCCCGCGATGGAGACGAGGCCCGTCTCGGAGACGAATATTTCATCCCGGCGGGAAATTTCCGACGGGGCTTTCCCTTCCTGCCGAATAAGCGGACGTAGTCCCGCCCAGCTTGATTCGACGTCTTCGTTCCGAAGCGCGAGCGAGGGGAAAATGGCGTTCGCAGCATCGAGCAAATAGCGGCGATCATCCTCCTTCATACGCGGATAGCGAAGGTCCGGCGACCCGAAGTCCGTATCCGTCGTGCCTAAGTAGGTTTTCCCTTCGCGAGGAATCGCGAATAGCATCCGGCCGTCGGGCGTATCGAAATAGACCGCTTGCCGCAAGGGGAACCGATATCCATCGAACACGAGATGGACGCCTTTCGTAAGACGAAGCGTCTTGCCGCGTTTAGAACCGTCGAGCTCTCTTAGCGTATCGACCCATGGCCCAGTCGCGTTAACGATGGCGGACGCCTTAATCTCATAGGCTCCCCCTCCGATCGAATCGCGAACGACCGCTCCGACCAGCTTGCCGTCCTCGTAAATGAACGACTCGGCTGCAGCGTAATTAACAGCGAGAGCGCCGAGCTCGGCCGCTCTCTTCATCACTTCGATCGTCAGCCGTGCGTCGTCTGTCCGGTATTCGACGTAATACCCCCCGCCTACGAGCCCCTGCCGGTTCAGCAGCGGTTCTTTCTCAAGCGTCTCTTCAGCGGTAAGCATAGTTCGGCGCTCCGCCTTCTTGACGCCCGCCAGCCAATCGTATACTTTGAGCCCGACCGAGGTCATGAAAGGCCCGAACGTTCCGCCCTTATAGAGGGGCAGCAGCATCCATTCCGGCTTCGTTACGTGCGGCCCGTTCTCGTATACGATCGCCCGCTCCTTCCCGACTTCCACCACGACCCCGAGCTCAAGCTGCTTCAAATATCGAAGCCCGCCATGAACGAGCTTCGTCGAACGGCTCGACGTTCCCGCGGCGAAATCCTGCATTTCGACGACATAAACGCGCAAGCCTCTCGCCGCCGCGTCAAGAGCTATGCCCGCGCCTGTAATACCCCCACCGATGACAAGCAAATCGGCTTTGTCCCGCGCCATCTCAGCCAGCCTTCGCCGCCTGTCGGCCGAAGACCATTGTCCCTTATGCACGATACCGCCTCCGCATCCATCATAAAAACCGCGACAGCGAGCTCCCGCAACCCACAGGGCTGCGAGAGTCACGACGCGGCTTCTCCGTTTCTCTTGCCGGTATCCAATTCAACTTGTTGGTATCAATAATCATCATTCCGCTTTAAACGCCATAGCCGCTCGAACAGCCCGAAGCCACCCGCCGTGCAATCGATCCCTTTGTTCCTCCGACATCCGCGGCTTGAATATCCCGTCTATCTTTCTCAGCTCTCTTAGCTGCTCTTTGCCGCTCCAGTACCCGACAGCCAGACCGGCCAAATAGGCCGCGCCTAATGCCGTCGATTCGTGAACGACGGGGCGTTCGATCCGGACGCCGAGAATGTCGCTTTGGAATTGCATGAGCAGCCCGTTCATGACGGCTCCGCCGTCCACGTTCAGCCTTGCGAGCGGCAACCCGGCATCTGCCTTCATCGCGTCGAGTACGTCCTTCGTCTGATAAGCCAGCGATTCCAGCGTCGCGCGGGCAATATGCGCCTTCGTCGTACCGCGAGTGATGCCGAACATCGCTCCGCGGACCTCGCTGTCCCAATGCGGCGTGCCAAGGCCTACGAATGCCGGAACGACATACACTCCGTCGTTCGATTCGACTTGCTCGGCCAATGCCTCGGACTCCGCGGCGTTCGAGATGATCCCGAGTTCGTCCCTGAGCCATTGAATTGCCGATCCGCCGACGAAGATGCTCCCTTCCAAAGCATATTCGACTTCTCCGCCGATGTTCCAGGCAACGGTCGTCAATAAACCGTGGGAGGAAGCCTTGGGTTCGCTGCCGGTGTTCATCAGCAGGAAACAGCCGGTTCCGTACGTATTCTTAGCTTCCCCGGGAGCATGGCAGCCCTGGCCGAATAGCGCGGCTTGCTGGTCTCCGACCAGCGAGGCGATC